>AZIG01007290.1_pt1 | contig 53007 bp, 48 predicted proteins | sample 359071 | NCBI WGS metagenome assembly AZIG01 (sample SAMN02429714, study PRJNA222667) | marine sediment metagenome | biome: Sediment sample; isolation source: enrichment culture of sample MGS-AQ(UA) from oil contaminated terminal site... | place: Jordan: Aqaba | collected 2011-05-15 | depth 18 m m | reverse complement strand
CGCTTTCCTCAGAGCCTGTCAAGCGTTTATTTTGAAGTTTTTTACTACCGCTTTCTTTCGAAAGCTAACAACTTCAACAACTTACCGCTTGCCCCGAAGCGTTCATCGCTGCGAGGAGGCGAATAATACGCCCTTTGAAATCAGAGTCAACACCTTGTTCTGAAAAACTTTTCCATCAACGTTTTGCCCCTACCTGGCAACTAATGAAAGCGCAGTGGATCTGTAAAGAAACACACCACGGAGCGTAGCGGCCATGAGCAATGGGCAAAGCGAGAAAACTCCCGGACTCTCTGCAGATGAAGAGCAGGAGGTCAGCCACAGCCAACCGCCGCGGGCGGCACTGCTGCACGAGATCATTCGCTACCAGGGCGACCAGGAGCTGGAACGTACACTTGGCGCGTTGTGGTGGTCGGCACTTGCCGCCGGCCTGTCCATGGGGTTGTCGTTGATGGCCATGGGGCTATTCTACGCCCGCCTGCCGGAAGGCGATGGTGCCCACGTGCTCGCCAGCGTCGGCTATAGCGCGGGCTTTCTTGCCGTGATCCTGGCCCGCCAGCAACTGTTCACCGAAAATACGCTCACCGCCGTGCTGCCCGTCATGACCTCCCCTACGCTGGCCAACTTCGGGCGACTGCTACGTCTCTGGGGCGTGGTGCTGCTTGGCAACCTGGCAGGTACCCTGCTGGTAGCCTGGGTGATGCTGGAACTGCCGATCTTCGACAGCAAGACCGATGTGGCTTTCCTGGAGGTCGGCCGCAAGGTAATGAGGAACGACATCAGCCAGATGTTCGCCAAGGGCATCGTCTCAGGTTGGATGATTGCCACCATGGTATGGATGATCCCCTCCATGGAGCACGCCAAGATCTGGATCATTCTGATGATCACCTACCTGATGGCCCTTGGCGATTTCACTCATATAGTGGTGGGGTCAGTCGAAGTGTCCTACCTGGTGTGGGCGGGCGACGAAACCTGGAGCCGCTTCTGGCTGGAATTTGCACTGCCGACGCTGGCGGGCAACATCATAGGCGGCAGTTTCATCTTCGCCCTGATCAGCCATGCACAAGTGCGCAGTGACAGTGGCAAACCACCCTCGCGGCTTCTAAACGAGGACGAGACCCAGCCCCCGCGCAGTTCGGACGAGCACAAATGATCCTCAGCGCACCGCTACGGTTCGCCCCTGCCCCTGGCACAGCGGACTCACGGGCCGGGCCGCCCCGTTCTGCACGCCATCCGGTGATGCCCAGCCTGACCCGCCCCCCATCTGCGGCGTACTCGGTCGTTCCTGAGCCTGGCTGGCCAACATCACAAGGAACCATGAGGTGCCCGCACGCAACAGGAAAGCCTTGATGTAACCCCACAGTGATCGAATCAACCGTGAATTGGCTTACAAGGTCATTTCTCGCCGATGAAGCCCTGTTCAACAATATTCAAGGGAACTATGCGATGAACGGTACATCGGTAGAAGAAGACGAGCATTATGGACAACCGCAACGGCAAAGGGCTTTCATTCGTCAAGCGCATCTACCTGCCGCGTGTCATCGGCCTGGGAATCGGCCTGTTCACTGTCATGGCGGCCATTGCACCGCTGTCGCCACCCACCTGGACGTGGCTGCTGGTACTGTTCAACGGTTTGTTGTGGCCGCACGTGGCCTACCTGTGGGCTGCCCGCTCGACAGCGCCCTACCAGGCAGAGCAGCGCAACCTCCTGCTGGACTCGCTGATGGGCGGTTTCTGGGCCGCCGCCATGCACTTCAATCCGCTGCCCAGCGTGACCGTGCTGTCGATGATGACGATGAACAACGTCGCCGCCGGCGGCAAGCGCATGGTGTTCCGCGGGGTGCTGGCGCAACTGGCTGGCATACTCGCCGCCCTCCTGCTACTTGGCCCTGGCTTGCAATTGAGCGTCACGCCCCTGCAGGTCTATGCGTGCCTGCCAATGCTGACGCTGTACCCGCTGACCTTGGGCTGGGTGTGCTATCAGCTTGCAATCAAGCTGGGCGACCACAAGCGACGGCTGAGCGTCCTGAGCCTCACCGACAGCCTGACCGGGCTGTTCAACCACGGCGCCTGGAAGGACCTGCTGCTGCTGAAGTTCCAGGTTTGCAAGCAGCAACAGGGGCACGCGGTGATTGCCCTGATCGACATCGATCACTTCAAGACCATCAACGACACCTTTGGCCATGTGGTCGGCGACTGTGTACTTCGCCAGCTCAGCGCTGAGCTGCGGCGAAGCCTGCGCGAGGGCGACCAGGCCGGGCGTTACGGCGGCGACGAATTCTGTGTGATCCTGCCCGAAACCAGCGAAGCTCAGGCCTGCCAAGCCATGGAGCGTCTGCGAGAACGGGTTTCCAGCTACCGTAACCCGCAACTACCGCACCTGCGCATCAGCCTGAGTATCGGCCTGTCACCCTTCGAGGCCGACCTCGAGTCCCCCGAGCATTGGCTCCAACAGGCGGACAAAGCACTTTACATTGCCAAGCACGCTGGCCGCGATCAGGTCAATTTTGCCTGCGGTCAAGCTGCCGCGCTCAGGCTGGCCTATCCTGATTGAACCTCCTTCCTGACTGCCTGGCGGGAGGTTGCCTGAAGGAGGCGCTCGCGCATGGCCAGGATCGCCAAGCTTCCACCCGCTAGCCCCACACCGCGCTTTCAGGTGCGCCACCTCATTGCCGGTTTCAGCGCAGTGTTCGGCCTGGCTTGCCTGGTCATTCTCGGCGCTCTGTTCAATATCGCTACCACGCTCGACCAGCAGGAGCGCCAGCGTAGCGCCTTCCATGCGAACCAGGCGCTGGAACAACGGCTGCTCGCCTCGCGCCAGTTTCTGTCCAGCTATGCCGTATGGGATGCAGCCTTCGAGCACCTGGCGGGCCAAGCCGACTGGCAATGGGCCTACGAGGAAAAGAACGTAGGCGAGTCGCTGTACAGCGCCAGCGGCTACGAAGGGGTGTTCGTAGTGGAAAATGGCCGCACCACCTATGCCTTGTTCAAAGGCCAGCCCAGCCAGGCAGGTGCCAACACCTATATAGATACCCCCCTACAGCCGATCATAGAACAGGCCCGCGCAGCGGCAACTTCACGCGAGCAGGTCACCCGTTTCGTATTGTTCAATGGCTGGCCGGCGGCACTCAGTGCAGCAGCTGTGCGCCCGGACCGGGACGTAACCGACAGCGAGGTGAGCCAGGCGCCGGTAATGCTGTTCATTGATCAGCTCACAGAAAGCAAACTGGCGCAGTTGGGCAACGGCGCTGGCCTGACCGGCATGCACGTGGAAAAGGAAGATATGCAGGATCACAGCCACCTGCGTATAGAGCTGGGCGACACTGGCTACCATCTGACCTGGAACAGCCCGCTGCCGGGGCGTCAACTGTTGTGGGCAGTGTTGCCAACACTATTGGGCGCACTGCTGATACTTGGACTGGTGATGCTGTACCTGTTTCGCCATGCCTTGCGCAGTTCCCGAGCGATCGGCCTCACGCTCGTGCATCTGCAACAGAGTAACCAGGCCCTGGAGGCCAGCGAGCAGCGTTTCCGCGCGGTGGCCGAGTCGGCGTCCGACTGGATCTGGGAAACCGACCGGCAACAACGCCTGACTTACCTGTCGCAACGCTTCACCAACGTCACCGGCTACCCGGTAGACGGCTGGCTGGGCCACCCGCTCAACCAATTGCTGGCCTGCGATACCACACCGCTGTCACCTTGGCTGGACGCCCTGGCTACCGCAGACCCGCAGCAATTGGCCAACCTGCGCTGCACTTACCGCGACCAGAATGGCCAGAACCGCTACTGCCGGGTATCCGCCCGCGCTATCTGGCGCAATGGCAAGGCCATCGGTTTTCGGGGTACCGCCAGCGACATCACCGACGAAGTCGACGCCCACGCGCGCATCCAGCACCTTTCGCTGCACGACCCTCTGACCGGGCTGGCCAACCGCAACAAGCTCGCCAGGCACCTGGAGCAGGCCTTGCTGCGCGGCAATGATTCGCCGCCGCTGACCTTGTTGCTGCTGGACCTGGATAACTTCAAGCCGATCAACGACTCGCTCGGTCATGCTGCAGGAGATGCCGTGCTGCAAGAAGTGGCAACGCGCCTGCGTGACACCACCCGCGATGGCGACCTGGTCGCGCGTCTGGGCGGCGACGAGTTCATCCTGGTACTCAACGGCATGGACAACAGCAGCGAGATCGACCGCTTCTGTGCGCGCCTGATCGGCCTGCTGCAGCAACCCATTGTCTTCGACAGCCAGCCTCTGCACATTGGTGCCAGCATTGGCATTGCCCAGACGCGTAACCAGGGCTTCGATGCGGGCGAGCTGATCCGCTGCGCCGACATCGCCCTTTACCAGGCCAAGGCCGATGGAAAGAACACATGGCGCTACTTCGTTGCCGAAATGAACCAGCAGATCCAGTACCGTCGCCAGTTGGAGAACGACCTGCGCCGGGCCCTGCGCAATGAGGAGTTCGAGTTGCATTACCAGCCGCGCTATCGCCTCGACGACCTGCGTATCGTCGCGGTCGAGGCCTTGGTGCGCTGGAGGCATCCACAGGAAGGGTTGCTGGGGCCGGACACCTTCATCCCGTTGGCCGAGCAAAGCGACATCATTGTTGCGCTGGGCCGCTGGGTACTGCGCGAAGCTTGCCGCACTGCCCATGACTGGCCGGCCGACGTGCTGGTTTCGGTCAACCTGTCGCCTGCGCAGTTCTTGCGCAGCGATGTGGTAGCCGACGTACGCGAAACTTTGCTCGACACGGCCTTCCCCGCCCAGCGGTTGGAACTGGAAATTACCGAGAACGTAATGCTCAACGACATCGAGGGCGCGCTAGGCACCATGCTGTCGCTCAAGGAGCTCGGTGTGCGCCTGAACATGGATGATTTCGGCACCGGCTATTCGTCGCTGGGCTACCTGCGTACCTACCCGTTCGACAGCATCAAGATCGACAAGCGCTTCATCAGCGGCCTGAACAACAACGGCGGCAGCGACCGCGCTGTGGTCCAGGCCATCATCAACCTGGGCGAGGCGATGGGGCTGACAGTGACAGCCGAAGGCGTGGAAAGCGAACACCAACTCAAGGCGCTGGAAAAGGACCGCTGCCAGGAAGTGCAAGGCTATTACCTGAGCAGGCCCCTGGACAGCGCAGGGTTGGCGGCGTTGTTGCACCAAACATCCCAAAGCACAGCACAGCCCTAGCAGAAGCAGCCTTGTGCTACTCCGACACAGATCGGGTGTGCTGCTGCAGGCTGCGCTGCGCCACGATCTCGGGCAGATCACACCGGCGTAGGTAGGCGCGCAGCGGTTCACCAATGTTCAAGCGTTCATCCACATGCTGATCCAGCAACAGCGAAAGCCGTTCGCGGCACAGCGCCATGCGCTGTCCTCCTTCAGGGCGCCAGACAAACTCGCTACAGGGGGTGATACTGGCGTCGGCCACGTCCATGCCGAACGCGTCCTCGGAGAAACGCACGATATGAACACCGCGCTTGCCGTGAAAACCGACAAAGCCCTTTAGCTGATCGGCAGCGTTGCAGATATCCTGGGAAGTGATGGCCATCACGTAACCTCGCAATGAAATCGGAAGATACGCACGCCTGGCGGGAGAAGGGTTGCCTCTGTCGGGCAACTCACAGCGGCAGCCTAGCGCAACTGACGGGGCGTTCGCCAAGTTTTTCGTGTTTGCCCAACGTCGTCGGCAAACTCAAGCGGTACTGCCTTCAGCACACGACCAGGCTGTACCGCTTCGATAGTTTCATTTCTGTCTATTGAGGCAGCACCATCACTGTGGGTCGCGGTCCTCATGCACCTGCACACTCGCCGTCATCCCCGCACTCAAGGTCAGCCCTTCCGGCACCTGGTCCAGGCGAATCCTCACCGGTATGCGCTGGGCCAGTCGCACCCAGTTGAAAGTCGGCTCTACCTCCGGCAGCAACTGGCTGTCCGGATTGCTGTTGCGGTCGGTGATGCCGCGGCTGATGCTTTCCACGTGCCCCTGCATCGGTTCACCCGCGCCCATCAGCCACACTTTCACAGTGTCCCCAACGCGAATGCGCGGCAGCTTGGTTTCCTCGAAATAGGCCTGGATGTAGAACGTCGAATCATCCACCAGCGCCATCACCGATTCCCCGGTGTTCACATAGTTGCCTTCGGCCAGACGCAGATTGGTGATATGCCCGCTGCGCGGGGCCCGCACTTCACTGCGCGCCAGGTTGATCTTGGCCACCTGCAACTGCGCCTCGGCTTCATGCAACTCGCCACGGGCGATGGCAGCATTGATCTGGGCGTTTTCACGCAACTCGGCACTGATCGCCTCTGGCCCCAGGGCAGTACGCCGGGCTGCTTCACGCTCGCGCAAGCGCAGTTGCTGGGCGCGGGTCTCGGTCACCGCGCTGGCCTGATCGAACGCGGCCTGGAAGCGCTCGCGGTCAATACTCATCAACAGGTCGCCAGCCTTGACCTGCTGGTTGTCATGGACCTTGAGTTCGCGCACCCAGCCAGACACATCAGGCGCTATCACTACCACATCACCGCGTACACGGGCATCGCGCGTCCATGGGGTGAGCATGTAGTACTGCCACAGCTGGTAGCCGGCCAACACGGCCAGGGCCACCACACACAGGGTCACCAGAGTACGTACGGCCGCACGCATCGAAACACTCCTTTATAAAGTTCCCAGCAGACGTACCACCAGGAACAACACACAAACGAACAGCGCCGCGTCGAACAGCGCCTCATGCCAGATCCAGCGCCCCAACGGCGTGGCATGCACCACCAGGCGCAGCAGGCCGGTGAGCAGCAGCGCCAACAAGACATAAAGCAGAAACGGGCTGAGCAGCACACCGCCCACTTCCCACTCACGCAACCCCATGGGTGTCCTCCTGCCAGCGGCACCATTTGCCCCAGCTCTTCTGCAATTGCAGCACCGCCCCCTCGGCCAGCCGGAGCGGGTCGCTGGCTGGCAGCCGACGCAACGCTGCAATGAACTGCTCACTGGCAGCATCCAGCCGCTGCCCACGCCCGGCAGCCGGCCCTTTGGCCAACACTGCCTCCACTTGTTGAAGGTACTCGCGCTCGGCCGGCCCCAAAGGGGCCTGGGCGACCGCCAGGCACATGCGCAGGTGCACCAGTTCGTCGCCGATATCCAGCCCGTGCAGGCCGTCATCCCAGCGTTTGCGTTCGCCTTCCGGTAATTCACTGGCATGCCGCGCCAGTTGCATCAGCCGGTCAGCCATGCGCCCGCCAAACCAGCTGTCAGCCCCGCGCAGGTCGCGCCGAGTCAAGCGCACAAGGTCGCTCTGGGTTGCTGCACGCAAGCGCCGGCCCAGCCAGGCCGGGTGGCGGAACACCAGTAAGCGGAAGGCCATGACCGCTGCCGACACACCCACCAGCATGGCCAGTGCACTGTTCAGCATGGTCGCCACGCCGAACTGCATGGCGTTGAGCGGCGACACCAGCACAATGAAGTGCAGGCAATAGGAAGTGGCCGTAGCCCCGGTACGCGGATGGGCCATGCCCAGTGCACCTAGAAACAGCGGCACGCCCATGCCCAGGCAGAGCATGGCGAAACTGCTCCATTGCGGCAGCATGATCTGCCCGACCACAAACGCCGCCGGTACCGCCAGGAATATCCCGCGCAGGAAACTCAGGCCGATCTGTGCGCCGTTCTCGCGACTGGCGAACAAGCTGCAGACCACGCAGGTCAATATCAAACCACCCGGGGCCGAAGGCCAGGCCGTGGCCAGCCAGAAACCACTCATCACCAAAAAGGCCAGCGCGCTGCGCGAGCCGAACAGCAAGGCCAGCGACCAGTCTCGGTGCGCGGCCAGCCCCTGGGACACGTCCTTGGGCGCCCTGCCCACTTCCACATCCTCAAGTGCCTGGGTGGCGGCCATGGCATAGTCCAGCAGCAGGGCCATGCGCGCCAGGCAGAAGTGTTCCGCCGAACTGATCTGCTCATCGTGTGCGGCATCCCAGATACGCTGACGCAACAACAACAGGTTGGGCTGGTCGGGTTGATCAAGCAGCGCGCGCACTTCCTGCAACCAGGGCGTCAGGTGCTCGACCTCACGCTCATCCAGTTGCCGCCACTGGCGGCGCACCGAACGGGAAATCCGCAGCAGCACCATCAGTTTCTGGCTAAGGCCACGAATGGCACGGGCACGTTGGCGCCCGCGATTGCCCTCGAACCAGGCATGTTCACGTTGGCTGTCGATGGCGACGATGCGTCCCAGGCTTTCCAGCAGGCCTTTGCGCGCCTCGTCCTCTCCACCCAGCATGGCTCTGGCGGCCTGCAGGCCGTTCTGCCAGGCCTGCCGCGCCTGCCCGCCCAGTTGCTGCTCGACCCGCATGGGCCAGAGCAAGGCACTGCTTGCTGTTGCGCAGAAAATACCCAGGCAGATTTCGGTACAGCGAGCCACGGCCTGGTCGAATACCTGCAGGGGGTGGTCGATGGCCGGCAGGGCGATGATCGCTGCGGTGTAGCCGGCCAGCACGAAGGCATAGGCCCAGGCGCTGCGCAACTGGGTGGATGCGGCGGTACACAGGGCCAGCCACAGCGCCAAGGCAAGCAGGAACAGGCCGGGGGTCTGGGCGAAAAGGCCGATGAACAGCACCGACATGACTGTGCCGACCAACGTGCCGGCCAACCGCGCCAGGCCTTTCTGTACCACCATGCCCGATAGCGGCTGGGCGACGATGAAAGCAGTCATCAATGCCCAGGAGGGTTGCTCCAGCCCCCAGCGCATCGCCAGCCACAACGCCAGGCCGCCACCGAGCAGGGTCTTGATGGCAAACTTGAGGGCGAGGCTGCTGGGAGCGAACAGGGCCTGAAAGGTGATGGGCACGAGGCGGACCTTGCGGGGAATGGTCTTACTGAAAAGATAGACAATGGTGAGCAGGATAAAGCGGAAACGATTAATTAGCTAGCTAATCATGTTTGTTCAATTGCAGATTCTCCGGCGCTACAAAAGGGCCGGCTCGGGCAATATAAAAAATGCAGGCAAAAAAATGGGCGACCGAAGTCGCCCTAAATGCCTTGCGTGCTCGTGTACCCGGAAGGTCAGCGCGGCTTGCGCTTGTTCGAGTCCTTCCAGATGAAAATGCCCAGACCGGCAAAGAAGGCAACCATCAACCCGACCGTTACCACACCGGCGATAACCACGTTGTCGAAGAACATGCTGGCCTCCCCATTCGTTTGCCGTTGTCCGATGGGTGCAAGTTAACCAATGTGGAGGCGCGAAAAATTGATCAGCGTCAATGGCGCCCGGGGCCGGGCACGCGAGGGGGGCGCAGGGTTGACCTGCGTCAAGTTTCAACGCTTCTTCGGCTTGCCCTTGGGCTTCTTTTTCTTGCTGGTACTCAATGGCAAGGCCTGCTCGAAAGCATTGCGCATTTCGTTCAGCCGCTTTTCCTTGAGGTCGTGGACGCGCTTGGCACGTTCGGCATCGAAATCGATGAGGTTGTCTTGGCTCATGGGTGGGCTCGACGATCAACAGAGAATTGCATGATGAAGCCAGGCGCAGGCGCTGACCAGCCCCTTATCAGACTTCAATGTCCACCAGCAGCCCTTGGCGTACATGCTCGCCCATCAATGGCGCTACCGGCACGGTGTTGTCGGCATTGACCTCGTCACCCGGGACGGCATCGTAGCGCTCCTGCTCGCCCTTATGCCGGCGTTGCTGTTGGCGGCGCTGTTCATCGCGCAGCAACAATACCTGCTCTTGCGGGTCGCGCTGGCGCTTGAGGTCAATGGCACTTTCGCCGGATGCAGGCTGCGCCGGCACCACCGGCTTGATGTCAGGGGTTGGTTTGACCGGGTCCTGTTGCGAGGTGACCGGGGCGGCACTGAGCGGAATGATCGGCGGCAGCATGGACGTTCTCCTATGCCCCCTGTATCGGCAGGCGCAGCTTTACCTTGATGTCATGGACAACATTTACTCGGCTTCGTCACCAGGGTCGTCGTCGCCTGGCGGGCTGGCCTCACTCCAGGGCCGCTTGTACACCTGCTGCCAAACTGCATCCATATGATCGCGCAATACCTGCGGCGCGGCTTTCAGCGAAGCGCTGTCCTCGCGCTCACCACCGACCGGTTCCTCTCCCGCCGGAGTGATCAGCGACTGGCCGGTAATGGTGTAACTGGCCTGCCCTTCACGCATCTCGATGGCGATGTCGTGCGGGTCGATACCGCCGCCGCAGAATGCATGGCTGGCCACCGTTACCTCGGCCACGCCATTCTGGTTCAGGTCGCTGACATCACTGACGTCATTATAGAAGTCCACGTCCAGGTCCAGCCCCGGGCAGGTGGTTTCCTGCTCGATCTGCCAACGCGCCTTGAAGGTGTCGTTCTCGACCGTGCGCCCGTACAAGGTGGCCTTGAGCACAACCCTGTCCACTTCCTGTTCGCTCTCCAGGTCGCTGGCTTGGCCATCGCTGCGGCTCAGAACCAGCAGCCCTTCGCCGTCAACGTCACGAAAGTGCACACTCTTTATCGGCGTCTGCACGCCCAGCACCTCAAGCTGCTCCATCGGGATGGGGGGCAATGTCTCAAAGTTTTTCTGTTCACAGGCGCTCAGCAGCACCAGGCTGCCCACGACCATCGAAGCGCTGATCCAGCGGTGCTTGGCAGACATGTTGATCCGGAGCCCTCGTCGGCGGCGCTGTGCAGAGCGATGAAACGACTAGACTGTGCCTTTCGATACCTTTCGGTGCTATCGGCACTTTGGTCTGACCGGCCGATCCGTTAACATAATCGGCTTTTTCACCGCGGGAGTTCAGGCAGTATGGCGCAGCAGTATCAACCGGGGCAACGCTGGATCAGCGACAGCGAAGCAGAGCTCGGCCTGGGTACCATCCTGGCGCAGGATGGCCGCCTGTTGACCGTGCTCTACCCGGCCACTGGCGACACCCGCCAGTATTCCCTGCGCAACGCGCCGCTGACCCGCGTGCGCTTCTCGCCAGGTGACCAGATCACCCACTTCGAGGGCTGGAAGCTGACCGTGCGCGAGGTCGAGGACATCGACGGGCTGATGGTCTACCACGGCCTGGACGGGCAGAACCAGCCTCGCACCTTGCCCGAAACCCAGTTGTCGAATTTCATTCAGTTCCGCTTGGCCAGCGACCGTCTGTTCGCCGGGCAGATAGACCCACTGTCGTGGTTCAGCCTGCGCTACAACACCCTGCAGCACACCAGCAAGCAGATGCAATCGGCACTGTGGGGCTTGGGCGGCTGCCGCGCACAGCCCATCGCCCACCAACTGCACATCGCCCGCGAAGTCGCCGACCGCAGCGCCCCGCGCGTTCTGCTGGCCGACGAAGTGGGCCTGGGCAAAACCATCGAAGCCGGCCTGGTCATTCACCGCCAGTTGCTGTCGGGTCGCGCCAGCCGCGTACTGATCCTGGTGCCGGAAAACCTCCAGCACCAGTGGCTGGTGGAAATGCGCCGGCGCTTCAATCTGCAAGTGGCGCTGTTCGACGCCGAGCGCTTCATCGAAAGCGACGCCAGCAACCCGTTCGAGGACGCCCAGCTGGCGTTGGTTGCCCTGGAGTGGCTGGTCGACGACGAAAAGGCCCAGGACGCGCTGTTTGCCGCTGGCTGGGACCTGCTGGTAGTCGACGAAGCCCACCACCTGGTCTGGCACGAAGACCAGGTCAGCGCCGAATACGGCCTGGTCGAGCAACTGGCCCAAGTGATCCCGGGCGTACTGCTGCTCACCGCCACCCCCGAGCAGCTTGGCCAGGACAGCCACTTCGCCCGCCTGCGCCTGCTCGATCCCAACCGCTTTCACGACCTGGCCGCTTTCCGCGCCGAGAGCGAGCACTACCGCCCGGTAGCCGAGGCGGTGCAGGAACTGCTCGACGAGGGCCGCCTGTCGCCCAAGGCCCACGCCACCATCCAGGGCTTCCTGGGTGCCGAAGGCGAAGCCCTGCTGGCTGCGGTCAGCGACGGCGACACCCAGGCCAGCGCGCGGCTGATTCGCGAGTTGCTGGATCGCCACGGCACCGGCCGCGTACTGTTCCGTAACACCCGTGCGGCGATTCAGGGCTTCCCCGAGCGCCAGCTGCATGCCTATCCGCTGGCCACGCCCGAGCAGTACCGCGACCTGCCAGCCGGCGAGCACGCCGAGCTGTACCCGGAAGTTGCCTTCCAGGCCCAGGGTGAAGTGGCGGATGACGAGCGCTGGTGGCGTTTCGACCCGCGTGTCGACTGGCTGATCGACACCCTGAAGATGCTCAAGCGCACCAAAGTGCTGGTGATCTGCGCCCACGCCGAAACCGCCATGGACCTGGAAGACGCCCTGCGCGTGCGCTCCGGCATCCCGGCCTCGGTGTTCCATGAAGGCATGAGCATCCTTGAGCGCGACCGCGCCGCTGCCTACTTTGCCGATGAAGAGTTCGGCGCCCAGGTACTGATCTGCTCGGAAATCGGCAGCGAAGGCCGCAACTTCCAGTTCGCCCATCACCTGGTGATGTTCGACCTGCCAGCGCACCCAGATCTGCTCGAACAGCGCATCGGCCGCCTTGACCGGATCGGCCAAAAGCACACTATCCAGTTGCACATCCCGTACCTGCAGGAGAGCCCGCAAGAGCGCCTGTTCCAGTGGTACCACGAAGGGCTCAACGCCTTCCTCAACACCTGTCCCACCGGCAATGCCCTGCAGCACCAGTTTGGCCCACGCCTGCTGCCGCTGCTCGAAGGCGGCGAAAGCAAGGCCTGGGATACCCTGGTGGCCGACGCCCGCGGCGAGCGCGAGCGCCTGGAAGCCGAACTGCACACTGGCCGTGACCGCCTGCTGGAGCTCAATTCCGGCGGCGCCGGCGAAGGTCAGGCGCTGGTCGAGGCCATTCTCGAACAGGACGACCAGTTCGCCCTGCCGATCTACATGGAAACCCTGTTCGACGCCTTCGGCATCGACAGCGAAGACCATTCCGAGAACGCACTGATCCTCAAGCCGAGCGAGAAGATGCTCGATGCCAGCTTCCCGCTGGGCGACGATGAAGGCGTGACCATCACCTACGACCGTGGCCAGGCGCTGTCGCGCGAGGACATGCAGTTCCTCACCTGGGAGCACCCGATGGTGCAGGGCGGCATGGATCTGGTGCTGTCAGGCTCGATGGGCAACACCGCCGTGGCGTTGATCAAGAATAAAGCGCTCAAACCAGGCACTGTACTGCTTGAACTGCTGTTCGTCAGCGAGGTGGTGGCACCCCGCAGCCTGCAACTGGGCCGCTACCTGCCGCCGGCGGCACTGCGCTGCCTGCTCGATGCCAATGGCAACGACCTGGCGTCACGCGTGGCCTTCGAAACCCTCAATGACCAGCTCGAGAGCGTACCGCGCGCCAGTGCCAACAAGTTCGTCCAGGCCCAGCGCGATGTGCTGGCCAAGCGTATCAGTGGCGGCGAAGAGAAGATTCTGCCCACCCACATTGAGCGCGTAGCCGAAGCCCAGCGCCGCCTGGCAGCCGAAGCTGACGAAGAGTTGGCGCGCCTGGTAGCGTTGCAAGCGGTCAACCCGAGCGTACGTGACAGCGAAATCGACGCCCTGCGCAAGCAGCGCGAAGATGGCCTGGCGATGCTGGAAAAGGCCGCCCTGCGCCTTGAAGCCATTCGCGTGCTGGTGGCTGGCTAAGACACATCAGGCCCGCTGCCCTTGAGGGGGCGGGCAGGCCCGCGAACACCGACGAAGCCGGTGACATCCACCGTGCTGGATGCTCGCGGGTACGCCCGCGCCCATAAGGCAAGCAATATTCCTGACTGCGATTACCGTAATAACCAAATCGTAGAAGTCATTGTGCCATTAGTCAGGAAGGCTTAAATACTCCTTCCTATACTGCCTCTGGACAGTCTGCACGGGGTTGTAGCGCAGACGAGTGAAGACTCGACCAAGAGGCATTCCATGGAATGGCTGGGGCTGCAACTGTTCGCCGATCTTCCCGCAACCGGGCGCATCGTCATCGACTGCCGTCATGAACCGCTCCTGGTTCTGCTCGCCTATTTCGTAGCTTGTACGGCCTGTTTCGCCACCCTCGACATGGCCGAGCGCCAGTCCCACAGCGACGACCCCACCGCCCACCGACAATGGAACCTGCTTGGAGCCTGCTGCCTGGCAGGCGGCATATGGGCCATGCACTTCATCAGCATGCTGGCCTTTCGGGCCCCGGTTGAAGTGCACTACGACGCATCCCTGACCATTGTTTCGCTGCTCATCGCACTGGGCGTGGCCTGGCTGGCCATGTACAGCCTGAAACGCAGCAAGATGCGCGCGCACCACTTTGTGCCAAGCGCAGCGCTGATCGGCCTGGGCATCATCCTCATGCATTTTGTCGGCATGGCCGCAATGGAAACGGGGGCCCGCCAGTACTATCAAACCGGCTTGCTACTTGCCTCTGCCGCCATCGCCCTGCTCACCGCCCTGACCGCGCTGTACCTGGCCCGCTACTTGCGCAATGGCAGCGGCACCCTGTACCAAGCCATGAAGTACGGCGCCAGCCTGCTGATGGCGGGCGGCATCGTCGCCACTCATTTCACCGCGATGTCGGCCATGACCCTGGTCATCCCTGCCGATACCGCACTGCGCCTACCGTCTGGCGACAACAGCCTGCAACTGGCACTGGGCATCGGCTTCATCACCCTGCTGATCAGTGGCGCCAGCATCAGCGTCGCACTGGCCGACAAGAAGTTGCAAAGCAAGGAGCACGACCTGCGCCGGGTCAACGTACTGCTCAACCAACTGGACCAGGCCCGCGCTTCGCTACAGCAGGCGGCGCACTACGATACCCTGACCAACTTGCTCAACCGCCGTGGGTTCAACCAGGTATTTGCCGAGCGTCTTGTCGAACATCAGGCCAGCGCAAACCGCCTGGCCGTGATGTTCCTCGATATCGACCATTTCAAGCGCATCAACGACAGCCTCGGCCACGACGCCGGTGACGAGCTGCTCAAGGTGATCGCCAACCACATCAAGGCTGCTACCCGCAGCCACGACCTGGTTGCGCGCTTTGGTGGCGACGAGTTCTGTGTGGTCACCAGCCTGAACAGCCGCGACGAAGCCCGCCACCTGGCCCAGCGCATCATGCAACGGATGAAAGAACCCATCGACCTCGGCGGGCGGCGCATGGTCATGACCACCAGCATTGGTATAAGTATCTTCCCGGACGATGGCGGCACAGCCGAAGAGCTGCTCAAGCATGCTGACCTGGCCCTCTACCAATCCAAGGACAACGGGCGCAACAGCCTGAACTTCTTCAATGACAGCCTGAAGGCCCGCGCGTCGATCGCCTTGCAACTGGAAGAAGAGCTGCGCCTGGCCCTGCTCGAAGAGCGCGGGCTGTGTGTGCACTACCAGCCGATCTTCGACCTGCGCAGTGGGCAAGTGGCCAAACTGGAGGCGCTGGTACGCTGGCAGCATCCTCAACACGGCATGCTCGGCCCCGACCGTTTTATCGGCATTGCCGAAGCCAACGGCCTGATCATCGACCTGGACCTGTGGGTGCTGCGCCACGCCTGTGCCGACCTGGCCCGCTTGCAGCGCCACGGCCATGGCGAGATCAAGGTCACGGTCAATTGCTCGTCAGTCACCCTCAGCCACGACGAACTGCCCAACGAAGTTGAAAAGGCGCTGTTCCGCGCCGGCCTTGCGCCGCGCCACCTGGAACTGGAAGTGACCGAGAACGCCCTGGTGGGCGACATCCAGCGCACGGTCAGCCTGCTCAAACGCGTCCGGGCCTTGGGGGTGGCACTTTCGATCGATGATTTTGGTACCGGCTACTCGTCACTGGCCTACCTCAAGCGCCTGCCGCTGGATGTGCTGAAGATCGACCGCACCTTCCTGCAGGATGTACCGGGCAGCCAGAAAGACCGCGAAATTGTCCAGGCAATCATCGCCATGGCGCATACCCTGCACCTGCAAGTAGTCAGCGAGGGCGTGGAAACTGCCGAACAGCAGGTTTTCCTCGAAAGCCATGGTTGCGACTACCTGCAGGGCTACCTGTTGGGGCGCCCCGTACCGCTGGCCGAGTTGCGCCCACTGCTGGAGCGGTTGCAGTACCAAAGCGGCCGGATCACACCTTGTTGCGGTACAGCTCTACCAGGGTCGCCGGATCTTTTTGCAGGTAACCCTGGCTACCGTGCAGCCGCATCAGTTGCGCGGCAAGGCCACTGAGTGGCGTTGCCGAGCCTTGCTCGCGGGAAAACTTGACCGCGCCATCAAGGTCCTTGAGCAGCGTGCGTACGTGCCACTTGATAGGCTCAAAGCGGCTCTCGGCCATTTGCGGCGCAAGAATCTGCAATGGCTTGGAATCGGCAAAACCACCGGCCAGCGCTTCAGCGATCAGCGTCGCATCCACGCCCGACTGTTCGGCCAGTGCCACCACTTCTGCAATTACCAGGGCATTGCACGCTACGATCATCTGGTTGCATGCCTTGGTCACCTGGCCAGCGCCTACCGTCCCCATATGCGTCACGCGCTGACCAAGCACCTGCAGTACCGGGCGTGCACGCTGCAAGTCGGCCGCTTCACCGCCAACCATGATCGCCAGCGTGCCAGCTTCGGCACCAGGTGTACCGCCAGACACTGGAGCATCCAGCCAGGCCATGCCGCTCAGTGCTGCCAGTTCGGCAGCCATTTCACGGGTGGCGGTAGGCTCCAGGCTAGAGAAATCGATCAGCAACTGGCCGCTACGCCCGCCTTGGGCAATGCCTTGCTCGCCGAACACTACCTCACGCACCACCGCCGTGTCGGCCAGGCAAAGTAGAACCATGTCGCTGTCACGGCACAATTCGGCCGGGCTGCTGGCCAGGCGCGCACCAGCAGCGACCAGGGCGGCGCACTTGTCCGGGCTGCGATTCCATACCGTCAGCGGATAACCCGCTGCCAGCAGGCGGAGGCACATGGGCAGGCCCATCAGACCGATGCCGGCGAATCCAAGCGAAGGTAGTGCAGTGCTCATCGATAAACTCCTGACTGATTCGAACATTTCCCAGGCTGGCTAGGATCCCGTTGGCGCCTGACAGAACGGCGGCCACATTACGCATCCCGTAAACTGTTACCGCCACGCCGAATTGTTACTTCCCTCTACCCGCCTTGATTGCTTTCAAGCACCAAAACGGAGCTGGTGCGTATTTTTGCGCACCAAAAAAGATCACGCCTCTTCTTGGCACTTCACCTGAATCACGATGAACGGCGAAACCACCACCGCCCAGATCTCTGGGTCGCGGCTTTGCAGGTCCAATGCCTGCTCGGCCGACAGCGGCCCAACGGTGCCATCACTACGCCACTTGGCGAAGATCTCGCTGCGATTCTCGGCCATCGCCTCGGCAACGACAATCAGGTCAAGGCTGGGGTCGACCCAAATCAGGTCACCCTTGGCCCAAAAACGCTCCAGCGCTTTCCACTCGATGATTGCCGTCTCGCCAAGCAATTTGGCATAGAGGGTGCTTGTTTGATCAGTCATGGGTGGTATCCGCAAAAATCTGCCAATAAAAAAGGGCCGGCATTTTTGCAGAAAAACCCGGTTTCAAATATGTAATTTGGTCGATTGACCCCGAAGTTGTGGGACGGGGCCGCAGATGCAGGCAGTTTGATGGCGCCTTTCTGTATCTTTCTGTCGATCAAGCGACAACGCAGGAAAGACGCACTTTTCGACCGCTTTTCAAGCGCTCGAACAGCGCTCTACACTGTACCGGTACAGTTCCGGGACATGTTCCGGGGGAAGGTGGGCTAGCGCGTTGGCATGGCCACGCCGCAAATCCCGCCCGGTCTGTAGCCCTGGCCGCCAGGACTATAAGAATTACAACAGAATGAGTGGAGCACTATGATCAAGATTTCCAAGCTGTTCGCCGCAATGGTTCTGGCCGGGGTAGCCAGCCATTCGTTTGCCGCCGATACCATCAAGATCGGGATCGCAGGTCCTAAGACCGGCCCTGTCACCCAGTACGGCGACATGCAGTTCATCGGCGCCAAGCAAGCCATCAAGGATATCAACGCCGCGGGCGGCGTGGATGGCAAGATGCTCGAAGCCAAGGAATACGACGACGCCTGCGACCCTAAACAGGCCGTGGCAGTCGCCAACAAAGTGGTCAACGACGGCGTCAAGTTCGTGGTCGGCCACCTGTGCTCCAGCTCCACCCAGCCAGCGTCCGACATCTACGAGGACGAAGGCGTGATCATGATCACCCCCGCCGCCACCAGCCCGGAAATCACCGCCCGTGGTTACCAGCTGATCTTCCGCACCATCGGTCTGGATAGCGCCCAGGGCCCGGCCGCCGGCAACTACATCGCCGACCACGTCAAACCGAAGGTCGTTGCCGTTCTGCACGACAAGCAGCAGTACGGTGAGGGCATCGCCACCGCAGTCAAGCAAACCCTTGAGAAGAAAGGCACCAAAGTTGCCGTCTTCGAAGGCCTGAATGCCGGTGACAAGGACTTCTCCTCGATCATCCAGAAGCTCAAGCAGAACAATGTCGACTTCGTCTACTACGGCGGCTACCACCCAGAGCTGGGTCTGATCCTGCGTCAGGCTCAAGAGAAAGGCCTGAAAGCCAAGTTCATGGGTCCGGAAGGTGTGGGTAACGACTCCATTTCGCAGATCGCCCAGGGCGCTTCCGAAGGCCTGCTGGTCACCCTGCCGAAGTCGTTCGACGCTGACCCGGAGAACAAGAAGATCGTCGACGCCATCAAGGCTGACGGCAAGGACCCAAGTGGCCCGTTCGTATTCCCCGCCTACTCGGCTGTCGAGCTGATCGCTCAAGGCATCAAGAAAGCCGGTTCCGAAGATACCGACAAGGTGGCCAAAGCCATCCACGAAGGCACCTTCAAGACCCCTACCGGTGACCTGTCGTTCGACGATAAAGGCGACCTGAAAGACTTCAAGTTCGTGGTCTACGAATGGCACTTCGGCAAGCCGAAGACCGAAGTTTCCCCTCAGTAACTGCGTGACTAATAGCTGACCTACGAGCCCACTGTGCGAGCAGTGGGCTTCGTTTTATGAGGTTCATGGGCCCCTCCCCGCGATCCGGGGGCGGGCTCACCTGAAAATCTTAAAACCGTCACCCGCGGTTTCCTGGCCGTACCCCTGCCAGCGAAATGCAAATCAGGTTTTTAGGAGCGCTGTAATGCCTGAGATCTACCATTTCTTCCAACAACTGGTTAATGGATTGACCATCGGCAGCACCTATGCCTTGATCGCCATCGGCTACACGATGGTGTACGGCATCATTGGCATGATCAACTTCGCCCACGGCGAGGTGTACATGATCGGTTCCTACGTGGCCTTCATCGCCCTGGCGGGCCTGGCCATGATGGGTATCCATTCGCTGCCGATCCTGATGACCGTCGCCTTCGTCGCGACGATCTTCGTCACCAGTGCCTATGGCTACAGCATCGAACGGGTTGCCTACCGCCCCCTGCGCAACAGCAACCGTCTGATCCCGCTGATTTCCGCCATCGGCATGTCGATTTTCCTGCAAAACACCGTCTTGCTTTCGCAGGACTCCAAGGACAAGTCCATCCCCAACCTGATCCCCGGGAGTTTCTCCTTCGGGCCAGGCGGTGCTGAAGAAGTACTGATCAGCTACATGCAGATCCTGGTGTTCGTCGTCACCCTGGTGGCCATGACACTGCTCACCCTGTTCATCTCTCGTTCCCGCCTGGGCCGCGCCTGCCGCGCCTGTGCCGAGGACATCAAGATGGCCAACCTGCTGGGCATCAACACCAACAACATCATCGCCCTCACCTTCGTCATCGGGGCCGCCCTGGCTGCCGTGGCGGCCGTGCTGCTGAGCATGCAGTACGGGGTGATCAACCCCAACGCCGGTTTCCTGGTGGGCCTGAAAGCCTTCACCGCAGCGGTGCTGGGGGGCATCGGCAGTATTCCGGGCGCCATGCTCGGTGGGCTGGTGCTGGGTGTAGCCGAAGCCTTTGGCGCCGACATCTTCGGCGACCAGTACAAGGACGTAGTGGCATTCGGCTTGTTGGTTCTTGTCCTGCTATTCCGGCCGACCGGCATCCTGGGCCGCCCGGAGGTTGAAAAAGTATGAACAAAAATCTCAAACAGGCGTTCTTCAGCGCCTTGCTGGTCTGGGCCGTGGCCTTCCCGGTGCTGGGCCTGAAACTGAGCATCGACGGCATCAGCCTGGTCGTGCACAGCCAGGGCTCGTTCACCATCAGCATCATCGCCGTGTGTTCGGTGCTGATGTTCCTGCGAGTGCTGTTCGACAAGCAGTGGAGTTCGGTGATGGGCCGCCGTTCGGATCGCAAGCTGATCCCCGCGGCAGTCAGCAACTACCTCACCCTGCCCAAGACCCAGCGCTATGTCATCATCGGGTTGATCGTGATGGCACTGGTATGGCCATTCTTCGGCTCTCGCGGTGCGGTCGACATCGCCACGCTGATCCTGATCTACGTGTTGCTGGGCCTGGGCCTGAACATCGTGGTCGGCCTGGCGGGCCTGCTCGACCTCGGCTACGTGGGCTTCTATGCCGTCGGGGCCTACAGCTACGCCATGCTTTCGCATTACCTGGGCTGGAGCTTCTGGGTGTGCCTGCCGATTGCCGGCCTGATGGCAGCCACATTCGGCTTCCTGCTCGGCTTCCCGGTGCTGCGCCTGCGCGGTGACTACCTGGCGATCGTGACACTCGGCTTCGGCGAGATCATCCGCCTGTTCCTGCGCAACCTCACCGACTGGACCGGCGGCCCCAACGGCATCAGCAACATCCCCAAGCCGGAGCTCTTCGGCCTGACCTTCGAACGCCGTGCAGCCGAGGGCATGCAGACTTTCCACGAGTACTTCGGGCTGCCATACAACTCGATCAACAAGGTCATCTTCCTGTACCTGGTGGCTCTGCTGCTGGCCTTGCTGGCGTTGTTCGTGATCAACCGCCTGCTGCGTATGCCAATCGGTCGTGCCTGGGAAGCACTGCGTGAAGATGAGATCGCCTGCCGTGCACTGGGCCTGAACCCGACCGTGATCAAGCTCTCGGCATTCACCTTGGGTGCCTGCTTCGCCGGTTTTGCCGGCAGCTTCTTCGCCGCGCGCCAAGGCCTGGTGACGCCGGAGTCGTTCACCTTCATCGAGTCGGCGATCATCCTCGCCATCGTCGTGCTTGGCGGCATGGGCTCACAACTGGGCGTGATTCTCGCGGCCATCGTGATGATCCTGCTGCCTGAGCTGATGCGTGAGTTCAGCGAATACCGGATGCTGATGTTCGGTGCGTTGATGGTGTTGATGATGATCTGGCGTCCGCAAGGCCTGCTGCCTATGCAACGTCCACAGATGGAGCTGCCCCGATGAGCCGCGAAATTCTGCAAGTCAGCGGCCTGAGCATGCGCTTTGGCGGCTTGTTGGCGGTCAACGGCGTGGGCCTGACCGTCAAGGAGAAACAGGTAGTGGCGCTGATCGGCCCGAACGGCGCCGGCAAGACCACCGTGTTCAACTGCCTGACCGGCTTTTACAAGCCCAGCGGCGGCACCATCCTGCTCGATGGCCAGCCGATCCAGGGCCTGGCCGGCCACCAGATTGCCCGCAAGGGCGTGGTGCGAACCTTCCAGAACGTGCGCCTGTTCAAGGAAATGACCGCGCTGGAAAACCTGCTTATCGCCCAGCACCGCCACCTCAACACCAACTTCTTCGCCGGCCTGTTCAAGACTCCGGGTTTCCGCCGCAGCGAGAAGGAAGCCCTGGAGCGTGCGCAGTACTGGCTGGAGAAGGTCAACCTTACCGAGTTCGCCAACCGCACCGCCGGCACCCTTGCCTACGGCCAGCAGCGTCGCCTGGAAATTGCCCGCTGCATGATGACCCAGCCACGTATCATCATGCTGGACGAACCTGCCGCAGGCCTGAACCCGAAAGAAACCGAAGACCTCAAGGCCCTGATCGCCTACCTGCGTGAGTCACACAGCGTCACCGTACTGCTGATCGAGCACGACATGAAGCTGGTGATGAGCATCTCTGACCATATTGTGGTCATCAACCAGGGCACCCCCCTGGCCCACGGCACACCGGAAGAGATCCGCGATAACCCTGATGTGATCAAAGCCTACCTGGGGGAAGCGTAAATGCTGAAGTTTGAAAACGTTTCCACCTTCTATGGCAAGATCCAGGCGCTGCACAGCGTCAACGTGGAGATCAACCAAGGCGAAATCGTCACCCTGATCGGCGCCAACGGTGCCGGCAAGTCGACCTTGCTCATGACCCTGTGCGGCTCGCCGCAGGCGCACAGCGGCAGCATCAAGTATCTGGGTGAAGAACTGGTCGGCCAGCCGTCCTCGCACATCATGCGCAAAAGCATCGCCGTTGTGCCGGAAGGCCGCCGTGTGTTTGCCCGCCTGACCGTCGAGGAAAACCTGGCAATGGGTGGTTTCTTCACCGACAAGGGCGACTACCAGGAGCAACTGGACAAGGTGTTGCAACTGTTCCCGCGCCTGAAGGAGCGCTACATGCAGCGTGGCGGCACCATGTCCGGCGGCGAGCAGCAAATGCTGGCCATCGGCCGGGCGCTGATGAGCAAGCCCAAGCTGCTGCTGCTCGACGAGCCTTCGCTGGGCCTGGCGCCGATCATCATCCAGCAGATCTTCGACATCATCGAACAGCTGCGCCGCGATGGCGTGACGGTGTTCCTGGTGGAGCAGAATGCCAACCAGGCGCTGAAGATCGCTGACCGGGCTTATGTGCTGGAGAACGGTCGGGTGGTGATGCAGGGTACGGGGGAAGCACTGTTGATCGACCCGAAAGTGCGCGACGCGTACCTGGGGGGTTGAATGAAAAAGGGCCTTCGGGCCCTTTTTTCTGCCTGCAGGACGTGTATCGTGGCCAGCTCTTTGGCAAAGATTCCCCGGAGCCCGCCCCATGCGCCTCACCCCTACCCTGCTGCTCAGTGCCCTGCTGCCCCTGTTCGCTGGCTGCCAGTTACTGGCTGAGCAGCCCCGTGACCCGAACATCGGCACCACGCGCATGCAGGGCGAACTGAGCGCCAATGGCGGCCGCCTGTTGTTCAAGCCCTGCAGCGAAGCACGCCGCTTCGTGATCAATGACGTCGCCGGCACCGGCATCCTGCCGGAGGCCGCCAACCTGGCCAAGGACGCCAACGCCAAGTTGTTCGCCGACGTGCGCGGTCGCCTCACTGGCGCCAAGCAGGCCGACAACGACGGCCAGCTGGAGGTCAGCCGCCTGTACCGCCTGGAACCCTCCACCCGCGCTTGCGACGACCCCAACTTCAAGCAGCTGACCCTGCGCGCCAACGGCCATGAACCGGACTGGGACATCAAGGCCAGCGGCAAGGGCATGGTCATCGAGCGAATCGGCCAGCCCCCCCTACCCTTGCCGTTCCTGGAAGAAGAAGTACCCGGTGGCGGCTTGACCCTGACCAGCGAAGCCAACGGCCAGCACGTGGAACTGTGGGTCGCTCCGCAGCGCTGTGCAGATATCGCCACTGGCGCCATCCACCACCTGCGCGCCGAACTGCGCATCGACGGCAAGACCTTGCAGGGCTGTGCTTACTACGGCGGCGCACGCGACAACTGATCACCGGGCGTTTTTATCCTGCCAGTAGGGGCAGCGAACAGCTTATACTTGGCGGTTTGTGTAAAGCCGCCGGCCGCCCATGGCCGGGATACTGGACCCTGCCATGCTACGAATCACCGAACTGAAGCTGCCCCTGGACCATCCTGACGAAGCGTTGCGCGAAGCCATCGTCCAGCGCCTGGGCATCCGCGACGAGCAACTGCTCAGCTTCAACCTGTTCAAGCGCAGCTACGATGCGCGCAAGAAGAACAGCGAACTGCTGTTCATCTACACCATCGACCTGGAAGCCAGCAACGAGGCCGAGCTGCTCAGCAAGTTCGCTGATGATCGCAACATCGGCCCTGCGCCAGATGTCACCTACAAGTTCGTCGGCCAGGCCCCGGCAGGCCTGCAGGAGCGCCCGATCGTGGTCGGTTTCGGCCCGTGCGGCATCTTTGCCGGCCTGTTGCTGGCACAGATGGGCTTCAAGCCGATCATCCTCGAACGCGGCAAGGAAGTGCGCCAGCGCACCAAGGACACCTGGGGCCTGTGGCGTAAAAGCGTGCTCAACCCTGAGTCCAACGTGCAGTTCGGTGAAGGCGGCGCTGGCACCTTCTCCGACGGCAAGCTCTACAGCCAGATCAAGGACCCGCAACACCACGGCCGCAAAGTGCTGGAAGAATTCGTCAAGGCCGGTGCGCCGGACGAAATCCTGTACATCAACAAGCCGCACATCGGCACCTTCCGCCTCACCGGCATGGTCGAACAGATGCGCCAGGACATGATCGCCCTGGGAGCCGAAGTGCGCTTCCAGGAAAAAGTCACCGACCTGTTGATCGAAGATGGCCAACTGACCGGTGTAGTGCTTGAGAGCGGCGAACAGCTGCACTCTCGCCATGTGGTATTGGCCCTGGGCCACAGCGCCCGCGACACCTTCCGCATGTTGCATGCCAAAGGTGTCTACATGGAAGCCAAGCCGTTCTCGGTGGGCTTCCGTATCGAGCACCCGCAAACGCTGATCGACAAGGCACGCCTGGGCAAGTACGCCGGCCACCCGAAACTGGGTGCTGCCGATTACAAGCTGGTGTATCACGCCAAAAATGGCCGCTCGGTGTACAGCTTCTGCATGTGTCCGGGTGGCACCGTGGTCGCGGCTACCAGTGAGCCAGGCCGAGTCGTCACCAACGGCATGAGCCAGTATTCGCGTAACGAGCGCAACGCCAACTCCGGCATCGTCGTCGGCATCGACCCCGAGCGCGACTACCCAGGTGGCCCGTTGGCCGGTATCGAACTGCAGGAGCGCCTGGAAGCGCACGCCTATGTAATGGGCGGCAGCAACTACCAGGCACCGGCGCAACTGGTGGGTGACTTTGTCGCCGGCCGGCCCTCCACCGCACTGGGCAGTGTCGAGCCGTCCTACAAGCCAGGTGTGACCTTGGGAGACCTGGCACCGAGCCTGCCGGACTTCGCCATCGAGGCGATCCGTGAGGCACTGCCGGCGTTCGACCGGCAGATCAAGGGCTATAACCTGCATGATGCGGTGTTGACCGGGATCGAGACGCGTACCTCGTCGCCACTGCGGATTACCCGGGGTGAGGATTACCAGAGCCTGAACCTCAAGGGGCTGTTCCCGGCGGGTGAAGGGGCCGGGTATGCGGGCGGGATCCTGTCAGCCGGTGTGGATGGTATTCGTATCGCCGAGGCGGTGGCGCGGGATATGCTCGGCCTCTGACTCTTTATCGACTGACAGGGCCTCGTCGCGGGTAAACCCGCTTCTACACGGGACAATGATTTCCTGTAGGAGCGGGTTTACCCGCGAAAGGGCCGGGTCCGGCATCAGACTATTCCAGCACCTACTCCAGACTTCCCCTCCCCCATCCTTCCCCAAATCCATCTAGGCTTGCCGCAGGCCTGTCAGCAACAACATATAACAAAAACGAATATGTCTTTTTGTTTGAAAGCATATCTCCACAGACTAGGGTGTACGCCCGTACCCTTCGTAAACTGCTCATGGAGAGCCTACAGCCCGTGCGTAGCCTGTTTACCCGTTTCTTCCAGCTCGAAGCTGCCAGCGGCCTGCTGCTGATCGCTGCCGCCGTTCTGGCCCTGGTCATCAACAACTCGCCGCTGTCCTACCTGTACAACGGCTTGCTCGACGTACCCGTCGCCGTTCAGGTCGGCGCGCTTAAAATCGCCAAGCCATTGCTGCTATGGATCAACGACGGCCTGATGGCCCTGTTCTTCCTGCTCATCGGCCTGGAGGTCAAACGCGAGGTGGTCGACGGACACCTGTCCAAGCCCTCACAAGTAATCCTGCCTGCCACCGCTGCCGTGGGCGGCATGGTGGTGCCAGCGCTGATCTACTGGTTCATCAACCGTGACAACCCTGCAGCCGTGGCCGGCTGGGCAATCCCTACCGCCACCGACATCGCCTTCGCCCTCGGTGTCCTGGCCCTGCTCGGCAAACGCATCCCCGTGTCACTGAAGTTGTTCCTGATGACCCTGGCGATCATCGACGACCTGGGTGCGATCATTGTCATCGCCCTGTTCTACTCCGGCACCCTGTCGAGTGTGTCGCTGCTGCTGGCTGCAGCCTGCCTGGTGGTGCTGGTGGCGATGAACCGGCTTGGCGTGGTCAAGCTCGGCCCCTACATGATCGTTGGCCTGATCCTGTGGGTCTGCGTGCTCAAGAGTGGCGTGCATGCCACCTTGGCCGGTGTCGCCCTGGCCTTGTGCATTCCGCTGCGTACACGCAATGCTGAACCGTCGCCTCTGCTGGCGCTGGAACACGCCCTGCACCCTTGGGTGGCCTACGCCATCCTGCCACTTTTCGCCTTCTCCAATGCCGGCGTTTCGCTCGCAGACATGACTGTAGACAGCTTCACCCACCCGGTGCCGATGGGCATCACGGTCGGTCTGTTGCTAGGCAAGACCGTAGGGGTTTTCGGCCTGACCTGGGTGGCGGTCAAGCTACGCCTGGCCGCACTGCCGGCAGGTGCTGGTTGGGGGCAAATACTGGGGGTAGCGATACTCTGCGGCATTGGCTTCACCATGAGCCTGTTCGTGGGCTCGCTCGCCTTCGCCCCGGGTAGCAGTGAGTACGCCGGCATGGACCGCATGGGTATTCTTACTGGTTCGTTCTTTGCCGCAGTGATCGGCTACGCCGTCACCGCAATGGCCAGTCGCAAAACCAGCGTTGCCTGACTTGGCTGAAGCATGAAAAAACCCCGACTGGCAGCAGCCATGTCGGGGTTTTGTTTTACTGCGTTACGGTCAGTGCGAAACGCGACTGGTACCGTCAACAGTCATGATGCGCACGCGGTCGCCAACACGGAAGATTTCGTTCTCCTGCACGGCCTGCACATAGGCGCGCATGCTGCCATCATCTTCACGAACGGTAATTTCGACACCTTGGGTACGGGTCAGGCCTTCTTCTGCTGCGGAACCCGCCAAGCCACCCGCCACGGCACCGATCACGGCAGCCACGATGCTGCCCCGGCCACCGCCCACGGCGCTGCCGGCTACGCCACCCACAATGGCACCAGCACCGCCGCCAATCGGGGTCTTGGTGCCCTCGATCTTGACCGGACGCAGGGATTCGATGGTGCCCATACGCACGGTTTGCACGCGGCGGGCTTCGTCACGGGAGTAGCTGTCACCGGTCAGGCTCGAGGCACAGCCCCCCAGCAGCAGCGACATGGTGGTAAAGGTCGCCACCAGCAAAGCGGATTTACGCATGGGTAAAGTCTCCATAAGTCAGGTGCTCATTAGACGCTGCACATTGACGGCTGTCACGGTACAAACGTAATAAAATTGTTTTCATTCAGCCGGGGTACAGCCTGCCGGGCTGTGTCGAAGGCCTTTCAAGTGAGACCAAGAATAGCCATGGATTACTTCATCGTCGTGGTCACCACCGTTACAGGACTGTATTTCCACTGGTGGCTGTATGTGCGAATGCGCCGCTGGATGGACCGTGACCTGGCCTTGTCGCTGGCAGGGGCTGATCCTGAAAAACGCGCGTTCATGCTTGAAAGGTTGGCGCAGGCGCGGCAGGAGAAGGTGGGGCGTAAGCAACTACCGGGGTGGTTGGAGCGCGAGGCGGCGGGATATACGGGGTAGCTTGATCGATGGCTGGGGCCGCTAGGCAGCCCCAGTTACTCAGGGTGCCAGCCGCTCTCGCAGCCACTGCCCATCCACCAGCCGATAGTTCAACCGATCATGCAGGCGGCTTGCGCGCCCCTGCCAGAACTCGATGCGCTCTGGCAACAAACGGTATCCCCCCCAATGCTCAGGGCAATGCGGCTGGGTGTCGGAGAAACGCGCTTCAGTGGCCTTTACCAGGCCCTCCAGTTCCTCACGCCCGGCAATCACGCGGCTCTGTGGCGAGGCCCAGGCCCCCAGGCGGCTGCCCAGCGGGCGTACCTGGTAGTAGGCATCCGACTCCTGCGCCGTAACCTTCTGCACACGGCCTTCGATGCGTACCTGCCGCTCCAGCGCTGGCCAGAAGAAGGTCATTGCAGCAAAGGGGTTGGCTTGCAGTTGCTGGCCCTTGGCGCTGTCATAGTTGGTGAAGAAGGTGAACCCCTGCTCGTCGAGCCCCTTCAACAGCAATACACGGCAATGCGGGCGACCTTCGCCGTCCACGGTGGCCAAGGTCATGGCATTGGCTTCCACCGGTACCTGCTCGGTTTTCACCGCATCGGCGAACCACTGGTGGAACAGGGCGAACGGCTCCCCCGGTGCCTGGGCTTCGGTCAGGCCATCACGCGTGTAGTCGCGGCGCATATCGGCCAGGGATTGGGTCATTACTGCGGTTCCTTGACGATCAGTTGGTCTTCGCAGGGCTGTTGGCAGCTACTTTCTTGTCAATAGTAGCTTTTTTGGCTGCAGGCTTGGCCGGTGCAGCTTTTTTCTTGGCTGCAGTCTTCGCAGGTGTTTTGGCCTTGGCTACAGGTTTCTTCGCCGCAGTTTTGGCAGCCGGCTTGGTGCCAGTGGCCTTGGCGGCTGGCGCCTTGGCATCCTGCACTGCCACCATCGAGGCTGGGGCTGGTGCCGGGGTGGCCTGCTGGTATTTGGCCAGGAGTGCGACCATGGTGTTCTGCGGGGTCAGCAACATTTCCACGCGGCGGTTCAGGGCGCGCCCCTCGGCGCTGTCGTTGGCAGCGCGCGGCATCACCGAGCCCATACCCTTGAGGGTCAGGCGGTCACGCTGCAGGCCGCTGAGGCGGAAGATGGCCGATACCGAAGCGGCGCGCTCCAGGCTGAGCTTCTGGTTGGCAACGGCGGCACCGCTGCTGTCGGCATGGCCCAGTACCAGCACGGCAGTCTTGGGGTCGCCTTCGACAGTCTTGGCGACGCGGGTGATCGGGCCCAGTGACATGGGCAGCAGCATGTTCGGGCGATCAGGATTGTACGAGCTGTCCACCGGCAGGGTTACCGCCAGCACATTGTCGCGACGCTCCAGTTCCAGCTTGCTGTCCTTGATCGCTTCGCGCAGCTTGGGCTCGTATTCGTCCAGCCAGGCCTGGGTGGCCTTCTGGTCAATCTTCGGCACCACCGGCCCCTTGGCTTGCTTGTCGTCACCGCCAAACGGCCACCACCAGCGGCTGGCGCTTTCGGATTTGGCATCGGCTTTGGCCACGTTTTCAGTGACGGCTGACTTCACTTGCTGCTCGGCAACCTTGTCCGAACCGAAAGGCCACCAGCTGGAACCACCTTCCTTGGAGCCGTCCGGGGAGTGGCTGGCGCAGCCGGTAGCGGCGGTCAGGCACAGGGCGAGTGCTAAGGTTTTATGTGAAGACATCAGCGATACACCATGAAATAGAAAGATATTTTGCCCAGGGACTTCAGGCCTTGGCATTGAGGATAGTCAAAGGGGTGTGGCAATACCCGCATTACCCGATCAAAGGCAACTGGCAAGAACGCGTACCAGTTTCTGGGCCCGTGGGTCCATCAGCACATAAGGGCCGAGGGTATTGACCACAAAACCGAAGGCCACATCGTGCTCCGGGTCGGCAAAACCAACCGAACCACCGGCACCGGGGTGACCAAAGGCGCGGGCGCCGAGGCCAAAAGTGGCATTCGCCACATCGGGCTGGTCGAGCATGCAGCCCAGGCCGAAACGGGTCTGGGTGAGCAAGGTACGGTCCTGGCCGAGGCTGTGCTCGCGGGTCAGCTCATCGAGCAGTTCGGATTCAAGCAGGCTGCCGTCCAGCAGCCCGGCATAGAACCCCGCTAAGCTGCGTGCGTTGCCATGGCCATTGGCCGCTGGCTGCTGCATGCGCCGCCATTCCGGTTTGTTGGTGCTGGTCAGTATCGCGGGCGGGTTGGTAAATGCCCGGGTCGACAGTGCCTCAGGCTCACGCATGGTCACCTGCAGCAAGCGTTGCGCTGCGGCATCTCCAGCATTGCCCTTACCACGGGCGATATGTGCGACGCGGTGAAACTCTTCGTCCGCCAGGCCAACATGGAAATCCAGCCCCAACGGGCGGGCGGTGCGTGCCACGATCGAGTCGCCAGGACCACGGCCGTCGGCACGGCGAATCAGTTCGCCGATCAGCCAGCCATAGGTGATGGCGGCATAGCCGTGTTCTGTGCCTGGCGTCCACCACGGAGTCTCAGCAGCCAGGGCATCGACCATGACCTGCCAGTCATACAAGGCTTCGGCCGGCAGCAGCTCACGAATGGCCGGCAAGCCGGCACGGTGGCTGAGCAGCTGGCGCAAGGTGATCGACTGCTTACCCGCCTGGGCAAACTCGGGCCAGTAGTTGGCCACCGGGGCATCGAGGGCCAACTTGCCCTCGCCGACTAGCTGCAGGGCGGTAACGGCCGCGAAGGTCTTGGTGCAGGAGAACAGGTTGGCGATGGTATCGCTGTGCCAGGCCTGCTGGCCGTCCTTGTCGGCACTGCCAGCCCACAGGTCAACGACGGTTTCGCCACCCACCTGGATGCACAGCGCGGCGCCACGCTCCTGGGGATCATCGAACAGCGCGGCAAAGGCTTCGCGCACAGCTTCGAACTTCAGCTCATAGTGACCCTGGATCTGCACCCGCTGCTCTCCGTACGACCATATCCAAAAAGGTGTGCATTGTTTCAGTAGTTGGGTGTTTTGCAAACTGGCTTGGGCCAAGTGGTCGTGACACAAGGCCCTCCTTACCTAAGTTGACTGCATCAACCTGAACTCAGGGAGCCGGTTTTTCCAGCTCGGCACGCAGCTGGTTCATGGTGTGCTGATTGCTTTTGCGCACGGCATCGACAAACCCTGGATATGGCATATCGGTAATCGCCACCAGCCCGAGGTGACCGTTCTCACCATCAAGCAAGCGACCGCTGGCCGGTTGGTCGAGGTACTGGAACCAGTGCGCGCCAACGATCATCGGCTGCGCCAGGGCCGCCTTGAGGAAGTTTGCGTAGGCCGGGCCGCGATCCTCTTCCCGCGCCAGTTCCAATGGCCCCGGCCAGAACGGCCCGCGATCACGCGAGCCGAACTGGAACTCGGACACCAGCACCGGCTTGTCCAGCTCCGCCAGGCGGGCAAAGTCGTAGCCGTCCTGTGGCTTGAGGGTATAGAAGTTGAAGCTCAGTACATCGCAGAACTCGGCGCAGGCCTTGACCGCCTCCGGTGTGCTGACCGCATAACGGCCACCCAGGAGCATGTGATTGGGCGCATGCCACTTCAACGAATCTGAAATGGTCTTGAAGTAGGTCTCGGCAAATACCCGCTGGAAGTGCTGGTAGTCACGCTCGATTTCCGGGTGCTCCGGGTTAGGCAACGGCGCCTCGAAGCCTGGATCTTCCATGAGTTCCCAAGCGGTCAGTTCGATGCCCCAGGCCTTGGACAGCCCCTCCTGGTTGCGATACTTGTCACGCAGCTGCTTGAGAAACGCACGCTTGGCTGGCACGTCGGTGGTCAGGCGCAAGGTGCCGTAGGCCAGGCCATAACGGGCCTTGGGGTCGCTTCCGGGGGCAGCCCAGGCCAGCTCGTTGTCCGCAAAGTAGCCGATCAACCAAGGGTCATCACGGTGATCGCGAGCGGCAATGGCCACGGCACGTTCGGTGGCCATGGCAAAACGCGGGTCGAACGGGTCGGGCATGCGCCCCCACCAGTCCATGCCAGTGCTGATGCTGGCGTAGTCGCCCTCGATCGACAGCGGCAAGGTATACGGCATGCGTCTGGCTTGGCCAAGAGCCGGCTCGCTCCAGTTGCCAAGGGTGTTGAATCCCCAGGCCTGAAGGCGGTCAAGCGCGTGCGCCTGCCAGCGGTCGGCATCCAGCGCCGGCGGTGCGCAGTCGGCTGGCTGGCCCTCCACCGCAGGCGGGCAGGGTTTGCCGTAGGCACGCTGCAGGTTGGCGGCGTAGAAGTCGAACCAACGCCCCTGCTTGAAATTGCGCCCTTGCGACGAGGCATTGCCATCGTCGTTGTTGCTTTCGCCATAGAACGCGGCCAGGGCATCGCCCTCGGCGGGCAGGGCCTTGAACATGCCTTCGCGCCCGGCGACATACGTACGCCCGCCGTCTGCCGCCACGGCGTTCACCCCCAGAGAATAGAACGGGTGCCCATCCGGCGTTACCAGATACCAGCGGCCATCACGCTTTTCAGTGCGAAAGAAGCCCTTGGCTGCAAAGGCCGGCCCGCCCACCAGGCCACCGTAAGCGTCCAACTGCTGCTTACTGCGCTCCGCCAACCAGCCCTTGAGCTGTTGCTGTTCACGGGTATTGGCCGCCTTGAGCTGCTCGTCACTGGATACCTTCTCGGGCCAGGTCCCGCGAGTCGACTGGCCATAGGCATCAATCAGCTCGTGATAGGCCGCCCTGTACGCCTGGTCGTCATCCTGGATGCCGACACGCTCGATCAACAGGCTCTGCGCCACCTTGGGGCTGGGGATGCTCAGGCTGACCGAGGTCACCTGCTTGAGGTCGACTGCACCGGCACTGCTGGTCAAAAGAACGCGCTGACCGCTATGGTTCCAGGGCATCGGCGGGCCGGCGCGCATGCCCTGGTCCAGCGGCGAGCGGGCCGTCAGCGGCACCATCACGGTTTGCGCGGGGCCAGCGGGCAGGTCGATACGGCTGGGCAAGGGGCGCCCATCGCTGCCTTGCACCGTAACATCCACGGTCAATGCCCAATCCATGGCACTTTGCAGGCGCAAGGTCAGGAACTGCCCCGCAGACCAGTCCCACACCCCGCTCTGCGGGCTCAGGCGAAGGGTCGGCTGCTGCGCCGGGTTGAACACCACACGCCGCAACACCTCGCCCTCAGCCGTTTGTTCCGCGTTGTACTGCGGCATGCCGGCATCCACGGTCGCCACATTGACCACCGAGGCCGGGCGCACGAAGCTGAACAGCGTTTGCTGCTCGGCCAGCAAGGGCGAACTGCACAACAAGGCGAAAACGGCGGGCAGGGTGCGGCGGATCATAAGGCGGGGGCTCTCCTTCAGGACCCTGATGGGCCCAAGACGAGTAATGGACAATGCGCCGGAGCAAGTGCTCCGGCGATCAGGAAATTTCCCGCCGGAACGGCGGTAGCGCATTGAGAATAGCCTTGCCGTAACGCTGCGTGACCAAGCGCCGGTCAAGCAAGGTGATGACGCCGCGATCCTGCTCGGTACGCAGAAGGCGACCGCAGGCCTGGATCAGCTTCAACGAGGCGTCCGGCACGGCAATTTCCATGAACGGGTTACCGCCACGTGCCTCGATCCACTCGGCCAGCGCAGCTTCGACCGGGTCGTCGGGCACAGCAAAGGGAATCTTGGCGATGACGACGTGCTCGCAATACGCACCCGGCAGGTCGACACCTTCGGCAAAGCTGGCCAGGCCAAACAGCACGCTGTGCTGGCCATCGTCGACCCTCGCCTTGTGCTTGTTCAGGGTTTCCTGCTTTGAAAGGTTGCCCTGGATGAGTACCAGCTTGCGCCAGTCACGGTCCAGACCATCAAACACATCCTGCATCTGTTTGCGTGACGAGAACAACACCAGCGCGCCACGGGCATCTTCGACGATGTTCGGTAGCTCGCGGATGATCGCTGCAGTGTGCGCCGCAGCATCGCGGGGGTCGGCCTTCAGGTCGGGGACCCGCAAAAGACCGGCATCGCCATGCACAAACGGGCTGGGCACCACACAAGTGACGGCATCGCGCGGCAACCCCGAACGCATGCGGAAACGGTCGAACTTGCCCAGCGCTGTCAATGTCGCCGAAGTCACAAGCGCACCGTGCGCCACGCTCCACAGGCTGCGCCGCAGCATTTCTGCGGCGAGGATGGGGCTGGCGTTGACTTCGATGTCGAACAGCGCGCCACTCTCGGCCAAGGTCAGCCAGCGCGCCATGGGCGGGCTGTCTTCCGGGTCTTCGGCAGTGAAGGCCGTCCACAGCTCCCAGTTGCCCTGGGCACGGGTGACCAGGCTGCCGAACAGCGGATACCACTCTTCGGCCTGATGGCTGGCGATGCCGATGTTGACCTCACCGTCCATGCCTTCCTTGAGCAGGTCAGCCAGGCGGGTGAACAGATCGTTGAGGCGGGCAAAGCCCTTTTTCAGTTCGATGCCCACTTCGCGAATCTGCTCCGGCACCACCCCACCCTCGAAACGGTAACGCGGGCGCTCACGGCCTTCGGTGTCCTCGCTGGGACGGAAGTCGGCCACCTGTTCACAAAGGGTGAACATGAACTGCTGCTGGGTGCGTACTTCACGCGCCAGCTCCGGCACCTGCTCGATGTACTTGCCCAGGTCGCCGGGCAGCGGATGCTGGGCCAGCAATTTGGTCAGGTTCTTGGCGGTCTGTTCCAGCCAGTCGGCGGTGGAACGCAGCCGCGAATAATGGGCGAAATGGCCGATGGCCTTGTCTGGCAGATGATGGCCTTCGTCGAACACGTACATGGTATCGCGCGGGTCGGGTAATACCGCGCCGCCACCCAGGGCCAGGTCGGCCAGGACCATGTCGTGGTTGGTGACGATCACATCGACCTTGCCCATGCCTTCGCGAGCCTTGTAGAACACGCACTGCTGGAAGTTGGGGCAGTGGCGGCCGGTGCACTGGCTGTGGTCGGTGGTCAGCCGTGCCCAGTCCTGGTCTTCCAGGGCCTCAGGCCAGCTGTCGCGGTCACCGTCCCAGCGGTTGCCGGCAAGCTTCTCGATCATGCTGTTGAACAACTTCTGGCTGCGCTCGTCGACTTCGATGCGGAAGCCTTCTTCTTCGAACAACTGAGCCGTGGCTGACTGGGCGTGGCCTTCCTGCAGCAGGATGTCGAGCTTGGACAAGCACAGATAGCGGCCACGGCCCTTGGCCAGGGCGAAGCTGAAGTTGAGGCCGCTGCTGCGCATCAGGTCGGGCAGGTCCTTGAAGACGATCTGCTCTTGCAGGGCCACGGTAGCCGTGGCGATCACAAGGCGTTTGCCGGCGGCCTTGGCCGCCGGGATGGCAGCCAGGCTGTAGGCTACCGTCTTGCCGGTACCAGTGCCCGCTTCCACGGCCACCACGGCAGGCTCGCCAGCGCGGCGGCCTTCATCGTCGCAGGCAATGTCGCCAAGTACCTTGGCCACTTCGGCGATCATCAGGCGCTGGCCATAGCGCGGTTTGAGGCTCTTGGCTTCGAGAAAACGCGAATAGGCGCCCTGGATAGTGGCTTTGAGTTCGTTGCTGATCATGGTCTGCAGGCGCCCGGAGGGCTGGATATATTTTCAGTGTTTCGCATGGGGCGGCTATCATACCCCGCTATTGCCCTTTCTGCCGCATGGAGATCCGAATGCTCGCCTTTGCCCTGCCCTACACATTGCATGTTCTGGCCGCCCTCGTCTGGGTCGGCGGCATGTTCTTCGCCTGGCTGGTGCTGCGCCCGGCAACGGTTGCAGCCCTGGAAGGGCCTGCCCGCCTGCGCTTGTGGGTGGAAGTTTTCCGACGCTTCTTCGGCTGGGTCTGGCTGGCGGTGGCGATTTTGGCGATAAGTGGTATCGGCATGTTGCACATGCGCTTCAGCGGTTTCGAAACGGCGCCCCGGTACGTGCACGTGATGATCGGTGGCGGGATCGCCATGCTTGCCTTGTTCATGCGCATTCAGGCGTTGCTGCTGCCGGAATTGAAGGCAGCAGTGCAGGCCGAGGACTGGCCGACGGGGGCGGCGGTGCTGGGGCGCATTCGGCGGATGGTGGGTATCAATCTGCTGCTGGGGCTGGCCGTGGTTGCGGTGGCCAGTTCGCGGCTGGTGCTCTGACAGGTTCTGCGCGCAACCTGTAGCGAAGCCGGCGCCACGGTGGATGTCACCGGCGTTGCCGGTGTTCGCGGGCAAGCCCCTCCAGCAAGGGGCCGCAGTGAGAATCAGAGCCGCTGCATGATCAGTTCACCCGCGGCGCCTTCCGCGCACGGGGAATGGACATCACATGGAAGATACCCGTCAACAGTATTTGCAAACGGTCAAACCAGCGGTGACTGCGTCCGCGCAGGCTGCGATTGAAGAACAGCACTTCAAGCAGGTGCAGGCCCAACAAGACGATGCCAGCAGCATTGATCAGCAGATTGAAGGGCAAGGGTTGTGGCATCAACTGATTGAACAATACCACCCCCCAGAAAGCGACCGTCAGGACCTTGCCCAGGCCCAGGATGAACTTCATACCCCGCCCCTATAGATTGTTCTCATGTCGAGGCAGCCTGATCGAGCAAACCATGCGAGCAACATTCACGGTAATGCCAAGGCAGGCGCCAACACCACTCAGTTGAGGTGCAGTTCCACCCGTCGGTTGCGCGCGCGGCCCTCGTCGGTTTCGTTGTCGGTAACCGGCTCGCTTTCCCCGCGGCCCTGGCTGGTGACCTTGCCCATTTCCAGGCCCTGACCGATCAGGTACTCGGCCACGCTGCTGGCGCGGCGTTCGGAAAGTACCTGGTTGTAGCTGTCGGAGCCCACACTGTCGGTATGCCCGATCACACGAACCTTGGCCACCGTCGGTGAATTGAGTTTCGCCACCAGGCCTTGCAGGCGTTGCTGGGCCGCCGGCGTCAGTTCGGCGGAGTCAAAGGCGAACATCACCGCGCCGTTGTCATCGATGGTGATCACCTCTGGCGAGGGTTCGGGTGCACTGGCAGGTGGCGCGACCGGGTACTGTTTCAGTGGGCAACCCATGTGGTCGACCGCAGTGTTGGCAGGGGTATCGGGGCAGTGATCACGTCGGTCGAAAATGCCGTCACCATCTTCGTCACCGTCCTGGGCGTAACAAATCAGCCCCCCGGCGATGGCGCCCAAGGCACCACCACCGGCAGCCCAGGAAGAACTCTCGATGGCGCCAAGGCCACCACCGACCAAGCCGCCCAGCAGGCTGCAGATGGGCCAGGTCCTTTGGTTGAGGGGCGCGCTGCCATCGCTGTGCGTGGCACAGCCCGCGAGCAGGCTGGCAGCCACCAACAGCGGCAATGCCGCCTTCGACGTCACACTCATGCTGAATGCTCCTGTGTCATTGGCCACAAACTGAAGACGCGCCCGTGCCACTGCTCAAGGCACGGGCGCACGCCGCCTCACCGCTGGATCTTGATCTCGGTACGACGGTTCATGGCACGCCCTTCGGCTGTGGCATTGTCTGCCACCGGCTGGGTTTCACCCGCGCCGACCACCGAAACGAAGCTGCTGCGCGGTACACCGCTGTCGACCAGGTAATCGGTCACCGAATGGGCGCGTCGCTCGGACAGTTTCTGGTTGTAGCTGTCGGAACCGACGCTGTCGGTATGGCCGCTGACGCTAAGGCGGGCAGATGGCGCTTCCTGCTTCAGGCGCGTGGCAATGGTATTGAGGCGCTCTTTGTCACTGGCAGTCAGGCGCGCAGAGTCGAACTCGAAGTGCACATCACGGATGACAATGACTTCTTCCTTCTGCACCACCACTTCTTCGACCACCGCGACCGGCTCAGGCGGGCATCCGTTGGCATCGACCTGCACACCACGCGGGGTGCCAGGGCATTTGTCACGGCTGTCGGGCACGCCGTCGCCATCCTCATCGCCATCGCCGTGGGCCCAGCAATAGCCCGCCGCCAGGCCACCGCCCAGCAACGCACCCCAGCCAGCCCAGCTGGAACTTTCGATGGCGCCCAAGGCGGCGCCGCCTACACCCCCGACGGCGGCACATTTCGGCCAGTCGGTTTTTTGCAAACCTGCACAACCAGTCAACACACTGGTGAGCAGTACCAGGGGTATCGCTGTGCGTACTATGCTCATTTCATTGCTTCTCCTAGGGGGAATCGGCATAAGACCGATCTCTGGGAGTAAAGACCGCTCATCCCAACCCTGCCAGCAATAAGCTACGACACGGCCACAAGCCTCTTTGCCCGCACGCCGCAGCCCGCTAGTCTTGGACGACTAGAACGAGGAATGGCAATGACCGAAGGTTTTTCCAAACGCACCCCTCAACAGGCCCTGGCAGCCCTGCTCGAGCGCTTCACTCCGCAACGCCTGCTGCTGGTAGGTACGCGCTTTCCGGCGCTGGACGCCTTCGCCCAGGCGCACCCCCAGGTGACCATCGACATCGCCGCCCCTGGTCCGCTGCCGGCCGAACTGGCTGCCCAGCGCTTTGACCTGGCGGTACTGGTGGACTGCCTGGAACACTTGCCCAAGCGCACCGGCCTGGAGCTGCTCGGCGGCATTCGCAACCTCAATGCCAGCCGGGTTGCAGTGCTGGCCGACCTGGCCGCCTGCGGCTGGCAGGACACCGACTTTTTCGCCCTGGCCCTGTCGGCCAGCGAGAAATTCTGCCGTGACCAACAGGTTTTGAGCCTGTTCACCTATGATCTACATGACTATAAGCAGGTCCCGGACTGGCTCAACGCCAGGTTCTGGGCCAACCCTGAAAACTTCGGCAAGTACTGGTGGTGATGATGAGTGTCTCGGTCTGCCCTTGCGGCAGTGGCAACCTGCTTGACGCCTGCTGCGGGCATTACCATGCCGGTACCCCGGCACCGGATGCCCAGGCACTGATGCGCTCACGCTACAGTGCGTACGTGCTGGGCCTGGTCGACTACCTGGTAGCCACCACCCTACCGGTCCAGCAAGCCGACCTGGACCGTGCGGCCATGGCCGACTGGAGTGCACAGAGCACCTGGCTGGGCCTGGAGGTGGAGAGCGCAGAAGTGCTGGGCGGCCAGCCGGAACACGGCTTCGTCACCTTCACCGCGCGCTGGCACGACCAGGAAGGCGATCATCAGCACCGCGAACGCTCGGCCTTCGTCCAGCATGCCGGTCGCTGGTACTTCATCGACCCGACGGTCGGGCTGAAGGCCGGGCGCAACGACCCCTGCCCTTGCGCCAGCGGGCACAAATTCAAGAAATGCTGCGCCAGCTACGTAGGAAACTGAACATGATCAAGCGCACCCGTCTGCTACTGCTCGGTGCGCTGCTGACATGGCTGACGGGCTGTGCCAGTTGGGGCGAAGACTGGCGCGAGCCCGAAGTGCACCTGGTCGAGGTCGAAACGGTCAAGGCCAGGTTGCTGGAACAGGAGTTCGTGTTGCACGTGCGGGTCGACAACCCCAATGACAGCCGCCTGTTCATTCGCAACGTGTCGTATGCAATACGCCTCAATGACCTGCTACTGGTGCAGGATGAAGCCAGCGTATGGCGCAGCGTGGGCGGGCATGCACGGCGCACTTTCAAGATCACCGCACGAACCAACCTGTGGCAGCACCTGAAACCACTGGCCAAACTGCTGAGAAGCAAGCAGCCGCTGCATTACACACTGCAGGGTGAACTGGCGACCGGGTTGCTCATCCATCGGGACCTGCACATATCACGCAGTGGTGAGATAATCCCCGGCGATCACATACCGGAGTAACCCTGCAATGTCCCAACAACCCCACGTTCATGGCCCTGACTGCAACCATGACCATGATCACCACCACGACCACGGCCATGTACACGGCCCGCACTGCAACCACGGCCACCAGGAACCGGTACGAAACGCCCTGAAGGACGTTGGCCGTAACGACCCGTGCCCGTGCGGTAGCGAGAAAAAGTACAAGAAGTGCCACGGCGCCTGATCGACTGACTCGATAAAAATCTGAGAGATTGCACGATCACTGTGGGAGCGGGCGCGCCCGCGAACACGGGCGAAGCCCGTGCCATCCACAGCGTCGCCTATTCCCACAGGTACCGTGCCAGCCTCTGGATCATGAGCCTGACACAGGTGGGCTATGCGGCTTTGCGCCGGTTAGCCCCCAGCAGGTCCTGGTACCAGAGGCCGGCATCATAGGCGATGGTCACCAGGGTGCTCTCGACATACCGCGGGAGCTGGGCCATGCGCTGGGCAACCGCCAGACAGGCAGCGGCTGTATTACCGACGAAAATGCCACTCTGCATGTAGAACCAGCGCTGTGCGGCCAGCATTTCTGCATGGTGCACCTGGGCCCGCTCGTCCACCAGCGACCAGTCCATGAACGGCGGACAAACGCCCACGGCCATGCCTTCAAAACGATGATCGGCGAACACGCCAGCCCTCGAATCACAGCCATTGGGATCGACCAGTACCGTCGACACCTCGAAGCCATGGTCCTTCAGCCCCAGGGTGATACCCGTGAAACTGGCGCCAGTACCCGCACAGCCCACGAACAGGATCTGCCGCCCCGCCCCGGCGCTGGTCAGTTGCATGGCCGTTCGCTGGCGGTCTGATAGCGATGGGCCTCGATGCCTACCGGGTTGTTGAACTGGTCGGTGTAGAAGTATGACTTGCCCAGTGCGGCCTGATTATCCAGGTGATGCATCACCACGTCCTTGGGTGTGGCACCGGCCATCAGCATTTCCTTGCCAATCAGTCGGGCACCGAAACACTCCAGCAGATCCCGCTTGGTCTGGCTGAAACTCAGCCCGACCGCCAGCTCTACGGCGACCTGGTACTTATGACAAGCCGCCAGCAAGCCAAAGCCGAAACTGCCACCGGTCTTTTCGATGACGGTCGTCACCCCGGGAATGATGTCGCCCCTGCGCACGGCATGTTCGACGATCTGCCGCGCCGCCCGGTATTTGTGGCTACCGCCCGGGTTGTTCATTTCCAGTTTGGTGTAGATGCGATCGCTGACACTGATGAGCTCGCTCATTTGCGGCTACCTTCCATTGAAGTATGCAGGCCGGCCTTGTTCTGCAGCAGCCCGGCAGTGGCAACCAGCAGCCCCATGCAGAGGACCATGCAGATGGCATTGGTACCGTCCCAGCCGACCGAGCTCAGCAACAGCGAAGGGCTGAATGCGCCGATGGTGGCAAAAACGGCAATGGCCAGGTCGTTCTTGCCCTGCATCTGCATCGCAGCCGGGCTGTTCTGCAGTGACTGGGCCAGCAACGCACCTCCGCCTACATAAGTGAGGTTCCAGCCCAGTCCGAGGGCAATCAGTGCCAAGGTCATCATGGCGTAGCTGTGCGACCAGATATTCATCGCCGAGCAACCGATCAACAGGGCCAGGCCCGCGCAAATGGTGGTCTTGATACCCAGCCGCTGGATGATGGCGCCGGTGAAGAACGACGGGGCAAACATGGCGATCACATGCCACTGGATCGCCAGTCGGACGTCAGTGAAGTCTTCGTGCATGTGTTTCATGTGCATCGAGGCCTGGATCATCAGCAGGTTCATGATCCCGTAGCCCAGCGCAGCCACAGCCATTGCCACAACCACGCTCGGGCCTGCCGGCTCGGCACGGGTGCTTGCCGGTTTTGCTGTGCTGTTGACCGCGCTGGCCGTGCCCGCATCATTGGGCAGGCACAGGGCAATCAACAACGACAGCAGCGCCAGGCCGACAAACGCGGCATAACACAGCGAAAACAGTGGGAAGCCACCAACATCACGCAGCCACTCGGTAAGCGTTGGCCCGACGACAGCCGCGATGACCCCGCCAGCCACGACCAGCGAAAGCGCCTTGGGCTTCAAGGCCTGGGACAGATTGTCGGTTGCCGCGAACCGGTTGAGGTTGGCGAACGCGATGTACACACCCAATGCAGAGTGGCTGAGGACCAGCGTTGGAAAATGCTGATGCTCCACCGCCAGAAAGCCGCTGACGCCAGACAGCGCCAGGGGAATCGCGCCCAGCATGAACGCCTTTTTACGGCCGATGCGGCTCATCAGCCTGGAGACCGGATAGGTTGCCAACATCAGGCACAGAAACTGGAACCCGTACGGCACCGTGGACCATGCGGCGTCAGGCGCCAGCGAGGCCCCGACAATGGCGGCCATCGTCACCGACATCACGGCAGTCGTCAGGTTGATCGACTGTGCGGTGAAGTACAGGTACGTGCGCCGCGGTAATGTGCTGTTCATAATGCGTGCTCGTGATAAGTGGACAGGTCGATTTCCGCCTCGGGGAACACGCAGATCAGCCGTTCCTTGCCTTTACCCAGGCGTTTGCGCTTGACGCCAAGGCGCCCGATGCGCCGCGGTGAATCGAGGTGGGTGCCACCGCAGGGGATTTCGATCCCGTTGTAGGTCCACAAACGTGCGTCTTCCAGGCCTTGAACCGCGTAGTGCTCGATGGGCGCATCGCAGCCGATCAGTTCATTCGCCCGCCGTTCTATTTCAAGTACGTCTTCAGGCGTGAACGCGTCCTCGACCAGGAAGTCGAAACGTGCCGTGTCCTCTTTGATATGGCAGCCGATAGTCCATTGCTTCAGCTCTTCACGCAGCCCGATGGCGGCGGCATACAGGAAGTGGCTGGCACTGTGAGACAACGTCAGCCGTTCGCGCCGTTCAATATCGATAGTGACGCGGGCCGGCATGCCTATGGTGACTTCATCAAGCAAGTGCAAATCATCAGGGTGCAGGCTGTGAATAATGATGCCGCCCAGTTTTCCGCCTTTGAAACCCTCCAGACGAATAGGGCTGCCGTAGAGTTTTTTAACCCAGACGAATCGTACGGTACCCACCGGTAATTCAATCGTGCCGAAGTCCGCTTCCTGGCCACCACCTTCCGGGTAGGCCACCGTGCTCAGCAACTCGATGCCGTCACTGTGCACCCGCGCTACTTGAGTATTGGCGCCCGCCAGGTACTGGTCTTTGTAATACAGCTTCTCGGTATTTCGTAAAACTTCATAGTTAAGAGAGTTCATGATTCAAATACCACCTGCAATGATGTTTTAACCTGCACCCGGGCAGCGGCCGGGACGTCTTTGGTAACAATGCAGCCCGGCCCGATAAACGCGCCGTCACCCACATGAATAGCGCCCAGCACACTGGCGAAAGCGCCGATCTGTACCCGGTTACCCAGCGTCGGATGCCTGGGGCTTGAAGGGTTGTCACTAATACCGCGGGCGCCCAGGGTTACCCCGCCAAGCACGTAGCAATCGTCACCAATGGTCGATGTTTCACCAATGACGGTGCCCATACCGTGATCAATGATGAAGCGCGCACCGATGCGGCTGCGGAAATGGATCTCCGCCCCCGACAGCATTTTTCCGCGCCTGGAGATCATGGCGGCCAGGCATTGGCCGCCGGCGCCGTAGGTAGCGGCACTATTGTTGTAGATCCAATGGGCAAGCCGATAATGCAAAACCGCAGAATAAGAGGTATAGGTTTTTGCAATGAATACCAGGTCGAGGCCGGCAGCCGGATCTTTCATGGCAAATGCCTGCAAATCGGCATGTGCCTGTTCAGTCACACTTTCAATGACCGATGTTTCTTTCAGTACTTCGAACTCGACGACTGAACAACACTCCAATAACGCCGAGGTCACAAGATTCTTTACAACTTTGAATGACTCCAGTTCGTCAGGGACAGGAAGCCTGGCAATGACGGCTGATTGCATGTCCATAGGGTGCATGGGCTTGATATCCAGTTGTCTGGTCTGCACAGACGCTATAAGTGCCGCCTTTGTTGGCAGCCGAAAGTTTCGACAAGGGGATAGTGGCATGTACTGGCCATTTGCAAACGAACAGTCGACAAGCATTTCCGTTAACTGTTAGGCTTTTTTTTCTAACGGTTTCGGACCTACCATGATCCCCTGCAGCCTTCATCACCTGTTGAAACAACGCCTGGATGCAGGCGAGTGGTTGCCAGGGCAACGCATGCCCTCCATCCGCAAGCTGACGGCTGCAGTCGACTTCAGCTACCACGACGTCGTGTCGGCCTATGCCCAGTTGGTCAGCGAAGGCGTGTTGACGGCATCACCCGGCCGTGGCTACTTCGTCGCAAACCGGACGCGTCAAACCAGCGTGATCCACGAACCCGAATGCATGGCCGGCGATCCGCTGTTCCGGCTGTTGCAGGGCGGCCAGCACTTCACCAAGCTGGGCAGCGGATGGCTGCCCCCGGCGTGGCGCGACACCGAACTGCTGGCCAAGGCAATTCGGCGCACGGCGCGGCTGGAGCAGAGCTCGCTGGCAGAATACGGCGACATCCAGGGCTACCTGCCCATGCGCAAACAGCTGTGCGTGCACATGAAACGGCTGACCCGTGTCGAAGCCCGCCCCAACCAGTTGCTGACCACACTGGGTGCCACGCAAGGCCTGGACCTGGTGGCACGATTGCTGATCAAACCAGGCGACCACGTTTTCGTCGACGAGCCGGGCAACGGCAACCTGATCAAGCTGATCCAGCTGGCGGGCGGGCACGTCGTCGGCATTCGGCGGACCCAGGACGGGCCGGACGTGGAAGAAATGAGAAGCCACCTGGCCAGGCACAAGGTCAAGGCGTTTTTCTGCAACAGCACCTTCCACAACCCGACCGGCAGCAACATCAGCCCGCACAACGCCTTCAGCGTCCTGCGCCTGGCGGTGGAGCACGAGTTCTTCGTGGTCGAGGATGATGTGTATGGGGACTTCAGCCCCGCCGTGCGCCAGACCTTTGCCGAGCTGGACAACCTCGACCGGGTTATCTACATCGGCAGCTTCTCCAAGTGCCTGTCGGCATCGCTGCGCGTGGGGTTCATTGCCTGCTCGCAAGACCTGATCGAGCCGCTCACACGCCTTAAACTGCTGACCTGCGTTGCCGTCCCCGCGTTTTGCGAACGCTTCGTCAACACCATATTGTCAGATGGCACCTATGCCCGGCACATGAAGGACGTGCAGCAGCGCCTGATTCGCCAGCAAGTGCAAACCCAACGCTTGCTGCTCGAGCGCGGCTGGCAGTTCGACATTGCACCACAAGGGGGGATGTTCCTCTGGGTCTACCACCCGGACCTGCCCGACCTGCAACCTTTCATGCGCAAACTGGAGCAGCACAAGATCCTGCTGATGCCGGGCTCTGCATTCGCGGTGAGCCGTGACTATCAACGCTACACGCGTATCAATTGCACGCATTTTTCCGACACCTTGGCTGAGCACTTCGACGTTTGAGGCGCGCAATCAAATAAACCGACCTGGGACCTTGCACGGCGCCTGCGCGCTTACTACCTTAGCGCCTTTCCAAACCAGCCTCGCCTTGCAGGAGCCCTTGCCATGGCCGCCCCCGCCTTTCCTCCCTTCCGCCTGCGGTTCGCAACCGCTGCCACCCTGCTCGGCATGCTCGGGCTGGCCGGCTGCCAGATGGGCGGCTACCAGGATAGCGTGCCACCGACCAGCGGCGTGCAGCCGCTCAAGGGCCTTGCGCAGAATGTTTCGGTACGGCGCAATGCCATGGGCGCGCCACTGATCGAAAGCAGCAGCTTCCATGATGCGCTGTTCAGCCTGGGCTATGTGCATGCCAGCGACCGCATCGAACAGATGGTCGCCATGCGCCTGCTCGCCCAGGGCCGTCTGGCCGAACTGGCCGGCAGCGAAGCGCTGGACATCGACCGCCTCATGCGCGCCGCCAACCTCAAGCAGAGTGCCGCCCAGCAATACGCCGACGCATCGCCACGGCTCAAGCGCTTCTTCGAAGTGTACGCGCGCGGGGTCAACGCCTACCTGTTCCGCTACCGCGACAAGCTGCCAGCCGGCCTGGCCAGCAGTGGCTATCGCCCCGAATACTGGAAGCCTGAAGACTCGGCGCTGATCTTCTGCCTGTACGCGTTCAGCCAGTCGGTTAACCTGCACGAGGAACTCAGTGCCCTGACCCTGGCGCAGAAAGTGGGTAGCGACAAGCTGGCCTGGTTGCTGCCCGGGGCCCCGGACGAGCCGTTGGCCGAAATGGAAGTGGACAAACTCAAGGGCCTGAACCTCGCCAGCCAGTTGCCGGGGCTGCCGGCCCTGGCGGCTGCCAGCCAGAAGCTCGCCGACCTCGACCTGCTCGGTAGCCCGGGGTCGGCCAACCTGGCCCTGGGCCCGCAGCGAAGCCGCAGCGGCAAAAGCCTGCTGGCAAGCGACAGCCGCGCCGGCTGGGCCTTGAGCCCGGTACAAATCAATACCAGCAAGTACCAGGTCGCCGGCCTGTCCTTGCCCGGCCTGCCGATTGTGCTGGCCGGCTACAATGGCAAGCTGGCCTGGAGCAGCAGCGCGGTGATGGCCGACAATCAGGACGTGTTCCTCGAGCAGCTGCGCCGCCAAGGCAATCAGCTGAGCTACCTGGCCGACGGTAAATGGCTGCCGGCCCGCACCCGTAGCGAAACCTTCTTTGTCCGTGGCCAGCGACCCGTGCGCGAAGTGATGTACGACACCCGCCACGGCACCCTGCTGGCCCAGCCAGAAAACGCCAGCCTGGGCCTGGCGCTGAACCTGCCACAGTTCAAAGGTGATCGCAGCCTGGATGCGCTGTTCGACCTGACGCGGGCCAAGAACCTGGAACGGGCCTTCGACAGCACACGTGAAGTGACTGCTGCTGCCGTCAACTTCGTTTTCGCCGAGCCAGAGCACATCGGCTGGCAAGTCAGTGGCCGCTACCCCAATCGCCGCGAAGGCCAAGGCTTGCTGCCCTCGCCGGGCTGGGACGGGCGTTACGACTGGGACGGCTATGCCGACCCGATGCTGCACCCATACGACCAGGACCCACCCGCGGGCTGGATCGGCCATGCCAACCAGCGCAGCCTGCCGCGCGGCTATGGCATGCAGCTGTCCAGCACCTGGTACTACCCCGAACGCGCCGAGCGCCTGGCACAGCTGGCCGGCAACGGCCGCCACGACAGTCGCAGCCTGATGGCCCTGCAGAACGACCAGGTGACCTTGTTGGCCAACAAGCTCAAGCAGATGTTCGACGCCCCCGGCATGGCCCAGCCTCTGAAGCAGGCGATCGACGCCCTCCCCGCTGCGCAGCGCGACAAGGCCCGCGAAACACTGGCCCGGCTCAAGGCTTTCGATGGCCGCCTGAGCCCGGTGTCGGCAGACGCCGCGCTGTACGAGTTGTTCTTGCAGGAGGTCGCTCGACAGACCTTCCTTGATGACCTTGGCCCGGCGTCCAGCCCGGCCTGGCAGGCGTTCGTCAGCAATGCACGTTTGTCGTTCTCGGCGCAGGCCGATCACCTGCTGGGCCGCGATGACAGCCCTTTTTGGGATGACCGCACCACGCCGCAAAAAGAAGACAAGCCCGCCATCCTCGCCCGCAGCCTGGCGGGAGCAATGGAGGCCGGTATCGCGCAACTGGGTGCCGACCGACGCACCTGGCAGTGGGGCAAGCTGCACCATTACCGCTGGCCGGCACCGGCCTACCATGGCCTGGGCGATGCGATCAGCCGTGCGCCGCTTGCCGCAGGCGGCGACTTCACTACCCTGGCCCTCACACCATTCGCCTGGGGCAGCGACTTCGACACTCGCCTGCCAGCCTCGGCACGGATGATTGTGGACTTCGGCCAGGCCGAACCCTTGCAGATACTGACCAGCAGCGGCCAGTCCGGCAACCCGGCCAGCGCGCATTACCGCGACGGGCTGGATGCCTGGTTCAAAGGGCGCTTCATGAGCCTGCCGCTGCAACAGCAGCACTTCGACAGGGCGTATGGCAGCCAGCGGCTTACGTTGGTGCCGGGGCGATAAGGGCGCGCTTGAGGGAAGCCCGAGGGGGCCTGGAGAACTTTTTCAGCAGCCCCCTCCACATCCATCCGAACTAACGCCTTGCACCACATATCCTAACGGGTAAGCCCAGAACCAGTGCCCGTGCCATGGACCTTGTCATCGCCCGCCCCGAAGGCCTGTACTGCCCGCCCGGAGATTTCTACATCGACCCCTGGCGGCCCGTGGACCGGGCTGTCATTACCCATGGCCACGGCGACCACGCGCGCACCGGCAATGGCCATTACCTGACCGCCAGCCCCGGTGCCGGCATTTTGCGCAGCCGCTTGGGCCAGGACATCAATTTGCAGACCCTGCCCTACGGTGAGCGCCTGCTGCACCACGGTGTGACGTTGAGCCTGCACCCGGCCGGGCATGTGCTGGGTTCGGCGCAGGTGCGCATGGAGTACCGGGGTGAAGTCTGGGTTGCATCCGGTGACTACAAGGTAGAACCCGATGGCACCTGTGCGCCCTTCGAACCGGTGGCGTGCCACACCTTCATCACCGAATCGACCTTCGGCCTGCCGATCTACCGCTGGCCAAGCCAAAGCGAGATCTTCGCCGGCATCAATGCCTGGTGGCGGGCCAACAGTGAACAGGGCAAGGCCAGCGTGCTGTTCTGCTATGCCTTCGGGAAGGCCCAGCGGATTCTGCATGGGCTGGATGCCAGCATTGGCCCGATCCTCGTACATGGCGCCATGGAGCCGCTCAACCGGGTGTACCGGGATGCCGGCATCCGCCTGCCGGAAACCCGCTACGCAGGCGATATTCCGCGCAACGATCCACTGCTGCGCCAGGCACTGGTCCTGGCGCCCCCATCCGCCAGCGGCAGCAGCTGGATGCGCCGTTTTGGCGATTACAGTGATGCCTTCGCCAGCGGCTGGATGCTGCTACGCGGCGCCCGCCGACGGCGCGGCGTGGACCGGGGCTTTGTGCTGTCCGACCACGCCGACTGGCCTGGCCTGCTCTGGGCCATTGGCCAGACCGGTGCCCAACGGGTGATGGTCACCCACGGCTCGGTCGAGGTACTGGTGCGCTACCTCACCGAACAAGGCCTGGATGCCCGCGCCTTCGTCACCGAGTATGGCGACGAGGACGATGCGCCGAACACCGCCCCCTCACCATGAAAGCCTTCGCTACGCTGTTCCTGCGCCTGGACGCGACCACCTCCAGCAACGCCAAGCTCGAGGCACTGCGCGACTACTTCGAAATGACGCCCGCCGAAGATGCTGCCTGGGCGGTGTATTTCCTGGCTGGCGGGCGCCCACGCCAACTGGTGCCCACCCGCCTTCTACGCGAACTGGCAACGGCACTGGCTGGCCTGCCGGACTGGCTTTTCGAAGAAAGCTATCAGGCCGTGGGCGACCTGGCCGAGACCATTTCGCTGCTGCTGCCGCTGCACGCCAATGGCAGCGAGGAAGGCCTGGCCACCTGGGTGGAACAGCATTTGCTGCCCCTGCGCGGGCTGCCGCCTGAGCAAGTCAGGCTGCGCCTGCCACCGCTCTGGGCCCGGTTGGACCGCGCCAGCCTGATGCTGTGCCTGAAGCTGATCACTGGCAGCTTTCGTGTGGGCGTGTCAAAGCTGCTGGTCACCCGCGCCCTGGCACAATTGGCCGGGCTGGACGCCAAACGCGTGGCCCAGCGCCTGGTCGGCTACACCGATACAGGCCATCGCCCTACTGCAGCCAGCTACCAGAGGCTGATCGCTCCAGAGTCCGCCGATGAACACAACCAGCGCGGCGGCCAGCCCTACCCCTTCTTCCTGGCCCATCCGCTGCAAGTGTCCAGCGATCAATTCGATACCCTGCTCGGTCCACCAAGCGATTGGCAAATCGAGTGGAAGTGGGACGGCATTCGGGCGCAGGTGGTGAAGCGCGATGGCCAGCTGTGGGTGTGGTCACGCGGCGAAGAACTGGTTACCGAGCGTTTCCCCGAACTGCATGGTCTGGCACAGACGTTGCCCGATGGCGTGGTGCTCGACGGCGAGATTCTGGTCTGGAAACCCGGTGAAAACGAGACTGAACTGGCCGTGCAGCCATTTGCCTTGCTGCAACAGCGCATCGGTCGCAAAACGCTGGGCAAAAAACTGCTGAACGATGCGCCAGTGGTGCTGCAGGCCTACGACCTGCTGGAGTGGCAGGGCGATGACTGGCGCAGCCGACCGCAGCACGAACGCCGAAGCCAGCTGGAACGCCTGGTGGATGAACACCCATTTGCCCCCGTGCTGTTGTCGCCTCTGCTGCAAGGCCCGGACTGGACCGACCTTGCCCGCCAGCGCGAACAATCGCGCAGCCTGGGTGTGGAGGGGCTGATGCTGAAGCAGCGCAAGGCCCTGTACGGCGTGGGGCGCACCAAGGACATGGGCATTTGGTGGAAGTGGAAAATCGACCCGTTCAGCGTCGATGCGGTGCTGATTTATGCCCAACGCGGCCACGGCCGCCGGGCCAGCCTGTACAGCGACTACACCTTTGCCGTATGGGATGCACCGGCAGGTACTCCTGGTCGGGCGCTGGTGCCCTTTGCCAAGGCCTATTCGGGGCTCAGTGACGAAGAAATGCGCAAGGTCGACGCCATCATCCGCAAGACCACGGTGGAAACGTTCGGCCCGGTACGCAGCGTGACGCCAACGCTGGTGTTCGAGCTGGGTTTCGAAGGCATCGCCCTGTCCCGGCGCCACAAAAGCGGTATCGCCGTGCGCTTTCCGCGCATGCTGCGCTGGCGGCTGGACAAGCCGGTGGAGGAGGCAGATGACCTGGCCACCTTGCAGGCGCTACTGACCTGAAAAAGTTTGCGGTGTCCGTTTGCTGCAGGATGAGGCGCATTCGCTGAAACTATGCTTCTATTTTTGAGCCGACCCGTGTCGCAGACCGTTTTCGCCACGCAGCCAGGACCAACATGCACCATTCAACCCACGACCTGCTCTCCCCCGTTCCGGGCATCACCCGCCAACTGCACAGCTTCCACTTCGGCCCCCGCAGTGGTGGCAAAGTCTATATACAGGCCTCGCTACATGCCGACGAGTTGCCGGGCATGCTGGTAGCCTGGCACCTCAAGCGCCGCCTGGTCGAGCTGGAGCAGCAAGGCCGACTGCAGCGCGAGATCATTCTGGTGCCGGTGGCCAACCCGGTGGGCCTGGAGCAAGTGCTGCTGGATGCGCCATTGGGGCGCTTTGAGCTGCAAAGTGGCGAGAACTTCAATCGCAACTTCGTCGACCTGTCGGACAGCATCGGCGACCAGATCGAAGAACACCTCACCCAGGACCCACAGCACAACCTTGCACTGATCCGCGAATACCTGCGCCGCGGCCTGGACGCACACCCGGCCCGCACACCCCTGCAGGCCCAGCGCCTGATACTGCAGCGCCTGGCCTGCGATGCCGATATGGTGCTGGACCTGCACTGCGACTTCGAAGCGGTCGAGCACCTGTACACCACACCCGATGCCTGGCCCCAGATCGAACCCTTGGCCCGTTACCTGGGCGCCCAGGCCAGCCTGCTGGCAACCGACTCGGGCGGGCAGTCGTTCGATGAATGCTTCAGCCTGGTCTGGTGGCAATTGCAGCAGCGTTTCGGCAAACGCTTTCCGATTCCGCTGGGCTGCTGCTCGGTAACCGTCGAGCTGCGTGGCCAGGCGGATGTTAGCCATGACCTTGCCAGCAAGGACTGCCTGGCGATTCTCGACTTCCTGACCCACGCCGGTGTCATCGAAGGCACCAGTGCCGCCCTGCCCGCACTGTTACGCCACGCCACGCCGTTGGCCGCGGTGGAACCCGTGGCAGCGCCACTGGGTGGGCTGCTGGTTTATCACGCCAAGCCGGGCCAGCACCTGGAGGCCGGCCAACTGATCGCTGAAGTCATCGACCCGCTCAGTGACCGAGTTACCGCCCTGCGCAACAGCCAGCCGGGCCTGCTGTATGCGCGTAGCGTACGGCGCATGGCCACCGCTGGCATGGTCATTGCCCATGTGGCCGGTGAACAGGTATGCCGCAGCGGCTACCTGTTGGCCAATTGATCCGTTAAAACCATTGCAGCCGGCCTGTGGTCTGTAGAAGCACAGCCTTCGAAGGACCACCTGCCTCATGCCTGCTGCTACCGACCTCGCAAACGTCTGGTTTGCCAAGCGCGGCTGGAAGCCCTTCGCTTTCCAGCGGCGCGTATGGGCTGCCGTCGCACGGGGCGAGTCCGGTTTGCTGCATGCCAGTACCGGTGCAGGCAAGACCTACGCGGTATGGCTCGCTGCGCTACGTGCGTTCAAGGCTGAGCCGCAGGGCCGCCAGCCAGCCCCCATACAGGTGGTGTGGGTGACGCCCATGCGTGCCTTGGCCGCCGACACCGCACGCGCGTTGCAAGCGCCGCTTGATGAGCTCGAGCTGCCCTGGAGCATAGGGGTGCGCAGCGGCGACACCAACAGTGCCGAACGCGCCCGACAGGCCCGGCGGCTGCCCAGTGTGCTAATCACCACCCCTGAAAGCCTGACCCTACTGCTGACCCGGGCACAGGCACGTAAGGATTTCGCCACGTTGCAACTGGTGGTAGTGGATGAATGGCACGAGCTGCTTGGCAACAAGCGCGGGGTACAACTGCAGCTGGCCTTGGCGCGCCTGCGCTATTGGCACCCTGCCCTACCGACCTGGGGCTTGTCGGCAACGCTCGGCAACCTGCAACACGCACTGGATGTCTTGCTGCCGCAGGGCGGCCTGCTGGTGCAAGGCCGGCAAGACAAGGCGCTGCAAGTCGACACACTGCTGCCAGCAGCGATCGAGCGCTTCCCTTGGGCTGGGCACATGGGCCTGAAGATGCTCGACCAAGTCAGCCATGAGATCGACGCCAGTGTCAGTAGCCTGGTGTTCACCAATACCCGTGCCCAGGCCGAAATCTGGTACCAGGCCCTGCTTGAGGCCCGCCCGGACTGGGCCGGGCTGATCGCCCTGCACCACGCCTCGCTGGCCCGCGATACCCGCGACTGGGTCGAGCGCAGCCTCAAGCAAGGCAGCCTGAAGGCGGTGATCTGCACGTCCAGCCTGGACCTGGGCGTGGACTTTCTGCCCGTGGAACGGGTGCTGCAAATCGGCTCGGCCAAGGGCATCGCCCGCCTGATGCAGCGGGCGGGTCGCTCAGGACACGCGCCTGGGCGGCGCTCCAGGGTCACCCTGGTGCCCACCCACAGCCTGGAACTGGTGGAAGCGGCGGCGGCCCGGCAGGCACTGATAGCCGGCCACATCGAAGCCCGCTTTTCACCGCGCCTGTGCATGGACGTGCTGGTACAGCATCTGGTCAGCATGGCCTTGGGCAGCGGTTTTCGCCCGGAGCAACTGCTTGCCGAAGTGCGAAGCACTTGGGCCTTTCGCGAGTTGCGCGACAACCAATGGCAATGGGCGCTGGACTTCGTCTGCCACGGCGGCAGTTCACTTAACGCCTACCCGGACTACCAGCGCGTCGAGCGTCAGGCCGACGGTGTTTATCGGGTTACCAGCGAACGCTTGGCCCGGCGCCACCTTATGGGCATCGGCACCATCGTCAGCGATGCCAACCTGCAATTGAAATACTGGAGCAAGGGCGGCGGGGGGAAAACGCTGGGCAGTGTTGAAGAAGCATTCATCGCCCGCCTGCGCCCCGGCGATACGCTGGTATTTGCCGGGCGGGTACTGGAGCTGGTGCGTGTGGAAAACATGACGGCCTATGTGCGTCGCAGCACC
>AZIG01007277.1_pt1 | contig 53195 bp, 38 predicted proteins | sample 359071 | NCBI WGS metagenome assembly AZIG01 (sample SAMN02429714, study PRJNA222667) | marine sediment metagenome | biome: Sediment sample; isolation source: enrichment culture of sample MGS-AQ(UA) from oil contaminated terminal site... | place: Jordan: Aqaba | collected 2011-05-15 | depth 18 m m | reverse complement strand
GGGTTTACCCGCGAATACGGTAGCGGCGGCAACGGTGAACGGTCGGTGAGAATTGGCCAGCAGATCCGGCTTCTTCGCGGGTAAACCCGCTCCCACAAAGACCGTGCCAGCTTGATCAGAACCGATAAACTTCCATATCGGTGCGAATCGGCGAGGCCATCGGGATTTTGGGTTTCTCTGGCCCCTTCTTCACCTGCGTCGGTGCAGCGGATTTTTTCGGTGCTTCTTCGGCAATCGCCGGCTGGTTGGCCAGCGGCTTCACCGCTGTGCTCAACTGTTCGGCCAGCTTTTGCAGCAGTTGGCCCTGAGCCTGCACCTGCGACGACTCACTGCCCTCGTGCTGCTGCTCGAGGTGAATGATACGGTTGTCACGCACATGGCCACGACGGTCCAGCAGACGCCACTGGGCATCCAGAATGGCCGGCTGGTTCTTGCCCGAGTCCAGGCGTGTGATCGACAACAGCACTTGCACGTCCGGGCTGAAGCCTGCAGTCGCCGGGGCCAGCACTACGCGCTGGCTGTCCAGACGCCAGGCCAGTTGACGCACCAGCAGCTGGTCGATATCCGATGAAAGGCTGCCAGCCCAGCGACCGTCGGTCGCCGCGCTCAGGCTGCCATCAGCTTGACGCTGCAGGAACGTCTCACGCTGAAGATAATCGGCCACCGATACCGGGCCGAGTACAACGGCCATGCCCGCGCTCTGCGAAGGCTGGCCAGGATCACCACTGTCGAGCTGATACAGGGCAACCGGCTGATGCATGGTGCACCCGCCAAGGCCCAGCAGGCCAGTCATCAACAGCGCAAATGGAAGGCGCAGAAATTTCATCATCCCATCCAGGCGGCTGCCACAAGGCACACCGCAGTGATACATGTATATTCAAACGGGCACACGGCCACGCCGGCACCGCAAGGGGCATATCATCCGCGAAATAACCGTCCGACTCCAGCATTTCTGCCCGAAACGGCGTTGAAATTGCCGTTCCAGACATTGCAACCGGTTATGCCGGCACTTCCACCTGCAACCCATCGACGCGCTGGAACCCACGTGGCAGCTTGCTACCGCGCCGTCCGCGCTCGCCCTTGTAGTGCTCCAGGTCGTCCGCCTTCAAAGACAGGGTACGCTTGCCGGCCTGCAATACAAGGGTCGCGCCTTCGGGAATCACGGCTAGATCGGTAACAAATTCTTCGCGGCTGGCCACCCGGTCACCCGGCACGCCAATGATCTTGTTGCCCTTGCCTTTACCCAGCTGTGGCAAGTCGCTGACCTTGAACACCAGCAGGCGGCCTTCAGTGGTGACCGCCGCCAACCAGTCCTGCTCGCGATCGGCCACTGGGCGCGGGGTCATGACCTTGGCCCCGTTGGGCAAGCTGAGCAAGCCTTTGCCGGCCTTGTTCTTGGCCTGCAGGTCCTCACCCTTGACCACAAAGCCGTAACCGGCATCCGAAGCCACCACGTACAGCGCATCGTCGTCAGGCAACAACACACATTCGAAAGTCGCCCCCGGTGGTGGCGTCAGACGGCCAGTCAGCGGCTCGCCCTGGCCACGCGCCGATGGCAGGCTGTGGGCGGCCAGCGAGTAGCTGCGCCCGGTCGAATCGATAAGCACGGCAAACTGGTTGGAACGCCCGGCTGCAGCAGCCTTGAAGCCGTCGCCGGCCTTGTAGGAAAGGCCAGTGGCGTCGATATCGTGGCCCTTGGCGCAGCGCACCCAGCCTTTCTCCGAAAGCACCACGGTTACGGGCTCGGTCGGCATCAGCTCGTTTTCCGACAGCGCTTTGGCTTCGGCACGCGCTACGATCGGCGAACGACGATCATCGCCATAGGTTTCGGCATCCTTGATCAGCTCGCTGCGCACCAGCTTACGCAGCTTGGCCTCGCTCCCCAGCAGGGCCTGCAGCTTGGCTTGCTCCTTCAGCAACTCATCCTGCTCACCGCGGATCTTCATCTCTTCCAGGCGCGCCAACTGCCGCAGGCGGGTCTCAAGGATGTAGTCGGCCTGGATCTCGGTCAGCTCGAAACGTTCGATCAGGGCCTGCTTGGGGTATTCCTCGGTACGGATGATGTGGATCACTTCATCCAGGTTGAGGAACGCGGTGAGTAAACCGTCCAACAGGTGCAGACGCTTTTCGACCTTGTCCAGACGGTGCTGCAGGCGGCGACGAACGGTGTTGGTGCGGAATTGCAGCCACTCTACCAATATGGTTCGCAGGTTTTTCAACTGCGGACGGCCGTCCAGGCCGATGATGTTCACGTTGACCCGGTAGGTGCTTTCCAGGTCAGTGGTAGCGAACAGGTGCTGCATCAGCTCGTCGACATCCACGCGGTTGGAACGCGGGATGATGACGATACGGCACGGGTTCTCGTGGTCCGACTCGTCGCGCAGGTCGGCGACCATCGGCAGCTTCTTGGCCTGCATCTGCGCGGCAATCTGCTCCAGCACTTTGGCCCCGGAGACCTGGTGCGGCAGCGCAGTGACGACGATGTCGCCATCTTCGACACGGTACACGGCGCGCATGCGGATCGAGCCGCGGCCGCTTTCGTACATTTTGAGAATTTCTGCCCGCGGCGTGACGATCTCTGCCTCGGTCGGGTAATCCGGCCCCTGGATGTGCTCGCACAACTGCTCGATGGTTGCCTTGGGCTCATCGAGCAGTCGCACACAGGCACTGGCCACCTCTCGCAGGTTGTGCGGCGGCACATCGGTGGCCATGCCCACCGCGATACCGGTGGTACCGTTGAGCAGGATATTGGGCAGGCGCGCGGGCAGCACGGCCGGCTCCTGCAAGGTGCCGTCGAAGTTCGGCACCCAGTCCACGGTGCCCTGGCCGACTTCGCTGAGCAGCACTTCAGCGTAGCGCGACAGCCGCGCCTCGGTATAGCGCATGGCGGCGAACGACTTCGGATCATCCGGCGCACCCCAGTTACCCTGGCCATCGACCAGGGTGTAGCGGTAGCTGAACGGCTGCGCCATCAGCACCATGGCCTCGTAGCAGGCCGAGTCGCCATGGGGATGGAACTTGCCGAGCACGTCACCGACGGTACGCGCCGACTTCTTGTGCTTGGCATCGGCGTCGAGCCCCAACTCGCTCATGGCGTAGACGATGCGTCGCTGCACCGGCTTCAGGCCGTCGCCGATGTGCGGCAGTGCGCGGTCCATGATCACGTACATGGAATAGTTGAGGTAGGCCTGTTCGGTGAAGTCAGCCAGCGAGCGGCGTTCGACGCCGTCCAGGCTGAGTTCCAGTGAGTCGCTCATGCGGGCCTCGTCATTATTTCAGGTTCTGGCGCAGCAGCATGGTGCCACCGCGCTGGGTAAATTCAAGTTGTTGCAGGGCACTCATGCCCAGCAGTACGGTGGGCCCGTCCAGGCCCGGCACCACGATGGCGCGTACGTTCTGCAGGCGGATATCGCCCAGTTGCAGGCTGGCCAGGCGCGTGCGGTAGCCTTCGGTGCGGCCGTTGGCGGTGCTCAGTAGCACCGGGCTACCGCGCTCCAGGCTCAGTTCATGAGCCAACGCCTCCGGGATCGCCACGTCGGTGGCGCCGGTGTCGAGCATGAAATGCACCACCTGGCCGTTGATGGCACCATCCACCACGAAGTGGCCCTGGCCATTACTCAGCAGGCGCACTTCGATATAGCCTGCACCATGCTCGGATTGCACCTGGCTATTGGGGTTACGCTGGCTGTCTTCCCACTGGCCGAAAAAGCGCGTGGCAAGAAACAGCGCCGCCGCCCAGGCGACGATCATCAGCACCCTGCCCGCGCGCTTGCCCGGCGCCTGGCTCATGGTTTGGCGCTCCAGCCGCCTTGCGGGGCGTCGAAGCGCCAGACGACCGGGCGGGTTTCGCCATCGGCTCGGGCACTGTTGTTGTTGTCCAGGCCAATCCAGGCACCCTTGGCATCGATCACCAGTGCTTCGGCCAGACCAAACGGCTGCGCGTAACGCCGTGACTCGACCAGCGCATCAGCAGCGAACGACCAGCAACGCTCGACCTTGCCACTGTCGGCATCACGCCGGCACACCCGGTAAGCGTTACGTTCTAGGGTAAACAGCTTGCCCTCGAACCAGGCCAGGTCAGAGAAGTCGCGCGACAGCGCACTGGTATTGGGCATTTGCGCCGGCTGCATCTCGACCCCGGCCTCGCTCAGCAGCACGCAACTGCGCCCGCAGGTCCATACCGATTGCCGGCGCTCAATGGCCACCAGGCCACGGCGCTCACGCTCGGCGGCCAGCCACAGGCGGTCACCCGCCGGGTTGATCGCCACGCCTTCGAACAGGGCATTGAAGTTCAGCAGCATGCCGCTTGCCCGGGCCTGGCGCACCATGGCCGAGTCGATCCTCAACCAGTCCGGCTCGCCTTCCAGCGGCAATTGCAGCACCGCGGCATGCGCCTCGCTGACCAGATAGAGGTTACCCGCCTGATCGCAGGTGATGCCTTCGAAATCCAGCTCGCCACCGCGAATGAACGATGCCGCCCAGTTGCGTGACTTCAACCCCCATGGCAGGCCGCTTTCCGGGACAGCCGGCGGGGTGAAGGTGAGCGGCTGCGCGCGCCAGGTGGGGTTCTGCTGATCGAAGCGGTAGATACGGTCGTCGTCACGGTCGGACACGCCCCACAGCCCGCCCCGGCACTCCACCAGACCAGACAGGTTGCCACCGCGCATACCGTCGATCGGGTGCTCGGCTTTCATCTTCAGCTCTGGCAAGTTGCCCGCCATGCAAGGCAGGGCAACCAGCGCCAGGCAAACGGCAAGGACTTGCCGAATCAAACCATGACCTCGGCCAGGTTGCCCTTGGTTTCCAGCCAGCTCTTGCGGTCACCGGCGCGCTTCTTGGCCAGCAGCTTGTCCATCAGCTCGCAGGTGGCTTCTACGTCGTCCAGGGTCAACTGCACCAGGCGCCGGGTGTTCGGGTCCATGGTGGTTTCGCGCAACTGCGGCGGGTTCATCTCGCCCAGGCCCTTGAAGCGTGTTACCTGCGGCTTGCCGCGCTTCTTCTCGGCCACCAGGCGGTCGAGGATGCCGTCACGCTCGGCTTCGTCGAGGGCGTAGTAGATTTCCTTGCCCAGGTCGATGCGGTACAGGGGCGGCATGGCCACGTAAACATGCCCAGCCTCGACCAGAGCCCGGAAGTGTTGAACGAACAGCGCACACAGCAGTGTCGCGATGTGCAGACCGTCGGAGTCAGCGTCGGCGAGGATGCAGATCTTGCCATAGCGCAGCTGCGCAAGGTCGGTGGCACCCGGATCGACACCAATGGCCACGGCAATGTTGTGCACTTCCTGGCTGGCCAGGACTTCGCCACCGTCCACTTCCCAGGTGTTGAGGATCTTGCCGCGCAGCGGCAGGATGGCCTGGAATTCTTTGTCCCGCGCCTGCTTGGCCGAACCACCGGCCGAGTCACCCTCGACCAGGAACAACTCGGCACGCATCGGGTCCTGGCCCGCACAATCGGCCAGCTTGCCGGGCAATGCCGGGCCCTGGGTGATGCGCTTGCGTTCGACCTTCTTGCTGGCCTTGAGGCGGCGCCCGGCGTTGCTGATGGCCAGTTCTGCCAGTTGCATGCCCAGCTCGGGGTGGGCGTTGAGCCACAGACTGAAAGCATCCTTGACCACGCCGGAGACGAACGCTGCCGCCTCGCGTGATGACAGGCGCTCTTTGGTCTGCCCGGAGAACTGCGGGTCCTGCATCTTCATCGACAGTACGAAGGTGATGCGCTCCCAAACGTCTTCCGGCGCCAGCTTCACCCCGCGCGGCAGCAAGTTGCGGAACTCGCAGAACTCACGCATGGCATCCAGCAACCCCTGGCGCAGGCCGTTGACGTGGGTGCCGCCCTGGGCGGTGGGGATCAGGTTGACGTAGCTTTCCTGAATGCTGTCGCCGCCTTCGGGCAGCCACAGCAAAGCCCAGTCAACCGCTTCCTTGTTACCCGCCAGGCTGCCGCAGAACGGCTCGTCGGGCAGGCGCTGGAATTCGTTGACCGAGTCGACCAGATAGGAGCGCAGACCATCTTCGTAGTGCCATTCGACCTTTTCGCCGCTGGCCTTGTCCTCGAAGCTGACCAGCAGCCCTGGGCACAGTACCGCTTTGGCCTTGAGCACGTGCTTGAGGCGGCTGATGGAGAACTTGGGCGAGTCGAAGTACTTCGGGTCGGGGCTGAAGTACACGCTGGTGCCGGTGTTGCGCTTGCCGACCGAGCCGACCACTTCCAGCTCGCTGGCCTTGAAGCCATCGGCAAAGGTCATCTGGTATTCGTTGCCGTCACGTTTGACGCGCACGCGCACCTGGGTCGACAAGGCGTTGACCACCGAGATACCCACCCCGTGCAGGCCACCGGAAAACTGATAGTTCTTGTTGGAGAACTTGCCGCCGGCGTGCAGCTTGGTGAGGATCAGCTCGACCCCGGACACGCCCTCTTCCGGATGAATGTCCACCGGCATGCCGCGGCCGTCGTCGCTGACTTCCAGCGAATGATCGGCATGCAGGATGACCTGCACCGAACGCGCGTGGCCGGCCAGTGCTTCGTCGACACTGTTGTCGATGACTTCCTGGGCCAGGTGGTTGGGGCGGCTGGTGTCGGTGTACATGCCCGGCCGCTTGCGGACCGGATCAAGGCCCGAGAGGACTTCGATGGCGTCTGCGTTATAGGCGCTAGCGCTGGGATTGGCCATAGGGTCTCGTCGTCAGTCTGGTGAATGCAAAAAAGTCAAAATACAGAAAAATCGAGCGCCGCATACTGCCCACGGGCAATGCCGGCGAAGGCCAGCAGTGCCGGCAGGCGCTCGGCGAACCCCTGGAAGCTGTGGTCGCCACCGGCCTGGATACGCAGCGCACAAGCACGGTAATAGCGCTCGGCGTGTCGGTAGTCCAGGGTTTCATCGGCGGTCTGCAACCACACTTGATAGCGGTCGGCATCGGCCGGGGCCGCGACTTCCAGTTCGGCCAGGGCCTGCACATGATCGTGGGTCAGCTCCCAGGTTTCACCGCTGTAATGATTGCGCTGGGTGCCCAGGTAACCGTCGAAATGCTTGTGCGGGGTTACCGCCGGGTTGACCAGAAGGGCCTTGAGGCCATGGCGCTCGGCCAGATGGGTGGCATAGTAGCCGCCGAGCGAACTGCCCACCAGCAGTGGCGCACCCAGTTCGGCGATGGCCGCTTCGAGCTGGGCCATGGCTTGCCGTGGGTGGTGGTGCAGGGCCGGCACTCGCAACTGGTCGGACAGGCCGAGTTGCTGCATGACTGCCTCCAGCTGACGCGCCTTGGTCGAAAGCGGCGAGCTGTTGAAGCCATGGATATAGAGGATGGAACCCGACATGCTGCCCCCGGAATCTGTGGCTTCGCGCCTGATAATGCGGGCGCAGGGACGCGCAGTGTAGCGCGTTCGCCGGGTTTTGACGCAGAGCCACGGATTTCGCAATAATTTTCCGGCAGGCTGACGTGGCCTGCTCAATACCCTGGGCTGTCGAAGTCGAGCTGCACCTCGAAATCCAGCGCCCGCTCCACCCCGGTCTCCAGCCGCCCATCGGCATGCAGGCGCAACCAGCGGTACCCCGGATGCTCTTCGCTCACCTGGAAGTCCTCGCTGCGCGCCGCGAACTGAATGCAGGTCGACGGCGTGGCCAGCAGGCGCCGCCCCCCTCGGACCTCATCCCATTCCTGATGCACATGCCCCCATAACAAAGCCCGTACCTGTGGATATCCTTCAACGATATCGAACAGCGCCTGGGCATTGCGCAAGCCGATCGGCGCGATCCAGGCGCAGCCGATGTCCACCGGCTGATGGTGGAAGCACACCAGGCAATGCCGCTCACCAGCCTCTTTCAAGGCGGCTTCCAGCACGGCCAGCTGGTCATCTTGCAGAAACCCGTGGGTAGCACCGTGCACGGCGGTGTTGAGCATGACCACCCGCCATGCGCCAATATCGGTCACCGCCTGCACCAGCTCCGGCGCCACCTGCGCCATCACCTGAGCCTCGTCATGGTTGCCCGGCAACCAGCGGGTGGGTACGGCGAACGGTGCGGTCAGCTCACGAAACGCTTCATAGGATGCCATGCTGGCATCCTGGGACAGGTCGCCCGTGCACAGCAGCAAGTCGACAAGCGGCTGCTCGCGCCGCACCTGGGCCACCACGTGGCGCAGGCTGTCACGGGTATTGAGGCCCAGCATGCTGCCAGCCGGATCGGCGAACAGGTGGGCATCGGTCAGTTGCACCACATGCACAGGGCGGGATTGGTCTGGCGGCGACAACGGCCATCTCCTCGAATGGATTCAGCGGGAATTATGGCTGTGCGACGGTGACGAGCAAACACCCGCAACCGACTCACGTCACAATTCAGCGAACACTTGCCAGTTCGTGGCCGCAGGCCAGGCAGTGGCTGAGCCATTCACCCAGGAACAGGTTGAGCTGGGCCTTTTCGTCCGGCTGGTGCATGGCGTCGTTCGGATACGGGTAGATGCTGCGCAGGCGCCGGGTGTGTTCAGCACTGACCACTTCGGCCATGCGCGCATCGTGATACACCTGCACTTCCAGGTGTGGCACCGGCAACCACGGCAGGCTGTGTTCCTGGCGCACATGCAGGGTGGTGGTGTATGGGCAGGCCAGCACCACGTCGATTACCAGCACGCCGAGCATCTGGTCACCCTGGGTCATGCCGATGCGGCGCGAGCTCTGGGTGGTGCGCATGTCGGGCAGCAAACGCATCAGCCGGGCATAGTTGGCCTCGCAGGCTGCCTGCAGCCCGACCAGGTCGACTCGATAGCGCTCGCGCAGCAGGTTCACTTCCACATACCTCTTACTTCGTCACGGTTCAGCGCCAGCCATTGCAGGCCAATGATGGTGGCCGCATTGCAGATGCGCCCGTCGCGCACCGCCTGCAGGGCATCCTCGAACGACCACACGCGTACGCGAATGTCTTCACCCTCCTCTTCCAGGCCATGCAGCCCTCCCGCGCCCTCGCTGCTGCAACGGCCGAGGAACAGGTGAACGTATTCGTCACTACCGCCAGGCGACGGGAAGTACCGGGTCATCGGCCACAGGGCGCTGAACGTCAGGCCTGCTTCTTCTTCGGCCTCGCGATGGGCGACTTCCTCGGGCTGCTCGTCTTTGTCGATCAGCCCGGCAACCATCTCGATCAGCCAAGGGTTGGCGACCTTGTCCAGTGCGCCCACGCGGAACTGTTCGATCAGCACCACTTCATCGCGCGCAGGGTCGTACGGCAGCACGCATACCGCATCGTGGCGCACAAACAGCTCGCGACTGATCTCGCGCCCCATGCCACCGGCAAATAGCTCGTGACGCAGGCGTAACTTGTCGAGCTTGTAAAAGCCCTGGAAGCAATTGGCCCGCTCGATGATTTCGAAGCCCTTGGGCACAGCGTTCAACGCGTCTGACATGGAAATCCTCATTACCTCGAATACTGCTTCGCGCCATCCTACTCCGCACGCCTGTTGGTTTCATCCCTTTCCAGCAACCGCTGGCGCACTCGGGACAGCAGCCCTTCACTCTGTTAGCTTAGTGGCGAACTGAAGGCCGCGCAGACGGTCAAAGGCCGACTTTTCCCTGTTCTGCAAGGATCATCATGACACTTGTCAAACTGACTTCCGTGGCCGTGCTGGCACTCGCTCTGGGCGCCTGCCAGAGCCTGTTCACGCCCAACTACCGAGCCCCGCTCGAGGTCAAGCGCGACGCCTGGGAGCACGTCAAACCCGGCTGCAGCGAGAGCGACTGCCCGCTGGTGAACATCGACATGATCCACTTCCCGGCCCTGCCCAAGCTCGACGGCATCGTCGAAAAACGCCTGCTGCAACTGACCGAAGACAATCAGCATGGCACCGCGCCAGGCACCCTGCAGGCCTACGAACAGCAATATCTGGCCAGCGCCGACAAACGTAACAGCAGTTACTTGCAAGCCAAGGTACGCGAACAGCATGACGGGTTGGTGATCATCGAGTTGTCCAGCTACCTGGACAGCGGTGGCGCCCACGGCATGCCCGGGCGCGGCTTCATCAACTATTCTCGCAAGCTGGACAAGGTGCTGACCCTGCAGGACATGCTGGTGCCCGGCCAGGAAGACACCTTCTGGAAAACCGTCGAAGAATCGCACCGCGCCTGGCTGATGAGCGTGGGCATGGACAAGGATGCCGAGTTCGTCAAGACCTGGCCATTCAAGAAATCGCCGCACGTCGCCCTGACGTACGGCGCGGTAGTGGTCAAGTACGAGGTCTATGCCATCGCGCCCTACTCCATGGGCCACGTGGAACTGAAGATCCCCTACCCGCGCCTGAATGGCGTACTCAAGCCTGAACTGTTTCCCGGCCGCGGCTGAGGCTCAGTAACCCATGCAGCACACCTGCCAGCAGCAATGCTGGCAGGGTCGCGCCCAGTTCCGGCGCCTTGGCGGCAATCAGGTGATAGGCCACCACCCCGGCAAACCAGGCCACCAACGCCTGCCAGTGCAAGCCATTGACCTGCGCTGGCAGACGGCGTCGACGGACCACGTAGTGGTCCATCAGCACCACGCCAAACAGCGGCGCGAACACCGAACCGATCAGCAACAGGAAGTTTTCGTACTGTGCCAGTGGCGCCAACAGGGCGATCAGGGTGCACAACACGCCGATGGCCAACGCCAGGTGCTCGACCTTCAGCGGTATAAGCACACCGGTGGAAACCGCCGCCGAGTGGATGTCGGCGAAGGCCTTTTCCGACTCGTCCAGCAGAATTAGCAGCAGCGGGATCCCCATGCCGGCGCCCGCCAGGGCCAGCAACAGCGCATTGACTTCGCCACTGGCGGCGAACGCCAGCGTGTAGGCCACGCCCAGGCTCATCAGCCAGGTGTTGCCGATGAAGTAGCCAACTACCGTACCGCCGAACACATGCTTGCCATTGCGGGCAAAACGCGAGTAGTCCGCGATCAGCGGCAGCCAGGACAGCGGCATGGCGATGACGATATCGAAGCCAACCGCCAGCGACATCGAACCATCCCCGGCACGGCTCCACAGTTCGGCCAGGTCGGCCTTGGCGAACAGGTTCCAGGTCAGCCACAGGCAAGCGCCCAGCAACAGCCAGATGCCCCAGGCGCGCAACACCTTGCGCACGAAGGCCAGTGGCCCGCTGACGGCCAACAGGGTGGCCAGGGCACCAAAGCACAGGGTCCAGAGCATGGGGCTGTTCCAGGCACTCTCCTCACCGAACGCCCGCGCCCCCAGCAAGCTGGCGGCATCGCGCATGACAATGATTTCGAAGGCGCCCCAGCCCACCAGTTGCAGCAAGTTGAGCAGCGCCGGCAAGCGCGCACCATGGCTGCCCAGGCTAAGTTTCAGGGTGCCCATGGCAGACAGGCCGGTATCGCTGCCGATAACCCCGGCGGCGCCCAGCAACAGCACACCGACACCGGTGCCCAGGGCGATGGCCAGCACCGCGCCAGCAAGGCCCAGGCCTGGCGCCAGCATGGCACCGACCTGCAGCACCATCAGGCCGATGCCGAGGGAAAACCACAGTGAAAACAGGTCGCGAGCACCGAAGATGCGCTGCTGGATGGGGATTGGATGGTCGGGAGAGAACTGGCTGGGTGATGTCATTGTCATGTCCGCAGGAATGATGTTGAGTGGCATGCACCACCCTGTGGGAGCGGGCATGCCCGCGAACACCGGCAAAGCCGGTGCCATGCACCGCAGTGCTTGCTTCGCGGGGCAAGCCCGCTCCCACAGGGTAAGGTGCTGCGGTTTAGACTTTGTGGTACAGCTGGCTGCCTTCCTGGCGGAACCGCTCGGCCTGCTCACGCATGCCTTGCTCGACCGTCACATCCACGGCCTCGATCTTGGCAGCGTACTCACGCACTTCCTGGGTGATCTTCATCGAGCAGAACTTCGGCCCGCACATTGAGCAGAAGTGCGCGACCTTGGCCGATTCCTTCGGCAGAGTCTCGTCATGGAAAGCACGGGCGGTGTCCGGGTCGAGGCCCAGGTTGAACTGGTCTTCCCAACGGAACTCGAAACGCGCCTTGGACAAGGCGTTGTCGCGGATCTGTGCCCCCGGGTGGCCCTTGGCAAGGTCGGCGGCATGCGCGGCGATCTTGTAGGTGATGATGCCGGTCTTGACGTCGTCCTTGTTCGGCAGGCCCAGGTGCTCCTTCGGCGTGACGTAGCAGAGCATGGCGCAACCGAACCAGCCGATCATCGCCGCACCAATGCCCGAGGTGATGTGGTCGTAACCCGGCGCGATGTCGGTGGTCAGTGGGCCGAGGGTGTAGAACGGCGCCTCGTCGCAGCACTCCAGCTGCTTGTCCATGTTCTCTTTGATCAACTGCATCGGCACGTGGCCGGGGCCTTCGATCATGCATTGCACGTCGTGCTTCCAGGCAATCTTGGTCAGCTCGCCGAGGGTTTCAAGCTCACCGAATTGCGCGGCGTCGTTGGCGTCGGCAATCGAGCCAGGGCGCAGGCCGTCGCCCAGCGAGAAGCTGACGTCGTAGGCCTTCATGATTTCGCAGATTTCGTCGAAGTGGGTGTACAGGAAGTTTTCCTTGTGGTGCGCCAGGCACCACTTGGCCATGATCGAGCCACCACGGCTGACGATGCCGGTGACGCGCTTGGCGGTCAGGGGTACATAGCGCAGCAGCACACCGGCGTGAATGGTGAAGTAGTCCACGCCCTGTTCGGCCTGCTCGATCAGGGTGTCGCGGAACAGTTCCCAGGTCAGGTCCTCTGCCACACCGTTGACCTTTTCCAGGGCCTGGTAGATCGGCACGGTACCGATCGGTACCGGCGAGTTGCGAATGATCCACTCGCGGGTTTCGTGGATGTGCTTGCCGGTGGACAGGTCCATGACCGTGTCCGAGCCCCAGCGGATGCCCCAGGTCAGCTTGGCCACCTCTTCCTCGATCGAGGAACCCAGGGCGCTGTTGCCGATGTTGCCGTTGATCTTCACCAGGAAGTTGCGGCCGATGATCATCGGCTCTACTTCCGGGTGGTTGATGTTGGCCGGAATGATCGCGCGGCCACGGGCGATTTCCTGGCGAACGAATTCCGGGGTGATTTCTTTCGGGATGTTGGCACCGAAGCTGTGGCCGGCGTGTTGCTCATTCAGCAGGCCAGCTGCGCGGGCTTCCTGCAGCTTCATGTTTTCGCGGATGGCCACGTATTCCATCTCGGCGGTGATGATGCCCTGGCGGGCATAGTGCATCTGCGAGACGTTGGCGCCGGCCTTGGCACGACGCGGGTTGCGCACATGGGCGAAACGCAGCTTGGCCAGCTCCGCATCGTTCAGGCGCTGCTGGCCGAAGTCGGAGCTCAGGCCTTCCAGGCGCTCGGTGTCACCGCGGGCTTCGATCCAAGCCGAACGCACATCGGCCAGGCCTTTGCGCACGTCGATGATCACGTCGGGGTCGGTGTACGGGCCAGAAGTGTCATACACCAGCACCGGGGCGTTGGCCTCGCCGCCGAAATCGGTCGGGGTGTCATCCAGGCTGATTTCACGCATGGGGACGCGGATGTCCGGGCGCGAGCCTTCGACATACACCTTGCGCGAACGCGGGAACGGTTGTACGGACTGCTGATCGACTTGTGCCGATTCGCTGAGGTTGATCGTTTTTTCTTGTTTGGTCATCACAGGCTCTCCTGACGGCTTCCTAGCAGTGGAATGTCGGGGTGAACCTGAAACGCGCGGACGCACCCTCTTTGGGTGCAGTGCCGGATATGGGGGTGCCTGAAGCTGTATGCAGCTGTGACAATCCCGGACCTGGCACAAGAGGCTCCCCGGGAAGGTGAGCAATCTTGTTCCCTACGCAGGCGCTAACCTGATCAGGTTCAACGGGATCCGCACCTCTGCGATCTCAGCCTTTGCTTCAAGGCACCCCGACAAGAACATGCGCAGTCTAGACTGGAGTGGTCGGCAAAGCCAAGCAGGTAAATGCGCGGATGATGAAAGGCACACCGAGCGATTGTTGCCGGGTGCGCATGGCACTACACTGGCCCATCGCTCGATACTCAACAGTTCAGTAATTAAATTTCGTACAAGGATTGCCTCTATGCTGCGCAAACTCTCACTGGCGATAGCCGTGTCTTGTGCGTCCAACGGAGTGGTCTGGGCAGCGGACGTGCCCTCGACAGTCAAGACCGATCTGGTCAGCGTCTACCAGGAGGCAGTGGACAACAACGCCGACCTGGCTGCCGCACGCGCCGATTACGGGGCGCGCCGCGAAGTGGTGCCGCAGGCCCGCGCCGGGTTGCTGCCAAACCTGTCGGCCGGTGCCGAGATGATGAACACCCGCACCAAGCTGGACGAGCCGTCCATGACGTCCAATCGCAGCGGCAACTCCTGGAGCGCGACCCTGGCTCAGCCGATCTTCCGCGCTGATCGCTGGTTCCAGTTGCAAGCCGCCGAAGCCGTCAACGAACAGGCAGCACTGGAGCTGTCGGCGACCGAGCAAAACCTGATCCTGCAAACCGCGCAAAACTACTTCGCCGTCCTCCGCGCCCAGGACAACCTGGCCGCCACCAAGGCAGAGGAAGCGGCCTTCAAGCGCCAGCTGGATCAGTCCAACGAGCGTTTCGACGTGGGCCTTTCGGACAAGACCGACGTGCTGCAATCCCAAGCCAGTTATGACACTGCACGCGCTAACCGGATCATCGCCGAACGCCAGGTGCAGGATGCCTTCGAGGCCCTGGTGACCCTGACCAACCGTGAGTACACCTCTATCCAGGGCGTAGTACATAGCCTGCCGGTACAAGTGCCAACGCCCAACGATGCCAAAGCCTGGGTCGAAACCGCCGGGCGCCAGAACCTCAACCTGCTGGCCACCAACTACGCGGTTTCTGCCGCAGAAGAGACCCTGCGTCAGCGCAAGGCCGGGCATGCCCCGACCCTGGACGCAGTGGCCAAGTACCAGAAGGGTGACAACGACAGCCTTGGCTTCACCAACCCGGCGCCGCAGCAAAACGTGCGCTACGGCGGCGACGTCGAGCAGACCAGCGTTGGCCTGCAACTGAATATCCCGATCTACAGCGGCGGCCTGACCAGCTCGCAGGTACGCGAGGCTTACCAGCGCCTGAGCCAGAGCGAGCAACAGCGTGAAAGCCTGCGCCGCCAGGTCGTGGAAAACACCCGCAACCTGCACCGCGCAGTGAACACCGATGTGGAACAGGTACAGGCGCGCAAGCAGTCGATCATTTCCAACCAGAGCGCGCTGGAAGCCACCGAAATCGGCTACCAGGTCGGTACCCGCAACATCGTCGACGTGCTTGATGCCCAGCGCCAGCTGTACACCTCGGTGCGCGACTACAACAATAGCCGTTACGACTACATCCTCGACAACCTGAGCCTGAAGCAGGCAGCCGGCACCCTGAGCCCGCAAGACCTGCAGGACCTGAAGCGCTACCTGAAACCTGACTACAACCCGGACAAGGACTTCCTGCCACCGGACCTGGCGGCAGCAGCGGCCAAGAACTTCGAGCGCAGGCCTTGAGATAGGGGCCGGACCATTCGCGGGCAAGCCCACTCCCACACGTACCGTGCCAGGCCTGAAGGCATCATGCACCTGTGAGAGCTGGCTTGCTGGCGATAGGCCTCCACTATCACTCCAGCCCTGAACGACAACGCCTAGGCGGCTACGGCAATCGTCGAGTCGATGCGTTGAGCCGACATATCACCGATAAGCACAGGCCCCGCAGGTTCAGGGGCGAACGCAGCCATTGCGTCAACAAGATTCCCCAGGCTCGGTAGCGAGTGCTCGACAGCAAACAGCGATGATCCTGCTGAAAGGGCGGAAATTTCTGGCACGGCAACCGCTTCAGATGTGACCATTGCCGGCTGCGCAAAGATAAAGTCCTCCGCTGTCACCTGCGCAACTTCGAGCGCATCTAGGTACAGCATCTTCACAATACCTTCCTGCCCCGGCACTGCCTGGGTATCAACGGCTACACCGTGAATCTGCGCAAAGTCATTGAGTTTGAAGCGCTGGACTTTGCTGACGTGCAGATCCTCGAAGCGACTGATGCCTACCTGGGTCAGGTCAATCTTGTCGATACCGTGTCGGAACCCCCGAAGGGTGTTCTTGTAATCGCTCACACCTTCTTGTTTTGTCACCAGAAACACGCTGGGCGCAACCGTCGGCGGGGAATATATCGTGCCTGCCAACGAAGCCACCAACTGCCCGGATGCGTCACTGGCAAGCGACACGCCACCTGCACCACCGGTAAGCAGAACATTTGCGCTGACAGGCGGGGTCGTCTGCTCTTCAGGGCTGCCCTCGAAATAACCTGGTGCAGCGGTGAAAGCGTCAAGGAAACGGAAGTTCGCTGACCGCAGTTCAGCAATCGTAGTGTCCGCAATCGTCAGCTTCTGCCCACTGCCAAGGTCGAGCACAGTCGAATTGCCGTCCTGTTGCATCTGCAAGTCAGCAAACCCTGAACCACCAAAGCCGACCAGGTCGATCACCTCACGCGAAGTCTCGAACTGCTTGAGTACATCGTTACCGCCTGCACGCCTGTGGATGACAAAGCGGTCGGTACCCTCACCCCCCTTGAGGAGATTGTACCCACGGCCACCATCCAGTAATGCCCCGGCGGGCCCGGCAATCAAGGTATCGTCGCCATCACCACTGATAAGGTTTTGCACCGAGCCAGGGGTTATGGTGAGCGCCGCACCGGCAATACTGGCGCTGCCGCCGGCCAGATCCACCGAGATACTGCGACTTACTGCAGCCGCGTTCAACGTATTGCGCCCGCCAGCGGTGCCGCTGATGGCATCGTCAAGCTTCGCGCGCCCTGGGTTTTCTGCCACCAGGTTCGCGTAGTCGTCGGTGAAGTAATAGACATCATCGGTGGTGCCGGGGCTGCCGACGAGACGCAGCGTCCAGCGATCAAGCGTTAACGGTAAGCCAGCAACAGCATTACGCACCTCGAGTTTCCACTCCCCAGCCGAGCGCTCTGCGCGATGATGGGTCGACATGAACCCATATTTGAACGCCCCTGAACGCGAATCGCCCAGATCGTCATCACCAGAGCCCGGCGCCTTGCCTGTGCGATCGAGCAGTACGCTGCGCGTGCCGCCAGGCGACACCAGCGTGAGCGTCATGTCGCCAAGGCGGCCGACCATCGAGTGGACATCGACCTCCACATGCTCCACCAGCAAATCAGCCGGCAGGGTCAAAAACAAAGTCGCAACCTGTCCCGCCGCAACCTGTTGAGCCACTGGTGCACTGCTGGCTGTCAGCAGCCGCTCATTGGCCTTGGTCGCCCGGCTCCCCCAGGACTCGGCAAGGCGCACCGCGGCGCGGGCGTCGATCATGCCAAAGCCATAGTCGTGGCTGGCGTGCATGCCACCGCCATTCCAATTGCGCCCTGCGTTGTAAGCCCATTGGGTTGATGCATCATCCACTTTGCGCGCAGACAGTGCGAGGATCTGCTGAACATCCCGGTAACCCAACCCCGGGTTGGCCTGCAACATCAACGCCACCACGCCTGAGACGATCGGCGCGGCGAAACTGGTGCCCTGAGTCGTGCTGTAGGCGCTGCCGACCGACGCACCGCGCTCCGCTTCAAGGCTGACGCCACTGGATAAAACATGGCTCCCCGGTGCAGCGACCAGCAAGCTGGAACCTGGATTGGAAAAGGGTGCCGTGGCAGCTTGCAGTACCGAGAGGTCTGCCTTTGCATTGATGGCCGCCACTTCAATGGCGTGGCGGTTGTTGTTGGTCAGCGAGCCCTGTGCATTACCGCCTTTATGGCGCTGGTTGCCACCAGAGGCGACGACGATGGTGCCTAGCCCGCCACGGCCGTTGGTGGCGGCAAGCGTAGTGCTGAATGCCAGCGCCAGAGCAGTATCGACTTTTCCTTCTGGAACATTTGTAAGTCCGAAGTCCGTTTTGAAACCCCAACTGTTGTTGGCTATGTCGTAGTTGACCATTTGCCCCAGATTGGTCAGGTCATCGCCTTTGTTGGCCAGGTAGTGCCCGCCGATCTTCGCCTCATATGCGATGCCGATCCCTCCTTGATCATTGCGCGCGCCAACCATGACCCCAGCCACTTGAGTGGCATGATTGGACGCCAGAGCGGGCAGCGTGCCATTGGTGCGTTGGGTTTGCAGCCAGATGGGATCGATATTCGGCTTGAGATCGGGGTGCCCGATGTCGAAGATTTCCGGCGCCACGGCAAACTCCCCACCCGGCTCGAACTGCCCTATCCTCACCCCCTTGCCCGTGAAGTCACGCCATACCGGCGCGACATTGATCTCGTCCAGATACCACTGCCGCCCCGACAGCGGGTCAGCGGGGGATTGTTCATGGCGCAACGTTACCGTTGCCCGCAAGGGTGCTGATGCAGCACTGCCCACTTCGGTCACACTCATGGACGCATTGCCGGCAGCATCGACCAAGTCGTAGCGGAAACTGACATCACCGTCATGGCCTGGCAACGGCGTGACCTCCACATCACCCTGCTCATTCAGCCGCACTGTTGCACCCTTGCCAGCGCTGACTGAGGCGATGCGCAATGGCCCGCTGCTGCCAAGTGGCTGGTCATTGCCCAGCAGCGCCGTTGCAGGGACTATCAGCGCCGTGTCAGTGGTGGCGAATGTAGCCAGTTGCTCAGGCGAGAGCCTGTCGCCGATTGGCATGGCGCCCCCGCCAAGAAGATCGATGGCAGCAATGTCGGCGAAGCTGAGTTTCTGGATGTTGCTCAAGCTCAGACGGCCATCTCGTCCCGCCACGGTGTCGGTGATCAGGTGGCCCGATTCGGTACGTGTGATCAGGTACTCGTCGTGAGCACCATGCAAACTGACCAGGTTGGTGCCCGCGCCTCCGTCAATCGTGGCATCGCCGCGTCCGGCCTCGATCACGTCATCGGCAGCACCGCCCGTAATCCGATCAGCGCCACCACCGGCGTAAATGATACTTCCGCCCGCCGAGGCCTGAATGCGATCCCCCTTGGGGCCCGCATAGATCACCGACTTGCCGGTACCGCCAATGATGTCGTTACGGCCTGTACCACCCACAAGCACATCGTTGCCGCCCCCGCCAATCAGCAAGCTGTCGCCCGAGCCGCCCTTGATGAAAACTCCGCGTTGACCGCCGCTGGCGATGATGTCCTTACCCCGCCCGCCTTGCGCGATGGTCAGCCCGGCCTTGGCCATGTTCAGCCCAACGCCATGCTCCCCCACGATCAGTGCCGTGTCGCGCCCACCATTGCCCTGCATGTTCGCCCAATCGTCGCTGGCACTGATCACGAATACATCGTCGCCCGCCCCGCCGTGATAGGTGTTGCTGCCACCGCCACCAACCAGCCAACTGCCCTCTGGAGCCGCGGTCAAGACATCATCGCCCGCGCTGCCGTACAGCGTCTGTACGCCGAGCGCTGCAGCGTCCAGCGTGCTGCCTTGAGCACTCTGGCTGATGTAGGCCCTTCGGGAAGTGGGCCCGCTTGACGAAGTCAGTAGAGTGCCACCCTCCTGGGCCTCGATCCGATTACCGACGGTATCGGCGAGAAACCTCACCGCCAGTACTTCCCGGTCCTCACCATTAACAGTGAAAGCGCCTCGGGAAATGACCTCGTTACCCTGACGCACCTCTCCTACCGGCTTGACCTGGCCGAGCTTGATCTGGCTAATGCCATGCTCCTGCAATGCCCTCAGCTCACCGGCGTCGGCAAGCCCGTCGTGGTTGCCATCGACCCACACCTTCAATTGCGCCCAGATGGCGTCTTCAACGTTGATGACGCCATCGGCGTTAGCGTCAACACTTGCCAGGGCGGCGAAGCCATCCTTGAACGGCGTTTCACCGGAGTTGCCGTCGCTGCCTGCCTTGCCGCCGTAGTATTCGGAGAACAGCTGGCTGACGTTGCTCACCTGGCCGGTACCGTTGTCATGCACCAACATGCCGGTCAGCCGGTCTGCCCAGCCGGTGCGGCGCAGTGAACCACTGTTATCGATATCGAACAGTACGCCTTCCTCGATACCCGTCAGACCAACGCCCTTGCCGCTGAGGTCGAGCAAGAGCGGGTCGACAAACGTGTTCACCGTAGTCATTGCTGCCAACCCGTTGAGCACCACGGCATTGCGCAGGCTGAAATCCGGTTGTTCATTGCCATCACGATAGAACTGAGCCAGATGCTGATTGGGTCGCACGTTGGGGTCGATCTGGAGCTCGCCGGGGCGAACACCACCGGTGGCCAAACTGCCCAACTGAGCGGAGGTGAAGTCGGTGTTGTCGAGGGTGCTGTCGGTGAATGCGATACTGTGGGTCAGGCGACGATCGACGTAACCGTTGGAGACGTCATTGCGGATATCGTCCTGGCCTTGGAGGTCGCGGCGGGATTCGGTTGTGGGGGTAATTTCGATCTGCAGTGTTTGATCAGTTGCATTATCAAAGTGACTAGCGGCTTTAAAGGCATTATTGATGGAATTGAAAAGCGAAGCTGCGGCAGCACTGATAAGGTCAGGAACACCAGTGGGTGACTCGACCCTGGATATCCACTCCTTAGCAATTAAACGGTTTTCGGCGGAAGAAACTACTGATGCCATTGCCATCATGCGGTGAGTGTGAAAGGAAAGTGCAAATTCATCCGTTAGATTCCCCGCTGAGGAAAGCACATGCCGCCAGTAGTCCTCTCGATTTTCGACAGCAATCACATCAAACACCGGACTCAACGTCCATGCCCTCTCAGGATATTCAAGGCTTTCGAAAGTTTCCTTATGAAATGCCGCGACCTCTTTTTGGCTTACCTGACCGACAATAGGACCTTTGCTAATCTTCTTTAGCAACACCTCCATATATTTATTTGCCATTTTAACTCTTACCTTGTCCACATCGACATCTTGCATCGGACGACCGACACCTGCCGCTACCGACTTCATATAGTTTATTGCCGCAACACCTGACAAAGAGTCCCCGCGCGCAACGCCATTTGCAAGGACAGCGTATTTGTCTCCTTTTTTTGCCAGAACATCATACATTGCATCCGGCCCCTTATCACGCAAAGCCTGACGTGCCTCATCCACATCGGACAGCTCTATCCTAATCATTTATCGACTCCATATTTTACAGCATTCATGAAAAACTCACCCACCGTCAAAGAAATGTTATGCCACTCCCCAAGCCGCCCCCATAAAAACTCCACATTTACAATTGCGTTGTCTCCGGGCATCAAAAACTCCAAATAGCAACGCGAGTAATTGGCCTTATGCTCGACCCAGTTGCAATAACCGATGTATTGCATGCGCCCCTTAGTCTCCAGCCAGAAAAAGCCCTTGCGCTGATTAGGAAATGCACTATCAACTCCCTCAAGAAAATTTAGACCGAGATCTTCGTTCAGCTTGCTAGCCTGAACTACAGCCGCAGGCGTTTCACGAAGGTAATGCTGGAGCTGTTTTCTCAACCCCGCTTCCCCATGCGGCCAAGGCTCAATTGCGACCGATATTCCATCAAAACTAAAAGACGTCGCCTCACCGTAAGAGACGGGCTGCATCTCCGGCCAACTCATTGCCATATAGAGTGACACCAAGTTTGCACCACAGCCTTTTTTGTTATTTGTAAATCCCGGTTCCCAAGAACTCTTACCCTCATACTCAGGCCAATAGATCACATACTTCCTAGGGAGCTCATAAACAACACCCGAGACCTTTCCACACACCATTGGATTAGGGGTCGTCAGCTTCTTCGGCGCCCAAGTCGGGGCAATAACAATGGCAACCAATAACCACACCACACTTAGCAACAACAACAATTTACTAAAACCCCACAGCACCAAACCAAATCTTCTACACAGCGCAATTAGCTTTCCGAACAGCACCTTCACAAAGAGAAAGATATACCTGAAACTAATCATCACCCCTCCCTAGAGCCAGTCTGCCCATATCAGCCACTAAGCAAACTTCGCTTCAGACAATGCATGAACTTTTCCAAGATTTCTTTCGCACAACACGGAAATGCTGCTCCCAGCCCCAAACGCATCTGAACCACCGAGACCGACAGCACAGCAACTCGCCATGCTAGCCAAAATTATTGCACTACAGATCCGCAGCAAGTTCCAAGCCGCTCTATATACAATGCACGAATTTTTATATTTCATTTACCGCTCCTTCAGACTTTCCTTTGCATGCCGCTGCAGGGGGCTCAAGAAGAAACTGATAACCCTGCGCCTATCCACAATCACTTCTGCACGCACAGCCATGCCTGCCGTCAACGGTACGTCTTTATCCCTTACGCGTAAAATTTCCTTGATCAACTCTATTCGAGCGCTATACATCAGGCCGCGCCGCTCATCTTCAATATCGTCATCAGAAATACTATCCACCCCCTTGGACACCCCCGTACTTGGCAAACGTCAACATCTCCACTTTAATTTCCACTTACCGTCCCTGATCAGTAGAGGTTAACTTCATCATTAAAAATTACCCTTACACGCCATTAGATGCCAAGAAGCTCTTGACACGCGACACCATCTCACCCCACTCGCTTAACTCGCCCCATCCAAAATCAATCTTCACAATAGTTTTACTGTCCTCCAGCAAATATCTAAAATGACACCGATGGTATTTAGACCTATACTTACTCCAACTACACCTTCCAATTTGCTCCATGTACCCATTTCTTTCAGACCAGAAAATCATCCGTGGTGAATTGGGGAAAACGCTATCAACACCTTCCACTCGATTCAAACCTAATTGCCTATCAAACACCTTGGCCTCTCGCTGCTTATGAGTTGCCTCGGAAATGAAAAAATCAAAGGTTTCGCGCAGTCCCCTCTCACCGACGGGCCATGGTTCAATCGTCACTACGATTCCACTAAACGTCTCTGAGAAATAGTTTCCCGGCGTTAACTCAGGCCAGTTCATGGCCAGACTTAAAGAATATAAATTTGATTCACACCCTCTATCAACGCCGCCAGACCCTCTCTTATAACTTCCTTCATCCTCATATTCCGGCCAGAAAGGAACATATTCGCTTGAAAACTCATACATAACACCGGACACCACACCACATACTTTTGGTGCTGGGGGTGCGACCGGCTTCGATTTCTCGCTTAAAGCAACAGTCGCCACTACTAAAGCAACACAGCTCGCGGGAAGACACAACGCGACGGCTGCGCTAACCCTCAGTGCATTCCATATAATTTCGTACAGCATTCTCCAGCCGCTTTTTTCTCGTAGCTGATTCGCGTCCATCTGTTATCGCCCTCACAAGTAATCACTTAGCGTTCCGTTAAACTTTCCTGCACATGTCGCCGCAAAGGCCTTAGGAAATAACTTATAACCTTGCGCTTATCCGTAATAACCTCCGCACGCACTGACATACCCGCCGTCAACGGAACATCCTGCTTTCCTACACGCATTATTTCCTTACCCAGGCGGACTCGAGCGCTATAAACCAACCCTCGCTTCTCATCTTCAATGGCATCGTCAGAAATACTCTCCACCACCCCCGGGACAACCCCGTACTGGGTAAACGTGAACGTCTCAACTTTCACTTCCACTGGCTGCCCCGGATATACAAAGCCGATATCTTTGTTCTCGACTTTTACTTCCACTTCCACCGGCTCGCCCGTCGGCACAATGACCATCAGTGTCTGCGCGGGTGTAACCACCCCGCCCTGTGTATGGATCGCCAACTGCTGGACGGTGCCGTCAACGGGGGATGTCAGTACCTTGAGGCGATGCCGCTGCTCGGCCTTGTTCAACTCCTGCTCAAGGGTTGCAATGCGCCGTTGCGCCTCACCGTGAAGATCGAGCATGGCTCTGCGCAGTTGGGCAATGGCACCGCTACGGCGGTGCTGAGCAGCAAGTCGTGCAGCGTTCAGTTCGTCGATGCGCGAGCGCTGGAGTGCCAGTTCGCGTTCCTGCTCCAGGCGGGCCTGCTCCTTTTCCAGGTAGGTGTGCTTGGCCACGGCCGATTCGCTGAACAACAGCTTGTAATCCGCCGTCAGTTGGCGGGTGATCACCAACAGTTGCCGGAGCGCGTCAGCCCGCCCCTGGGCGGAACGGATTTCGGCAGCGCGTTGACCGATTTCGGCATCGGCCTGTTCCAGCGTGGCCTGCAACTCCAGGTATTGCCCCTCCAGCCAGCGCTGCGCGCCTGCCTGCTGCGCGGCCGTGGCCTGCGGTATCAATGGTGCCAGGGAGGCAGGTGCCACATCGCCGTCCAGCGCACTCAGCAATGTGCTGGCGCGGGCCTGGTCGATCTGTGCAGCCAGCAGTTCGCTGCCCAGGCGCTTGATATCAGCCTCGGTCAACTGCCCTTCCAGCTCGACCAGCACATCGCCTTTGCGCACCGGCTGGCCATCGACGACGTGGATCGACTGCACCACCGCGACCTCGCTGGCCTGTATCAACTTGCTCCTGCCACTGGGCACGATCTTGCCTTCGGCACTGGCGATGACATCGATCTCACCGATGCAAGCCCAGGCAAGCGCCAGCCCAATGAACATCAACAGGCTCCACTGCAGGTAGCGCGGCAAGGGATGCACTGGCGTTTCCTGCAAGGACAGTGCCGCAGGTAAAAAGGCCAGTTCGTCGGGCTCACGTACGGGGCCGTCCATGCTCCGGCGCTTTCGCCATGCCGTCCTCCACGCATCCCGGTAGCGCTCGGCAAGGTCCTTGAACACCACACTCATACGGCGGCCCCGAGCTGCAGTTGATGCAGGTAGGCATAGATGCCCTGTGGATAACCCAGCAGCTCATCATGAGTCCCTTGCTCGATGATCTGCCCACGCTCCATGACCACGATGCGGTCGGCATGGCGTACTGCCGAGAGCCGATGGGCAATGATGATGACCGTGCGCTGCGCGCAAATCCGCGCCATGTTCTGCTGGATGATCCGTTCGGACTCATAGTCCAGCGCACTGGTGGCTTCGTCGAAAATGAGGATGCGTGGGTTGCCGAACAGCGCTCGGGCGATGGCTATGCGCTGTCGCTGCCCACCCGACAGGCTGGCGCCGTGCTCACCAATCAGGGTTTCGTAGCCATCCGGTAATTCGAGGATGAACTCGTGAGCACCCGCCAGCGTCGCTGCGGCGATCACTTCTTCAAGCGGTGCCGCTGGGTTGCCGAGGGCAATGTTCTCGCGCACGGTGCGCCGGAAAAGCACGTTGTCCTGCAACACCACACCGATCTGCCGACGCAGTGACGCCACATCGGCTACCGCCAGGTCAGCACCGTCGAGCAGTACCCGCCCCCGCTCGGGTGAGTACAGCCGCTGAATCAAGCGTGTCAGCGTGCTCTTGCCTGACCCCGAGCGACCTACAATGCCTATCACTTCTCCGGCGGCGATCTTCAGGCTGACGTCGCGCACGACTTCGCCCCCGTCCGGCCGATAGCGAAAACACACACGATCGAGCTCGATCTGCCCGACAAGTGTGGGCAGCACCGTGCCCTTGCCTTGGTTGACCTCGGTACGGGTGTTGAGAATGTCGCCCAGGCGTTGAATCGATACCCCTGTCTGCTGGAAGCTGGTCCAGAGTTGGGCCAGGCGGATGATGGGCTGCGACACACGCCCTGCGAGCATGTTGAAGGCGATCAGCTCGCCCACCGTGAGTGCGCCTTCGATGACCAGCCGGGCCCCCAGCCATAAGGTGGCTACCGTGACCAGCTTGCCGATCAGGCCGACGCTTTCATTGGCCAGACTGGAAAGGTTCTGGGTCTTGAAACTGGCAGATACATAAGCGGCCAGCTGATCATTCCAGCGCCGGGTCACCTGAGCTTCCACGGCCATCGACTTCAGTGTGTCAATGCCGTTGACCGCCTCGACCAAAAAAGCTTGGTTCTCTGCGCCGCGCTGGAAGCTTTGATCAATCAACGCCCGCAGTAGCGGAGTAACGACCAGGGATACGAGAAAATAGAAAGGCAGCGAGCCAACGACGACCAGCGTCAACCATCCGCTATAGAGGAACATGACTGCGATGAAGACCACCGAGAACAGCACATCCAGCACTAGCGTGATGCTGTTGTTGGTCAGGAAACTTCTGATGTTCTCCAGTTCTCGCACTCGGGCAACCGAGTCACCGACTCGCCTGGCGTGAAAATAGGCGGTGGGAAGATCGATCAAATGCCTGAACAGTTTTGCACCCAGTTCGACATCGATTCTTGACGCTGTATGAGCTGCCACATAGGTACGCAACCCACTCAGCAATGTTTCAAATAGAACGACGACCAATAAACCCAAGGCGATAACATCCAGCGTGGTCAAACCGCGATGCACCAGGACTTTGTCCATTACCACCTGAAAGAACAAAGGCGTCAGCAAAGCCAGTATCTGAATGACCAGGGAAACCACGAGCACTTCGCCAAATAGCCGCCTGTACTTCACCAGGGCAGGAATGAACCAGGTAAAGTCGAAGCGTGACAGCCCGAGGGGCAACTGGGCATCGGAGCGAACCAGAATGAGTTCTCCCGACCAGCGCACCACCAGTTCCGCGAGGGTCAGCGCTTGCGGCGCGCGGGAATGGGGGTCCTGCACCAGAACCTGCTCGCCCTCCACGCGCGCGATGATGAAGTACTCACCACGCGTATCCACTGCAATAGCGGGCAAGGGCGTCTGCTGCAGCCGGGCCGGATCGACGCTGCGGTGTTTGGCCTTGAGGCCAAGTTGCTGAAATGCCCGAAGTAGTGTGCCGGTAGAGAACCGATCACCCGCTGCTGCATGATCGTGCTGCAACTGCTCGGCAGAGACGGCAACACCATGGTAACGCGCCAGCGTGATAAGACACACCAGCCCACTTTCAATAGTGTTGGCATTGCCATCAGATAAATCAGCCATCACGCCACCTCTTATGAAAACCGGACATGAGGCGATACTAGCCCGAAGCAATAGGACAAACGTCCTACAAGCTTCCGACGCAAGCGTGTGACACTTCTGACTTTTAAAGTCTATTCGTAGGAAGTTTCCTAACGGCGAGAAATCCAGTGTAGGAAGTTATAACTTACGCCGTAGGAATAAATAACCAGAATCAGACATACCCACTCTAGACCGGGTCTTTGAGTGGATATGTCGATTATCAGCGGATCAAGGCCCCCAGACCCTCGAGCAATCGCTGCAAAGCCCCCTGATTGGCCCGCATCACCGCCCTGCCCGCCTCGCCCATGCGCTGGGCATCCTGCGGCAGTTCCACCAGACGGCGCACCGCGCCGGCCAGCCCGTCAGCATCATCCACCTGCTGCAACGCACCCGCCTCGCGCAGCATCGCGCTGATTTCGAGGAAGTTGAACACATGCGGCCCCATGAGCACCGGCAAGGCCAGCGCCGCAGGCTCCAACGGATTGTGCCCACCGGTCGGCACCAGGCTGCCACCGACGAAGGCAATGTCGGCCAGGGCATACAGGAACAGCAGTTCGCCCATGGTGTCGCCCAGCAATACCCGCGTTTGCACATCGACCAGCGTGCCGGCAGAGCGGCGCACGGTGGTGAACTGCTCGCTGCACAGCGCATGCACTGCATTGAAGCGCTCGGGATGGCGCGGCACCAGAATCAGCAAGGCATCGCCATGCACCTGCAACAACTGCCGATGCGCCTGCAGGATCAAGGCATCTTCACCTTCGTGGGTACTGGCGGCGATCCACACAGGGCGCTGGCCGCCCCCCCACTGTTCACGCAATGCCCTGGCGCGCGGCAACAGCTGTTCGTCGATCGTCAGGTCGAACTTGATCGAACCGGTGACTCGCACGCGCTCAGGGCGTGCACCCAGGTCACGGAAGCGCTGGGCCTCGGTTTCGGTCTGCACGGCAATCAGGCTCATCTCGGCCAGCATCGGCCGGGTCAGCCTGGCAAAGCGCCCATAGCCACGGGCCGAGCGCTCGGACAAGCGCGCATTGGCCAGCGCCACCGGAATGCCGCGCCTGGCACACTGGTGAATGTGGTTGGGCCAAAGCTCGGTTTCCATGATGATGCCCAGCTTAGGCTGCACATGATCGAGAAAACGCCCCGCCGCCCAAGGCAGGTCGTAGGGCAGGTAGCAATGCTGCACGCGCGGTTCGTCGGCGAACATGGCGCGAATGCGTTCAGAGCCGGTAGGGGTCATGCAGGTCAGTGTGATCGGCAGCTCCGGGTAAGCCTTGAGCAAGGCACGCACCATGGGTGCGGCAGCAATGCTCTCGCCCACCGATACCGCATGCACCCAGATGCCCCCCTGGCGCATGGCCGGCAGCTTGAAAGCAAAGCGCTCGCCGATGCGCTGGCCATAGGCCGGCGCCTTGCGCGCGCGCAGGTACAGGCGCAGCGCAACCAGCGGCAGGCCCAGGTGAAACAGCAAGGTATAGAGAGTTCTGTTCATGGCGGCTAAGTCTACCCGATCGCGCGAAGGTGCACTGCAAAGCGCTCGGCCAGCCACTGCGCGGCCGGGCCCAGAGGCTCATCACGGCGCCAGGCCAGCTCTGCCACCAAGGCCGGCGGCCGCCAGTCGCTGTCCAGTTCGACCATGTGCGCCTGGTAGGTCGGGTACTGCACCACATGCCGGGGTAACCAGGCCCAGCCCAGGCCGCGCATCAGTAGTTCGGCCATGGCGTAGAAGCTGTCGGCACGCCAGACCTGCGGGCTGATCGCTTCGCCGCCGGGGTAGCCGCTTTGTTGTGGCGTGATCAGCAACTGCCGGTGGCGGGCCAATTGTTGCCGGGTGACCCGGCCTTCGCCTGCCAGCGGGTGGCCGGCCGCGCACACCGTGACCATCTCCACGCTGCCCAAGGCACGGCGTTCCAAGGAAGCCGGGATGCTTTCGTGGAGGAAGAACAGGCCCAGATCGGCGCGCCGCTCCACCAGCTTGCGCGCCACATCGCCTTGGGCTCCACTGGCCAATTGCACCTCCAGGAACGGGTAGCGGCTAGCCAGTTCGTCGAGGCTGTCGATCACCGGCTGATATGGCATGGCTTCGTCCTGCGCGACCCGCAGCAAGGCCTCCTGCCCGCGCATCAGGGCCAGGGCGCGGCCATCCAGGCGTTCGCACTGGCGTAACAATTCGCGGGCGTCTTCCAGCAAGGCGCTGCCGTTTTCAGTCAGTTTCGGTTGCCGGCCGCTGCTGCGCTCGAAGAGGGTGACCCCTAGGTCTGTTTCGAGCAGCGCGATGGCGCTGCTGATCGCCGACTGGGCTTTGTGCTGCTCACGTGCCACCGCGGAGAACGAGCGCAGTTCTGCAACGCGCAGAAAGGTACGCAATTGTTCAAGGTTCCACTGCTCGGCCATCAACCTATCTCCCACATTGATAGGTAATGACTTTACCCCATCCAGGCAACGTCTAGAATGCCCGCTCAGTAACGGAGGATCCCGCCATGAATGCCTATACCTACCTCGCCATTGCCATCTGCGCCGAAGTCGTCGCCACCGCCTCGATGAAGGCGGTGAAAGGCCTGAGCACGCCGTTGCCACTGCTGCTGATGGTGGTTGGCTATGGCATCGCGTTCTGGATGCTGACGCTGGTGGTACGCAGCATTCCGGTGGGGATTGCCTATGCCATCTGGTCGGGGCTGGGGATTGTGCTGATCAGTGTGGCGGCGCTGGTGATCTATGGGCAGAAGCTGGATATGCCGGCGATGCTTGGCATGGCCATGATCGTGGGTGGCGTGGTGGTGATTCAGCTGTTTTCGAAGACCGCTGGGCATTGATAGCCCTTGTGCGGGGCTCGCCGACGATAGGGCCCTCACAGGTATAGCCTGTATACTTGCCAGCTGTCCCAGTCTTCGAGGTACCGCCATGCCATCTGCCATTTCCACTGACGTGCTGATCGTCGGCGCCGGGGTCGCAGGCCTCTGGCTCAATGCCCGCCTGCGCCGCCTGGGCTACTCGACAGTACTGGTGGAGCGCGCCAGCCTTGGCGGCGAGCAGACCATCAAGTCGCAGGGCATCATCCATGGCGGCACCAAATACGCCCTGCACGGCGCCCTGACCGGCGCCTCGGAAGCCATCGCCGACATGCCGCGCCGCTGGCGCGAGGCCTTGGCCGGCAACGGTGAACTCGACCTCGGGCGTACCCGCCTGCTCTCCGATGCCCACTACCTGTGGTCGCCGGGCACCTTGGCCGGCAACCTCACAAGCTTCTTCGCCAGCAAGGCCGTGCGCGGCCGGGTCGACCAGGTCAAGGGTGACCAGCTGCCACCCGCACTGCAGGACCGCGCGTTCAAGGGCAAGGTGTATCGCCTGGCGGAACTGGTGGTCGATGTCCCCAGCCTGCTGGCCAACCTGGCCGAGCTGGCCGGCGAGTCCTTGCTGGCAGGTGAACGCATCGAACCCTTGCGTGAAGCTGATGCGTTGGTCGGCCTGCGTGTGGACGACCGGGAAATCCGTGCCCAGCGCATCGTATTGAGTGCCGGAGCCGGCACCGAAGGCTTGCTGCAGGCGCTGGGCCTGGATCAGCCGGCCATGCAAACCCGCCCGCTGCACATGGTCATGGCCAAGGGCCCGAACCTCAAACCTTTGTACGCCCACTGCCTCGGCGGCGGGCCCAAGCCGCGGGTAACGGTGACCACCCATCCGGCAGCCGATGGCCAGTGGGTCTGGTACCTCGGTGGGGACCTGGCCGAAGCCGATGGCGTGGCGCGCGAGCCTGCAGCGCAGATAGCTGCAGCGCAGAAGGAAATCGCCAACCTGCTGCCCTGGGTCGATCAGAGCCTGGTGCGCTGGGCCACACTGCGCGTCGACCGCGCTGAGCCTGCACAATCTGGCCTGGTACGCCCGGACAACGCCTTCCTTGCCGACCAGCAGCGCCTGCTGGTGGGCTGGCCGACCAAACTGGCACTGGCACCGGACTTCAGCGACCGGGTAATCAGCCACCTGGAGCGCGACGGCATTCGCCCACAAGCACAGGCCGACCTGGCCGACCTCCCACGCCCTCCACTGAGCGTACCGGCCTGGGAGCAGTTGCTGCCATGAGCCTGCCAACCCTGCACGCATTCCATCGCCCGCTGGGCAGCACCGGCCTCACGGTCTCCCCACTGGGCCTCGGCACGGTCAAGCTGGGCCGCGATCAGGGCGTGAAGTACCCCACTGGCTTCACGATCCCTGGCGATGAGGAAGCCCGCCTGTTACTGGCCCAGGCCCGCGAGCTTGGCATCAACCTGATCGACACCGCCCCAGCCTACGGCCGTAGCGAAGAACGCCTGGGCCCGCTGCTGCGCGGCCAGCGCGATGAATGGGTAATCGTCAGCAAGGTCGGTGAAGAGTTCGAGGAAGGCCTGTCGCATTTCGACTTCAGCGCTGCCCACACCCGCCGCTCGGTGGAGCGCAGCCTGCGCCGGCTCGAAACCGACCGCATCGAACTGGTGCTGGTGCATTCCGACGGCAACGACCTGGCCATCCTCGAACAGCAGGAGGTCTACCAGACCCTGGCCGAACTCAAGCAGGAGGGCAAGATCCTCGGTTTCGGGCTGTCCGGCAAGACCGTCGCCGGCGGCCTGAAGGCGCTGGAGCAAGGCGACTGCGCCATGGTCACCTACAACCTCAACGAACAGGCAGAACGCCCGGTGCTGGACTACGCTGCCGAACACGGCAAGGCCATCCTGGTAAAGAAGGCCTTGGCGAGCGGGCACATCTGCCTGGCCCCGGGCGTCGACCCGGTGCAGGCCAGCTTCGAGCTGCTGTTCGCCCACCCGGGCGTCAGCAGTGCTATTGTCGGCACCATCAACCCGTTGCACCTGGCCCACAACGTGGCCACCGTCGCCCGCATCCTGGGCCAGCATTGAGTTACCTCAGGCCTCCGACTCAGGGCCTGGAGACTGACCCGACGCAAGGAGGAGCCTCGTGGCGCGAACGCTGATCCGCAAGAACCCGAGCAACTTCAAGACACTGCCATTGCATGTCGAGGCCACGCCCGAAGGCTTGATCTACCAAAGCATCGGCATGCCGCTGAACTTTGCCCAGACCCAGCAACGGCGCAAGGCCATCCAGTTACCCGACGCGCAACACTTCGTGGTCGAACTGGCCAACCTGGGCGTGTCAGTGCGCCTCACGCTGCATTGGCAGAACCGCGATTACTGGGTACTGGTGCGTCAGCGCCGACAAGACCGTGGCGATGTGGTGCTGAAACTGATTTCCGGTTATGTACCGGCGCAGGAGCTGAACCTGCCGCTGCACACGGCTGTACAGGAAGTGGCCGAGGAGTGCCTGCTGGAAACCCCGGAAGGTTGGCTGAGCGGGCGCTTCAACGACACCTGGCTGCCCGTACCCTACGCCGCCGCCCTGCACTACCGCGAAACACCCCACTTCGTGCTGGCGCCCCAGTCCGGTGCCGCGCGCCCGGTACATTGCGGCAAGCTGATGCTACTGGAGCGCCCACGGGCCTATGTGCACCTGCCCACCGCTTCGCTACAGCTGATCTATGACATGCGCCTGCAAGTGCCCCGTGACGCCAAGAAACTCAGCTTGTTCCACGTTGACGAGCGGCTGGAGGGCGACCAGTTGGTGGCGCGGCTCAACCGCAAACGGCCCGACCTGTACCTGATGCCATTGAAGGACGGCCTGCCACTGGCAGAGCTGTATACGCTCAAAAAGGATGAGCTGGTGCCGGCGAGTACGCGTGGGTTGTACCTGGCAGAAAGTTTTGCCCGGCAGGAAGGCTGGGTGGTGGCAGATGAACGGATACGCTGGAAGGATTGGGTGAAGCAGCAAGGTTTGGTGGAAAGCAAGCCCGCACGGGCCTCGCACTTGCAACGGTTTGGCGACAAGGCGCGAGCGCTGCTGGAGCGGGCACGTACCTCGCTGAACAAGTGACATCCCGGAAGCTTTCACCTGCTTGCTGGGGCGGGTAAAACCGCCCCTGCAGAGGGCCGCCACAGCGGCCCCAAGGTCAGATCAGTTCTTGCGAATTTTCTCGACAATCGCCGTGGTCGAACTGTTCTCGACCAGCCCCAGCACCTTCACGGTGCCGCCATAGCCCTTGACGATGTCAGCGCCCACCACTTGGTCGATGCCATAGTCGCCACCCTTCACCAACACGTCCGGCTTGACCTGGCTCAGCAGGTTTTCCGGGGTGCCTTCCGGGAAACTGATCACCCAGTCCACCGCGCCCAGACCGGCCAGTACGGCCATACGCCGGTCAACGCTGTTGATCGGCCGGCCCGGCCCCTTCAGGCGGCTTACCGAGGCATCGTCGTTTACCGCAACGATCAGGCGATCACCCTGGGCACGCGCCTGCTCCAGGTAGGTGACATGCCCGGCATGCAGGATGTCGAAGCAGCCATTGGTAAAGACGATCTTCTCGTTGTGCGCCCGCGCGTCATCAATGGCCAGTAGCAATTGCTCCAGGCCGAGCACGCCGCGCTCGGAGCCTTCCTCACGCTGGATGGCCCGGCGCAGTTCAGGGGCGCTGATGGCAGCCGTACCCAGCTTGCCGACCACGATGCCCGCCGCCAGGTTGGCCAGGGCCACCGCATGGGGCAGGTCCTCACCCGCGGCAATGGCCGCGGCAAGGGTGGAGATGACGGTATCGCCGGCACCGGTCACATCGAACACTTCGCGTGCCCGTGCTGGCAGGTGCAACGCCGGCTGACCAACACGCAGCAGGGTCATGCCATGCTCACCGCGGGTGACCAGCAAGGCACCCAGGTCAAGGTCCTGCAGCAATTGCAAGCCCTTGGCGACCAGTTCGGCCTCATCGACGCAACGGCCAACGATGGTCTCGAACTCGCTGAGGTTCGGGGTAATCAGACTGGCGCCACGGTAGATGGAAAAGTCCTTGCCCTTGGGGTCGGCCAGCACCGGAATACGTTTGGCGCGCGCCGCCTGGATCAGGTCTTGGTGATTCTTCAATGCGCCTTTGCCGTAGTCAGACAGCACCAGCACCTTGACACCTTCGAGCAGGCCATCGACCTCCGCGCCCAGCGACAGCGGGTCGGTGGCGAACGGCTCTTCGAAATCGATACGCAGCAACTGCTGGTGACGGCTCATGACCCGCAGCTTGACGATAGTCGGCTGGTGCGCGATGCGCTGGAATACCGAACGGACACCGGCAGCCTGCAGACTGTTGGCCAGGCTGTCGGCAGCCTCATCCTGGCCGGTAACGCCGATCAGCGAAGCCGGCGCGCCCAGCGCAGCAATGTTCAAGGCAACGTTGGCCGCACCGCCGGGGCGATCCTCGATCTGATCGACCTTGACCACCGGGACTGGCGCTTCAGGCGAAATACGCGAAGTACCGCCATGCCAGTAGCGGTCGAGCATGACATCGCCGACCACCAGTACCGGGGCTTGATCGAAACGCGGCATGGACAACTTCATGGGCAACCCATATGGAAATAATGAACAGGGGCAGGATATTAGCACAGGGTAGTCAATGGCTTTATGGCCAGATCATCCCTGGAAAATTCCCGTGACAATCGGGGCCATGACGGCCCCGATCAAGGAGGGTTCAGGTGATATCGGCCTTGGCCGGCTCATCCAGCCCCATGGCATGCAGGCGGGCATAATGGCCATTAGCCGCAAGCAGCTCGGCGTGAGTACCGCGCTCGACCAAGCGGCCCTGGTCCATGACCAGGATCTGGTCGGCCTTCTCGATGGTCGACAGGCGATGGGCGATCACCAGCGTGGTACGGCCTTGCATCACGTGGTCCAAAGCGGCCTGAATATGCCGCTCGGACTCGGTATCCAACGCCGAAGTGGCTTCGTCGAGGATCAGCAACGGCGCGTTTTTAAGCAGCGCACGGGCAATAGCCAGGCGCTGGCGCTGCCCACCAGAAAGCAGTACACCGTTCTCACCCACTTCGGTATCGAAGCCCTTTGGCAGCCGGTCGACGAATTCCTTGGCATAGGCATCGGCTGCGGCGGCTTCGATGTCTGCGCGCGGCGCGCCAGCCAGATCGCCATAGGCGATGTTGTTGGCCACGGTGTCGTTGAACAGGGTGACATGCTGGGTGACTTGCGAAACATGGCGACGCAGGTTGCGCAGGCGATAGTTCTCGATCTCCACGCCATCGAGCAGGATCTGCCCCTTGTCGTGGTGATAGAAACGCGGGATCAGTGCCGCCAGAGTAGACTTGCCACTGCCTGAGCGGCCGACCAGGGCGATCATCTGCCCGGGCTCGGCTACAAAACTGATGTCGCTCAGCACTTCACGCTCGGTACCCGGGTAAGTGAAGCTCAGGTTACGCACTTCCAGGCGCCCTTCCACGCGTTCCTTCTCGACAGTACCGGTGTCCACTTCGGGTGCTTCGTCCAGTTGCTCGAAGATGCTCTCGGCACCTGCCAGGCCCTTCTGGATGGTCGAGCTGACTTCCGACAACTGGCGAATAGGCTTGGGCAGCAGGCCGGCAGCGGTGATATAAGCCACCAGGTCACCGGCAGTGGAGTCCCCGCGCAGGAACAACACCAGGAACATCAGCGCAGCCATGGCGCTGTAGATCACCAGCTGAAGCATCGGTGTGTACAGCGAGCCGGTCTTGGTCATGCGCAGTTGCTTGTCGGTGTTGCTCTGGCTGGCCTGGCCGAATCGCCGCTCCTCATACGCCTCGCCACCGAAGCTACGGACCACGCGGTAACCCTGGATGGTTTCCGAGGCAACGTGGGTGACGTCGCCCATGGCTACCTGGATCTTCTTGCTCTGCTTGCGGAATTTCTTGCTGGCGATGCTGACCATTACCGCGATCACCGGCAAGATGGCGACCATCACCAGGGTCAGATGCCAGTTCATCCAAAGCAGATAGGCAAACAGGAACACCACGGTCAGGCCTTCGCGGATCACTACCTTGATGGCGTCGGTAGCGGCGCCGGTGACCATGGTCACATTGAAGGTAATGCGCGAAATCAGGTGCCCGGAGTTGTGGTTGTCGAAGTAGCGGTTGGGCAACACCAGCAACTTGTTGAACAATGCCACCCGCAGGTCATGCACCAGGCTCAGAGAGACCTTCGCCAGGAAGTAGTTGCCGAGGAACGAGCCCAGGCCCTGCCACGCAGCGATCAAGATGATCAGCAGCGGCACCGCCTGCAGCAATTGCAGGTCACGCAGGTAGGGGACGTTGGGGAACAATACCGCTTCGGGGTTGCTCAGCCCATCGACGAAGTACTTGAGAATGCCGGCCAGCATTGGCTGGGTCGAGGCAAAGATCACGAAACCGACAATGCTCAGCAGGAAAATGCCGACATAGGGTTTCACATAGCTCAACAGCCGGAAGTAGATCTTCAGGCTGGAGGTGTGCTCCGCTGGTCGCGGTGTTTCGGCCATTATCGAGCTCGCTGTTCAGGTTGAACCGGCAATTTTACCACAGGCGTCATTTTCGGCACGCCCCCATGGCAGCAACATGGCAAGGCCCACCGGCAGCCAGCTGATGAACCATTCGGCACGTGGCGTACCGGTGAGGCTGGCGGCATCGAACTGCATGGCCAGGGTCGAGTACACCCAGAAGCCCAGCAGGACCTTGCCCAGCAGGGTGCTGCGTGCGCGCACGATTTCGCCCAGCGTGAACAGCCATACCATTACCCACAGCAACATGCCGGGCACGCCCATTTCAACGGCAACATGGGTGAACATGTTGTGGGTGTGATCGAAGTGCATGCCGACGGCGCTCACTTTGTAATCAGCCCCCAGGCCAAGTCCAGTCCAAGGGTGCGCGGCAATCATCTCGACCACGGCATGGAAAATTTCCGGCCGGTAGGACGAGCCACGCTGGGCGATAAGATCGTACACGGCCAAAAAGGCCAGGCCAGTGGCAAGCAACGCCAGAACAGAAAACACCCGGCTGTAGCGGTCACGGAACCACAGCGGCGCCATCACTACGGTAATCACCAGTGCCAGAATAGCGCCACGGCTCTGACTGAGCATGGCGAAGGCCCCCAGGCAAGCCAGTGCCGCCAGCCACAACAACTGCAAGCCACGTTGCCGAGGTGGCTCGTAGAGCATCAAGAGCACGGCCGCACCAATGACATAGGCCCCCAGGATGGGGTGGGATATCTCGCCGATACCCGCCAGCCTGACCAGCAGCGGCGTACGCTGCAACCCATAGAAATTGATGATGGAGAGCAACGCAGCGAGGGCCAGCAGCGCGCTGCCAAGCAGCAATAGCTGACGAATGCGGGCCTGGCCAAGCTGGGCCAACAGCGGAAACGCCAGCAGGAACACCAGGATGTAGAGCAAGCGTTTGAGCTCGCGCCCGGGCTCCTCGGCGGGCGACCATGCCAGGCTAAGGCCGCTCCAGACCAGGAGGAGCAGCACACTCCCCCACAGCGCCGGTTGGCGCCTCCAGGCTTGCACCAGCACACCTCGGGCCGACCAGGCCAATACCAGCGTTGGCAGCCACAAGAACAACACCAGACCTTGCTGATAAACCTTGTTGCTGGGTGCCAGGGCAATCGCCGCCAGGAACCAGACCAGGCCAAAACCTAACCAGGCCTGTGCCCAGCTTTTTTGATACAACATCCTTTCCCCCGATGAATCAAAAACACCATCCATGGTGCTACAGCATTATTTTCGGCATTATTGCCGGTCATTTTGCTCGCCAGACGACAAGGCTCTATTCATGCAATGCTCCCGGCTCACCCAGGTCGACTTCGATCAGCTGACACTCGGCGCACAGGTGCTTGAGGCAGACAGCCATGGCGCCAAAGTCTACCTGCTCACAGATGGAAATTTCCTCAAGGTTTTTCGTAGGAAGCGGCTGATTTCATCCGCACTGCTACGACCTTACTCGCAGCGCTTCGTCGATAACGCCGCGCGCCTGGCGCAACTGGGCATCCCTACCCTCGAAGTGATCAGCCAGCACAAGCTCGACCTGCCGGGCCGCACTGCTGTGCTGTATCGCCCGCTACCAGGGCGGACGCTGCTGCAGATATCGCGCGATGAAGGCTTCAGCTGGGACAATTACCTGCCGCACCTGATCGAACTGATCCGTCAGTTGCACCGCAGCGGCGTTTATTTCCGCTCACTGCACCTGGGCAATGTGGTGGTCACCCCCGACCAGCGTCTGGGCCTGATCGACGTGGCCGACATGCGCTTTTTGCGCCCGCCGCTGTCGGCCCGCATGATTCGACGCAATGTGCAGCATATGGTGCGCTATATCCAGCGGGAGAACCTGGGCGACCGGTTCCCCCTTGCCGCCTTCGAGGCAGCCTTGCTGACTCGCTGAAGGTCAGCTGCGCAACAGGCTCTGCGAGCCGTTGCAGAACGCCTGCCAGGCCTGCTCCGGAGCCAGTGCCTGGCGCTGCTTCGCGGCTATCGTCGAAGCACTGAGCGTCGTGCAGCGCTCTATCGCCTCAGCCCAGGCGCTTTCGTCGGCAACCGGCAGGTAGCCACCAGTGTCGCGCAACTGCTCGCGAAACACCTGCAGGTCGCTGCAGACCACCGGTACATCGGCCATCACCGCCTCTTGCACCACCAGCCCCAGGCCTTCGGAGCGCGAAGGCACCAACAGCCAGTCGAATGCCCGATACAGCTGCTGCAGGTCTTCGCGGTGACCGCGCAGATGAACACGCTCAGCCAGGCCCAGCGCGTTGATACGCTGCTGCAGCATGGCATGCTGCGGTCCCTCACCAATGATCGCCAACTGCAAGCCCGGCTGCCGTGCACTGGCCTTGGCGAATGCTCCAATCAGCATTTCGAAGCCTTTACTCTCTACCAATCGCCCTACCGCACCCAGCATCACTCCAGCACCCTGAGGCAACCGCAGCGCCTGCCTGGCCTGGTCCCGGTTCAACAAAGGCTCGACGAATGCAAGCGGGTCAAGCGCCATGCGCAGCGTCTGCACCGGCCTGCCCAGGTCACACGCCAGCGACTCGGCCAAGGTCTGTGATACCGCTGCAATACTCAGGCGCTCGGACGGAAACATCTGCAACATGCGGATATCGCTGGCATGCAGACGCGTCTTGCCATGGAACAGTACCTTGGCACGCACGTGCGGAATGCGCTGCAACAACGGCAGCACCAACCGGGCCACGCCAATACCATCAAGCAGCACGATTTCGGCTGCGGCATCGGCCAGTGCCTTGCGCAAGCGCATGCGCAGCCATGGGCGCAGCAAGCGCCACAAGTGCCGCCCTTTGAGCGCTCGTGAGGGCATATGCCATTCGCGGGTCGAACCGAGCCCACAGCAGAGCCCGCTCCCCAGCAGTAGCCAGTTACTGATCCGGGCATCGGCACCCGCATTCGACAAGACCTGCCGATGCACCTTGTGGATGGACATGTACGGCGTTCCACCCGCCCACATCATATTGACGATGTTCATGGGCCCTCTCCCGCTCAAGTCAGGTGGGACAGCGACTTCATTGAACAAAAATGGTGATTCCCATGCCGATCAAGGCCCCCGCAACCAGCGTCAATACCAGCTTCATCCGGTCACGCTGACGACGCTTGGCCTTACGCTCCACTTCAATGGGCAAGGTCACGTGATTGCCGAATCCAGTGTGCAATACTGCGTCACCCTCCAAGGTGACCGCTGTCAGATTTAACTCAGCATAGCGACGGGAAAGCGCCTTTTCTCCAGCATAGGCGGCAAATGGCGCACAGCGCTGGTAATCGCTCAATCGGCGCAGCCCAGGGTTGAGCGAGAACGCTTGCCACTCGGCCTTGTCGGACAGCAGCGGATAGCACGGCACCCCGGCGATCACCTGGCGATCGCCCAAGTGGATGTACGGGCTGTGGATAGCCAAGTCGTGGGCATGGCTGCGCAACCACACCTGCAACAGGTTGGGGCTGACATCCAGGATGGCCTGCGAGTCTTCGACAAAGCCTTGGCGGTAGAATTGCCAGTCGTCTTCGCAGTGAAAAATGTACGGCGTCTTGACGTGGCTGTAGGCCAGGTCGATAGACGGCAACTGGCCAAGTTTGGGCCGGTTGACGAACACCTTGCAGTGCGGCTTCCAGTGCGCCGGCACGGCGGCATGCACAGCATCGTCGCCAGAGTCTTCGGTGATGAATACCTCGCGAATGGGCGCGGTGTTGTAGCGATCGAAACTCTCAAGGGTGTCTTTGAGCAGATCGAACCGCCCACAACTGGTCACGACGAGCGTGACGTCACTCTCATTTGAAAAGCGCACCGGACTCCCTCCGCATTACGACTATCGGTTTTCAACAACCCGCTCCTGGGCGTGAAAACTCTTGTTTAGATGCCCAGCTTCAGGCGCAGCCGCTGCCATGCAGACAATGGCGGGTGGGGCCTGAGCGCCGGGCGCATGTGGTCGACGATGCTACGTCCAACTGCGCCGAAACTAAAACGGGAAACCGCCAGATGGCGGCCATTTTCTGCAATCTGCCGGGCTAGTTCGGGGTTCGCGCGCAAGCGACGGAGCTTTTCCTGAAGGGTCGGGATGTTGTCATAGAACACCACGTTGTGCATGTCTTGCAGGCCCAGCGCACGGTTCTCTTCCTCGCCCTGGTCGTATGCCAGCAACACGCAGCCACAGGCCATGGCTTCGAAGTTCTTGATCATGTATTCGCCCATGCCGACATCGGCACTGACGAAGAAACGAATACGGTTGAGCGTGTTGCAGTAGTCCTCGCCCGACTTGGTACGGGTTACCAACAGGTTCTCGACCTGCCCCAACTCGTCCAGCAGCGCCTTGCGGCCGCTATAGGCCACGCTGTTGACGCTACCGACAAAGGCCAGCTCGATGTCACGCTCGCGCCCTTGGTCGGCCAGCAACTGCTCGTCATAGCCCTTGGGCACGAACACCGCGTCAAAACCTTCCTGGCGCAGGCGCTCGCTTACCATATAGCCGGAGCTGATCACCCGCGCCCATGGCAACTGGCGGTAATGAGCGCTGAACTTGCCGGTGTACTTGCACGGGATGTAGTTCTGGTAGGCGTCGTGCTCGAGAATCACCAGGTTCGGCACAGTGCGGATGAAGGCCACTTGGCGGATCTCCTGCTTGAAACGCAGGAAGAACACGATGCGGTCATAGCGCTCGACTTGCACCTCACGCTTGAAGTAACGGCGCAGGTTGCGCTGATCCTGGCTGGTCAGCCAGCGCAGGTCGCACTCGCAGTTGGCCGCGACGCCATCGTACAGGCGGTCAAGAATCGCCCGCTGTTCCTTCTGCACCAGAAATAGGACTTTCATTGCTTTCCTTGGGCGCTCTGCGCCTTCGCGGTCAACCATGGGGCGTGCTTACAGCTCACGCCGCCAGAACAGTTCGTGTCGGCGCACGGCCTTGCGGAAGAATTCGTTCTCCCCGTAAGGCGATGGCTGTCGCCCGGCAAGCCAGCGTTGCAGCAGGCGGCGCAGGCGGCGCTTGAACGGTGCCGGCGGCTGCAGGTCGTGCATCATGCCCAGGGCCATGGCCTTGTCGCGCTGGGTTGCGCAGTCCAGCACCAGGCTGCAGGGTGCCCAGGCCTGGGCAGCGCTCAATTGCGGCGGCAAAGCCACGCCATCGCCACTGTTGCCCATAGGCCAGCGGTCGTTATCGTGCAGGTGGTTGGCGTAGCACAGTAAGGTTTGCGGCTGCCAGGCCATACCTTGCAAGGCTTCCAGCACCGCCGCCTGAGCGCAGATATGATCCGGGTGGGGGTCTAGCTGCGGGTGCGGCATCACCAGCACCTCTGGCTTGGCCAGTTCCAGCAAGGCTCGCAGGTCGGCCAGCAGGTTATGCCAGGTGGGTGCGCCATCACGGTCGCCCGGTAACGGGAACGGGTTGAGCTGGCGGAACACACGGATATCGGCCAGGTCTGCCTCACGTGAGGCCGCCGGCTGGTCGGGTGCGGCCTGCATGGCAGGTAGTTGCAGGCAGAAGTAACCCAGCTGTATGCAACGCGACTCCGGCACACCGGCCCAACGCGGCACGACGATGCTGTCCCAGGCACGCAGGCGCCCCTTCAGGCGCGCGGCCTCGGCCTTTGCCAGCCCCATCTGCTGATAGTGCTCGGCCTCTATCTCACCGGCGGTCAGGGTCACCACCCAGCTTTCGTCGGCCTGGCTGTACAAACCATACGCGGCCAACTCGGCATCGTCGGCATGTGGCGCGATCACCATCACCCGGCGACGCTGCAGCTCGATCGAAGGGGTTATCCACAGGCGCAACTGACCCTGCAACTTGCAATGCCGGCCGCGCAGGCGCAACGTGCCGGCCTGCAATGGCGCAGCAAGACCCGTCAGGTTGAGGAAACGCACGCCGTCGACGCCACGCTCGAACGCTTGCCGATCGGCCTGCTCGCCAGCCAGTAACTCAACCCGAGGGTCGAGAAAGCGCCCCAACCAGCTGCTTTTTAGCCGCAGTTCAAGCACCAGGGTTTCGTCGCCTTGCAGCATGCACTCAGCCTTGAGCCAGCCATCATGCAGGCTGGCAGGAACCTGCTGCACCTGATCGCCGAAGTCGTAGGCATAGTCCTCACCTGGTGCATAGAACAGGTGGTCGGCAAACCAGGCCTCATGGGCAGCCCAGAGCAGCGGCAACAACAGCAGTGGCAGCCACCACCAACTGAAAACACCGAGGGCGACCAGCGCAACCAGGCCCGCCAGCAGCCCCAGGCGTTTGTTGCGCCGGTGGCGCTTGAGCAACTGCTGTTTGCGGCTCACGCTTGATACACCGGCACAGGGTTGCACCAGCGGTCCTTGTACTCACGGTCAGCACGGCCGAACGAGAACCGCAGCGGCTTATTGCGCGACCGGGCGTCTTCCCAGGCGGCCTGGGTATTGAGGAAGCTCAGCACGCTGCCTGGGCTGAAGGCCTTGGTTTCAGGGTCGACGCCGCCATTGATGTACTCGACGCTGATCCACTCCGGCGCTTCCACGCGGTACACCAACTGGATGGCAATCGGCTTACCGTCCAGCAGCAACACCGAGCCGATCAGCAGCTCACGCAGGCGCTCCAGCACATCGGCCATACGCTCGGCACCGGTGGCAGGGAAGCCCCAGCGGCGCAGGAACAGGTCGCAGTACATGCTGGCGATTTCCTGAGCACTGAAGTCGCTGATCGGGCGTACCACACCACCCGCCTCTTCCAGCAGGCGAAGTTCACGGCGCTGGTTGTAGCGGAACTTCTTCGACAGGTCTTCAGGCGCCCGGGCCATGGCCAACTGCTCCTTCTGCGCCTTGAGGCCGTTGAAGCGGCCCAGGTTCAGCTCAGACAGGTAACGCACGGTATGGCGCAACGGCGCAGCGGCATCAGGCGCCGCCGGCAGGATGATCTCGGCGTTGCCGAGGTCGAACAGGGCTTTCTTGCCAGCACGCTTCAGCACGTCCTTGGACAGCGCCAGGTGACGCCCCCAGACCGGGATCGCGGCTTTCAGCTCGCCAGCCTGGTGCCAGCCCAGGTAACGCACCGGGATTTGTGCCAGGTCCGCCAGTTGCTCGACCACCAGCGGATGGGTGGCGACACTGCCGCCAAAGCGCGCCCACGCCTGGCCATAAGCCTTGGCATCGATAGCTTGCCAACCGCGCTCGCGGAAGGCCTGGATACGATTGAGCATCAGGCCTGCCCCACCAACGCGCGCACCTGCGGGAGTTGCCAGAAGGCCTCGCGCACCGCCTGGTCAGAGAAACGCTCACGCAGGCGCTGCAGCATGTGCCTGGCGCAGACCTGGCGCTGTTCAGCATCCAGTACGGCCATGTGCTTCAGGCCCTGGGCCAGCTGCGCGGCGTCGCCCAGCGGGAACAGAACGCCAACGCCCTCGACCACTTCGCGAGCACCGCCACAGGCCGTGGCCAGCACCGGTACACCGGCAACCATCGCTTCAAGCAGGACCATGCCGAACGGCTCGTGATCCGAACTCAAAGCGAACACGTCGAACGCCTGAAAGTAACGGCGCGCATCCGGTACCTGGCCAAGAAAGTCGACTTGCTCGGCAATGCCAAGCTCGGCGGCCAACGCCATGAGCTTGGCCTCCAGACGCCCCTTGCCGAGGATTGCCAGGCGGGCACCAGCAGGCAGCCCCGGCAGTGCCTGGGCAAAACCGCGCAACAGGGTGGCCTGGTCCTTGTCCGGGTGCAGGCGCCCAACATTGCCGACGATCCACGCCTGAGGATCCAGGCCCAGGGCCTGGCGTGCATCAGCGCGCGACACCAGCGCTGCTTGAAGGGCGTCGATGTCGATACGGTTGTACAGGGTCTGAATGCGCTCGGCCGGCCACTGCGGCAAGCACCGGCGCATATCGTCACGTACCGCGTCCGAAACACCCAGCAGGCTCAGACGCTTGCTGAACAGGTTCGCGAACAGGCGGCGGCCTTTGCGCTGGTAGTCACCAAAGGCATGGTGCACACCAATCACTGGCAGGCCGGTTCCCAGCAGGGCAACGTAGATCGGCTTGAAGCGATGGGCGATGCAGAAAGCGAAATTGCGTTCGGCCGCAATGCGCCGCAATGCGCGGATGGCGCCGAGTTTCAGACCACGCACGTCCTTGGAACTGAACTCAAGGAACAGCACCTCGTCCGACGCACAGCCAGCCGCTACCTGCGCGTCGGCGGCGCCGGTGAGGAACACCGTGGTGACCTGGTACCCACGCCCCTGAAACAGGCTGGCGTACTGACGGGCACAGTCCAGGAACGGCCCGTCATAGCCATGGCAGAACTGCAGGATGCGCGGTTCAGAGCGGCTGGTCATACGGGGCCGCGCCGTCCTTTACAACCAGGATGTCTTCCATGATCAGGTACTGCAGATCCGAGCCGAAGAACATATTCAGGGCATCGGTCGGCGAGCAGATCATCGGTTCACCACGACGGTTCAGCGAGGTGTTCAGCGACACGCCGTTGCCAGTCAGGTCTTCCAGCGCCTTCATCATGTCGTAGTAACGCGGGTTGTACTCGCGCTTGAGCACCTGGGCGCGCGAAGTGCCGTCCTCATGCACCACTTCCGGCACACGGGTCTTCCACTCTTCAGCGACTTCGAAGGTGAAGGTCATGAACGGCGCAGGATGGTCGACCTTGATCATCTGCGGGGCAACAGTGTCGAGCATCGACGGGCAGAAAGGTCTCCAGCGTTCGCGGAACTTGATCTGGTGGTTGATGCGGTCAGCCACGCCTTCCACGCTCGGGCAGCCGATGATCGAGCGGCCACCCAGGGCACGCGGCCCGAACTCCATGCGACCCTGGAACCAGGCTACCGGGTTGCCATCGACCATGATCTGGGCGATCTGCTGCGGCATGTTCTCGAGTTTGCGCCACTTTGGCTGGTTCGGGTGACGGGCGCAGGCGGCGATCACGTCTTCGTTGGAGTACGACGGGCCGAGGTAGACGTGCTCCATCTTCTCGACCGGAACGCCACGGGCGTGGGAAACATAGGCAGCGGCGCCAACGGCAGTCCCGGCGTCGCCGGAGGCCGGTTGGACGAACAGCTCTTTCACGTCCGGACGGGCGATGATCTTCTGGTTGAGCTTGACGTTCAGCGCACAGCCGCCGGCGAAGGCCAACTTGCCGGTTTCACGCAGGGTGTCGCCCAGGTAATGGTCGATCATCTGCAGCGCCAGTTTCTCGAACAGCGCCTGCATGCTGGCGGCGTAATGGATGTACGGCTCGTCGGCGATGTCGCCTTCGCGCTTGGGGCCCAGCCATTCGATCAGCTTCGGCGAGAAGTAGAAGCCCTTGCCCTTCTCTTTATAGCGGCGCAGGCCGATAACGTTGGCGTACTCGGTGTTGATGACCAACTCGCCGTTTTCGAAGCTGGCCAGACGCGAGAAATCATACTTGCTGGCGTCGCCATACGGCGCCATGCCCATGACCTTGAACTCGCCATCGAGCATTTCGAAGCCAAGGAACTCGGTGATAGCACCGTACAGGCCACCCAGCGAGTCCGGGTCGAAGAATTCCTTGATCTTGTGGATCTTGCCGTTTTCGCCGTAGCCAAAGAAGGTAGTGGCGTACTCGCCCTTGCCGTCGATGCCCAGGATTGCGGTTTTTTCCTTGAAGCCCGAGCAGTGATAAGCACTGGAAGCGTGGGCCAGGTGGTGCTCGACGGGCTCGATCTTGACCTTTTTCGGGTCAAAGCCCAGTTGCTCCAGGCACCAGACGATCTTCTTGCGATAGCGCTTGTAGCGACGGTTGCCCATCAGGATGGCATCGAGTGCACGATCCGGGGCGTACCAATAGCGCTTGGCATAGTGCCACCGCGCCTTGCCGAACAGGCTGATCGGGGCGAACGGGATGGCTACCACGTCGACGTCGGACGGCTTGATGCCTGCCTGTTCCAGGCAGAACTTCGCCGACTCGTAGGGCATGCGGTTCTTCGCATGCTTGTCACGCACGAAGCGCTCTTCTTCGGCGGCGGCAATCAGCTTGCCGTCAATGTACAGGGCCGCGGAAGGGTCATGGCTAAGGGCGCCGGACAGGCCAAGAATCGTCAATGCCAAGGGATTAGCCTCTTCATTCGGTAAAAATGCGCCAGCGGCCTCTTGGGCGGATGGCGGCTAAAGGGCGGGATTATAACGCAAACATTGGGGGCACACCGCCCCCTTGTAGGAGCGGGTTCACCCGCGAAGCAGGCAACGCGGTGGATGGCACCGGCGTAGCCGGTGTTCGCGGGAAAACCCGCGCCTACAGGTTTACTCGGCGATCAGCCAGTCCATGCGGTAACTACCGGCAGTCTGTGCCAGCTCTTTGGCCAGCCATGGCAGCAGCTCCTTAAGCTCATCCTCCAGCCCCCACGGCGGGTTGGCGATGGCCAGGCCAGAGCCGTTCAGCCCCTGAGGGCTGTCCTGGTGATGCACATACAGCTCAACCCGCAACAGTTTCGGCGCGCCAGTGCTGGTCAGGTCCTGGTAATAGCGGGTCAGCGAACGCTGGTCCTTGATCGGGTACCAGATGGCCACAACCGTCTGGCGCATGCGGCCAATCGCCTCTTTCATGGCAGTGGTGCAGCGCTTGAGCTCATCGGTCTGCTCGAACGGCGGGTCGATCAGCATGATCGCGCGCTTTTCCTGCACCGGCAGCAAGGCCCGCGGCACATGCCAGCCTTCACCCAGGTGCACGGTCACGCGCGGGTCTTTTTTCATGTTTTCTTTGAGGAGCGGCCCGTCTTCGGGGTGTTTCTCGTTGAGCAGAGCGCGGTCCTGCTGGCGCATCAGGCGACGGGCCAGCTCGGGCGAACCCGGGTAGTAGCGCAGCTCGCCATCGGCGTTCAGGCGCTTGATGATGCGCAGGTAGTCGTCGGCCATGGCCGGCAGGTCATCGCGATTCCACAGGCGGGCTACGCCTTCCAGGTACTCGCCGGTACGGCTTGCCTGGTCGCCCTGCAGGTCGTACAGGCCGAGCCCTGCGTGGGTATCGATATAGGCGAAAGGCTGCTCTTTGCGCGACATCAGGGCGATGAGGCGAGTCAGCACGATGTGTTTGAGGACGTCGGCGTGGTTGCCGGCGTGGAAGGCGTGACGATAGTTCATGGCAACTCCTGCGAAGGCGGCAAGTTTACCTTGCCTTGCAGGCGGAGTCAGGCCTGGCTGCTGATTGGCGGCACCCGCAAAGCAGGCGCCGCCAATTCAACGGGTGTTACTTGTCGGCGTGATACGCCGCGTCAGCCGCTTCGAAGCGTTTGACCATCGCCTGCGAAGGGCTACCCAGCTTGCTCACCAGAACAATGGCGATGCTAGCGAACAGGAAGCCCGGGATGATTTCGTACAACCCGAGGGTGTCGAAGTTCTTCCACAGGATCACCGTCAGCGCACCCACCACGATACCGGCCAGCGCGCCGTTACGGGTCATGCCTTTCCACAGCACCGAAATCAGCACCACCGGGCCGAAGGCAGCACCGAAGCCAGCCCAGGCATAGGCCACCAGGCCCAGCACGCGGTTTTCCGGATTGGCGGCCATGGTGATGGCAATCAGGGCCACGGCCAGCACCATCAGACGGCCGACCCACACCAGCTCGATCTGCGAAGCATTCTTGCGCAGGAAGGCTTTGTAGAAGTCTTCGGTCAAGGCACTGGAGCACACCAGCAACTGGCAGCTCAGGGTACTCATGACAGCGGCTAGGATGGCCGACAGCAGGACACCTGCGACCCATGGGTTGAACAGGATCTTGGCCAGCTCGATGAACACACGTTCGTGGTTCTCGCTTACCGGGCCTGCCAGTTCAGGATGGGCCGAGAAGTAGGCGATACCGAAGAAGCCTACAGCACAGGTACCCGCCAGGCACAGGATCATCCAGGTCATGGAAATGCGGCGCGCCTTGGCGATCGACTTCACCGAATCAGCAGCCATGAAGCGCGCCAGGATATGCGGCTGCCCGAAGTAGCCCAGGCCCCAGCCCATCAACGAGATGATACCGATGAAGGTGGCACCCTTGAGCATGTCGAAGTTCGCCGGGTTCACCGCCTCGATAGCGGCGAAGGTCTGGTCGAAGCCACCGGTGGCGATCAGCACGAACACCGGGGTAAGGATGAGCGCGAAGATCATCAGCGTGGCCTGCACGGTATCGGTCCAGCTCACAGCCAGGAAACCACCGATGAATGTGTAGGCGATGGTCGCCGCTGCACCAGCCCACAGCGCGGTTTCATACGACATGCCGAAGGTGCTCTCGAACAGACGGGCACCGGCAACGATGCCGGAAGCGCAGTAGATGGTGAAGAAGACCAGGATGACGATGGCGGAGATGATACGCAGCAGGCCGCTATTGTCTTCGAAACGGCTGGAGAAATAGTCCGGCAGGGTCAGCGCGTCACCGTTGTGCTCGGTCTGCACGCGCAGCCGGCCGGCCACGAACAGCCAGTTCAGGTAGGCACCCACGGTCAGACCGATGGCGATCCAGACCTCGGACAGGCCCGCGAAGTAGATGGCACCAGGCAGGCCCATCAGCAGCCAGCCACTCATGTCGGAGGCACCGGCAGACAGCGCGGTAACCACGCTACCCAGGCTGCGACCGCCCAGAATGTAATCGGAAAGGTTTTTGGTGGCGCGATAGGCGGCGAAGCCGATCAGCACCATTGCTGCGATGTAGATCACGAAGGTGATCGTTAGTGGATTGCCCATGCGTGTGCCCTGGCGTTTGTTTTTATCATGCACAACCGCAGCGATGGCGGTTGCACCCAGGCGGCGAATGCTATGCAACAACGCAAAGAAGGTGCAACCATTTTTCTTTTGCAAGTTGCACCTGCCAGTGCATTTTCCGACAAAACCCATTTTTTGCTCCTTTCGGGAGTAAAAAACCGGTTTTTCAGAATAAATCACACCAAAAACGCCCCTTTTCAGGGGACGGGAATGGCTATCGGACGAGTTGCACCTTCTACACAAAAAATTCAGGTTGCACCTAGTTGCACCCGAATTGTCCTACAGCTACTCTTGATGCCAGCTTAGGCCACAACCGTGGCAATAACGAGGATAAGAAATGGCGACTACCACCCTTGGGGTCAAACTCGACGACCCGACCCGTGAGCGACTCAAAGCAGCTGCGCAGTCCATTGACCGCACACCTCACTGGTTGATCAAGCAAGCGATCTTCAACTACCTGGAGAAGCTCGAGGGTGGTGCCACCCTGACCGAACTCAACGGTCATGCCAGCAACCCGGCCGACGATGCCGGTGAAATCCAGGCCGACCACAGCCACCAGTGCTTCCTCGAATTTGCCGAGAGCATCTTGCCGCAGTCGGTACTGCGCTCGGCGATCACCGCTGCCTACCGCCGCCCCGAGCAGGAAGTGGTGCCAATGCTGCTGGAGCAGGCGCGCCTGAGCGCGCCGCTGGCCGAAGCCACCAACAAGCTGGCCGCAAGCATTGCCGAAAAACTGCGCAATCAGAAAAGCGCCGGCGGCCGTGCCGGTGTCGTCCAGGGCCTGCTGCAGGAGTTCTCCCTTTCGTCTCAGGAAGGCGTGGCGCTGATGTGCCTGGCCGAAGCCCTGCTGCGTATCCCCGACAAAGGCACCCGCGATGCGCTGATCCGCGACAAGATCAGTACCGGCAACTGGCAGCCACACCTGGGCAACAGCCCATCGCTGTTCGTCAACGCCGCCACCTGGGGGCTGCTGCTGACCGGCAAGCTGGTCAGCACCCACAACGAAACCGGCCTCACCTCCTCGCTCACTCGCATCATCGGCAAGAGCGGCGAACCGATGATCCGCAAGGGCGTCGACATGGCCATGCGCCTGATGGGTGAGCAGTTCGTCACCGGCGAGACCATTGCCGAAGCACTGGCCAACGCCAGCCGCTTCGAGTCCAAAGGCTTCCGCTACTCCTACGACATGCTTGGCGAAGCCGCACTGACCGAGCACGACGCGCAGAAGTACCTGGCGTCCTACGAGCAGGCCATCCACTCGATCGGCAAGGCCTCGCATGGCCGTGGCATCTACGAAGGCCCAGGCATCTCGATCAAGCTGTCGGCACTGCACCCGCGCTACAGCCGCGCCCAGTACGAGCGCGTGATGGAAGAGTTGTACCCGCGCCTGCTGTCGCTGACGCTGCTGGCCAAGCAGTACGACATCGGCCTGAACATCGACGCCGAAGAAGCCGACCGCCTGGAGCTTTCGCTCGACCTGCTCGAGCGCCTGTGCTTCGAGCCATCCCTGGCTGGCTGGAACGGCATCGGTTTCGTTATCCAGGCCTACCAGAAGCGCTGCCCGTACGTGATCGACTACGTCATCGATCTGGCCAAGCGCAGCCGCCACCGCCTGATGATCCGCCTGGTAAAAGGCGCCTACTGGGACAGCGAGATCAAGCGTGCTCAGGTCGAAGGCCTGGAAGGCTACCCGGTCTATACCCGCAAGGTTTACACCGACGTGTCCTACGTGGCCTGCGCCCGCAAGCTGCTGGCCGTGCCAGAAGCCATCTACCCGCAGTTCGCCACTCACAACGCCCACACCCTGTCGGCCATCTACCACGTTGCCGGGCAGAACTATTACCCGGGCCAGTACGAGTTCCAGTGCCTGCACGGCATGGGCGAGCCGCTGTACGAGCAAGTGGTCGGCAAGATTGCCGATGGCAAGCTGAACCGCCCGTGCCGCGTGTACGCACCGGTCGGCACCCATGAAACGCTGCTGGCCTACCTGGTACGCCGCCTGCTGGAAAACGGCGCCAACACCTCGTTCGTCAACCGCATCGCCGACCACTCGATTTCCATCCAGGAACTGGTCGCCGACCCGGTGGCCAGCATCGAGCGCATGGGTACCCAGGAAGGCAGTATCGGTCTGCCGCACCCACGTATCCCGCTGCCGCGCGATCTGTATGGCACTGAACGGGCCAACTCGGCCGGCATCGACATGGCCAACGAACACCGCCTGGCATCGCTGTCCTGCGCCATGCTGGCCACCGCTCACAACGACTGGAAGGCTGTCCCGCTGCTGGCCTGCGCCGCCAGTGAGAGCGCTGCCGCACCGGTACTGAACCCGGCGGACCACCGCGACGTGGTCGGCCACGTGCAAGAAGCCACCGTTGCCGACGTGGACAACGCCATCCAGTGCGCACTGAACGCCGCGCCGATCTGGCAGGCCACCCCGCCAGCAGAGCGTGCTGCCATTCTGGAACGCACCGCCGACCTGATGGAGGCCGAAATCCAGCCGCTGATGGGACTGCTCATCCGCGAGGCCGGCAAGACCTTCGCCAACGCCATCGCCGAAGTGCGTGAAGCCGTGGACTTCCTGCGCTACTACGCGGTGCAGGCACGCAACGACTTCAGCAACGACGCCCACCGCCCGCTGGGCCCGGTGGTGTGCATCAGCCCCTGGAACTTCCCGCTGGCGATCTTCACCGGCCAGGTGGCCGCAGCCCTGGCTGCCGGCAACCCGGTACTGGCCAAACCTGCCGAGCAAACCCCGCTGATCGCCGCCCAGGCCGTGCGCCTGATGTTGGAAGCTGGCATCCCCGAAGGCGTGCTGCAACTGCTGCCAGGCCGCGGTGAAACCGTCGGTGCCGGCCTGGTCGGAGACGAGCGCGTCAAAGGCGTGATGTTCACCGGTTCCACCGAAGTGGCCCGCCTGCTGCAGCGCAACGTCGCTGGCCGCCTGGACAATCAGGGCCGCCCGATCCCGCTGATCGCCGAAACCGGCGGCCAGAACGCGATGATCGTCGACTCCTCGGCACTGACCGAACAGGTCGTGATCGACGTGGTGTCCTCGGCCTTCGACAGTGCCGGCCAGCGTTGCTCGGCCCTGCGCGTGCTGTGCCTACAGGAAGACTCCGCCGACCGCGTAATCGAAATGCTCAAAGGCGCCATGGCTGAAAGCCGCCTGGGCTGCCCGGACCGCCTGGCCGTGGACATCGGCCCGGTGATCGACGCCGAAGCCAAGGCCGGCATCGAGAAGCACATTCAGGGCATGCGCGAGAAAGGCCGCTCGGTCTACCAAGTGGCCATTGCCGATGCTGCCGAGATCAAGCGCGGCACCTTCGTCATGCCAACCCTGATCGAGCTGGACAGCTTCGACGAGCTGAAGCGCGAAATTTTCGGCCCCGTACTGCACGTTGTGCGCTACAACCGCCGCAATCTGGACCAACTGATCGAGCAGATCAACAACTCCGGCTATGGCCTGACCTTGGGCGTGCACACCCGCATCGACGAGACCATTGCCAAAGTGGTCGAAACCGCCAATGCCGGCAACATGTACGTCAACCGCAACATTGTGGGTGCCGTGGTGGGCGTGCAGCCGTTCGGTGGTGAAGGCCTGTCTGGCACCGGCCCGAAAGCCGGCGGCCCGCTGTACCTTTACCGCCTGCTGTCGACCCGTCCGGCCGACGCCATTGGCCGCCACTTCCAGCAGCAGGACGGCGAAGGCAAGCCGGACCGCACCCTGCACGAACAGCTGATCAAGCCGCTGCACGGCCTGAAAGCTTGGGCCGAGAGCAACCAGCTGGCCGACCTGGCCGCACTGTGCAGCCAGTTCGCCAGCCAGTCGCAGAGCGGTATCGCCCGCCTGCTACCAGGCCCGACCGGCGAGCGCAACAGCTACACCATCCTGCCGCGTGAGCACGTACTGTGCCTGGCCGACAACGAAACCGACCTGCTGGCGCAGTTCGCCGCAGTCCTGGCCGTTGGCAGCTCGGCGGTGTGGGTTGACGGTGAACCGGGCAAGGCCCTGCGCGCCCGTCTGCCACGTGAGCTGCAGGCCAAGGTGAAGCTGGTCGCGGACTGGAACAAGGATGAAGTGGCGTTCGACGCCGTGATCCACCATGGCGACTCGGATCAGCTGCGCGGCGTATGCCAGCAGGTAGCCAAGCGTGCCGGGGCGATCGTTGGGGTGCACGGGCTGTCCAGCGGTGATCACCAGATTGCGCTGGAACGCCTGGTCATCGAGCGCGCGGTGAGTGTGAACACTGCAGCGGCAGGCGGTAACGCCAGCCTGATGACCATTGGCTAATGGCTGAGGGTTGTTGAAAAAAAGGAGAGCCTCGGCTCTCCTTTTTTTATGGGTGTGTTCCGAAGCAGGGGCTGGACACAGGCCGTCGTAGGAGCGGGTTCACCCGCGAAAGGGC
>AZIG01004627.1_pt1 | contig 54169 bp, 49 predicted proteins | sample 359071 | NCBI WGS metagenome assembly AZIG01 (sample SAMN02429714, study PRJNA222667) | marine sediment metagenome | biome: Sediment sample; isolation source: enrichment culture of sample MGS-AQ(UA) from oil contaminated terminal site... | place: Jordan: Aqaba | collected 2011-05-15 | depth 18 m m | reverse complement strand
CCGTTGCCGCCGCTACCGTATTCGCGGGTAAACCCGCTCCTATTGATCGGTGGTGGACATACATCGGGGATTGGACACAGGCCGTCGTAGGTTTTACCCGCGAAGGGGCGCAAAGCGCCCCCGACGTTTACGAAGCAACCGCCTCAGCCGGCGAAACGATACTGGTCTTCGCCCCCCGCGATCTCCCCGAGCTCAGGTACGCCGCAATCGACTCCTGCGTCACCTCGCCCAAGAACACCTGCTTGGCATCCAGCACCGGCAACCATGCCCGGTTGAACTCGTACATGCGCGACAACAGGATGCGCAAATGCTCATCGTGCGAAGCCGTGGCATTGAACGGCCGCAGGAAATCGCCACACGTCCCTTGCTGACGGTGCATGTCGCGTCGGCGCACATAGCCCAGCGCCTTGTTCTGCGCATCGGTCACCACCACGTAGCGGCGGTCGTGCTCGTCGAGCAGCTCCAGCGCATCGCTCACAGGCGTTTGCGGGCTCACCGATGGCGCGTTGTCTGCGGCATCCTCGGCTCGCACCAGTAACAGGCGTTTGAGGGTGCTGTCCTGGCCCACGAAGTTGCTGACGAAATCATCCGCCGGGTGAGCCAGCAGGGTATCCGGGTGATCCAGCTGCAACAGCTTGCCGGCACGGAAGATGGCAATCTTGTCGCCCAGTTTGATCGCTTCGTCGATGTCGTGGCTGACCATGATCACCGTCTTGTTCAGCGCCCGCTGCATTTCGAAGAACTCGTTCTGGATCATCTCGCGGTTGATCGGGTCGACCGCGCCGAACGGTTCGTCCATCAACAGCACGGGTGCATCTGCTGCCAGGGCACGAATCACGCCGATACGCTGTTGCTGGCCGCCGGACAGCTCGCGCGGGTAGCGTTGCAGGTACTGCTTGGGTTCGAGCTTGATCATGTGCATCAGCTCGCGAGCACGCTCGTGGCATTTCTGCTTGTCCCAGCCAAGCAGGCGTGGCACCACGGTGATGTTCTCTTCGATGGTCATGTTGGGAAACAAACCGATCTGCTGGATCACATAGCCGATGTGCCGGCGCAGGGTGACTTCGTCCAGCCCGGTGGTGTCTTCGCCATTGATGAACACCTGGCCCGAGGTGGGCGTGATCAGGCGGTTGATCATTTTCAGCGTGGTGCTCTTGCCACAGCCCGAGGGGCCGAGGAACACGCAGATTTCCCCTTCGTTGACGGTGAGGCTTACCGAGTCGACGGCTTTGACGTCCTTGCCGTTGACGTTGAAGGTCTTGCTGAGGTTCTTCAGTTCGATCATGAGCGCAGTCCTTCTGGAGTCAGGGCACGTTGCAGGGTTTGCAGCAGCAGGTCGGCGATGATTGCCAGCAGGCTCACCAGCAAGGCGCCGATCAGCAGCATCGACATGTCGCTGCGGCTGATGGAGGTGAGGATGAGCACACCCAGGCCGCCGGCGCCGATGGTGGCAGCAATGGTCATGACACCAATGTTCATGACCACGGCGGTGCGTACACCGGCAAGGATGACCGGCACGGCAATGGGCAGTTCGACCATGCGCAGGCGCTGGCCGAAGGTCATGCCTATACCGCGTGCGGCTTCGCGGATGCCGGGCTCGACATTGGTCAGGGCCAGGTAGGTGTTGCGCAGGATCGGCAGCAGCGAGTACAGGAACACCGCAGTGATCGCTGGCATCGGCCCCAGGCCCTGGCCGAACTTGGAGTAGAACGGCAACAGCAGGCCGAACAGGGCAATCGAGGGGATGGTCAGCAGCACCGTGGCGCTTGCCTGCAGCGGGCCTGCGAGGGCCGGAAAACGGGTCATGAGGATGCCCAGCGGCACCCCGACCAGAATCGCCAGGCCCACGGCAACGCCTACCAGCATGATGTGCTGCCAGGTCAGGTGCAGCACCTGGGCCCAGTCCAGGTGGCTGAAGGTATCGATCAGGTTCATGGCTGGCCCTCGCTGTTCAGTGGGTGTTTGCGCAGGAAGTCTGCGGCCACGGCAGTGGGGTTCTGGTGCTCGACATCGACCTTGGCGTTGAGCTGGCGCATGGTTTGGTCATCCAGTTGCTCGGCCAGCGGCTTGAGCAGGCCAGCCAGCTGCGGGTTGGCGTCGAGCGTGGCTTTGCGCACCACCGGCGCGGCGGTGTAGTCGGGGAAGTAGTGTTTGTCGTCTTCCAGCAGCTTGAGGTCGAAAGCGTCCAGGCGGCCGTCGGTGGTATACACCAGGCCGGCGAACACCTGATTGTTGCGCATGGCGGTGTACACCAGCCCGGCGTCCATCTGGCGGATGTTGCGCCGGCCCAGCGGCAGGTCATACATTTCGCGCAGGCCTACCAGGCCGTCGGGGCGGTTGGCGAACTCGGTGTCCAGGGCCACCAGGTGATTACGCTTGCTCTCGTCGCGCAGCACCTGGTTGAGGTCGCTGATCGAGTTGATCTGCGGGTAGGCCTCGGCGACCTGCTTCGGCAAGCCGAGGGCATAGGTGTTGCTGAATTTCGACGGGGTCAGCCAGATCAGGTCTTTTTTGGCATCCAGCTCCTTGACCTTGGCGTAGGTGGCTTCGGCGCTGGGCATGCGCTCTTCGATGTGGTTGTACGACACCAGCGACACACCGGTGTATTCCCACATCAGGTCGAGCTGGCCAGTTTCCTGGGCCTGGCGTGCGAGGTTGCTGCCAAGCCCGCCGATGACGCGCACATCGAAGCCGTTGGCGCGCAGGTATTGCGCGGTGATTTCGGCGAGCACGGTCTGTTCGGTGAACACCCGCGCGCCGATGCGGATCAGCGGTTTTTCCGCTGCCTGGGCAAATCCTGCGTACAGCAAGGCCGCGCCCAGTAGCAAGGCGATTCTCTTCTTCATACGTTTCCTATCCTTATTGGACCAGGCCGCGTTCCAGCCAGCGCTTGCTGGAGAAACTCACCACCGCATCCAGCACCAGTGCCAGCAGCGCGGTGCAGGCGGCACCCAGCAGCAGTTGTGGCTGGTTGTTCAGGGCGATGCCGGGGAAGATCAGGCTACCCAGGCTGTTGGCGCCGATCAGGAACGCCAGCGGTGCGGTACCCACATTCAGTGCCAGGGCCACGCGTACGCCGCCGACGATGATTGGCACGGCGTTGGGCAGCTCCACCTGCCAGAGTTGCTGGCGCGGGGTCATGCCAATGCCAGTGGCGGCTTCCTTGAGCGAAGCAGGGACGTTTTTCAGGCCTTCGTAGGTGTTGCGCACAATGGGCAGGAGGGAGGCGAGGAATAGCGCGAAGATCGCAGGCCCGGCTCCGATGCCCAGGATACTCAGGGCGATGGCCAGAACGGCCAGAGGGGGGATGGTGTTGCCAACGTTGAAGAACTGCATGAAGCGCTCGGCTTTGTCGACCCGGTGCGGTCGACTTAACGCAATGCCGGCGGGGATGCCCACGGCCAGCGCCGCCGCCATCGAAGCCAGCACCAATACCAGGTGCGCTTGCAGGTAGAACCTAAGATCGTCGCGATAACGCGCGATCGTGTCGATGCCGATCCAGTGGACCAGCAGGGCCAGGATGACGAGCACGGCGGCCCATCCCAACAGCCCCGAACCGTAGCGTTTTGCCACAGGTGGACTCCTTGTGTAGTCGGCGAGCACACTTCTTGGTTGCCGGCCAATTCTGGCGGCGGGTGGTGTGTTCGCGAGTAGCAGCGTGATGCAAGCCGAGGGCTGCGATCAGGCCATGAGCCGAACCCCGTCGGGCCCGAAAATGCTGATGAAACCAGTCCCCAACCGAAGCGGTTTGCAGGGGAGTGGACGTCTCCATGGGTGTCAAGGTTCCCATCTGAGGCAGCATTTGGCCAGCGTTAATCACTGGGTGGCAGGATTTTTGGCGAGAAAAAACAGCGACTTAATGTGCTGCAGGCGTTGAAATAACTGCGCTTTGGTCATTTGTCGTGATAAAGCGATTGCCTGTTGGATTTCTTTTGTCTATGCCGGCCTCTTCGCGGGTAAACCCGCTCCTACACAGACTGCACCGCATTCGAATCCTGTGTCGTAACCTGTGGGAGCGGGTTTACCCGCGAAGAGGCCGGCACAGGCGCCATTCATTCGGCAGATTTTGGTCCAGGCCCAACTTCAGGTATGATACTGCCCCTTTCAAATCCCCCAGTCAGGCGATTTCCCATGACCAACCAGGCCGCCGAAGTCGCGAAGCGCCGCACTTTCGCAATCATTTCCCACCCCGACGCCGGTAAGACCACCATCACCGAGAAGCTGCTGCTGATGGGCAAGGCCATTGCCGTCGCCGGTACCGTGAAGTCGCGCAAGTCCGACCGCCACGCCACCTCCGACTGGATGGAAATGGAGAAGCAGCGCGGCATCTCCATCACCACCTCGGTGATGCAGTTCCCGTATCGCGAGCACATGATCAACCTGCTCGACACCCCCGGCCACGAAGACTTCTCGGAAGACACCTACCGCACCCTGACCGCGGTGGACTCGGCGCTGATGGTGCTCGATGGCGGTAAAGGTGTAGAGCCGCGTACCATCGCCCTGATGGACGTGTGCCGGCTGCGCGACACGCCAATCGTCAGCTTCATCAACAAACTCGACCGTGACATCCGCGACCCGATCGAACTGCTCGACGAGATCGAAGCCGTTCTGAAGATCAAGGCCGCGCCAATTACCTGGCCAATCGGTTGCTACCGTGACTTCAAGGGTGTGTACCACCTCACTGGCGACTACATCATCGTCTACACCCCGGGCCACGGCCACGAGCGCACCGAAGCCAAGATCATCCAGAAACTGGACTCGGACGAAGCTCGTGCACACCTGGGCGACCAGTACGACGCGTTCGTCGAGCAACTGGAGCTGGTGCAGGGCGCCTGCCACGAGTTCAACCAGGAAGAGTTCATCAACGGTCAGTTGACCCCGGTGTTCTTCGGTACTGCGCTGGGCAACTTCGGTGTCGACCATGTGCTCGACGCCGTGGTCGACTGGGCGCCGCGTCCGCTTGGCCGGGTGGCCAACGAGCGTACCGTGGAGCCTGTGGAAGAGAAGTTCACCGGTTTCGTGTTCAAGATCCAGGCGAACATGGACCCGAAACACCGCGACCGTATCGCCTTCATGCGCATCTGCTCGGGCAAGTACGAGAAAGGCATGAAAATGCGCCATGTGCGCTTGAACAAAGACCTGCGTATCGGCGATGCGCTGACGTTCTTCTCCTCCGAGCGTGAGCAGCTGGAAGAGGCCTTTGCCGGTGACATCATCGGCCTGCACAACCACGGCACCATCCAGATCGGCGACACCTTCACCGAAGGTGAGGCGCTGGGCTTCACCGGTATTCCGCACTTCGCGCCGGAGCTGTTCCGTCGCGTACGTCTGAAAGACCCGCTGAAATCCAAGCAACTGCGTCAAGGCCTGCAGCAGCTGGCCGAAGAAGGTGCTACTCAGGTGTTCTTCCCTGAGCGCAGCAACGACATCATTCTGGGTGCGGTCGGTGTGCTGCAGTTCGACGTGGTCGCCAGCCGCCTGAAGGAAGAGTACAAGGTTGAGTGCGCCTACGAGCCTATCACCGTCTGGTCCGCGCGCTGGATCAGTTGCGATGACAAGAAGAAGCTCGAGGAATTCCAGACCAAGGCCATGGAAAACCTGGCCATCGACGGCGGCGGTCACCTGACCTACCTGGCGCCAACCCGGGTCAACCTGGCGCTGATGGAAGAGCGCTGGCCGGACATCAAGTTCCGCGCTACCCGCGAGCACCATTAAGGCCTGAAATCGGGGCCGCTAGGCGGCCCCATTTCAATTTCCGGCTTTGATACTGGTCCAGATTCGCGTACGAATACGGTCGATCTTCGCCGGCATCGCCTCCAGCGCATACAGCTTGCCCATCACCTCGTCGCTCGGGTAAATCATCGTATTACCCTTCATCGCCGGGTCCACCAGCCCGTCTGCCTTGAGGTTGCCGTTCGCGTATTGCACATGGTTGCTGATGTTGGCCATCACTTCCGGCTGCAGCAGGTAGTTCATATAGGCATATCCGGCCTTTTCATCCGGCGCATCGACGGGCATGGCGACCATGTCGAACCACATCGGCGCACCCTCCTTGGGTATCGAATAGCCCACCTTCATGCCATTGTTCGCCTCATCGGCGCGGTTCTTCGCCTGCAGCACATCCCCTGAGAAACCCACCACCACGCAGATATCGCCGTTGGCCAGGTCGCCCGTGTACTTGGACGAGTGGAAATAGCTGATGTACGGCCGCACCTTCATCAGCAACTCCTTGGCCTTCTCGTAATCCTTGGGGTCTTGGCTGTGATGGGGCAAGCCCAGGTAGTGCAGGGCGATCGGCAGCAGTTCGGGGCCATTGTCCAGCACCGCGACGCCACAGCTTTTCAGCTTGCTCATGTACTCGGGCTTGAAGATCAGGTCCCAGGAGTCCACGGGCGCGTTGTCGCCGAGTACCGCCTTGACCTTGTCGATGTTGTATCCAATGCCGGTACTGCCCCACAGGTACGGGAAACCGTACTGGTTGCCCGGGTCGTTCACCTCCAGCGCCTTGAGCAGCACCGGGTTGAGGTTGTGCCAGTTGGGTAACTGCGACTTGTCCAGGCGCTTCAAGGCCTTGCCCTGGATCTGCCGGGCCATGAAGTGGTTGGAGGGGAACACCACGTCGTAGCCGGAATTGCCGGTCATCAGCTTGCCATCGAGGGTTTCATTGCTGTCGTACACGTCGTAGGTGGGCACGATGCCGCTGGCTTGCTGGAAGTTCTTCAACGTATCGGGGGCCACGTAGCTGGACCAGTTGTAGATCTTCACCGTTTCAGCGGCGCTGGCCACGCTGGCGGCCAGCATCAGAGGGGCGAGGAGGAAGGTGCGCATGTCGGGTTTACCTTGCTTTGTCTGTTGTTATCGAAGGCAGGCGATCAGCGGATCAGAAAACAAGCACGTAGGTCTTGCGCACGGTCTCCTGGATGTCCCAGGTGCCGGTGCTGTTGGCCGGTAGCATCAATGCGTCTCCGGCTTCTATGACCAGGGGCTCGCCACCGTCGGGGGTGAACGTGCAGCGGCCCTTGATGAAATGGCAGAACTCCTGTTGCACGATCTGCCGCCGCCAGCGCCCTGGGGTGCATTCCCAGATGCCGGTTTCGACGCCATCGCTGCGCTCCACGCAGGTGACTGACGTGACTGCCACGGGTTCGCCGAGCGGTACCGCGACCGGGTTGGAGCTGTCGAGCACAGCAAATTCGGTGTTCTTGAACTGGGTGATGCTCATGACCGGTGGATCCTGTACGAGTGATAAGGGAAGTCAGTGCATGAAGCCTTCCATGAAGTCCGCAAGCGAGATGGCCAGGCGCCGCCTCCACGGCGCGCTGGCGGGGTTGGCGAGGGTCCGGTCCTCGTGGACGAAGCTCTGGATGATCGCGTTGTAGCCCAGCCAGCGGCAGGGCTCGGGGGGCCAGCTGGCCAGGCTCGATAGCGGGCGGTTGTCGAGCACCCAGGGTTGTGCTGTCAGTTCGTTGTGCTGGTTGAGGATCAGCGCCGCCAGGGTGCGTCCACCCAGGTTGGTAGCCCCCACGCCTTCGCCGCCGTAGCCGCCGGCAAGGGCGATGCCGCGCTGGCGGTCGCAGAGCATGTGTGGGCGGAAGCGTCGCGCCATGCCCAGGTTGCCGCCCCAGGTATGAGTGATGCGTACCTGTTTGAGCTGCGGGAACAGTTCGCCGAACAGGTAGCGGCGCAGTTCGACTTCGTGTTCGTCGAGGTTGAAGTTCTCGCGCAGGCGCCCACCGAAGCGGTAGCCACCGCGGGCACCGAAGACCAGGCGGTTGTCGGCGGTGCGCTGGCCATAGGTGACCTGGCGGCTGCTTTCACTGAAGGCTTGGCCCTGGCTCAGGCCAATCTGCTCCCAGGTAGCCTCCGGCAGCGGCTCGGTGGCCACCAGCAGGCTCTGTACCGGCAATTGGTGTTTGCCCAGTGGCGGCAGGCTGGCGGCGTAACCCTCCACGGCAGGCACCATCCACTGGCAGCGAATCTGTGCCAGCGGGGTACGCACCTCGCTCGGCTGCCAGTCGATGGCCGGGGTGTTTTCGTAGATCGGTACGCCCAGCGCCTCCACTGCCCGGGCAAGGCCGCGCACCAGCTTGGCTGGCTGGATGGTCGCCGTGTGCGGGCTGTAAATGGCTCCAAACGCATTGCTGACCCGCAGTTGGCTCCCCAACTGCTCGGGGCTCAGCCAGCGGTAGTCGTCCTCGGTCATGCCTTGGCGATACAAGTCGTCGAGGTAGGCGCGCAGGCTGCGTTCCTGCTCCGGGTAGCGCGCCGCGCAATACAGCACGCCGCCTTTGCGGTAGTCACAGTCGATGCCTTCGCTTTGCAACACGCGATGCACTTCATCAGGGATGCCGTGCAGCAGGTCGATGCTGGCGCGGCGCTGTTGCGGCGAGAGGGTGCCGAGCAGGCGGTCTTCGCCTAGCAGGTTGCCCATCAGCCAGCCCCCATTACGGCCGGAGGCGCCGAAGCCGGCGATTTGGGCTTCGATCACCGCGATGTTCAGCTGGGGTGCCTGGCGCTTGAGGTAGTACGCGGTCCAAAGGCCGGTATAGCCGGCACCGATGATGCACACGTCAACGTCGAGGTCATTGCGCAGTGCCGGGCGCGCGCACAGCGGCTCGTCGAGCTGGTCCATCCACAGGCTGAGCGTGCGCAGGGGTTGCATCGGGTTCGGCTCCACATCCGTCAAGGTCTGTGGGCGATCGTAGTGGTGTCAGCGGGCAGCTGTCTTACGTGCGTGCACGCAGGGAAATTTGCTTCAGGTAGGCCTTGGGCGTTAGCCCGGTGTGCTCACGGAAGCACTTGTAGAACGCCGACAGCGAGTTGAAGCCGGCACTGAAGGCCAGCTCGTCGATCGTCGCCTCGACGCTGTCGTCGCCGAGGCTGGCCATCAGGTGCTGCAGGCGTGCCTGGTTGACGTAGCGGTAGAAGCTTTGCCCCAGCACCTGGTTGAGCAGGTAGGAAATCTGGTTGCGGCTGTAGCCGCTGGCGTCGGCGACCTGTTGCAGGTCGAGCTCCGGGTCGAGGTAGGGGCGTTGACGCTGGAAGTAGTGTTCTAGGTCCTGGGCCATGGTCGACAACTGTCGAGGCGACAGGCCCAGGCGGCTGGTGGCTGGGCGCGGACCGCTGTTGGCGTGGCCTGTGCCGTTCTGGCGGACCAGTGTGGCGTATTCGTTGACCCGCCAGATCAGCCCGTCCCTGACGGTGATCGCCTCGCTGGACTGGAACGCAACCAGGCCGTCGCCGCCTTGGACCGTGACCTGATACTGGATGAATGCGGTGCAGCCATCGACGCGGATGCGGTCGCTGTGGACGATGTCCTCGCCGGCTTCATGGGGCAGGCAGGCGCGTACGTAGTCGCGCAGTTCCTGGTGGCCGAGCACGCGGTTCTGAAAGAAGTCGTGGTACTGGATATCGGGGTGGTAGAGCGCCATGACACCGTCGAGGTCGCGGTGCTTCCAGCAGAGGTGGTAGCGCAGCACGATTTCGGCGGTAAGCGGCGTTTGCTCGGGGCCGTCGGGGAGGGTGGTGGCGATCATGGGAGGATAGTGCATTGCAGAACACCCAGGTGCAAGGGCGTGGATCCTGCATATTGCACGGTTTGCTCAGGCGGCTTGGAGGGTAAGCCTTTGATTTTTATGAATGTAGTTTTTTGATACAACTGGCATGGCGGCTGCACCTTTCTTGTCACCATCGAACAAGGAGAAAGGCCATGCGCTCGATACTGCTTTGGATGATTGGGGTGCCGATTCCGGTGATCATTCTGATCTGGTTCTTTATGCATTGAGTTTTTGGGGGCCGCGCTTTGCGGCCCTTTTGCTACAACTCTTCGCTACAAAAGGCATGTGCAAGACAGGGCCCGGTGTCGGGCTTGAGATCAGTAAATTCAATAGAGGTTGGTGTTCTTATGAACACCAAAGGTCTCGTTGAATTAGTGATATTTAGTGTGGGGAGTCCAGGTGGGGTGTTGTCTGAAAGTTCCTACAGTATTCTCTTGGCACTTGCCGTTGTCTGCACAGTACTAACTAAGCCGTTAACTATGTTGCTAGGCTGGTGGACGTGCAGAAATACGTTGGTCTGTAGAGGTTAGTCAAAAATAGGTGTTTGATTTCTGCTGTTTTCCCGATTACTGTCTGGGGGTTCAGGAATAATTCATAATTAATGGTCATTACTATGGACGTATTCATGGGGTTGCTGGCTGCGGTGTTCTGGGGGTGCACCGACTTCTTGGTCGGCGTGAACGCAAGAGCGGTTGGAGTAAAGCGGGCGGTATTTTTCGGTCAGTTGCTAGGGCTTTTATTGATGGCAATCATTATTGCCACTTCAGCCGATCAGTGGCAAAAATTTACTTCTGCGCCCTGGCTCACGATAGGGTTAGGAATCGTCGCCTCTCTATGCACCGTAGTAGGAGCGCTGGCGCTTTCAAAAGCTTTCGCTATTGGCAAGACAGCAATCGTGGCGCCCCTGGTCACTTCGTATGGTGTTTTTACAACGCTGTTGGCATGGCTGGGTGGTGACGCCCTCTCCGCTTGGGAGGTGGTCGGTATCCTTGTCTGCTTTTTCGGCGTTCTGTTGGCCTGCCGCAGCGATAATGGTGGTGGTTTCGATCGTAAGGTTACCAGTGTGATGTCTGTGTGGTTTGCTTTGTTGGCGGCCATGCTTTACGGCATCAGCTTCTGGATTCAGGGGAAGTTTACCTTGCCGGCGCTGGGGCCGGTGAACATGCTGGCGCTAGGGTATGCGGTGGGGGTCATGTTCTTGATCCGTGAAGCCGTCAGGTTCCTGCGGGACCATACGACAATAATGCTGAAGACCTATGGCTCACTGTGCGGGGCCAGTCTTTTCAACTTGGGAGGGTTTTCTGCGTTTTCTTGGGGGGCTCTAAATGGCTCGGTGTCCGTTGTCACCGTCATCAGCACGTTATCGGGTGGTATCGCCGCGATCCTGGGGTACTTCTTTTTTCGCGAGCGGCTATCAGTTATCCAGATCGGTGGTGTTAGCCTAGTGTTGTCAGGGGCTTTGCTGCTGCACCTGTATGGGTGACATTTTCTTCGGTATATAAATTGTAGATTTTTGGGGGAATGTGCCAATGGCGTATTTCTTCGCCGTGGGCCTGTAGATATGAGTCATCATATTAATGGACTGTCAAATCTATCCTCGTCCACAAATGGATTCAGCTCCACAATCAAAAAGCCTTGGCACTTCAGCTGCGCTCCTCCCGCCGCATCCTCAGATGCTCGGCGCTGAAACGTATGCTCAGTCCTCCACTATTAGCCCTGCTAAGTGAGCGGTGGTCAGGAAGCGTGACTGGGCAGCGCAGCAAACTGCTGTTTTTCGCATTGAGGGCTGCCCAGTTTTCTAACAGTTAAAGAAACTGCTCGGCATAGTGACAAGCCACCTGCCGCGTACTCACCTGCCTCAGCGCCGGCACCTCCTTGGCACACCGCTCGGTCGCATGCGGGCAGCGTTTGTGGAATGCACACCCATCCGGCGGGTTCAGCGGGTTGGGCAGCTCTCCGGCGATGCGAATCTTCGGCTTCAACGGGTCTGGATGAATCGCCGGTGTCGCCGACAGCAACGCCTGGGTATACGGGTGCAGCGGCTTCGCGTAGATGTCCTCCTTCGGCCCCATCTCCGCCGGCCGCCCCAGGTACATCACCAGTACCTGATCCGCCACATGCCGTACCACCGCCAGGTTGTGCGAGATGAACACGTAGGCGGTGTTGAACTCCTTCTGCAGATCCATGAACAAGTTCAGCACCTGCGCCTGAATCGACACGTCCAGCGCCGAGGTTGGCTCGTCCGCCACCAGCACTTTCGGCTGCAGCATCATCGCCCGTGCCAGGGCAATGCGCTGGCGCTGGCCGCCGGAAAACATGTGCGGGTAGCGCTGATAGTGCTCGGGGCGCAGGCCGACCTGCTCCATCATCTTCTGCACCTTGTCGCGGCGCTCGGCCTTGCTCAGCGAAGTGTTGATCAACAGCGGTTCGGCCAGTTGGTCGCCGATCTTCTGCCGTGGGTTGAGCGAGGCATAGGGGCTCTGGAACACCATCTGCACATCGCGGCGCAGTTGCTTGCGCTCTGCTTTGCTGGCGCCCTTCACCTCGGTGCCGGCTATTTGCAGCGAGCCGGACGAAGGCTCTTCGATCAGGGTCAGGGCGCGGGCCAGGGTCGACTTGCCACAGCCGGACTCGCCGACCACGGCCAGGGTCTTGCCGGCCTCCAGTTCGAACGACACGCCATTGAGCGCGCGCACCAGCGCGTGGCCCTTGAACAGCCCGCGGGACACTTCGTAATGCCGGGTCAGCTCCCGTGCGGTAAGTACGACGGCCATCACGCCACCTCCTGATTCAGCGGGTAGAAGCAACGCACCAGGCTGTGGGCCTGTGGGTCGAGGGGCGGGCGCTGGCGCCGGCAATTGTCCTGTACATAGGGGCAGCGTGGTGACAGCAGGCAGCCGACGGGGCGGTCGTAGCGGCCGGGGACGATGCCAGGCAGTGTGGCCAGGCGCTCGGCGCCAATGCTGTGCTCGGGAATCGCGGCGAGCAGGGCTTCGCTGTAAGGGTGGGCGGGCACATCGAACAGTTCTGGCACCTGGCCCACTTCCACGGCTTGGCCGGCGTACATCACGCACACCCGCCTGGCGGTTTCGGCGACCACGGCGAGGTCGTGGGTGATCAGGATGAGCGCCATGTTGCGCTCCTTCTGCAGGTTGACCAGCAGTTCCATGATCTGAGCCTGGATGGTCACGTCGAGGGCCGTGGTCGGTTCGTCGGCGATCAGCAGCTTGGGCTCGCCGGCAATGGCCATGGCAATCGCCACACGTTGGCTCATGCCGCCTGACAGCTGGTGCGGGTAAGCGTCCAGGCGGCTTTCGGCGGCCGGAATCTCAACCTTCTTCAAGAGCTCCAGAGCACGCTGGCGGGCAGCCTTGCCCTTAAGGCCCAAGTGCTGGCGCAGCACTTCCTCGATCTGGAAGCCCACTGTGTAGCTGGGGTTGAGCGCGGTCATCGGGTCCTGGAAGACCATGGCGATGTCCTTGCCCACCACCTTGCGCCGCTGACGGCCGCTGAGCTTGAGCATATCAGTGCCGTCGAAGGTCAGTGAGTCGGCGGTGATGCGCCCGGGAGCGTCGATCAGGCCCATCAGGGCCATCATGGTCACCGACTTGCCCGAGCCGGATTCGCCGACGATGGCCAGGATCTCGCCAGCGTCCACTTTCAGGTCCAGGCCGTCTACCACCGGTACTGCATTGGCGTCGCCGAAGCGCACGTTCAGGTTGTTGATCTGCAACAGTGACATGGCGTTCTCCTCAGGCGGCGTTCTTGAGTTTCGGGTCCAGCGCATCGCGCAGGCCGTCGCCCATCAGGTTGATTGCCAGCACACTGAGCAGAATGGTCAGGCCAGGCAGGCTCACTACCCACCAGGCGCGCTCGATGTAGTCTCGGGCCGAAGCCAGCATGGTGCCCCACTCGGGGGTTGGCGGCTGTACGCCGAGGCCCAGGAAACCCAGTGCGGCGGCGTCAAGGATGGCCGAGGAGAAGCTGAGGGTGGCCTGCACGATCAGCGGGGCCATGCAGTTGGGCAGCACGGTGACGAACATCAGCCGTGGCAGGCCGGCACCGGCCAGGCGTGCGGCGGTGACGTAGTCGCGGTTGAGTTCACCCATCACCGCGGCGCGGGTCAGGCGCACATATGAGGGCAGCGAGACGATGGCGATGGCGATCACGGTGTTGATCAGGCCAGGGCCGAGGATGGCTACGATGGCCACGGCCAGCAACAGCGACGGCAAGGCCAGCATCACGTCCATCAGGCGCATGATCGACGGGCCGAGTAACTGCGGGAAAAAGCCGGCCAGCAGCCCAAGGAGAATGCCCGGAATCAGTGACATCACGACTGAGGACAGGCCGATCAGCAGCGACAATCGTGCCCCCTGAATCAGCCGCGAAAGCAGATCACGGCCCAGTTCGTCGGTGCCCAGGATGAACTGCCAGGTGCCGCCTTCCAGCCACACCGGCGGGGTCAGCAGGAAGTCGCGGTACTGCTCGCTCGGGTCATGTGGGGCGACCCAAGGCGCGAACAGTGCGCAGAACACTACCAGGCACATGAAGGCCAGGCCCATTACCGCGCCCTTGTTGCGCGCGAAGGCTTGCCAGAATTCTTTGTACGGGGAGGGGTAAAGCAGGCTCTGGTCCACCGGGCTGGCCGGCGACACGGATTTTGGAATCGGGCTAGTCATGGCAAGGGCCTCAGCGCTGATGACGGATGCGTGGGTTGGCCAGGCCGTAGAGGATGTCCACGACGAAGTTGACCAGAATCACCAGGCAGGCGATCAACAGGATGCCGTTCTGGACCACGGGGTAGTCACGGGCACCGATGGCTTCGATCAGCCATTTGCCGATGCCCGGCCAGGAAAAGATGGTTTCGGTCAGCACCGCACCGGCCAGCAGCGTGCCGACCTGCAGGCCGAACACGGTCAGCACCGGGATCAGCGCATTGCGCAGGCCATGCACGAACACCACTCGGGCCGGCGACAGGCCTTTGGCGCGGGCGGTGCGGATGTAGTCCTCACGCAGCACTTCGAGCATCGACGAGCGGGTCATGCGGGCGATCACTGCCAACGGGATGGTACCGAGCACGATGGCCGGCAGGATCAGGTGCATCACTGCGTCCTTGAACGCGCCTTCTTCATCGCTGAGCAGGGTATCGATGAGCATGAAGCCGGTTTTCGGCTCGATGTCGTAGAGCAGGTTGATACGCCCGGATACCGGGGTCCAGCCCAGGCTTACGGAGAAGAACATGATCAGGATCAGGCCCCACCAGAAAATCGGCATTGAGTAGCCGGCCAGTGATATGCCCATGACACCGTGGTCGAACAATGAACCGCGCTTGAGTGCAGCGATTACCCCGGCCAGCAGGCCGACGATGCCGGCGAACAGCAGGGCGGCGAAGGCCAGTTCAAGGGTGGCCGGGAACAGGGTGAGGAACTCGCGCCACACGCTTTCGCGGGTGCGCAGCGATTCGCCAAGGTCACCCTGGGCAAGTTTGCCGACGTAGTCCAGGTACTGGACCGGCAGTGGCTTGTTCAGGCCCAGGCGTTCCATGGCCTGGGCATGCATTTCGGGGTCGACCCTGCGCTCGCCCATCATCACTTCCACCGGGTCGCCGGGGATCAGGCGTATGAGCGCGAAAGTCAGCAAGGTGATGCCGAAAAAGGTCGGTATCAGCAGGCCAAGGCGCCGGGCAATAAAACTCAACATTGTCGGGGTTACCTCATCAGGCCGTGGGGCGATCAGCCCGCTACGGCAGTGCCGCCGGTCCCCGTGTGGGATGCCGGCGGTCGTTGTTGTTCTACTTCACCTTGGTCGTGGCGAAGTTATTGTTGGTCAGAGGGCTGATCACGTAGCCCTCCACGTTGTCACGCATGGCCGTGAACACCTTGGGGTGGGCCATGCTGATCCAGGGTTGGTCGTCATCGTACACTTTCAATGCCTCGCTATAGAGCCTTGCGCGCTCGTCGTTGTCGATCACCTCGCGGGCACGGGTGATCAGCTCCTGGAATTTCGAGTTGCACCAGCGCGCGTAGTTCTCACCGTTCTTGGCCGCCTCGCAACTGAGCAGCGGGCCAAGGAAATTGTCCGGGTCGCCGTTGTCGCCTGCCCAGCCGGTTGACACCAGGTCGGCTTCGCCCTGCTTGGCGCGGCGTAGCATCTCGGCCCATTCCATTACGCGGATATCCAGCTTCAGGCCGATCTGCTTGAGGTCGGCTTGCAGCATTTCGGCGGACAGGCGCGGGTTGGGGTTGGTCATGCCGCCGCCGTTGCGGGTGAACAGGGTGATTACCGTGCCCTCGGGTACACCGGCCTGCCTGAGCAGGGCGCGGGCTTTATCGAGGTCGCGCGGTGGGTTCTGGTTGTGGGTGTTGTAGCCGATCATGGTGGGTGGGTAAGGGTTTACACCCACCAGTGCGTTGCCTTTGCCAAACAGTTGGTCAACATGGGTCTGGCGGTCGAAGGCCATGTTGATGGCTTTACGTACACGCACGTCGTTGAGGTATTTGTGCTGGGTATTCATGGCGATATAACCGGTGACCAACGCTTCGGTCTCTGCGACCTTGAGGTTGGCGTCGGCTTTTATCGACGGCACGTCCTCAGGTTTGGGGTACAACGCCACCTGGCACTCGTTGGCGCGCAGTTTCTGCAGGCGCACGTTGCTATCGGTAGCGATGGCGAATATCAGGGCGTCGGCTGACGGCTTGCCGCGAAAGTAATCCGGGTTAGGTTTGAAGCGGACCTGCGCATCCTTGTTGTAGCGCTGGAAGATGAACGGGCCGGTGCCGATCGGCTTGCTGTTCAGCTCTGCGGTCTTGCCGGCCTTGAGCAACTGGTCGCCGTATTCGGCGGAGTAGATCGAGGTGAACCCCATCGCCATGTCCCGCAGGAACGGCGCTTCCGGGCGGGAGAGGGTGATCACCACCGTGTGGTCGTCGGTTTTGTCCACCGACTTGAGCAGCTGCCTGAAGGCCATGCTTTCGAAATACGGGTAGCCGACGCTGGTCTTGTCGTGCCATGGGTGGGCGGGGTCGAGCTGGCGGCGCAGGCTCCACAGCACATCGTCGGCGTTGAATTCACGGGTAGGGGTGAAGTACTCGGTACTGTGGAACTTCACCCCCTGGCGCAGGTGAAACGTGTAGGTCAGGCCGTCGGCTGAAATGTCCCAGCGCTCGGCCAGGGCCGGCTGGATATCGGTGGTGCCGGGCTTGAAGTCGACCAGGCGATTGAACAGGGTTTCGGACGAGGCATCGAAGGTGACCCCAGTGGTGTACTGAACAACGTCGAACCCTTCCGGGCTGGCTTCGGTACACACCACCAGCGGCTTGGCGGCCAGATGCGTGGCACTGCCCAGTATCAGCGCGGCCAGGGTAAGGCGCAGTGCTGGCATTTTTCTGAAAGCTGTCTGCATAGGTTGAAGTCTCCCTGCGGGCATTGATTCCAGCGTAGCTGCCACGGCCGGCAGCGAATCCGGCCGTGGCGCCAGCGCTCAAAGGATGTTGAACGGAATGGTGGTGACCACGCGGAACTCATCCAGGCTGCCATCGCCCTGTGCCTTGCTGGCGCGATGGGTGGTGTAGGTGGCACGGATGCTGGTGTCTTTCAGCGGCCCGCTCTGCAGCGCATAGCTGGTGCCGATACCCCACTCATAGTGGGTTTCGCCATCCAGGCCATTCACGTCGTAGGCAGTGCCACGGTAGTGGGTGCCGTCGATACCCCAGCCGCGGGCGTTGTACAGGTTGAACTTCAAGCCAGGCACGCCATAGGGCGCCATGTTCAGCACATAGGAAATCTGCAGCGATTTCTCGTTGGGGCCGTTGAAGTCCGACAGCAGCGAGTTGGCCAGGAAGATGCCGTTGGTTTCGTGCAGGTAGTCAAAGTACTCGTTGCCGTTGACCTGCTGCCAGGAGGCGCTGAGGGTGTGGGCCTGATGGGTCAGGCCCAGTGACAGGCTGTAGGTGTCGTTGTCGATCTTGCCCATTTTCTGGCTGCCGGCGTCGACGGTCTTGTAGTAGTTCAGGCCGGTGCTCAGGCTGAGCACTGCGCTGTCGCCGAGCACATGGTTGGCGCCGAAGTAGTACTGGTTCCAGAAGTCGTCGACCTTGGTGGCGTACAGGCTGGTACTCAGGCTCTTGAACGGCTGGTAGTTGATGCCGGCGGTGCTGGCACGGTCGGTTTCCACGCCGGTGGCACTGTACTCGCTGCGGAACTTGCTGAGGCTCTGTTCGGTACGTGGCGAGACGCGGTCGAAAGTACCCAGGTCGATGCTGAGGTTGTCGAATTCGGCGCTGTGCAGGAATGCGCCCTGGAAGCTCGAGGGCAGGGCGCGGTTGCCGATGTAGGCGATCATCGGCGTGTCCACCGACTGGCGGCCGAGGGTAAGGGTGGTGTTCGACACACGCGCCTTGATATTGCCCAGGCCCAGTTTGCTCCACTGGCCGATGGGGTCGCCATCGCTGTGGGTGAGGGTGCGGTTGTTGGGGCCGGCAATGGCTTCGCGGCTCTGCTGCAGGGCGATGGCGTTGTAGCCGGCGGCCTCGACGGCGAAGCCCACGGTGCCCTGGGTGAAGCCGGAGCTGTAGTTGAGGATGGTGCCCTGTACCCAGTTTTCACGGCTGTGGGTGTCGTGGCGGGTGCCGTCGTTCTTGTAGTACTTCCACAGCGGCGCGCGTGCGGCGCGTTCGCGGGCATACCAGTTGCGGGTGCTGCCGGACAGGCTTTGGCCGTCGATGAAGCCGCTGGCTTGCGCTTGCTCGCTGGTGCTTTTGAGGGTGAGCGGGAGGTAGTCCTGGCTCTGCGGATCTGCCTGGGCCACAGTGGAAAAGGCACTGATGGATAACGCCAGTGCGGTCAAGGTGAATACTTTCAAGGTTAAAGCTCCCTTTCTTTTCTAGTTATGGCCGGCCTTGTGGGCCGGGTGATTGCTGCTGTGTTGCCAGGGTTGCCGCGGGATCACCGGGCAGAATCGGGGTGTTGTGTTGGCCGTACTGGCCTCTTCGCGGGCAAGCCCGCTCCCACAGGTAGGGCGCAGTGTCCGAACCTGTCGAGATCCTGTGGGAGCGGGCTTGCCCGCGAAGAGGCCGGTACTGGCTAACGCTTAATCAACACTCACACCGGAAAAATCATTGCGCCCAAACGGGCTGACCTTGAACTGGGAAACCTTGACGCTAAGCGGCTGGTTCACTGTGGAATGCGCCACCGGGGTAATCGGTACCTGCTGCTTGAGCCGCTGCTGGGCCTGCTGGTAGAGGGCGGTGCGCTGGGTACGGTCGGTCACCTGCTTGCCCTGCTTGACCAGGCTGTCGTACTGCGGGTCGCACCACTGCGAGTAGTTGTTGCTGCCGATGGCATCGCAGCTGTATAGGGTGCCCAGCCAGTTGTCCGGGTCGCCGTTGTCACCGGTCCAGCCGATCAGGGCGACGTCGTGCTCACCGTTTTTCATGCGTTTGAGGTATTCGCCCCATTCGTAGCTGACGATGCGCACCTTGAACCCGAGTTTGCTCCAGTCGGCTTGGAGCATTTCGGCCATCAGCTTGGCATTGGGGTTGTACGGGCGCTGCACCGGCATGGCCCACAGGGTGATCTCGGTACCCGGTTTGACACCGGCCTGCTGGAGTAGCTGTCTGGCCTTTTCCGGCGCGTACGGGGCGTCCTTGATGCTGTCGTCATAGGACCACTGGGTCGGTGGCATGGCATTGACCGCCAGTTGACCGGCGTCCTGATAAACCGCCTGGATGATGGCTTTCTTGTTAATCGCCATGTCCATTGCCTGGCGCACTTCCAGGCGGTCGAATGGTGGGTGCTGGGTGTTGTAGGCGATGTAGCCGAGGTTGAAGCCTGGTTGCTGGAGCACCTGCAGCGTGCTGTCGGCCTTGAGCGCCGGCAGGTCGGCCGGGCGCGGGTGCAGGGTGACCTGGCATTCGTTGCGGCGTAGCTTCTGGATGCGCACCGAGGGGTCGGTATTGATCGAGAACACCAGGTTGTCGATCTTCACTTCGTTCGCTGCCCAATAGTCCTTGTTGCCCTTGTAGCGGATCTGCGAATCCTTCTGGTAGCGCTGGAACACGAACGGCCCGGTACCGATAGGCTGCTGATTGATGTCGCTGGGGCGTCCACTGGCCAGTAACTGCTCGGCGTATTCAGCGGAGAGAATGGAGGCGAAGCTCATGGCCAGGTTCTGGATGAACGCGGCATCGACCGTGTTCAGGGTGAACACCACGGTCATCGGGTCGATCTTCTCGACACGAGCGATGTTCTTGTCCAGGCCCATGCCGATGAAATAGGGGAACTCGGTAGGGTAGGCCTGACGGAACCGATGACCCTTGTCGAGCATGCGGTTGAAGGTGAACAGCACATCGTCGGCGTTGAACGCGCGGCTCGGGCTGAAGGCCTTGTTGCTGTGGAACTTGACCCCTTCACGCAGGTGGAAGGTGTAGCGCAGGCCGTCGTCGGACACCTCCCAGCGGGTCGCCAGGGCCGGGTGCACGGCGGTACCGCCACGTTCGAACTCGACCAGGCGGTTGTAGATGGGTTCGGCGGCGTCGTTGTCGGTGGCGCTGGTGTACTGAGCGGTGTCGAAGCCAGCTGGGCTGCCCTCGGAGCAGAACACCAGATTGTTAGCCAAAACGGCCGGGGATTGGCTGATCAGGCCCAGGGCCAGCAGGGTCGAAAAGCGTTTGGCGAAGCGCATGGCAGTTCCTTTTTCATCTGTTTGCGCCGCCTCGGGGTGCGAATGGCGGCAACAGTTAGCCGACCCCGCAGCGGATAGCTGCAGGACGACATGAAAGGGTGGCAAGGAGGGGGGCACCCGCCGCTCAGCGGGTGCCACGGTCAGCCTATTTGTCCACGCTTACGCCGTAGAAGGAATTCAGCGCAAACGGGCTGATCTTGAAGTCCTTCACCTTGGCGCTCATGGGTTGGTAGACAGTGGAGTGGGCGATCGGGGTGATCGGTACCTGCTCCTTGAGGATGTGCTGCGCCTTCTGGTACAGCTCGGTGCGCTTGGCCTGGTCGGACGTGGCCTTGGCCTGCTTGATCAGGTCGTCGTAGGGCTTGTAGCACCACTTGGAGAAGTTGTTGCCATCGACGGCATCGCAACCGTAGAGGGTACCCAGCCAGTTGTCCGGGTCACCATTGTCACCGCTCCAGCCAATCAGCATGGCACCCTGTTCGCCACCTTTGGAGCGCTTGATGTACTCGCCCCATTCATAACTGACGATCTTCGCCTTGATACCGATCTTGGCCCAGTCGGACTGGAGCATTTCGGCCATCAGTTTGGCATTGGGGTTGTACGGGCGTTGCACGGGCATGGCCCACAGGGTGATTTCGGTGCCTTCCTTGATGCCGGCTTCCTTGAGCAGTTGCTTGGCTTTCTCGGGGTCGAAGGCGGCGTCCTTGATGCTGTCGTCATAGGACCACTGCGTGGGCGGCATGGCGTTGACCGCCAACTGGCCGGCGCCTTGGTACACCGACTCGATGATCTTTTTCTTGTCCACGGCCATGTCCAGCGCCTGTCGGACTTTCAGCTGGGCCATGGGGTTGGCCTCGTTGCTGCCCTTGATCTTGTCCATCACGTTGTAGGCGATGTAGCCGAGGTTGAAACCGGCCTGCTGCGGCATTTGCAGGTTCTTGTCGGCTTTTAGCGGCTCGATGTCGGCCGGGCGTGGGAACAGGGTGACCTGGCACTCGTTCTTTTTAAGCTTCTGCATGCGCACCGAGGCGTCGGTGGTGATGGCAAAGATCAGGTTGTCGATCTTCACGTCCTCGGGCTTCCAGTAGTCCTTGTTGCCCTTGAAGCGGATCTGCGCGTCCTTCTGGTACTTGCTGAACACGAACGGGCCGGTGCCGATCGGCTTCTGGTTGATGTCGGCGGCCTTGCCGTTCTTGAGCAGCTGGTCGGCGTATTCGGCGGACTGGATCGAGGCAAAGCTCATGGCCAGGTTCTGGATGAACGCGGCGTCAACCTCGTTGAGGGTGAACCTCACCGTGTGCTCGTCAAGTTTCTCCACCTTGGCAATGTTCTTGTCCATGCCCATGTCGGTGAAGTATGGAAACTCGGTGGGGTACGCCTTGCGAAACGGGTTGTCCTTGTCGAGCATACGGTTGAAGGTGAACAGCACGTCGTCGGCGTTGAACGGGCGGCTGGGCTTGAAGTAGTCGGTGGTGTGGAACTTCACCCCTTCGCGCAGGTGGAAGGTATAGGTCTTGCCGTCGTCGGACACCTCCCATTTGGTTGCCAGGCCCGGGATGACCGCAGTGCCGCCGCGCTCGAACTGGGTCAGGCGGTTGAACACGGTCTCTGCCGAGGCGTCGAAGTCGGTCCCGGTGGTGTACTGCCCCGGATCGAAGCCGGCCGGGCTGCCTTCGGAGCAGAACACCAGGTTGGATGCGGCAACGGCCGACGGTGCGCCGCTGAGCAAGCCTGCACCCAGCAGGAACGGAATGACTGCGTGTTTGAGCATGGTGGCCTCATTGTTGTCATTTTTTGGATGAGGTGGCCTCGTGAGCCGACCTGCGGATACTTATGCAGGGGCTGTTCCCAATGCAACAGGTAGGAGGATAGTTGGCGCCAGAAAAGTGGAACGTCCGTACATGGATGTCGCATCGATATAACTTTTGGCGAAGTTAAACGTTTGCGTAGGCGCGATGATGGCATTTTGCGCGATATTTCGGATGGGCAGGAATGTAGGAAGGCACCTATGTGGTGCGTAGGAAACTTCCGAAAATCGTGAAATTGATGCGGTCACCTGTAGGAGCGGGTTTACCCGCGAACACGGGCGAAGCCCGTGCCATCCACCGCAGTGTCTTGTTCGCGGGCCCACCCGCTCCCACAGATGATGCGTGGACGCCTTATGGCATCTGCACTTCGATCAGGCCATCGGCGTTCATGCTCACTTCACTGGTGCCCGCCTCGATATCCGGCGCGGGTGCTGCTTCATCAGCCCCCATGGCCTTCATCGCCATCGGCGCGCTACGCAAGTACGGGCGCGGGTAGCCGCTGCTGTTGAGGTTCAGGCTGACCACTTTGTAGCCTTTGCCGCCCAGCGCTTCGGTGGCCAGTTGCGCGCGCGCCTTGAAGGCATCGACCGCATCCTTGAGCAGTGCATCCTCGCTGGCCTTGCGCGTGGCCGGGGCGATGGAGAAGTCCATGCCGCCCATTTTCAGCTCTTGCAACAGATCGGCGGTAAGCTGGGACAAGGCCGGGAAGTTGGCGCTTTCCAGGCGCAGCTCGGCGCGTTCGCGCCAGCCGGTGATCTTCTGGCCCTTGCTGTCATACACCGGGTAGCTATTGCGGCTGCCCTGGCTGATCTTCACGTCCTTGACCTGGCGCGACTGCTGCACGGCCTTGTTCATGGTTTCGGTGATCTGCTTGGCGAGCTTGCCCGGGTCGCTGTTCTGCGCTTCGCTGTACAGGGTCACGACCATCAGGTCGCGCGCCACTTCCTTGCTGACTTCGGCCCGCAGCGATACCTGGTTGAAACGTGGTTCATCGGCGGCCAGTGTCGGCAGGCTGGCGAGCAGGCCACAAGACATGATCAGGGCGGCGCCGCGACGTGGGATTTGCATGTGATACTCCTTGGCATTGAAAGGCGTGGGGGCTGGACATCCATTCCACGCATGGCCCATCGGACCGGCAACAGTGTAGTGGGTTCAAAAGTGCCATCATGAACCTGTGACAAAGTGTGGCGCTTTGCCGCATCGCTGCAGTGAGGCGCCCGGCTTCGGTATACTCCAGCCGATTTTTCTGGAGCACTCATCAGGAGAGCTCATGCTCGCCGACGTACAACCGTTGTCCGCTACCCGCCAGAACCTCTGGCGCCTGACCCTTATTCGGGTCCTGGTCCTGGCTGCCCAGGCCGGCTCGGTGGGCGTTGCCTACTGGACCGAACTGCTGCCGTTGCCCTGGCTGTCGCTGGCCGGCACCTTGGCCTTGTCTTCGCTGCTGTGTGCCTTCACGGCCCTGCGCCTGCGCCTGTCGCTGCCCGTCACCGAAATGGAATACGCCCTGCAGCTGGCCTGTGACCTGCTGATCCATAGCGCCTTGCTGTATTACTCCGGCGGCTCGACCAACCCGTTCGTGTCGTATTACCTGGTGCCGCTGGCGATCGCTGCGGTGACCTTGCCGTGGCTGTATTCGCTGATCCTGTCGGGCATTGCGCTGACGGCCTACAGCTTGCTGCTGGTGCAGTTCTACCCGCTCGAAGGGCTGCCAATGGCGCGGGACAAGATGCAGGTCTACGGCATGTGGCTGAGCATTGCCTTGGCTGCCGCAGTGATCACCTTCTTTGCCGCGCGCATGGCCGAAGAGCTGCGCCGCCAGGAACAGCTGCGTTCAGAGCGGCGTGAAGAAAGCCTGCGCGACGAGCAACTGCTGGCAGTGGCTACCCAGGCTGCCGGTGCCGCCCATGAGCTGGGTACGCCGCTGGCGACCATGAGCGTGCTGATCAACGAAATGCGCCAGGACCACACCGACCCGCTGTTGCAGGAGGACCTGCAGATCCTCCAGGACCAGGTAAAGCTGTGCAAAGAGACCTTGCAACAGTTGGTGCGCGCAGCCGAAGCCAACCGACGCCTGGCCATCGTGGAGCAGGATGTGACTGCCTGGCTGGACGAGGCGCTCAACCGCTGGCACCTGATGCGCCCGGAAGCCAGCTACCGCTTCCAGCGCCTGCGCGACGGCAAAGTGCCGCGCCTGGCACCGCCGTCAGACCTGACCCAGGCGCTACTGAACCTGTTGAACAATGCCGCCGATGCCTGCCCCGATGATCTGGAGGTTCGCCTGGACTGGGACGCCCAGGACATCGTCATCAGTATCCACGACCATGGCCCTGGCGTACCGCCGGCCATTGCCGAAGCCATTGGCAAACCTTTTATTACCACCAAGGGCAAAGGCTTTGGCCTTGGCCTGTTCTTGAGCAAGGCCAGCGTGACCCGTGCGGGCGGCTCGGTGAAACTCTATAGTCATGAACAGGGTGGCACCCTGACCGAACTGCGCCTGCCCTATGGCAAGCGAGGAGATGAATGATGAGCGAAGAAAACCAGGTCGAAAGCGAAGAGCTGCCGCACCTGCTGCTGGTGGATGACGATGCCACCTTCACCCGGGTCATGGCCAGGGCCATGAGCCGTCGCGGTTTCCGTGTGAGCACTGCCAGTTCTGCCGAAGAGGGCTTGATTCTGGCCCAGCAGGACCTGCCTGACTACGCCACGCTGGACCTTAAAATGGATGGCGATTCCGGCCTGGTGTTGCTGCCCAAGTTGCTGGAACTGGACCCGGAAATGCGCGTGGTGATCCTGACCGGTTACTCGAGCATTGCCACCGCAGTGGAGGCGGTCAAGCGCGGTGCCTGCAACTACCTGTGCAAGCCGGCTGACGCCGATGACGTGTTGGCAGCACTGCTGTCGGAGCACACCGACCTGGATACCCTGGTGCCGGAAAACCCGATGTCGGTCGATCGCCTGCAGTGGGAACACATCCAGCGCGTGCTGAACGAGCATGAAGGCAACATCTCGGCGACCGCACGGGCGCTGGGCATGCACCGGCGGACGCTGCAGCGCAAGTTGCAGAAGCGGCCGGTTCGGCGCTGATGCTCTATTGATGATGTTGGCCTGTTCGCGGGGGCATCCGTTCCTGCAACTGTGAGAGCGGGCTTGCCCGCGAAGGGCTGCAAGGCAGCCCCAATCAGGGCGAGCACGATGAAGGTACTGTTGGTCCTCCTTGCGATGATTGCAGGTAGCGTCAAGGCTGAGGACTGGCCTGATCCGCAGTGGCAGAACGACCCTGCCACCCTTGACTGGCGGGCCGTCGACGCTTACGCCTTTCCTGCACGCTCTCCCTCAGAGCGCAACGGCATCCGCACCGACGCTCTGCTGGTCATCCGCGACGGTCGTATCCTCCACGAGCGCTACACAGCGCCCACCCGTGCCGACACCGCGCACCTGACCTGGTCGGTAAGCAAGAGCGTACTGGCCACGATAATGGGCGTGGCCCAGGGCGAAGGCCGCTTCCAGCTGCAAGACCCGGTCAGCCGCTTCTATCCACCCATGCGCGCCCACCCCGGTGTGCGTATGGCCGACCTGCTGCACTGGGCCAGTGGCCTCGACTGGCAGGAAGACTATGAATACGCGCCGCTGAAATCCTCGGTGGTGGCCATGCTGTATACCCGTGGCCGCGCAGACATGGCAGCCTATACGGCAGCGCGGAGTACCGCTGCCAGCCCCGGTCAGCGATTCCTCTACTCCAGCGGCGACAGCAACCTGCTGGCCGCAGCGCTGCGCGGCATGCTCGATGCCGGGCAGTACCCCGACTATCCCTGGCACGCACTGTTCACCCCGTTGGGTATCGGCAGTGCGGTGTGGGAGCGTGACCGGACGGGCACCTACGTAGGTTCTTCCTATCTGTACCTCAGAGCCCGCGATTTGGCCCGTATCGGCCTGCTGATGCAGCGTGATGGGCGCTGGCAGGGCCGACAATTGCTGCCCAAAGCCTGGGTAGCCTTCAACCGCACCCCGTTTGCCCAGGCCCAAGCGCTGCCTGGCGAGGCCACCCCCGGTGGCCACTGGTGGCTCAACCAGCCGCTGGCTGGCGCCGAACGGCCTTGGCCCAGTGCACCCGCAGATACCTTCGCCGCCCTTGGCCACTGGGGGCAGGCGTTATATGTGCTGCCTGAGCAAAAGCTGGTGATCGTGCGCTACGCCGATGACCGCGACAGTAGCTACCGACACGATGAACTGCTCAAGCGGGTGCTGGCGGCACTGGCCGGGGAGGGGGCATGAAGCGGCTATTGCTGCTGGTACTGGCAGGGCTCCTGTACTGGGCCTGGCAAGAACGCCAGGCGCTGGCGGACTTCCCCGGCATCCTCCCGGCCTACTCGGCCAAGGAATACTGCTCCTGCCGCTTTGTCATGGGCTTCGACGAGGCGTACTGCCAAGGGTATGTGAAGCAGTGGCTGCCATTGAGCCTGCTGGAGGAAAACAGCCAGCAGCGGCAAGTCACCGCTGAAGGCCTGGGGCGGCGCAGCCAGGCGGCCTGGCAAGGCGCGCGTGAGGGCTGCCGCTTGCTGCCATGAATGCAGGCGGGTAAGGTTGGCGGCCTGGTTTCACGAGATCTGTCATGTTCAAGCTGCCCCGCCTGCTGCCTGCCTTATTACTTGCTTTGTGCCTGCCCGCTCATGCCAATTGGCACCTGGATGGCGAATCTTCACGGCTGTCGTTTGTTACCGGCAAGAATGGCAATACCACCGAAGTGCATCGATTTCTGGTGCTGCACGGCACGGTCGACCGCAAGGGTGTGGCCGGCTTGAGGATCGAGATGGACTCGGTGAGCAGCGGTATTCCGCTGCGTGACGAGCAAATGCGCGACAACCTGTTCGAGGTCGAGCGCTTCGCCGAGGCCACAGTGAAGACGCAGATCGACCTGCAGCCGATCAATGACCTGGCCGATGGTGCACAGATCGAGTTGCGCCTGCCGCTGACAGTCACCCTGCATGGCCAGTCGCACAGCTACAATGTTTTGTTGCTGGCCACCCGCCTGGATGCGCGGCGCTTCCAGGTGGTGACCCTTGAGCCTCTGGTGCTGCGCGCCGAAGATTTTGGCTTGATGCCGGGCCTGGAAAGCCTGCGCAAGTTTGCCAGGTTGAAGTCCATCAACCCGTCGGTGCCGGTTAGCGCGGTGCTGATCTTCACTGCTCGCTGACATGGCGGGGCCGGTCTTCCCCTGGCGGGATGGCAACCAGTTTGAACTGCTTATCGACGGCCCCGCGTTCTTTCCGCGCATGCTCCTGGCGATCATGCGTGCCGACTTCCAGGTTGACCTGGAACTGTACCTGGTCGAGGCCGGCGCCTGTGCCGAGGCGGTGGTCGACGCGCTGGAGCAGGCCGCCCGGCGTGGCGTGCGGGTGCGCTGCCTGTTCGATGACTACGGTTCATTGGCCTTCAACAGCGCATTGCGTCAGCGCCTGCTGGACGCTGGCGTGTACCTGCGCTGGTATAACCGCCTGCGCTGGAAGCGTGGCCTGCGTAACCTGTACCGTGATCATCGCAAATTGCTACTGGTGGACGAACGTTGGGCAGTGGTGGGGGGGACGGGTGTTACCGACGAGTTCTGGAAGCCGGGTGAGGCGAGCAGCGAATGGCATGAAGTGATGGTGCAGATGCAAGGGCCGGTGGTGAGCGACTGGCAGTTGCTGTTTGACCGTCAGTGGCACGCCAACAACCGCCGCACCGCCTGGCGCCCTGCTGAAGGCTTTGGCCTGCCGCGTCTGCCCAAGGTGCCTGCACAGGGGCAGGGCATGGGCCGGGTCGCTTATGCCGACGCCCGCCAGCACCAGGACATCCTGCACGCGCTGGTACGGGCGCTGAACAGCGGCAAGAAACGGGTGTGGCTGGCCACGCCGTACTTCTTGCCGACCTGGAGCGTGCGCCGCTCGTTGCGCCGGGCCGCCAGCAAGGGCCTGGACGTGCGGCTGTTGTTGACCGGTCCGCGCACCGATCACCCCTCGGTACGCTACGCCGGGCATCGCTATTACCCGCGTCTGTTGCGCGCGGGCGTACGGATTTTCGAGTACCAGCCTTGCTTCCTGCACCTGAAGATGGCTGTGGTGGACGACTGGGTCAGCGTTGGTTCGTGCAACTTCGATCACTGGAACTTGCGCTTTAACCTTGAAGCCAACATCGAGGCGCTGGACCCGCCGTTGACAGCGGCGGTGGTGGCCAGCTTCGAGCGCGACTTTGCCCTGAGCGAAGAAGTTGACCTCGTCCACTGGCATGCACGCCCTTTGTGGCGCAGGGTCAAGCAACGGATCTGGGGCTGGCTCGATCGGTTGGTGGTCAACTTCCTCGACCGGCGTGACTGACAACGGCTATCGTGCAGTGACTATTCACGGTTAACCGAAGGAGTGGGCAAGATGACGGCGAAGAAAATTCTCATGCTGGTGGGCGACTACGTCGAGGATTACGAAGCGATGGTGCCGTTCCAGGCCCTGAGCATGGTAGGCCACACGGTGCATGCGGTGTGCCCGGAAAAGCTGGCGGGGCAGACTGTGCGTACCGCGATTCATGACTTCGAGGGTGAACAGACCTACAGCGAAAAGCCCGGGCACAATTTTGCCCTGAATTATGACTTCGTGCGGGTGCGGCCCGAGAGTTATGACGCGCTGCTGATTCCGGGTGGTCGCGCGCCGGAATACCTGCGCCTGAATGAAAAGGTGCTCGAGCTGGTGCGTGCGTTCGACCAGGCCGGCAAGCCGATTGCAGCGGTATGCCATGGTGCCCAGTTGCTGGCGGCGGCTGGGGTGCTGGATGGGCGTGAATGCAGCGCGTACCCGGCATGTGCGCCAGAAGTGCGCCTGGCGGGTGGCACGTTCATCGACATCGCGGTGGACCAGGCGCATGTGGATGGCAACCTGGTGACCGCACCGGCATGGCCAGCGCACCCGGCCTGGCTGGCGGCGTTCCTTCAAGTGCTGGGCACGCGTATTGTCTGACAGGCTTGTTTGAGTGGGCAGCGGGTTGCTTCAGGCAACCTGCTCAACCCAGTCATTGAGGTTGTAGTAGTTGGTCACCCGGGCAATCTTGCCACAGTGAATATAGAAGAACGCCCCCGCCGGCAGCACATAGGTCTGCCCGTTTGCCGCCGGCAAGCCTTCGTCATCGACCAGGTATTCGCCATGCACGGTGAACTCCGCCGCCGCGCGGCTGCCATCGGCGTTCTGCATCACCACGATGTCGGCCAGGCGCTCGCGGTAGCAGCGGTTCATCTTTTCCATGAACGCGGCGAACCTGGCCTTGCCCATCTGACGCTCGCCCTGGTTGATGTCGTGGATCACGTCTTCGCTGAGCAGTGCCAGAAAGCCTGGCATGTCACCCGCGTTGAAGGCGGCGTAGTAAGCATTTACCAGTTCGGTTGCGGTCATGGAACAATTCCTGTCGTGTAGGGAAAAGGCGGGTCGCTAACTCGGATGATAGGGTTTCCCCTCAAGCCCGGCTTAGCCGAGCGCGTCATCCACATCGACAAAACGACCGCCAAACATGGAAATACGCCTGTTGCACGGTGCCGCTATCGCGCCTTACATCGATGACCTCGCTCGCCTGCGCCTTACTGTGTTCCGCGAGTTCCCCTACCTTTACGACGGCACCCCGGAGTACGAGGCCGACTACCTGGCCAACTATGCCCGCTCCGGGCGCAGCCTGGTTGTGCTGGCGCTGGACGACGGCAAAGTGGTCGGCGCTTCTACCGGCCTGCCGCTGGTGGACGTCGCGCCCGAATTCCAGCAGCCATTCCTGGCCCAGGGGCGCGACCCGGCCAGTGTGTACTACTTCGGTGAGTCGCTGGTGTTGCCGGCATACCGCGGTCAGGGCCTGGGGGTTCGCTTCTTCATCGAGCGCGAGTCCTACGCACACAAACTGGCCGAGTTCGATTATTGCGCGTTCTGCGCGGTCGAACGGCCTGGCGCACACCCGCGACGGCCAGCAGAGTACAAACCCTTGCACGGCTTCTGGCGCAACCGCGGCTTCCTGCACGACCCGTCGCTGCGCACCACCTACGCCTGGCGCGACCTGGACGAGCAGGAAAGCTCTGACAAGCTGATGTCATTCTGGCTCAAGGCACTGCCGATATGATTCGCCTGGCGGCCTGCCAGTACGCCATCGAGCTGCATGAGACGTGGGACGCCTACGCCGACCACCTGCAAGGCCTGTGCGCCGAAGCGGTGGAGGCGGGGGCGCGCTTGCTGCTGTTGCCGGAGTACGCCGGGCTGGTGCTGAGCGGCCAGCTGAGTGCCGGGCAGCGGGAAGACCTGAAGGCTTCGATTGCCGGCATCCAGCCGCTGATCGAACCCTGGAAAGCGTTGTGCGAGAGCCTTGCCCGGCGCTGGGGGATCTACCTGCAACCGGGCAGTGTGCCGGTGCTGGACAGCGATGGGCGCTACCGCAACCGTGCCTGGCTGTTCGGCCCCCAAGGTGTGCTGGGTTATCAGGACAAACTGATGATGACCCGCTTCGAGCGCGAGCAGTGGGACATTGCTGCAGGCCAGGGGCTGCAGGTGTTCGAAACCGAACTAGGGCGCTTGGGCATTCTGATCTGCTACGACAACGAGTTCCCGATGCTGGCCCGTCGCTTGGCCGAGTGTGGTGCCGACCTGATCCTGGCGCCGAGTTGTACCGATACCGAGGCCGGTTACCATCGGGTGCGTATTGGCGCCCAGGCGCGCGCCCTGGAGAACCAGATTGCCGTGTTGCAGAGCCCTACGGTGGGGGTGGCGCCGTGGTCGCCGGCATTGGACGAGAATATTGGTCGGGCAGGCCTGTTCGTGCCGCCGGATCACGGGATGCCAGGGGATGGGGTGCTGGCGTTGAGTGAGCAGTTGAACCCGGACTGCAGCCAGTGGCTGGTGTGCGAGGTAGATCTGGAGGAAGTGCGGCGGGTGAGGCAGGAAGGGCAGGTGTTTACCTGGCGGGACTGGCCGGAGCAGTTCGAGAGAGTCCTGTGATGACAGTGGCGGCCTCTTCGCGGGCAAGCCCGCTCCCACAGTCAAACGCGTAGCCTTCTGGCTTGCGCTGAACTTGTGGGAGCGGGCTTGCCCGCGAAGCAGCCGCCGCAGTTACATCAGGTTACTTCACTTCGACGGCCAGGCTTTCGGCAATCTTGCTCTGCCACAGGGCAGGGCCAGTGATGTGTACCGACTCGCCGTTGCTGTCCACAGCGACGGTTACCGGCATGTCCTTGACCTCGAACTCGTAGATCGCTTCCATGCCCAGCTCGGCGAAGGCCAGTACCTTCGACTTGCGGATGGCCTGGGCGACCAGGTAGGCAGCGCCGCCAACAGCCATCAGGTACACGGCCTTGTTGTCCTTGATCGCCTCGATGGCGGTCGGGCCACGCTCGGACTTGCCGATCATGCCCAGCAGACCAGTCTGCTCGAGGATCTGGCGGGTAAACTTGTCCATACGGGTAGCAGTGGTCGGGCCGGCTGGGCCTACCACTTCGTCACCCACCGGGTCGACCGGGCCGACGTAGTAGATGAAGCGGCCTTTCAGGTCTACCGGCAGCTCTTCGCCACGGTTGAGCATTTCAACCATGCGCTTGTGCGCGGCATCGCGGCCGGTCAGCATCTTGCCGTTGAGCAGGATGGTTTCACCCGGCTTCCAGCTGGCCACTTCTTCTGGGGTGATGTCGTCGAGGTTGACGCGACGGGCGCTCGGGCCAGCTTCCCAGACGATTTCCGGGTAAGCGTCCAGCGACGGCGCTTCCAGTTCTGCCGGGCCGGTGCCATCGAGCACGAAGTGGGCATGGCGGGTGGCGGCGCAGTTGGGGATCATGCACACCGGCAAGGACGCGGCATGGGTCGGGTAGTCCATGATCTTGACGTCGAGCACGGTGGTCAGGCCACCCAAGCCCTGGGCGCCGATGCCCAGCTGGTTGACCTTGTCGAACAGCTCCAGGCGGATTTCTTCCAGGCGGTTCTGTGGGCCACGGGCTTTCAGTTCGTGAATGTCGATGGACTCCATCAACACTTCCTTGGCCATGACCGCGGCCTTCTCGGCGGTACCGCCGATGCCGATGCCGAGCATGCCAGGCGGGCACCAGCCAGCACCCATGGTCGGCACGGTCTTCAGTACCCAGTCGACGATCGAGTCGGACGGGTTGAGCATGGCCATCTTCGACTTGTTTTCCGAGCCGCCGCCCTTGGCTGCAACATCCACTTCGACCTTGTCGCCAGGGACGATGGAGTAGTGGATCACTGCCGGGGTGTTGTCCTTGGTGTTCTTGCGGGCACCGGCCGGGTCGGCCAGGATCGAAGCGCGCAGGACGTTCTCAGGCAGGTTGTAGGCGCGACGCACACCTTCGTTGATCATGTCGTCGACGCTCATGGTGGCGCCGTCCCAGCGCACGTCCATGCCCACGCGGATGAACACGGTGACGATACCGGTGTCCTGGCAGATTGGACGATGGCCGGTGGCGCACATGCGCGAGTTGATCAGGATCTGGGCGATGGAATCGCGTGCAGCAGGCGACTCTTCACGCAGATAGGCCTCGTGCATGGCCTGGATGAAATCGACGGGGTGGTAGTACGAGATGAATTGCAGGGCGTCGGCGACGCTCTGAATCAGGTCGTCTTGCTTGATCACGGTCATGCAGCGCGCTCCTCTTAAAGACGGGAACATTCAAAAAGACGCTCGACATAGCCGACCAGCACGTCGAAACGCCTTGCAAGGCGCCGGCAGGTCAGGCCGACGGAAAAAGGCGCGGCAGTATAGCGCGCATCCGTGCCCGGCACACCTGCGGCCGGTCTGGACCATGGTCGGTAACGGGCAGGCATGGTTTTCCTGCCAAGCGTGACGTCGCAGGCGACAGGTATCCAAGAGGCTGAGTGGTGATAGGGAGTGAGCCGACTGAAGAATATGGATGGTACAGGCCGAGTTCGTGCACGGGTTAAGGTGAACTCGGCCGTTGATCACTACAACGTAGCAGAGGTGATGGAGTCAACTGTCCGTGTTGCAACGGAGTAAAAAGCCCACGCGGGCACGACCGGACTCGAAATCGGTTCCGCAGATGATGGTTTTGCCAGTCACCTCGGCGCTGGATCTCAAGGCAATATCGATGCTGTCACCCAATGCAATGCGTCCCCAGCCGCGGTTTTCACCAAATGCTGTGTCAGGAGTTCCGTCAAGGTTGAAGCGCCCGACGACGACATCAGCTTCTTCACCGCCTAACGTGGAACCGGTGGTGATAATTTTCTCCAAGGAACGGTTGACGTATCCGCTTGTCCACTGCCCGCCCTCACCACCAAAATCGGTGGCGCCACCGAAGCCGGGGATTTTCGAGCCGCTGCGCGTAAAGGCCGTCAGGTAGCCTTTTTGCAGGCCCTCCGAGGCGATGCAAACGATACTGCCTTCATCATTCAGCGTATCCAGATCATGGAAATACAGGCCGCTCTCGAACTCCGATAGTAAATATCCATTCGCACCAAACTCTCCATCTTCCAAACCAGTGTCTTTCAAGCAGACTATGTAGGGGCCACTGTCGCCATTGATTGTAGTGCTGCCGCAGACATAGATTTTTCTGCCTGTGATCAAGCAGACTCTCCCGGAACTTTCGGAACATAGAGGAGGGGTCAGGAATTTATATCCAACCTTATTGAAGCTGGTGTCGTAATTCCCGTCGAAGTTGAACTTCATCAGCACGCTGAGTGACCAGGGGTACTGGTAGGTGACAAAAACTCCGTCTGCACTGGATGTGCTGGAGAGGGGCGGTGCCGCTGCCGGATTCGTTGTCGGATTTGTTGAGGACTTCGGAGGTGGCGGGGGCAGTTCGATGACCTTGTGTCCATGGCTGCCGAATCGGGTGTCCAACTGCCCGTTCGCAGTGAAACGAGCCAGCGCCGGCAACTCCAAGTTGGTCGATGGGTCGCGGCAGGTGCCCGTGATGATGATGTGCTCGCCGTGCAGATGAATGCCTGCGGATGAAGAGTTGAAGCCCTCTTTGAAGGTTCCGGTAGCCAAGCCACCTTTGCCAAACGTAGTATCCAATTTCCCGTTGTGGTCTATGCGCATGAGCGCATAACCCAACGCATCGCCAATACGGGTCTGACCCACGCACAGGCGCCATTTATCATGTTTGGCTGAGACTGTTGAGGCGTTTATTGCCACCAAGTTCGGGTCTGGATAAGCAATGCCTTGTTCGCCATAGCCAGGGTCTAATAGTTCTGATTTTATAGGTGTGAATTTCATGATGGGTACCTCCACGCTTGAGGAGATCCCAGCGTGATGTGTTAGCCATCAAGGTTAAACTGTCAAATTTGTCAGTTGACACTCAATTCGTTGATTGTAAAAAAATAATTCTGCCGTCGCTGTGGTACATTCGCCATGAAACCCGCAATCAGGTTCCTGGTTTTGGAGAAACTGTAATCATGCCCATAATCTGTGTGGGCTTGCGCCGTTGGACTGTGCCCATTGGCAGCAACCTGCTCGATGCCCTCAACGAGGCGGGGCTGAATGTGCCTTACAGTTGCCGCGCTGGCAGTTGCCACGCCTGCCTGGTGCGCTGCCTTGAAGGCCAGCCGGCAGATGCTTTGCCCGAGGCATTGGCATTGGAGAAACACGCCCAGGGCTGGCGTCTGGCTTGCCAGTGCCGGGTAGTCGAGGACCTGCGCGTGGCGTTATACGACCCCTTGCTGGGTGGTGTACCGGCGCAGGTCTGTGCGTTGGACTGGTTTGGCGATGTATTGCGCCTGCGGTTGCGCCCCGATCGGGTGGTGCGTTACCAGGCGGGGCAGCACGTGGTGCTGTGGCTAGGCGCGGTTGCTCGACCTTATTCCTTGGCCAGCCTGCCGGGTGAGGATGATTTTCTCGAGTTTCATATCGATTGCCAGCGGCCTGGTGCCTTTTGCGACAAGGTACGTGGTCTACAGGTCGGCGATCAGATGCGTTTGGGGGAATTCAGAGGCGGAGCCCTTCATTACGACCCAGATTGGCAGGAGCGGCCGCTGTGGTTGCTGGCCTCGGGAACCGGGCTGGCGCCGCTCTGGGGTATCTTGCGCGAAGCGTTGCGCCTGGGGCATCGGGGCGAAATCCGCGTGCTGCATGTGGCGCGGGATCCGGCGGGGCACTATCTGGCGGAGCCGCTGCTGAAGCTGCCAGGGGTGAGTGTCGAGTTGGTGCTGGTGGAACAGATGGATGAAGCGTTGGCCGGGATGCGGCTGTTGTCGCGGCAGACGGTGGTGCTGCTGTGTGGGGCGCCTGGGAGTGTCGAGCGGTTTGCCCGGCGGATGTTCATCGCAGGCGTGCCGCGGGGGCAGGTGTTTGCTGATGTGTTCGTCGAGCATGCCTGAGGGTAGCCTTGTGATGCGGAGGGACCGCAAAGCGGCCCCTCCCTCTTTCATGCGGCGCTGTGCTCGGCGACGGGCACCTCGGCCTGCGCCCGCCGATAGAGAACAAGGTAATACGACCCCAGTCCGATCAACCAGCAGAACACTGCTGTCCACACATTGTGCGACAGGAAGTGCGCCCCCTGCATCATCCTGCCCACCGACAGTATCGACCCTGCTACCAGGGCTACTAAAAACGCCACCCGCGCCAGGCGCGGCTTGCGATCACGCAGCATGAAGAACAAGGCGAACAGGCAGAACCCGGTCGCGGCATGCCCGCCCGGCCAGCACAGCCCAGGCTTGTTGGTAGGCGGCCGTGGTTCCAGCAGCTTGCTGTACGTTTCGGTGCCGCCAAACTGGGTCAGGCTCCAAGGGCACTGCACCTGGGTGACTTTTTTCAGCGGCGTGACAAACGCTGTCGACAAGCCCAGCGCCAGCACCAGGCAGCCTAGTTCACGGCGCCAGCCAAACAGGCGCTTCCAGAAAAGGCTCGCGGCAAAGGTCAGCAGCGATATCACCCCCAACAGGATCACCACTTGCTTGACCCGGTCATGCAGGATGTTTTCCAACACGTAACTGTGGCGGCCAATGAACTGCCCGGCAGCGGGGTCGAAGAACAGGTTGGCGACATCCATGTCGACTGAAGTCAGTTCCAGCAGGAACAGGGCCAGCGCAGTCGCCAGGGGAATCCCCAGGTACAGCCAGTAGTTGATCGGGCGAGGGCGGGTGCGTTGCTGCATGACGGCTCCAGGGCGCGAAAAAGATCGGGTATTGTCGGCCGCCCGCTATCCTGTGTCCGTGAAGGATCAGTGAAAAAACTGTCAAGGGCGGTGAATTTTCCCAAGGGCTGGCACCGTGCAAGCATAGGCCTTAAGCTGCGCCTGCCGCGCACCACAGCGAGAAGCGCCGCACAGGAGAAACCGATGCGCATTCTTTTGGTTGAAGACAACCGCGATATCCTGGCCAACCTGGCCGATTACCTGGGCATGAAGGGCTACACCGTCGACTGTGCCCAGGATGGCCTGTCCGGGCTGCATCTGGCCGCCACCGAGCACTATGACCTGATCGTCCTCGACATCATGCTGCCAGGCATTGATGGTTACACCTTGTGCAAGCGCCTGCGCGAAGATGCCCGCCGTGACACGCCGGTGATCATGCTCACTGCCCGTGACCAGCTGGACGACCGCCTGCAGGGCTTCCGCTCTGGGGCTGACGACTACCTGCTCAAGCCATTTGCCCTGTCGGAGCTGGCGGCGCGCATCGAAGCGGTGCTGCGCCGTGCCCAGGGCGGTGGGCGGCGCACCCTGCAGGTGGCTGACCTCAGCTACGACCTCGATACCCTCGAGGTAACCCGCCAGGGTCGCCTGCTGAAGCTCAACCCGGTCGGCCTCAAGCTGCTGGCGGTACTGATGCAGAAAAGCCCGCACGTACTGCGCCGCGAGGTGCTGGAAGAAGCCTTGTGGGGCGATGACTGCCCCGATAGCGACAGCCTGCGCAGCCATGTGCATCAGCTGCGCCAGGTGATCGACAAACCGTTTGAAAAACCGTTGCTGCATACCGTCCATGGCGTCGGCTATCGCCTCGCCGAGGGCCGCGATGGAGTTTAAGCAAAGCCTTGCCCAGCGCATCATCATCGCCTTTGCCCTGATGAGCGCGCTGGTGGCCGGGGCCTTCGCATTCGGTATCGTCGCCACGGTGCATCTGGTCGAGGAGCGACTGATTTCTTCGGTACTGGGCGGTGATCTGCAGCGCCTGCTGCGTATGGACAGCGTCAGTGACTGGAGTCATCGGCCTCGCCCAGATCAGCTGTTCTACTTCAGTGGTGGGCGTGACGACTTCGAGCTACCCAAGGACCTGCGTCACCTCGACCGCGGTTTCCACGAGGTGTTCCGAGACCAGCTGTCGTACCACGCCATGGTCGAGATCGTCGATGGTCGCCGCTATGTACTGCTGCAGGACCAGAGCGACTTCGAGGAGCGCGAGCGCATACTGTTTGCCGTGGTTGTGGTGGGCTTCGTGCTCAGCCTGGTGCTGGCGGTCATCCTTGGCTGGTTGGTTGCACGTCGGGTAATGGCTCCGGTCATCCGGCTGGCGCGTCAGGTGCGCCACCGCGATCAGTTACTGGGCCTGGCCCCACCGCTGGCACCGGATTATGCGGCAGACGAAGTCGGCCAGCTTGCAGTGGCTTTCGACGACACCCTGGGCCGCTTGCGTGATGCGCTGACCCGCGAGCGGCTGTTCACCAGCGATGTCAGCCACGAGCTACGCACGCCGTTGATGGTGTTGGCTACCTCGTGTGAGCTTCTGATGGAAAACCCTGGCCTTGATGCCCGCGCGCGTAGCCAGGTGGAGCGGGTTGCGCGGGCTACCGAAGAAATGCGCGAGCTGGTCAAGACCTTCCTCATGTTGGCCCGGGCGCAGCGTGATGAGGGTGCAGTGGCGTCACGGGCGACCCTGCGCGAAGTGGCCGATGAGCTCATCGGGGTGTGGCGCGACACCATCGAACAGAAAGGCCTCACCCTGTATTTCGATGGCCGCGTGAGTGCTAGCCCTGTGCTGTACAACGCCACCTTCCTGCAGTCGGTGATGGGCAACCTGCTGCGTAATGCTGCGCACTACACCGACAGTGGGTATATCCGCCTGAGCCTGGAAGCCAACGGTTTCAGCGTAGAAGACAGCGGCGTGGGTATCCCCGAAGAGCAGCGCGAGGCCATGTTCAGGCCGTTCGTGCGCGGCGATGAACGGCGTGGCGAGGGCCTGGGGCTGGGGCTTTCGCTGGTACAGCGGATCTGTGACGACCAGGGTTGGCGTGTCACCCTGACATCCACCTTGCCACATGGCTGCCGCTTCCAGGTGGACCTGAGCAACACCGCGGCCAAAGGTGACCCGGACGCCTTGGTCGGGTAATTTCTTGTATCAGGTCAACTGGTACTCAACGTTTTTTTCACACTGGCATGACCTGATTCCAACGCTTGCATACCTAATGTGGGCGCAATGGAGTCAGGAGATGCCCAATGCGTAGCCCCATCAAGCTTGAATTTTCCGAGAAGTACGACAAAGACCATGCGCGCGAGTACTTTCTCAAGCACCAGGACGGCCTGGCGCGACGCCTTTCCCACAAGCGAGATGAGCAATTGGCGCGCCGCGCCTTGGCATTGGCGGGCGAGCCTGGCCTGGTACTCGATCTGCCATGCGGAGCGGGCCGTTTCTGGCCGCTGTTGGCGGAAAAGCCCAATCGGGTAATCATCGGTGCCGACAACTCCGAGGCCATGATTGAGACAGCCTGTGCGGCGCAACCGCCAGAAGTGGTGGCACGGGTACGGCCTTTGCAGACTTCGGCATTTGCCATCGACCTGCCAGATAACGCCGTGGACAGCATTTTCTGCATGCGCTTGTTCCATCACATTGGCGAGTCGGCGCACAGAAAGACCATTCTTTCGGAATTTCAAAGGGTTAGCCGTGATAGTGTGATCCTGTCCCTGTGGGTGGATGGCAACTTCAAGGCCTGGCGCCGGAAAAAGCTGGAGCAGCGCCGTAGCGCCAAGTCCGAACAGGATAATTACCAGAACCGTTTCGTGTTACCTGCCGAAACGGTCGAAGAAGAATTCAGGGCCGCCGGCTTCAGAATCCAGGAACGCCTCGACTTCCTGCCGTTCTATGCCATGTGGCGAGTCTACGTATTGCGTAAGGGGTAGTGTTTGATGGCTGTAGCCCATAAAGGGGAATCGCGGTTCGATTTTTACTGGCGTCAGCAAGGCGAGTGGGTCGAGGAGCCTAACCAGCGCCGCGGCGGCGAAAGTGGCGTGCAACGCCTCAACGATGCCAATGGCAAGCTGTTGTATGCCAAGCGCCAGGTTGGGCATATCTACCGCAGCCTGTTGCACCCTTTTGGTCGGCCGACGGTATTGCGTGAACTTGATGCGCTGAACAGTTTCGAGCAGCTGGGCGTGCGTGTACCGCGCATCGTCTTCTGTGGCGCGCAGCGCGATGCCGAGCATCAGTGGCGCGCGCTGCTGGTCAGCGAAGCGCTGGACGGTTTTGTCGAACTCGACACCTGGCATGCCGAAGGTGCCCGCGAGCATTACCCGCAGGTGGTGCATGAGCGCATGCTCAAGGACCTGGCGGACAACCTGGCGCGGATGCACCTGGGGCACTGGCAACACGGCTGCCTGTATGGCAAGCACGTATTCATCAAGGTGATCGGCGAGGGCGAGCAGGCCCGCGTCGAAGTGGCGCTGCTGGACCTGGAAAAGTGCAGGCGGCGTATCAGTTGCCAGCGTGCGGCCGGCAATGACTTGCGTCAGCTCCGCCGCCATTCGTCGCTCAATGACGCGGAATGGCGGACGCTGCTCTACTTTTACAAGATGGCGTTTGGCAGCGCTGTCAAAGGGTTAGAGTAATGAAACTAGAAATTGCTCGAGCTTTGTTCCTGGTAGCTGGCCTGGCGGTGACCACCGTGGCGGTGGCTGCCTGGGAAGAGCCGAGACCGACGGTGTTCAGCAAGGCAGAAATGGCAGACCAGTGCGCGTTGCCGCGGGATGCAAAACCGCAGCAGGCCCGGACTGAGCCGGACCATGACCTTTTGCTGTTCCTGTTTGGCTTGCGTCAAGGGTTGCGACCATTCGGTTGAACCCTGCGTTAGCGTGAAAAGCCAGAGGCCTCGCGATTGCGGGGCCTCTGGCTTTTTGCGGCTGCGTTGCCGGCCTCCCCGCGGGCATGCCCGCTCCCACAGGTCGGCTCAAGCGATTGCAGGTTCCTTGGCGCTCGCCTTGTGCGCCAGCAGGGTGTAGATACACGGCAACACAAACAAGGTAAACAGCGTGCCAATCGACATCCCGGTGGCAATCACCATACCGATGTCAAAACGGCTGACCGCTCCCGCCCCGGTTGCCAGAATCAGCGGCACCATGCCGAACACCATGGCCGCCGTGGTCATCAGCACCGGCCGCAGGCGAATGGCCGCTGCTTCCTCGATCGCTTCGCGCACGCTCAGGCCCCGCTCCTCACGTAGCTGATTGGCGAACTCGACGATCAGGATACCGTGCTTGCTGATCAGTCCGATCAAAGTCACCAGCCCGACCTGGGTATAGATGTTCATGCTCGACACACCCAGGAACAGCGGCAAAAGCGCGCCACAGATCGACAACGGCACTGTCACCAGAATCACCAACGGGTCGCGGAAGCTTTCGAACTGGGCAGCCAGTACAAGGAAAATGATCGCCAGCGCCAGGCCGAAGGTGACCCACAATGCGCTACCTTCCTGAACGTACTGCCGGGCCACGCCGGCGTAGTCGAAGGCAAAGCCTTCCGGGGCCTCTTCGCGAGCTATGTCCTGCACGGTCTTCAGCGCCTCGCCCAGGCTGACCATGGGTACGCCCTGGATGATCGCAGCGTTCAGTTGCTGGAACTGGTTGAGCTGGCGTGGGCGAGCGCGATCGGTGAGGGTGATCAGGGTCGACAGCGGCAGCAACTGGCCCTGGTCGTTCTTCACGTAGTAATTGTTCAGCCAGCCGGGGTTGTCGCGGTACGGCCGTTCAACCTGGGCGATCACCTTGTAGCTGCGGCCCTCAAGGGTGAATCGGTTGATTTCCGCCTCGCCCAGCAGGGTCGCCAGGGTGCTGCCGATGGTGTCCATCGACACCCCCATCTGTGCCGCCTTTGCCCGGTCGATGTCCACCACCACTTCGGGCTTGTCGAAGGCAAGATCGATATCGAGGAAGGCGAACTTGCCCGATTCCTGAGCGCGCTTCTTGATGCGTTGGGCCACTTCCAACAGTGCCGGGTAGTCGCCAGCGGTATTGATCACGAACTGGAACGGCAAGCCCTCGCCAGTGCCGGGCAACGACGGCAGGTTGAAGCCGAAGATCTGCAGCCCGCTGATTTCCTCGAGTTTGGCCTGCACTAGTGGCAGTAGCTTCATTTGTGTGCGTTCACGCTCGTTCCAAGGCTTGAGCAAAAAACCACCGATACCGGTCTGCACGCCATTGAAACCGTTGATCTGAAACGACGAATAGTATTCGGGGAAGGTCTTGAACAGCGGTGTGAACTCGTCGGTGTAGGCATTGAGATAGTCGAGGTTGGTCGGCTGGGGCGAGCTGCTCATCATGAAGATCACCCCTTGGTCCTCGTTGGGCGCCAGTTCGTTCTGGGTGAATTTGAGCAGCACCGGGATCAGGCACAGGACGATCACGGCAAACACCAGCACCACCGGCCGGCTGTCGAGGGTGGCGTGCAGCAAGCGCTGGTAGCGCCCCTTCAGGCGTTCGAACAGCTGGTCGAGGCGGTGGGCCAGGCCGCTCGGGTTCTGCTCCCGGCGCAGCAGCAGGGCGCACATCATCGGTGACAGGGTAAGGGCAACGATACCGGAAATGATCACCGCCCCGGCCAGCGTCAGGGCAAACTCCTTGAACAGCGCGCCCGTGAGCCCGGTCAGGAAGCCGATCGGTGCATACACCGCGGCAAGGGTGATGGTCATCGACACCACTGGCATGGCGATTTCGCGCGCGCCCTGCAGTGCCGCGTCGAACGGCGACTTGCCTTCTTCCATGTGCCGGTGGATGTTTTCCACCACCACAATGGCATCGTCCACCACCAGGCCGATGGCCAGCACCATGGCTAGCAGGGTCAGCAGGTTGAGCGAGTAGCCCATCATCTGCATGAAAAACAGTACACCGATCATCGACAACGGTATGGTCACCACCGGAATCAGCACCGAGCGCAGGGCACCGAGGAACAGGAACACCACCACGATGACGATCAGCACCGCTTCGCCCAAGGTCTTGATCACTTCGTCGATCGAAGCCTGGATGAACCGCGTGGCGTCGTAGGCAATCGACACTTTCAGTGCCGAGGGCAGCTGGCTTTCCAGCTCTGGCATGATGCGCCGCACTTCCTTGATGACATCCAGCGGGTTGGCGGCCGGGGTGGCCTTGATGCCGATATAGACCGACGGGGTGCCGTCGAACGAGCTGACCGTGTCGTAGTTTTCTGCGCCCATCTCGACCCGCGCCACATCGCCCAGCAGCACGCGGCTGTCACCGCTGGTCTTGAGCGGCAGGGCGGCGAACGCCTCGGCCGACTTCAGCTCGGTACTGGCGTTGACGCTGGTGACCACATATTCGCCTTTGACTTCGCCTGCGGCGGAAAGGAAGTTGTAGCGGCGTACGGCATTGGTCACGTCGGTAGCCGAAAGGCCGAAACCGGCCAGTTTCACCGGGTCCAGCCACAAGCGCATGGCGAACACCTGGTTGCCGAGGATTTCCGCCTCGGCCATGCCCGGCAAAGTGGCCAGCTTGGGCTGGATAACCCGTGACAGGTAGTCGGTGATCTGCGGGTTACTCATTTCCTTGCTGTAGAAGCTGACGTACATCAGCGCCGAGGCGTCGGCAGCTTCCTTGCTCAGTACCGGGTCTTCTGAGTCCTGGGGTAGCTTGTTACGCACCTCATTGGCCTTGGCCAGCAGCTCGGTGAACAGCCGGTCGCTGTCGGCGCCAATGCGCGCGTAAATGGAAATGATCGAGAAGTTCTGCCGGCTCACCGAGGTCATGTAGTCGATGCCTTCGGCACTGGCCAGGCTCTGCTGCAATGGTTGAGTGATGTAGCCCTGGATGGTTTCGGCGTTGGCCCCGGGGTAGGCGGTGGTGACGGTGATCAGGGCGTTTTCCATTTGCGGGTACTGGCGGATCTGCAGCTTGTTCCAGGCCTGGAAGCCGAGCAGCAGAATCAGCAGGCTGACCACGCTGGCCAGCACCGGGCGGCGGATGAACGGGTCGGTGAACGCCATGCCAGCCTCCTGTCAGTCCTTGGCCGCTGCGCCCGGTTCGGGCTTGAGGGCGTTGTCCTGGCCAATGCGTATCGCGGCACCGGGGGTGAGTTTCAGCTGCCCGGCGGTGACCACCTGTTCCCCGGCCTGCAGGCCTTTGCTGACCACAACCACGCCGTCTCGGCGCTCGCCAGTCTGTACCGTGCGCTGTTCGGCGACCAGCAGGGGGTGGCCCTTGTCGTCGTTTTCCTGCTTACCGTTCTTGTCCTTTTTCGGTGAGACGACATACACCGAGTTGCCATACAGGGTGTAGGTAATGGCGCTTTCCGGCACCACCACTTGCGGTTGCGGGTTGGGCAGCAGGATCAACAGGCTGGCGAACATGCCTGGCAGCAGTTTGCCGTCGGGGTTGGCCATGGTGGCGCGTACCAGCAGGTTGCGCGTGGTTTCCTCGACCTTGGGGTTGATGGCGCTGAGGTTGGCGGGGAAGCGCTGGCCCGGGTAGGCGGCCACTTGCACCAGCACCTGCTGGCCCAGGCTCAGGTGTGGCAGGGCCTGTTCCGGCACGTTGAAGTCTACGTACAGGCTGGACGTGTCTTGCAGGGTGGCGATCACCGTGCCGGCGGCCAGGTACTGGCCGATGTCTACCTGGCGGATGCCGATGGTGCCGCTGAAAGGTGCATTGAGTCTCTTCTTGATCTTCTGCGCCCTGAGCTGCTCGACCACTGCCTGGTTGCGCCGGTATTGGGAGGAAAGGCGGTCAAATTCGCCGCGGGAGATGGCCGAATCGCCCACCAGCTGGCTGCCACGGCCGAAATCGACCTTGGCCAGGCCCAGGTCGGCCTGGGCGGTGCCGAGCAGGGCTGTTTCCTGATCGTCGTTGAGCTGCAATAGCAGTTGCCCGGCCTTGACCTGCTGGCCTGAGTCGAAGTGCAGGGATTTGACGATGCCTTCCACCTCCAGGCTCAGATCCACGCCCTGCAGCGCCTTGAGGCTGCCGACAGCGGGCAGGCGCTCTTGCCACTGGCGCTGTTCGGCCATGGCAGCCGCCACGGTGATGGGCGGCCTGGGGGCAGTGAACATCTGGATCTGCTGGTAGATCGAGAAGGCTTTGTAACCCCCCAGGGCCAGCACGATCAGCAGAACCACGGCCAACATGATGAGCATGCGGCGGCGCAGCATAGGTCCGGTTCCTTGGATGCAGTTGTTATTCGCTTCTACACGACAACGGGCGATCCTGCCCACGTGTGGATGGGGGAAGTATTGACTGTTTTTCGGGAGGAGGGGTGTGAAATGCCTGTGCTGGCCTTTTCGCGGCTAAAGCCGCTCCCACAGGGACCGTGTAGAACCCAGTGGGAGCGGCTTTAGCCGCGAAAGAGCCAGTGAATGCAACAGAAAAATCAGACGAGATGCAGGTGGTTGTCCCAGAAACCGGACGGCAGGTTCATCGGTTGCCCGACCAGTTCGGCCTTGCGGCAATCGTAGAACCGGCAACGGCCCTGCCCGGAGGTAACGACAAAGCCGTCCTTCACTGCGCCAACGCCTGCGCAGTCGGGCATCGGGGCATCCAGCCGCACCGCACCGCTGTCCAGGTCCCAGACGAACAGGCGATTGGCCCGCGGCGCCGTCAGCGCCACCAGCCGCAGCTCGCTGTGGATGGCAACGCTTGCGGTGTATTGGGCCATGGCTTGCAGTTGCCGCTCCGGCACCGGAAAGGCCTTGAATGGCTCGCCCGGGCGCTTGATCGCCAGCAGCTCGGCAGTTTCATCGGCATCGCCCATGAACTGCTGGCAGGCGGCGATGGTGCCATCGCTGGCCACTGCCAGGTGTCGCACGCTGTTCATCTGCTGGGCCAGGGTTTCCTTGCTCAGCAGGGTGCCGTCACGCTGCATCAGCACCAGGCTAGGTTGCATGGCATCGAGGTTCATCTCGACACGGCTTTCGGCTTCGGTACGGATACCGCCGTTGGCCACGACCAGCGTTTCGCCGTCGGGCAGCCAGGCAACCTCGTGCGGGCCGATACCGTGGGTCGGTATCTCGCCAGTGTGCACCAGGCGCTCGCCTTCGAAACGGTACACGCCAAGCACGCCCCGCCCCGGGTCGGTGGTGTCGTTCTCGGTGGCATACAGCCATTCGCCGCCTTTGTGCACCACGGCGTGGCCATAGAAGTGCCGGTTAGGCTGCGAGGCTACCGTTTGCAGCAGGCGCCCGTCACGCAGGTCGATCAGGTAGCTTTCGGTACCAGGGCGGCGGGCGACGAACAGGGCGATTGGCTGCTCGGGGTGGTGGATGATGGCATGGCAACGCTGAGCGACCTGGGTGCTGAACACCTGTGTGCCGTCCAGGCGAAAACCTACGGCAAAGTGCTGGCCGTTGCCGTTATCACGCGCCGAGAGCAGCAAGGGTTCGCTGCCTTTGTTGCGGAATAGGCTCCAGCCGCCCAAGGTGAGGGCACTGAGCAATACGCTACCGAGTTTGAGTGCCTGGCGTCGCAGCATGATCAGTCACCGTCGTTGGCATTGAAGCCCAGCTGGATGTTCAGTGCCTTGGCCAGATCGCTTTCGTGCAGGCGGTGGACGACGTTGAGGCTGTCGTAGATCTGGTTGAGGGTTTGTTGACCGGCGTCGTCGGCCAGCAGCTCACCCAGCGTTTTCTGGTTATCGGCCAGCAACTTGAGCGAGGTTGCGTAGGCAGCGTCGATCTTGTCCGCCAGCGCTTTCTGATCGCTGGGCAACAGGCCGCGCAGGCCCTGGTTGTCTACCCCGACCCAGACGGCTTCGGCGGCCTTGAGGCTGGCCTGCAGGCTGTTCATCGAGTTGTGGCTGCGCCAGGCCTCGGCCTGCAGCGGCTGCGGGATGCCCTTGCTCTGACGGCCCATCGGTGCGCCGAGCTTCTTCTTCAGGGTGTCCAGGGCGGTAACCTGGGCGCGCAGCAGATCGGCGATCGCCTCGTGGGAGTCGGCGTAGCGCTGGTTGGGGAATTTGGTCATCTGCGAGAGCATGCCGTCGGTGCTGTTCCAGCCTTTGAGAATTTCCTCTGCCAAAGCCTTCTGATGCGCGCCGATGGCCACCAGCAGCGGGCAGTAGCGGGCCTTCTGTTCGGCAGTGGCGATGTCCGGCTTGCTGTCGAACAGGATGTACTCATAGGCCGACAGGCCACGTACCACCACGCTGGACTTGCCCAACGCCTCAGCATCAACCGGCTTGTCGCCGTTGACCAGTTGCTCGACCTGACGGCCGACCAGGTTTTTCTTGTCGGGCCAGAATTGTACCTGCCAGGCGCGGTTGCCTTCGGCCAACGGGCCGACCAGCAGCGGCTGAAGCTCGGCCCAGGCTTTTTGTGCGTTGAGGAAGTCGGCGCGGGCTTTGTCCAGGCTTTCCTTGCCTTCGCAGTAGGCCAGGGCGCTGGCAGCCAGCGTACGGTCGGCTTCGACCCAGCGGCTGTAGGTAGGCAGGATTACCTGGTTGGCGATGGCGGCGGAGGTCACTGCTTGCGGGTCTTGTGGCGAGCAGGCACCGAGGGCGAGTGCGGCGAGGCTTGTGAACAACAGTTTGGGTCGGAACATGCCCGGCTCCTTTGCGCGTTTAAAGTGAGTTCAGGAACGCCAGCAACGCGGCGCGCTGCTCGGCATTGAAAGTGAGTACGAAGTTGCGTGCCGCCTCGGCTTCGCCACCGTGCCACAGCACGGCTTCAAGCAGGTTGCGGGCGCGGCCGTCATGCAGGAACTGACTGTGGCCACTGACCGTTTCGCTCAGGCCGATGCCCCACAGCGGCGAGGTGCGCCAGTCCTGGCCGTTGGCGGCAAATTCGGTGCGCTCGTCGGCCAGCCCCGGGCCCATGTCATGCAGCAGCAGGTCGCTGTAGGGGCGGATGACCTGGTTGGCCAACTCTGGTTCGGCGGCGTCGGCGGCGGTGGTGAACTGCGGTGTGTGGCAACCTTGGCAACCTGCCTGGTAGAACAGATTCTTGCCCGCCAGTACCTGTGGCGAGCCGACGTCGCGGCGGGCCGGCACAGCCAGGTTGCGGGTGTAGAACGTGACCAGGCGCAGGATGTTGTCGCTGACTTCTTTCTCGCCATCGGCCCCGTCGCCGTTGGGCGCAGCCAGGCAGCCGGTTTGTGCCGGGGTGCAATCGTCGTTGGGCTGCAGGGTGCTGGTCAGCCCCATGTCGCCGGCAAAGGCGTGCACGTTCTGCTGGTTGACGTTGGGCTGCCCGGCTTTCCAGCCGAAGCGGCCGATCACTGTTTTGCCCTGGGCATCGTCCCATACACGGTTGGCCCGCCCGCGGATGCCATCGCGGTTGCGGTCGTCCGGGTCTTCGTTGGCCAGCAGGTCGGCTTCGGGGATAGCTTCAAGCAGGCCCAGGCCGATCATTGGTGGTGCCACCCGCGCCGAAAAGCGCGTGTCGGGGTGCATCACACCATAGCCGAGCTGGGTGATTTGCAGGGCCGGCTTGCGCAGCTCGACCTGATGGCCGTCCTTGAATGACACGGTTTCGCTGGTGTAGCTGACCCGCACCTTGCCTTCCGGCGCCACGCCGGGGATGGCCATGTCCTGCAACTGGGTGCCGTAGACCGGCTCTGGCACCACGCCGAGGCGCTCGATCACTTTGGCCAGGTAGGGTTGGTCGGGGATCGACAGGCGCACCAGCATACCCACCGCGTTGCTGTCACCCGGTTCAGGCGGGTGGCCACGGCCATCGCGCACGTGGCAGTTCTGACAGGCGTTGGTATTGAACAGCGGGCCCAGACCATCACGCGCGGTGGTGGTGGACGGGGCAATCACCCAGGGGTTGCGAAAGAAGCTGTTGCCAACGGCGAAGTCCAGGCGCAGCTCTGGCGAGAGGTTGGCCGAGGGCAGGGAATAGGCATTGCGATCGCTGCGCTGCACGGTCGCCTTGCCACCCGATAACGCTTCGCCGGGCTCGGCGTGGGTGAAACGCGGGGCGTCGTCACAGGCGGCCAGGGCACAGGCCAGCAGCAGGGGGGGGAGTCGGGACAGCGACAAGGACATCGAGAATCCTGGGCGTGAGCGAAAAACCGGCGTGCAGCTTAGCAGGCCCAGGATCATTGAATAAGAGCAATTTGCGTTTGCTTGATGAAATTGCTGCGAGCGCAGTTGGTCAGGCCATATAGAGCATGAAGTGTCGGTTGACCAGGTTGACGATCAGGTTCTTGTTGCCGCCACCGCGATTATCGCCGGTGACTTCGATGACTTGTTCGCTGGTGTATTCCATGGAAGAGGCGGTAATGCACTTGACTGCGTCCTCGTGCGCAGGTTGCCAGTAGTCCTGGAATATCCAGATGCTGGTGTCGGCAGACGGGCCGAGGATCAGGCGCAAGGCCTTGTGGTTCTCCGTCGATCTGCCAATCCATGGGATGGCCAGCGAGCCATTCCAGACGTGCTGGGCGCCGACTGCCAGGCTGTTGCTGCGGTTTTCACCGTCGATCAGGGTCAAGGTATAAGGGGTGTTATTGGCGATGGAGCGCAAGTAGGTGACGTTGGCCATGTAGTGTTTCCTTTTAATGTTCAGTTTTCGGGCGTGGTAACGGGCTAGTCGGGGCGCGATAGACATAGGCCGCGAGCAAGGTGATTTCGTTGAACGGGGGGTCGAGCTCGGCGGGATGAAAGCGACCGAGCAGTTGCAGCCCTTGGTCAATGGCGACCGCTTCGAACATTCGGCGATCGGTTTCGTTGGGGTCGTACAGGTAGATCTTGCCGGGGCGGGCAACTACCCTGCACATTTCCTCGGCCACGTGGTGGGTAATCGGAGCGCCCATCAGCGTCACGTGAGGGACTGCATGGTCGTCGAGGGGAAAGTCCGGAGCATCGTATTCGTATACGACAATGAGGTTGGGAATGTGCCCGCCTGCGAACGGCCCGTTGGAGATGAGCTGGCCGGCCTTGTTCAGGTTGTACGCATCGTTGAATCCGGTAATGAGGTCCCCCCCATTCATGCGCTGGACGATTCGGCCTTCGCCCCAGACATCAAGAATCTGCAGCACTGTGCCTCCTGTTAGCTTTGATCGAAGGCCTACAGGATGAGCATCTGCGCGTACGCCAGGCAGCAGGAAGCGTTTTACCCGGCAGCAAACGAAAACGCCCGGCACAAGGCCGGGCGTTTGCGTTGAAGCGCTACAGCAGGATCAGAACTCGTGATCTGCAGTGTCCGGGTTCAGGTTGGCAATACCCAGCTTGCCTGCGGCCTGCTCGATCGACCCGGTCTGCTTGACCAGGGCAGCGATGGCGTCACGTACAACCTGGTTGCCGGCAGCGTTGTCGGCGGCGATCAGCTGGTCGTAGTGCTCGCCTTTGAGGGCATGGTCGACGATTACCTGAAGCTTGGCCTCGGTGGCTTCCAGGTCGGCCTTGAGGGTTGCATCGGCGGCTGGGTCAACCTTGGCGACCAGCGACGACAGGCTAGGGCCGGTCATCTTGGTGCCGTCCGCACGGGTGTACTCGCCCAGGTAGACGTTGCGGATGCCCTTGGCGTCGTAGAAGTGCGAGTAGTGGGTGTTGTCGCTGAAGCAGTCCTGCTCGTCTTCCGGCGAGTTGGCTTCCAGCGAAACTTTCATGCGCTCACCCGCCAGTTCGCCCAGCGACAGGCTGCCCATGCCGAACAGCATCTTGCGCAGGCCGTCGTTGACAGGCTCGGCTTCCAGCTTGGCGCGGTAGTTGTCGGCGACGTTCGGTGCCCAGTTGCCGACCATCTCTTCGAGATCGGTGACCAGCAGGTCGGTAACCGCTTTCAGGTAGGCGCGGCGGCGGTCGTTGTGGCCACCGGTAGCGCCCTGGCCTTCCAGGTAGTCGGATGCCGGACGGTTGCCAGCGCCTGGGCCGGTGCCGTTCAGGTCCTGGCCCCAGAGCAGGAACTCGATGGCGTGATAGCCCGTGGCAACGTTGGCTTCGGAGCCAGCCAGCTCGTTCAGGCCAGCCAGTTTTTCGGGGGTGATGTCCTTGACGTCGACCTTCTCTTCACCCACCTGGATCTCGGTGTTGGCAATGATGTTGGCGCTGGCCGCCGGGTTGCCCAAGGCGTGCTCGTAGCTCTTGTCGACGTAGTCGATCAGGCCTTCGTCCAGGGGCCAAGCGTTCACCTGGCCTTCCCAGTCGTCGATGATGGTGTTGCCAAAGCGGAAGGCTTCGCTCTGCAGGTACGGTACACGCGCGGCGAACCAGGCTTCCTTGGCGGCTTTCAGGGTTTCGTCGTTGGGCTTGGCCAGGAACGCGTCGACTGCGGTCTGCAGCGCCTTGGCAGTGCTCAGCGAGTCGCTGTACACGGCGTAGACCATGTCGGTGTAATGCTTGACCACGGCTTTGCCGGCTGCTTCGTCGACAGCGGCTGGCGCAGCAGCGGTGGTGGCAGCAGCAGGTGCCTGGGCTTGCGCCGCGGCGGCTTTTTCGTCCTTGCCTTCACCGCAACCGGCGAGGGCGATGGCAATGGCCAGCAGACTGGCGGAGGCCAGAGGCATTCGAATCATTGTTGGTTTTCCTGCATCGTGTGGTTGGACCAAGGGGTGGACCGTGCGCCGTGGCACGCGAAACTACAACATCATGCGAAAGATTTGCATTTGCTGTAAAGGGGCGGGCGCGCAATTCATGTAAATCCGGGGCACGGCCTGTAACCGGGCAGGTGGCCTCAGGACACCGAAACCCGGTTGCGTTGCGCTTGTTTGAGGAAGTGGGTCAGTTCGCGGGCTGAAAGGGGTTTGCTGTAGTGGTAGCCCTGGCCCTCGTGGCAACCCTGGGCAACGATGTAGGTTTCCTGTTCGGCGGTTTCCACGCCCTCGGCGATCACCTGCATCCCCAGGCTCTTGCCCAGCTGGATGATGGCGCGAACGATTGTGGCGTCGTCATCGTCGTCGAGCAGGTCCTGAACGAAGCTCTTGTCGATCTTGATCTTGTCCAGCGGCAGCGACTTCAGGTAGCTGAGGGACGAGTAGCCAGTGCCGAAGTCGTCGATGGCAATCAGCGCCCCGGAGCGGCGCAGGCTCAACAGGTGCTGGGCGGCGGTACTGATGTCTTCCATCAGGCCGGTTTCAGTGACTTCCAGTTCCAGGCTGCGCGGTGGTAGGCGATAGGCTTGCAGCAGGTTGTTGACCACCCGTGGCAGCTCGCTGTGGTGCAGTTGCACGGTTGACAGGTTGACCGCCATGCGCAGGTCGCTGAAGCCCTGATCGTGCCATTCGCGCAGTTGTCGACAAGCCTGGTCAAGCACCCATTCGCCGATGCTGATGATGCTGCCATTCTGCTCGGCCAAAGGGATGAACTGGTCGGGTGGCACCATGCCCAGTTCCGGGTGCTGCCAGCGCAGCAGGGCTTCTACGCCAACCACCCGGTGGTCGCGGTAGCTGATCTGTGGCTGGTACACCAGGTACAGCTGGTTGCGCGGCAGGGCTTCACGCAGGTCCTTTTCCAGTTCGCGACGGCGGCGCATCTCGCTGTCGACGCTGGCGATATAGAATTGGTAGCGGTTGCGCGAACGGACCTTGGCCAGGGTCATGGTCTGTTCGGCTTTCTGCAGCAGTTTTTCGGTGCTGTCGCCGTCTTCGGGGAACAGGGTGATGCCGATGGTCGCACGCAGGCGGATTTGCTCGTGGTCGAGGTCGAACGCCACTTCCAGGTCGTCGAGGATGCTCTGCGCCAGTTCGGCAGCCTCGTAGGGCTGCTCGATATTGGCCTGTACCAGGGCGAACTGGTCACCGCCCAGCCGTGCCAGGGCGCCCAAGCGGCCGCTGTGGGCGCGTAGCCGGTCGGCCAGGGCCAGCAGCAACTGGTCACCGACCTGGTAGCTGAATTGTTCGTTGATGCCCTTGAAGTCGTCCAGGCCTAAGCACAGCACTGCCACGCGGTGCTGTAGGCGGCCGCCGTCGACGAGGATCTTGTCCAGTTGCTGCTGCAGTTGCTGGCGGTTGGGCAGGCCGGTGAGGAAGTCATACTGGGCCATGCGCTGCAGGCTGTTTTCCGCCTCGTGGCGTAGATGGGTGTTGCGTTCGATCGAGGCCAGCAACTGGTTGGCGGTGTTCACCCACAGCCCCAGTTCGTTTTTCTCGTGGCCCTTGAGCAGCGGTATCTGGTGCTGGCTGGGGCGGTCAGGGTTGATCTGGGTGAGATGCTCGATGATCTTCGACAGCGGTTTGGTGAGCAGCCAGTGGTAGACCAGGTACAGCACCAGGCCCATGGCCATGGCCCGCAGCACCCCGGAAATGAAGATGATCACCGCGTTGATCAGGAAATCTTTACCGTAGGACGAGGTATCGAGGGTAATGCTGAGGTCGCCGTAGTATTCGCTGTAAGGGCCACGGCCGACCAGTTGCGTGGTGTAGGTGCGTTCCTGGCCGAGGATGAGGTCGGTGAGCCAGCGCATGGACATGTCCTGCAGCGGGCGGGACTTTTCTGCCAGCATGGTTTCGTTGGGATGGCCAATGGAGGCCATGCGCACCGATTCGTCCTGGAACAGGCCTTCAATGACCTGCATGCCCATTTCACGGTCGAGGCTGTACACCGCCTGGGTCGAAGGGTCGCGGAACATGTCGAGGATGCGCTGGGCATCATTGTTCACGGCTTGGCGGGTCTTGTAGGTGTCGTAGATGATTTGCGCACAGCTGAGCACGACGCCAACCGCCAGCGCCGACAGCAGCACGACCCTGAGCAACTTGACCGACAAGCTGTTCCGCAATTCCAGCTTCAATGGGGTTTCCTTAATCCATGCGCATGGCATCATTTTGCCATCAACGATGACGATACACTACCGGCCGACCATTAGCAGTGTATCGGTTGCCTGACCCCGCAACTTGAATGCGCTGTATCAATCTTCCAGAGGTTTGATGTTAGCGTGGTATGCGGGCTGAGCAAGCAAAACCGTGGCAGCCTCTTTGCGGGCAATACAGGCATAAAAAAACCCGGCACGTGGCCGGGTTTCTTGCTCAAGGCTGAGGGACTCAGGCCTTGAAGGTCTTGCCTTCGAACTGCTCGGCAACGAAGGCCCAGTTGACCAAGTTCCAGAACGCCTCGACGTACTTCGGACGCAGGTTGCGGTAGTCGATGTAGTAGGCGTGTTCCCAGACGTCGCAGGTCAGCAGCGGGGTGTCGCCGCTGGTCAGTGGGCAGCCGGCGCCGATGGTGCTGGCCAGGGCCAGGGAACCGTCAGCTTTCTTCACCAGCCAGCCCCAGCCGGAACCGAAGGTGCCAACCGAAGTCTTGGTGAACTCTTCCTTGAACTTGTCGAAGGAACCGAAAGCGGCGTTGATGGCGTCAGCCAGTGCACCGGTCGGCTGGCCGCCGCCGTTTGGCGACAGGCAGTTCCAGTAGAAGGTGTGGTTCCAGACTTGAGCGGCGTTGTTGAAGATGCCGCCCGACGAGCTCTTGACGATCTCTTCCAGGGTCTTGCCTTCGAATTCGGTGCCTGGGACCAGGTTGTTCAGGTTCACGACATAGGTGTTGTGGTGCTTGTCGTGGTGATACTCCAGGGTTTCCTTGGAGATGTGCGGCTGCAGGGCATCGTGGGCGTACGGCAGCGGCGGCAATTCAAAAGCCATGGTGGATCTCCTGATTCAGGTCTGTTTGCGGTTTGCGCAAGGCCGATCACGGGCGGCCCGATAAGCGTCGGCGAGTCTGTACTCTTTGCGACGCAAGCGCTGGATCATAGCACCGGGCCCGGCGCATAACCACGCAACAAACATAGGGAATAGAGGTTCCGGAGGGGTAGGGCTGAGCCGACCGGCGGCTCGGCGCTGCGCGGGTGTTGCCTGCAAGACCGACTGCCGCTCGATCTTGCAGTCGATGAATATGTCGCGCCAGGCCCCGAGGTCAGTTGAAGATCAGTTGCGCAGCCACCGCAAACATCATCACTGCCACCATCAGGTCGAGCATCCGCCAGGTCGCCGGCCGCGCCAGCCACGGAGCCAGCCACGCCGCGCCAATGGCCAGGGTCGAGAACCACAGCAGTGAAGCGCTGGCCGCCCCGGCCACGTAGGCGCCAGGGGCGGACTGTTGGGC
>AZIG01003772.1_pt1 | contig 55189 bp, 50 predicted proteins | sample 359071 | NCBI WGS metagenome assembly AZIG01 (sample SAMN02429714, study PRJNA222667) | marine sediment metagenome | biome: Sediment sample; isolation source: enrichment culture of sample MGS-AQ(UA) from oil contaminated terminal site... | place: Jordan: Aqaba | collected 2011-05-15 | depth 18 m m | reverse complement strand
GCCTGCACGGGTACGCTATCCCTGCAGGCGCGGGCTTGCCCGCGAAAGGGCCGGCACAGGCAACACAAATTTCCTCGATCATCGGTTATCCTCAGGCCATCGCCAGCCTTCGGAGCCACCATGACCTCTCCTCGTCTGCTCGTTCCCCTGAGCTTTGCCCTGCTTTCTGCTTGCGCGCAACAACCGTCACAGCCCGTTGACCTGGACGCCGAAAGCGAATGCCCCAAGCGCCTGCAGGTCGGCCAGATCCTCACGCTTACCTTGCCCAGCAACCCCACCACCGGCTACCGCTGGCTGGTACAGAACCCGGCGCCCAACGTGTTGCAAAGCCTTGGTCCCGAGGTTTACAGCGCGCCTGAAGACACCGGTATCGTCGGCAGCTCGGGCATGTCGACCTGGCGCTTCCAGGCCCGCGCGACTGGCGAAGGGAACCTGGTATTGGTCTACCAGCAACCCTGGGCCCCGGAAGTGCGCCCGGTGCAGACCTTCGATTGCGCCATTCGGGTCAATTGAACGCAAAGCGCTGGTCAGCCAACCATGCATCCAGGCTGCGGTTTGGCTAGAATGCGCCCCCTGCCTATCACCCTATCACCAGCCGCCTGGATTCGCCGTGAGCAAACAACCCGACCGCCTTTTCTCCCAACCCCTGGAGCAGGTGCCCGACTTCGTCTTCAACGAAGACGTCGTGCGTGTGTTCCCGGACATGATCAAGCGCTCGGTGCCCGGTTACCCAACCATCGTCGAGAACCTCGGCGTACTGGCCGCTCGGTTCGCCCAGCCAGGCACCGCGCTGTACGACCTGGGCGCATCGCTGGGTGCCGTTACCCAGTCGCTGCGTCGTCATGTACGCAGCGACGGCTGCAGGGTAATCGCGGTGGATAACTCCGCCGCCATGGTCGAGCGCTGCCGCCAGTACCTCACTGCACAAGATTCGATGTTCCAGGAGTTGCTGCCGGTGCACGTGCTGGAGGCCGATATCCTTGCCCTGCCCTTCGAGCCCGCCTCGGTAGTGGCGATGAACTTCACCCTGCAGTTCATCGCCCCTGACCAGCGCCTTGAACTGCTCGGGCGAATCCGCCAGGCGCTGCTGCCCGGCGGCGCGCTGATTCTCTCGGAGAAGCTGCGCTTCGCCGATGAGCAAGAGCAGGACCTGCTCAATGAGCTGCACCTGGATTTCAAACGGGCCAATGGCTACAGCGAACTGGAGATCGCCCAGAAGCGCAGCGCCATCGAGAACGTGATGAAGCCCGATACACTCGAAGCCCACCAGGAACGCCTGCGCGCAGCCGGCTTCTCGAAAGTGGTGCCTTGGTTCCAATGCCTTAACTTCGCCTCGTTGATAGCCCTGCCATGATCGATTTGTCTCCCCTCGTCCGCCGCCTGGCGGGCACGCCTCTGGCTTCCTGGTCGCAAGGCCTGCAAGCGCAACTGGACGCCAAGCTGGAAAAGGGCCACGGTGACCTCGACCGCTGGCGCGGGGCGCTGGAAGCCCTGCCCGCCCTGCAACCCAGTGAAATCGACCTGGTCAACGGGTTGCGTCTGGATTGCGACTGCGACGACGCCACCCGCGCGCAGATGCGCCAGGCATTGATGGGCCTGTCGCCCTGGCGCAAAGGGCCGTTCGACCTGTTTGGCGTGCACGTTGACACCGAATGGCGTTCGGACTGGAAGTGGTCGCGGGTCGGCCCGCACCTGGACCTCAAGGGCAAACGCGTACTCGACGTGGGCTGTGGCAATGGCTACTACCAGTGGCGCATGCTCGGCGCTGGCGCGGACATGGTGATCGGGGTCGACCCCAACTGGCTGTTCTTCTGCCAGTTCCAGGCCGTGCAGCAATACCTGCCGGAGTTGCCGGCCTGGCACCTGCCGTTCGCCCTGGAAGACCTGCCCGCCAACCTGGAAGGTTTCGATACCGTGTTCTCCATGGGCGTGTTCTATCACCGCCGCTCGCCCATCGAGCACTTGCTGGCGCTCAAGGACTGCCTGGTCAAAGGTGGCGAGCTGGTGCTGGAAACGCTGGTTATCGAGGGCGACGAAAACCAGGTGCTGGTGCCTGAGGACCGCTACGCACAGATGCGCAATGTCTGGTACCTGCCGTCGGTACCGGCGCTGGCCCGCTGGCTGCGCCGTGCCGGCTTCAGCGATGTGCGCTGCGTCGACGTTAGCGTGACCAGCGTCGAGGAACAGCGCAGCACCGAGTGGATGCGCTACCAGTCGCTGAGCGACTTCCTCGACCCGAACGACCACAGCAAGACCATCGAAGGCCTGCCAGCCCCACGCCGCGCCACCCTGCTGGCGCGCAAATAAAAAAGGCGCCCGCATGGGCGCCTGAATACACCTGCGGCGAGGAGCCGTCGCGGCGCAGGTGTTGTTACCTCAATCCTTGGCCACCTCACGAGCCCTCTCTTGCGCTTTGCGCTCGCGCTCTGCAACAGCCTGTTGCTTGTCGCCGTGCAGTCGCTGCTGGTCTTCGCGGAAGGCTTGCCAGAACTGCCTGGAGCGCTCCGCACCGCCCTCGGCATAAACACTGGCGCTGCCCAGGGCAAGGGTGGCCAACAGCAGGTATTTGGTCAGGTTCATCGTGTTTGCCTCGTAATAACCGATCGGACACGGCCATCCTAGCGAGGGCTGGCTAACGGCAAGGTGAGGCGGGGATTACAGTCCTGCAATGTGGCCTTGTGTGGACTGTTCGGGCCTCTTCGCGGGTAAACCCGCTCCTACAGGAACGGGTTTATCCGCGAAGAGGCCCGAACAGACCGCCAGATAACAGCAGAATTACAAATCCGTTATCTGCATCGCAGGCCTTTTTTCATGCCGTAACATGGGGGCCCTTGACCCTGATGTCACTACAGGGTCAAGAATCGCCCCCTTTCAACAAACCGAGCCCCCAATGCGCCTACTGATCATCGAGGACGAGCTGCGTACCGCCGACTACCTGCAACAAGGCCTGCGCGAAAACGGTTACGTGGTCGACTGCGCCCGCACAGGCACCGACGGCCTGCATCTGGCCCGCCAACAGACCTACGACCTGATCATCCTCGACGTCAACTTGCCCGAAATCGATGGCTGGACCGTGCTGCAGCGGCTACGTGCCGAATCGGCCACGCGCATCATGATGCTTACCGCCCACGGTCGCTTGGCCGATCGGGTAAGAGGCCTGGACCTGGGCGCGGATGACTACCTGCTCAAACCTTTTGAGTTTCCTGAGCTACTGGCGCGCATCCGCAGCCTGCTGCGCCGCAACGACCAGCAACTGCAACCCAGCACCCTGCGCGTCGCTGACCTGGAGCTGGACCCCGGCCGCCACCGCGCCTACCGCGCCGGGCAACGCATCGACCTGACCGCCAAGGAGTTCGCCCTGCTGCACCTGCTAATGCGCCAGACTGGCGAAGTGTTGTCGCGCACGCAGATCATCTCACTGGTGTGGGACATGAACTTCGACTGCGACACCAACGTGGTCGAGGTCTCGATCCGGCGCCTGCGGGCGAAGATCGACGATCCGTTCGACAACAAGCTGATCCATACCCTGCGTGGTGTGGGCTACGTACTTGAGGCTCGCCTTTGAAAAACGCCAGCCTGTCGTTACGCCTGGGCCTGAGCGTGACATTGATGGGCGCCGCATTGGTGCTGCTGCTGGCCTGCCTGGCCGTGTTTGCCCTGGATCACGAACTGGACAGCCGCGCGCGCAAGGATTTGGCGCGCAAGATGCTTCAGGTCGAGCACAACCTGCGTGTCGACCTGCGCAGCGAGGACCTGGGCAGCCGCGCCCATCCACTGCTGGACCTGGTGATGGGGCATGACAACCTGAGCCTCAGTGTACTGGCCCTCGACGGCCGCCACCCCCACCTGCTCAGCCTTGGCCCGGCCCTGGAATCGCGGGTCGGTGAACTGCACACCGATGCGCGCCTGGCCTTTCACGCCTGGCGTGACAGCGGCGGTAACCAGATCCTCACCGTTACCCGGCTGATGCGCCTGCGCGACAACACCGCCGTCAAGGTGATGATGTCGCTCAACCGCGCCGACGACAACGCCCTGCTGCAAGCCTACCTGCACTCCACGTTGCTCGCATTGCCACTGCTACTGGTTTTGATTGGTGCGGGGGCATGGTGGCTGATGCAGCGCGGCCTGAAACCGTTGCGGCACTTCCGGCGCATTGCCGGGCAGGTGTCGGCCCAGGACCTGCAGCATCGCCTGCCCGCTACCTGCTTGCCACAGGAACTGGCGGAACTGGCCGGCAGTATCAACGTGATGCTCGACCGCCTCGACCAAGGTGTCAGGCAGTTGTCGCAGTTCTCTGACGACCTGGCCCATGAACTGCGTACACCGTTGGGCAACCTGATGGGCAAGGCGCAGGTGACACTGGCCCGTGAGCGGGACAACGCCAACTATCGGGAAGTGCTGGAAGACAGTATCGAAGAGCTGACCCGGCTCAACCGCATCATCAATGACATGCTGTTTCTTGCCCAAGTCAGCCAGCCACATACGCAGGTCGCATTGAAGCCCTTGGCGCTGGCCGACGAGGCAGCGCGGGTTGTCGAGCTGTTTGCCTACAGTGCCGAGCTGAAAGAGATTGAGCTAAGTGTTCAGGGCTGGGGAACAGCGCAGGGAGACCGGCTCATGTTTCAGCGGGCACTGTCGAACCTGTTGAGCAACGCCATACGGCACAGTCCAGAGGGTAAACCTATAGCTCTGCGCATCGAACGCTCGGGCAGCGAAGTACGGCTATCCGTGGAGAACCAGGGGCCGGGTGTTGCGGCAGAGCAACAGTCGCGCTTGTTCGAGCGGTTTTACCGGGTAGGTTCGGGGCGCTCGCGGCTGGAGGGCGGGACCGGGCTGGGGTTGGCAATCGTAAAGTCGATCATGCAGTTGCATGGCGGGCGGGTCGAGGTCAGCAGCTGCCCCCTGGGGCCTACCCGGTTTACCTTGGTGTTTCCTGCCGAGTGATCGGCCGCCTGTACCGGCCTCTTCGCGGGCTTGCCCGCTCCCGCAGGGGCTGCACAGCCTCAAGGCCTGTGGGCTACCTGTGGGAGCGGGCAAGCCCGCGAAAAGGCCGGTACAGGCGACCAACAATCAGCGCGAAGCCGCCACGATCAGCGCCTTCATTTCGGCAACAGCAGCCTTGAAGCCGACAAACAGGGCATGCGCCACCAGTGCATGGCCAATGTTCAGCTCATTGATACCTTTGATCGCCGCCACCGCCTCGACGTTGTGGTAGTGCAGCCCGTGACCCGCATTGACGATCAGCCCCTGCCCCACGCCAAACGCCACACCGTCGACGATGCGCTTGAGCTCTTCAGCCACTTCGGTGGGGGTTTCTGCATCGGCATAACGGCCGGTGTGAAGCTCGATGGCCGGTGCGCCAACCCGACGCGAGGCCTCGATCTGCCGCTCGTCGGCGTCGATGAACAGCGACACCTCGGCACCAGTACGCGCCAGCCGTTCCACTGCAGCCTTGATCCGCGCTTCCTGCCCTGCCACATCCAGGCCACCTTCGGTGGTCAGCTCCTGACGGGTTTCGGGAACCAGGCAGATGTGCGCCGGGCGAATCTTCTCGGCAAAGGCCATCATCTCTTCGGTGACGCCCATCTCGAAGTTCATGCGGGTTTGCAGCACATCCTTGAGCAGCATGACATCACGCTCCTGGATGTGCCGGCGGTCTTCACGCAGGTGCACGGTGATGCCATCGGCGCCTGCTTCCTCGGCGTCCAGGGCTGCCTTGACCGGGTCAGGGTAGCGCGTGCCACGGGCCTGGCGCAGGGTCGCCACGTGGTCGATGTTTACGCCAAGAAGCATGCGGTTGCTGTGAGTCACGAAAGGCTCTCCTGAAGATTTAGCCCAACAGCATACGTCCAGATCAGCGCTTGCGAAACAGTTCCCGGCTGACCAGCGGTTTTGCACCCAGATGAACTGCCAGTGCCTGGCGCATCAGCCGCTTCGCGGCAAGCAAGGCGCCGGGTGCGTCCCAATCGGTTTGGGCCATAGCCAGCAGTTCGGTGCCACGGAACAGGCCGGGCTGCGCCAGCTCTACCCGCTCCAGGCCGGCGTCAACGCGCAAGCGGTACAGGCCATCGGCGGCAATGGGCTGCTCGTTGACGTCATGGTGCAAGGAAAACGCATAACCGAGTTCGTCCAGCAGCCGCCATTCGAACGAGCGCAGCAGGGGTTCCAGCGGGCGCCCGGCACTCAGTGCCTGCAAGGTCAAGGTGTAGTGCTCGAACAGCGCCGGGAACGGCGCTTCGGCAGGCAGCAGGCGCATCAGCAGTTCATTGAGGTACAACCCGCTGAACAGGGCATCGCCGTGTAGCCAGGCGGCGATGCCGGTGCCGTCCATGCGGCCGACATTCTTCAGCTCGCCGCGCCCACGCAGCTCCACCTCCAGCGACACGAATGGTCGCACCAGGCTGCCGCCCTTGCCCCGCGCGCGGCGCAACACGGCTCGCATGCAGCCCTGCGGGGTGAAGAAGTCTACCAGCGCGCTGGTTTCCTTATAGGCACGGCTATGCAGTACGTAGGCTGGCTGGGGGGTGGGTTGGTCCATGCACTATCTCTGGGGCCTGATGTACGTGTGGGAGCGGACGTGCCCGCGAAAGCGTCAGTGAACCCACTATCGCATTCGCGGGCCAGCCCGCTCCCACAGGAATAACCGACCGGTCAGGTAATTACAGGTCACCGTAGCCCAGCGAACGCAGGGCGCGCTCGTCATCGGACCAGCCGCCTTTGACCTTGACCCACAGGTTGAGCATGACCTTGGAATCGAACAGCACTTCCATGTCCTTGCGCGCCTCGGAACCGATGCGCTTGATGCGCTCGCCCTTGTCACCAATGATGATTTTCTTCTGGCCGTCGCGCTCGACCAGGATCAGCGCGTGAATGTGCAGCACATGGCCCTGCTGCTTGAATTCCTCGATTTCGACGGTGATCTGGTACGGCAGCTCCGCACCCAACTGGCGCATGATCTTCTCGCGTACCAGTTCAGCGGCGAGGAAGCGGCTGCTACGGTCGGTGATCTGGTCTTCGGGGAAGAAATGATCGTTCTCGGGCAGGTGCTTGGCGATCTGTGCTTCCAGCGCTTCAAGGTTGTGCCCCTGCTGCGCGGAAATCGGCATCACCTCGGCGTTCGGCAGTTGCTCTTGGAGCCACTGCAGGTGCGGGATCAGCTCGGCTTTCTCTTCCATGCGGTCGGTCTTGTTGACCGCGATGATCAGCGGGCCGGTCACATACTGCACGCGCTCCAGAACCAGTTGGTCCTCGTCGGTCCACTTGGTACGGTCGACCACGAAGATAACCACGTCGACGTCCTTGAGGGCTGCCGAGGCGTTGCGGTTCATGTAGCGGTTCAGTGCCTTGTCGTTGGCTTTGTGCATCCCCGGGGTATCGACATAGATCGCCTGCACATCACCTTCGGTCTTGATGCCGAGCATGTTGTGGCGGGTGGTCTGCGGCTTGCGCGAGGTAATCGCCAGCTTCTGACCGAGGATGTGGTTGAGCAGGGTCGACTTGCCGACGTTGGGGCGGCCGACAATGGCTACGTAGCCGCAGCGAGTCGGGTTGCTATCAGTCATTGCCATTCTCCACGCCCAGGGCGATCAGTGCAGACGCGGCGGCGACTTGCTCGGCAATACGCCGGCTAACGCCCTGACCACGGCTCTTGTTGTTCAGCAGTACCACTTCGCATTCGACGAAGAAGGTCCGGCAGTGTGGTTCACCCTGGATATCCACGACTTCGTAACGCGGCAGCTCACAGCTGCGCGACTGCAGGAACTCTTGCAGGCGGGTTTTCGGATCTTTATTGGTGTCGACCAGTGTCAGGCCTTCAAACTCATCGGCCAGCCAGGCCAGGATGCGCTCGCGGGCAGTGTCCATGTCAGCGTCCAGGTAGATGGCACCAATCAGTGCCTCCAGGGCGTCAGCCAGGATCGACTCGCGGCGAAAGCCGCCGCTCTTGAGTTCTCCGGAGCCCAGGCGCAGGTAATCGCCCAGGTCAAAACCACGGGCCAGACGGGCCAGGGTCTCACCCTTGACCAACCGTGCACGCAGCCGCGACAACTGGCCTTCGCGGGCCTGCGGAAAACGCTCGAACAGCGCTTCACCGGCAACGAAGTTGAGAATGGCGTCACCGAGGAACTCCAGGCGCTCATTGTTGCGCCCGGCGTAACTGCGATGGGTCAGTGCCAGGAGCATCTGGTCCTGGTTCTTGAAGGTGTAACCGAGCTTTCGCTCCAGACCGGCAAGGGAAGCACTCATGCGGCCACCCGATCGTTGTTCAACGCGTTGTTCAAATCAACATCCTGAAAGACTGTTTGGCTGTGGTCCGCCGATCGATTTGCGGCGAATCTCCCGATCCCTGAGAACACAGCCTATGTCAGAAATGCATTCGGCGCTGTCTACTGGACAGCGCCGATGGGTATCAATGGATCAGACCAACCCGCGACAGGTTGGGCAAGTGGCTGAGTTTGGGCTCTGGCCAGCTCATCCACACCGCGAAAGCCTTGCCGACAATGTTCCGGTCCGGAACCATGCCGTGCAGTTCCTTGGGAATGTTCGGGTCATCCCAGAAACGGCTATCGTTGGAGTTGTCGCGGTTGTCTCCCATCATGAAGTAATGGCCCGCAGGCACGGTCCACTGCTGGTCCGGCGGCATGCGATAACGGCTCATTTCCTTGCGGATCAGGTGCTCGGTCTCGCCGAGTTTTTCCTTGTACAGCTGAGCGCTGCCCAGGGTACCCGGCTCGCTGCCCACCAGTTGTTCGGCAACGGGCTGGCCGTTGACGAACAGCCGTTTGTCGTTGGTATAGCGAACTACGTCGCCCGGGAGGCCAACCACACGTTTGATGTAGTTGACATTCGGGTCGCTCGGGTAGCGGAACACCATCACATCCCCGCGTTGCGGGTCACCGATCGCGATGACCTTCTTGTCGATCACCGGCAGACGAATGCCGTACGAGAACTTGTTCACCAGGATGAAGTCGCCCACTTCCAGGGTCGGCTTCATCGATCCCGAGGGGATCTGGAACGGCTCGACCAGGAACGAACGCAGCACCAGCACGATGAACAGTACCGGGAAGAACGACTTGCCATACTCGACCAGCAACGGCTCCTTGTTCAGCCGTTCGACCACCGCCATCTCGGGCTGGCTGACGCTGCCCTGATAGTTGGCAATTGCCGCACGCCGGCGCGGGGCCAGGAACAGCAGGTCGATCAAGCCCAGCAGACCGCAGATGAAGACGGCGATGACTAGCAACAGCGGGAAATTTAGCGACATAGGACCTAGCTATCCAACCTGAGCACGGCGAGGAAGGCTTCTTGTGGAATTTCCACGTTGCCCACCTGTTTCATGCGTTTCTTACCGGCCTTCTGCTTCTCCAGCAGCTTCTTCTTACGGCTGACGTCACCGCCGTAGCACTTGGCCAGTACGTTCTTTCTGAGCGCCTTGACGGTTGTCCGCGCAATGATCTGGCCGCCAATGGCTGCCTGAATCGCTACGTCAAACATCTGCCGAGGGATCAGTTCCTTCATCTTCTCGGTCAACGCACGGCCTTTGTAGGCCGCGTTGTCGCGGTGCACGATCAATGCCAGGGCATCAACCTTGTCGCCGTTGATCAGTACGTCCAGCTTGACCAGGTTGGCCGACTGGTAGCGATCGAAATGATAGTCCAGCGAAGCATAGCCGCGGCTGGTGGATTTGAGGCGATCGAAGAAGTCGAGCACCACTTCGTTCATCGGCATGTCGTAACGCACCTGCACCTGGCTACCGAGGAACTGCATGTCGCGCTGTACGCCACGCTTCTCGATGCACAGGGTGATGACGTTACCCAGGTGCTCCTGCGGAACCAGGATGGTCGCGGTGACGATCGGCTCGCGGAAGTCCGCTACGGCCGAGACGTCCGGCAGCTTGGACGGGTTGTCGACAACGATGGTTTCGCCGGTTTTCAACTCCAGCTCGTAGATTACGCTGGGTGCGGTGGTGATCAGGTCCAGGTCGTACTCGCGCTCCAGGCGCTCCTGGATGATTTCCATGTGCAACATGCCCAGGAAACCGCAACGGAAGCCAAAGCCCAGCGCGTCGGAGCTTTCCGGCATGTACTGCAGCGAGGAGTCGTTCAGGGTCAGCTTCTGCAGAGCGTCGCGGAAGTCCTCGAAGTCGTCGGAGCTGACCGGGAACAGGCCGGCGTAGACCTGCGGCTGAATCTTCTTGAAGCCGGGCAGCACTTCGACCTCAGGGGTCGAGGACAGGGTCAGGGTGTCGCCAACCGGGGCGCCGTGAATGTCCTTGATGCTGGCGATGATGAAGCCTACTTCGCCGGCTTTCAGATCAGCAGTCTGGGTGTGTTTCGGGGTGAAGACACCGACGCTGTCGACCAGGTGCACCTTGCCGGTGGACTTGACCAGGATCTTGTCGCCTTTCTTGACGCGGCCCTGGCGCACGCGCACCAGCGAGACTACACCCAGGTAATTGTCGAACCAGGAGTCGATGATCAGCGCTTGCAGCGGTGCATCGATCTCACCTTCTGGCGCGGGGATGGTGTGCACCAGGCGCTCGAGCACCTCGTCCACGCCCATGCCGCTCTTGGCGCTGCAGGCTACGGCGTCGGTGGCGTCGATACCGATGATCTTCTCGATCTCGTCCTTGACGCGGTCCGGGTCGGCCTGTGGCAGGTCCATCTTGTTCAGGACCGGCATGACCTCCAGACCTTGCTCGATAGCGGTGTAGCAGTTGGCCACGGACTGGGCTTCCACGCCCTGGCCGGCGTCGACAACCAGCAGTGCACCTTCACAGGCCGCCAGCGAGCGCGAAACTTCGTAGGTGAAGTCGACGTGGCCGGGGGTATCGATGAAGTTCAGCTGGTAGATCTTGCCGTCCTGCGCCTTGTAGTGAAGCGTGACGCTGTGGGCCTTGATGGTGATACCGCGCTCACGCTCCAGGTCCATGGAATCGAGCACCTGGGCTTCCATCTCGCGCGCCGTCAGGCCGCCGCACATCTGGATGAAACGGTCAGCCAGCGTCGACTTGCCATGGTCGATGTGGGCGATGATGGAGAAATTGCGGATATGACTCAAATCACTCACGGGTCAACACTCGAAAAGGCTGCGAGCCGGACGCCCGCCGAAAAATAGCCGGGAATTGTACCTTAAGCTGCTGGGTTATGGGAGATTCCTCTGTCCGACTGTACACAGCAATCATTCCCGCAATTGTGAAGATTCATGAAAAAGGGCAGCCGAAGCTGCCCTTTCGCCTTGCGAAACCGCTTATTCAGCAAGCTTGAAGGTGATGAAGCTGGCACGCCCCTGACGCAGCACGCGCATCGACACAGAACGGTTCTTCGGCAGTTCCTTGGCGATTTCGGTGAATTCCTTGGCCGAACCGATGGCCTGGTTGTTCAGATGGCTGATGACATCACCCGGGCGCAAGCCGATCATGGCTGCCGGACCATCCTGCACTTCCTTGATGACCACGCCACCTTTGAGCTCCAGAGATTTTTTCTGCTCGGCGGTCAGGTCGGCGACCGATACACCCAGGCGGTTGCTGCTACGCTCAGCGCTGCCGTCGGCACCGGTGCCGATGTCGACATCGTCGTCCGGCAGTGCGCCGACGCTGATGTTCAGGGTCTGGCGTTTGCCGTTGCGGATGATTTCCAGCTTGGCCTTCTCGCCATCCTTGAGGCTGCCAACCAGGTGTGGCAGATCGGCCGACATGACGATTGGCTGGCCGTTCATGCTGAGGATCACGTCACCCACCTGCAGGCCGCCTTTGGCCGCCGGGCCGTCTTCCAACACCTGGGCCACCAGGGCACCCGCCGGCTTGTCCAGGCCGAACGATTCGGCCAGGTCCTTGTTGACCTCCTGAATCACCACGCCCAGCCAGCCGCGGCTGACCTTGCCGTCTTTCTTCAGCTGGTTGGAGACATCGATCGCTACATCGATCGGGATGGCGAACGACAGGCCCATGAAACCGCCAGAACGGGTGAAGATTTGCGAGTTGATACCCACCACTTCGCCTTTCATGTTGAACAGCGGGCCGCCGGAGTTACCCGGGTTGATGGCAACGTCGGTCTGGATGAACGGCACGTAGGTGTCATTGGGCAGGGTCCGGCCCTTGGCGCTGACAATACCTTTGGTCACCGAATGGTCGAAGCCGAACGGCGAACCGATGGCCAGTACCCACTCGCCCACCTTGAGCTTTTCGGAATCCCCCAGCTTCACGGTCGGCAGGTTCTTGCCGTCGACCTTCAGCAGCGCCACGTCGGTACGCGGGTCGGTGCCAACCAGCTTGGCCTTCAGCTCGCTGCGGTCCGACAGGCGGACGATGATCTCATCGGCATCGGCCACCACATGGTTATTGGTGAGCACATAGCCATCACTGGAAATGATGAAGCCCGAGCCCAGCGACTGCGCCTCGCGCTGGCGGTCACCGCGCGGCGAGCGCGGCTGCTGGGGCATGTTGCGCTCGAAGAACTCGCGGAACATCGGCGGCAGGCCTTCCAGGTCCGGCATCTGACCTGCCGCGATTCGGCGCTCAGGCAGCTTCTGTTTGGTGCTGATGTTGACAACTGCCGGCGAAGCCTGCTCGACCAGGGTGGTGAAGTCCGGCAGGGCTTCCTCGGCCTGGGCGGTGAGTACCTGGCCGAGCATCAGCACAGCAGCGAACATCATTAGGTAGGATTTCAAGCGTGGTATTGACATACGACTCCCGTCACAACGAGCGGTAGTTTGGAAAGACCCCTGCACAACGCAGAAAGGCCAAGCTCTTCAAAGCCTGACCTATAGAAAATTTGCCGATGGATTGCAAATGACAATGCTTTAATTTCATTTCAGCCGTATGCCCATCCGACTTGGCTCGGCATGCAAAAGCGCGTCATTACTGGCGCGCCTGGGCATCCTGGGGGCGCATCGACAGGGCGACGCGTTCTGCCGTACCCAGCGGAATTTCGCCAACCACGGTCACCATCACTTTGCCCTTGGGTGTATTCAGGCGACGCGAGACTGCCGAGGTCGGGCCTAACTGGGTGCGCATGTCGGTGCTGCCATCATCGCTCACTTGCTCGATGAATACCGAAAAACGCGCCAGGCCGTCGTCATACATCAGGCTGCTGACCGAACTGTTGCGCTTGGGATCGCGGCGCACCGAGCTGTTGACCAGCTCGAAACCGGGTGGCAGCCAGTCCGAACGCCAACCCGCAGCGGTATCATTGCTACCGGCCGCCACATGTTGCACAGGCTTGCAGGCAGCACCTGGGCGCAGGTCTGCGTCGCTGGGGATGTCATCGGTATCGAGACGGGTCATCTGGAAGCGTTCCAGCAACTGCCCCTTGTCGTTGAGCATCAGCGAACGCAGCGGCAAGCCCGAGTGACGGTCCAGATGCAATTCGAAAGCATAACGGTGCTGGTCGCGTGGAGTGAGCGTAATGATCACGGCATCACGCCCGGCGACCCGCGACTTGCCTGCCACACTCAAATCGTACCAGCCCATCAATTTCAGCGGATCAAGCAAACGCGGTGCGGTATCCGACGGCACCACGACTCTGCTGGCCAAGGCCCCGCTGACGCACTCCACCTGGCCATCGACGCGCACGATTTCCTGGGCGGCGCCATCAAGCTGCAACAGCCGCTCGCTGACTTTGCCGTCCTCGACTCTGTGCCAGATGTCGTGGGAGGAGAAACTGCCATTGCGTTCGTAGACGAACGACCCTTGATAGCTCTGTTTTTGCTCGGCCTGTGCCAGCCTGCTCAACCACTCACTCGCCTCGGGCGAAGAGTTGGCCGCCAATGCTGGCACCGTCATGCAGCTGCCTATCAGCAGCGACAGGAGAGGTAGCGCGCGCATGATCCTCCTTACTTAACGGTTTTCCAGGCTGGCGGCGCGGGCATACGGCAATGCGGTTTCAGTGCCCTTGAGCGCAGATTCCTGGGCATGCTGGCGCAGGTACCCTGGCAGACGCTGATCCCAGCCGGCCTGGTTCTGCAGCACACCATTGGCCATTGGCCCGGTCGGTTGCTCACTGCTCTCACTATAGCCTGCCAAAACGGCCGGGCCTTGCGTTTGTGGCACACTCAGGCCTTGCTGGACAGGCTGCTGGGCAGCAAGCTCGGCCCCAGTGATCTCGTCCTGGTTGTACATACGCACACCCGCCAGCACCGCCACGGTAACCGAGGCAGCTACCGCCAGACGGCCAATGCTGCGCCAAGGGCCTTTCTTGACCTTGGCTGGCACGGCTTCGTCAGCCAGCGCGGCAGACACCGCCGAGGCGATATCCAGGTTAGGCAGCAGCAGCTCCTTGTGCATGGCTGCACGGGCCACCTGGTAACGCGACCAGGTGGCACGGGTTTCGGCTTCGTCGACGGCGTTCAACACCCGACGTAATTCCAGTTCATCCGCTTCGTTATCCATCACCGCGGACAGCGATTCCTGCAAAGCTTCACGACTCATGGCGGTTCCTCTCTTGGCGCTGTCGCCGCTGTCTCAGGTTTCCTGCAACAACGGCTGCAGGGCTTTATCTATGGCCTCCCGAGCGCGGAAGATTCGAGAGCGCACGGTACCCACCGGACATTGCATGACACTGGCAATGTCTTCGTAACTCAGCCCATCGAACTCGCGTAGCGTCAATGCCGTACGCAGGTCTTCGGGCAGTTGCTGGATGGTGCGATGGACAGTGCCTTCGATTTCATCCCGCAACAACGAGCGCTCTGGGGACTCGAGATCCTTGAGGCCATGATCGCCGTCGTAAAACTCCGCGTCCTCGGAGCTCACATCGCTGTCTGGCGGCCGTCTTCCACGGGACACCAGGTAGTTCTTCGCCGTGTTGATGGCGATGCGGTACAGCCACGTATAAAACGCACTGTCGCCGCGGAAGTTGCCAAGCGCACGGTAGGCCTTGATGAAGGCTTCCTGTGCTACATCCTGGGCCTCGTGGGTATCGTGAACAAACCGCACGATCAACCCGAGAATCTTGTGCTGATACTTCAGCACCAACAGATCGAAAGCTCGCCTGTCACCGCGCTGCACGCGCTCGACAAGCTGCTGATCCTCTTCCTGGGTTAGCATGAACACTCCTCAGTGAACTCGAAGGAGCGTTGCATCAGCCATCGTTCAGGCTTGCAACCATAGACTCGGGCTTTGCGCAAAAGTTCTCCCCTCCAAGCAAGTTTCCTGCAGCCCTTGGTCGGCTTGCACGGAAGACGCGGCGCGGTCACGGCCGGCAACGTCGATAATCAGGTTTCAAATACGCAGGGGTAAGCCCGCAAAGGCCTGCCGCCCTGCGTCGCCGCGGCAAATTGTGGCGTACGGGCAGCCTTCATAGGATTTCCGGCCATGTCGGAAAGTTCCCACAAAGGTTGTCGCAACCTGGCAAGTAGCATGGAAATTGGCCACCCGGGGCTGCTATAAAGGCATCCCGACACGTTTAACGATAGTTTCACAATGCCATCCGCGCGTGACCATTGTGCCGTGCCCCTCCCAAAGATTACTAGTGTCCCGACATGAGCCAACAATTCCAATATGATGTCCTGGTGATCGGCAGCGGTGCCGCCGGTCTCAGCCTGGCACTTAACCTACCCAGCCACCTTCGCGTAGCCGTGTTGAGCAAGGGCGACCTGGCCAATGGCTCGACCTTCTGGGCCCAGGGCGGCGTCGCTGCAGTGCTGGACAATACCGATACTGTGCAGTCGCATGTCGAGGACACCCTCAATGCCGGCGGCGGGCTGTGTCATGAAGATGCGGTGCGCTTTACCGTCGAGCACAGCCGCGAAGCGATCCAGTGGCTGATCGAGCAAGGCGTACCCTTCACCCGCGATGAGCACCACAGCGTCGACGATGGCAGCTTCGAGTTCCACCTCACCCGTGAAGGTGGCCACAGCCACCGGCGCATCATTCACGCCGCCGACGCTACCGGCGCGGCAATTTTCACCACGCTGCTGGAACAGGCTCGCCAGCGCCCGAACATCCAGCTGCTGGAGCAGCGGGTGGCGGTGGACCTGATCACTGAGCGCCGCCTGGGGTTACCCGGCCAACGCTGCCTGGGCGCCTACGTGCTCGACCGCAACACCGGCGAGGTAGACACTTTTGGCGCGCGCTTCACTGTGCTGGCCACTGGCGGTGCGGCCAAGGTCTACCTCTATACCAGCAACCCCGATGGTGCCTGCGGCGACGGTATCGCCATGGCCTGGCGGGCCGGCTGCCGGGTGGCGAATCTGGAATTCAACCAGTTCCACCCCACCTGCCTGTATCACCCGCAGGCCAAGAGCTTCCTGATCACCGAAGCCCTGCGCGGCGAGGGCGCCCTGCTGCGCCTGCCCAACGGCGAACGCTTCATGCCGCGCTTCGACCCACGCGAAGAGCTGGCCCCACGGGACATCGTGGCCCGCGCCATCGACCACGAGATGAAGCGTCTGGGCGTGGACTGCGTATACCTGGACATCACTCACAAGCCTGCGGACTTCATCAAGAGCCACTTCCCCACGGTGTACGAGCGCTGCCTGGCCTTTGGCATCGATATCACCCGTCAGCCGATCCCGGTGGTGCCAGCGGCGCATTACACCTGCGGCGGAGTGATGGTCGACGATTGCGGCCACACCGACGTGCCTGGCTTGTATGCCATCGGCGAAACCAGTTTCACTGGCCTGCACGGCGCCAACCGCATGGCCAGCAACTCGCTGCTGGAATGTTTTGTGTACGGTCGCGCCGCCGCTGCCGACATCCAGGCGCACCTGGAGCAAGTGGCCATGCCCAAGGACCTGCCCGGCTGGGACGCCAGCCAGGTGACCGACTCGGACGAGGACGTGATCATTGCGCATAACTGGGACGAACTGCGGCGCTTCATGTGGGACTACGTCGGCATCGTACGTACCAGCAAGCGCCTGCAGCGGGCCCAGCACCGCATTCGCCTGCTGCTGGATGAAATCGACGAGTTCTACAGCAACTACAAAGTCAGCCGTGACCTGATCGAGCTGCGCAACCTGGCGCAGGTCGCCGAGCTGATGATCCTGTCCGCCATGCAGCGCAAGGAAAGCCGTGGGTTGCATTACACACTGGATTATCCGGGGATGCTGGACGAGGCCAAGGACACCATCCTTAGCCCCCTCTGAAAACGGCGTCGCGGCCTTCGCGGGCTCGCCCGCTCCCACAAAGGGTTAACTGCCTTGCAGTTTTGCGCAGTACCTGTGGAAGCGGGCGAGCCCGCGAAGAATCCGACCCGGCCTTGATCTATGCCCGGCCCACCGCGGCCCAGCGCCGCCGGCTGAACTTCAACCGCACCCGCAATCGCCGATGCTCATCCGGCCCCAGCGCATCCCCCGGTACGCACTGGCTCTGCCCCAACCATCGCCCCGCCCGCTCAAAGCGCAACACCACCAGCCCAGGCAAAGCCAGGCTATCCCGGCACAAGCGCACTGACTGCCAGCCACGGGCACGGCTGAGCACCTGCCAGCCCCGCACATCACGGCGCAGGCCGACAACAGCATGGTCATGGGTCAGCAGAATACGTCGGGGAATGGCCCAGCAAGCGTGGGCCGAGCAGGCGGCGACAACCGAAAAGGCCAACCACCCGGGCAGCGGGCTCGCCCACACGGCAAGCCACGCCAGAACCTGACAAGCCAGGTAGACCGCCAGCAGCAGGCGCGAGCCTTGCCAGCGGCACTCGAAGCACTCACTTGGGCTGGACACGGTCCAGAATGATGCGGACCATGCGCTGCAGTTCCGGGTCTTCAGACTCGGTGCGCTCCATGAACCAGCCGAACATGTCCTGATCCTCGCAGCTCAAGAGACGCACGTACAGTTCACGGTCGGTCTCATTGAGGGTGGGGTAGACTTCCTGGGTGAAAGGCACCAGCAGTACGTCCAGTTCCAGCATGCCACGGCGGCTGTGCCAGAAAAGCCGGTTGAGTTCAGTTTGTTCGACCATGGGGCCCTCCTCGAATGGGCCGCCAGTATACAGCCAGGCGCGCGAAGCGACACCGGGCGTTGGTCTAGTCACCTACCTATTTTGTTACCGGCGTTCTATGATGGCCGCCAGTCTTTAGCCACCGCGATGACCCATGGCCGATTCCGCTTTCTTCTGCCCCCTGTCCCACGAGGGCATCCTCGCCGTCCGCGGCTCCGATGCAGGCAAGTTCCTGCAAGGCCAGCTGACCTGCAACATCAACTACCTCAGCCAGGAATACGCCAGCCTCGGCGCCCGCTGCATGGTCAAGGGGCGCATGCAGTCGAGCTTCCGCATAGTGCCCGAAGGCAACGGCTACCTGCTGGCCATGGCCAGCGAGCTGCTCGACGCGCAACTGGCCGACCTGAAAAAATACGCCGTGTTCTCCAAGGCCACGCTGACCGACGAAAGCACCGCATGGGCACGCTTCGGCCTGCAAGGTGGCGAAACTGCACTGCAGGCGCTGGGGCTTGTCGTGCCCGCAGTTGCCGGTAGCACCGCGCGCCACGATGGGCTGATCGCCATCGCCGCATCCGCTGGCCGGGTTGAGCTGTGGGTGCCGGCGGCTGAAGCCGAACCTGTACGCCAGGCCCTTGCCGCAACGCTGCCCGAAGGCAGTATCAACGACTGGCTGCTGGGGCAGATTCGCGCAGGTATCGGCCAGGTCATGGGCCCGACCCGTGAGCTGTTCATCCCACAGATGATCAACCTGCAGGCCGTCGACGGCGTCAGCTTCAAGAAAGGCTGCTACACCGGCCAGGAAATCGTCGCCCGCATGCAGTACCTGGGCAAACTCAAACGCCGCCAGTACCGCCTGGCACTGGACCAGCAGGCCACTCCGGCCCCGGGCGCCGAGATTTTCTCGCCCACCCATGGTTCGTCGGTCGGTGAAGTGGTCATTGCTGCCTGCAACGGCGCGGGCTGCGAACTGCTCGCGGTGCTCAGCGCCGAGGCCGTGGAAGACGGCAACCTGCACCTGGGCAGCCTCGAAGGCCCGCGCCTGCAGGTACTGACCCTGCCTTACGAACTGGACCGCGACCGGGAAATCCAGCGCTGACCAGCCTGCCCCACCCTTGTGGCGGGGCCGCACCACCACTGCGGTAGACATGCCCATGAACAAGCTGGCCGAGTTGGTTCAAGCACAATTGCTCGACGCCATCGAAAAGGATGACCTGGTCCTGCCCACCCTGCCCGAGGTTGCCTTGAGCATCCGCGAAGCAGCGGAAGACAGCGAGATCAGCGTAGCGGCCCTGAGCAAGGTGATCGGTCGCGACGCGGCCCTTTCAGCGCGCCTGATCAAGGTCGTCAACAGCCCACTGCTGCGTGCTGCGGTCGAGGTTACCGACTTGCATACCGCCATCACGCGGCTAGGCATCAACTACAGCTGCAACCTGGCCATCGGCCTGGTGATCGAGCAAATTTTCCATGCCCGCTCGCCGGCAGTCGAGCAGAAACTGCGCGATATCTGGGCCAGTAGCCTGGAAGTGGCGGGCATCAGCTACGAAATCTGCCGCCGCTTTACACCTCTCAAGCCTGACCAGGCCACCTTGGGTGGGCTGGTCAACCAGATTGGCGCGCTGCCGGTACTCATCTATGCCGAAGAGCACAACGAACTGTTGTCCGACCCGGTTTGCCTGCATTACGTGATCGAGCAACTCCAGCCCGTGCTGGGGGACAAGATCCTCAAGGCCTGGGAGTTTCCGGAACAGTTGGTTCACCTGCCGAGCCAGGTTCATGACCTGGACCGCCAGACGGACAAGATCGATTACATCGACATCGTGCAGATCGCCCGCTGCATCAGTCAGCGCGGGCGCCACCGGCCATTGGCTGCGCTGCCGGCTTACCGCCATCTGGGGCTGCCGTTTGGCACCGAGCTGGAGGTCGATGAACTGCTGGAAGCGCGGAGCATGTTGCGCTGAGCTGTAACAGCCTGCCATGGCCTTTTCGCGGTGAACCGCGAAAGGGTCGACACAGGCAAGCCATCAATCCGCTATAAAACTCACCCGTACCCGCAACCCGCCCTTCTCGCCATCATGCAGGCTCACCTGCGCCAGGTGCGCCCGACAGATCTCGCCAACGATCGCCAGCCCTAACCCACTGCCCTGCGCACTTCGCCGGTAGAACCGCTCGAACACACGCTCGCGCTCGGCCTCGGGAATACCTGGCCCGTCGTCTTCCACTTCCAGCACTGCCGGCGCCTTTACCCGCAAAATCACATTGCCACCCGCTGGCGTATGCGCCAAGGCATTGTCCACCAGGTTGCTCAACAACTCGTTGAGCAACGTCGGCTCACCTTTCAGCCATACCGGCGCCTCGGCCTCCAGCGCCAGCGCTACCCCGCGCTTGTGCGCCAAAGGCGCCATGGCCATGCCCAGCTCGCGGGCCAACTGGCTCAAATCCAGACGCTGCGCACCGCCTTCGGCGATTGCCCGTGCGCCATTCTCGACCCGCGCCAACGACAACAACTGGTTGGCCAGGTGGGTCAGCCTGTCGGTACCCTGGGCTGCAGACTCCAAGGTCTGCCGCCACTCCTGCGGCTCGGCCGAGCGCAAGCCCAGCTCGACCCGCGCCTTCAACGCCGCCAGCGGCGTACGCAGTTCGTGGGCCGCGTCGGCAATGAACTGCGCCTGGCGCTCGAACTGGCCGCGCAAGCGCTCGGTAAAGTGGTTCAGGGCGCGCACCAACGGGCTCAGTTCACGCTGCACCTGTACCACCGGCAACGCTCGCAAGTCGTCCGGCTGGCGTTCTTCCACCGCTGTGCGCAGGCGCTCCAACGGCCGCAACGCGGCGCTCACGGCAAACCACACCATCACCAACGCCGCCAGTGCCAGCATCCCCAGACGCAGCAGGGTATCGGCCATCAACCCTCGGGCCATACGCACCCGCGCTTCCTCGGTTTCGGCTACGCGGATTTCTGCCATGCCGTTCATGTTCGGCTCGCTTACCGGCTTAAGCAGGCTGACCACACGAACGTCCTGGCCAAGGTAAGTGGCGTTGTAGAACCGCGCCAATGCCGGATAGTCATCGGTGCGCGGCGTGCCAGGCGGTGGTGGCGGCAGGTTCTCGTAGCCAGAAATCAGCCTTTGCTTGATATCCAGCACCTGATAGTAAATGCGCCCCGCACTGTCATAGGCGAATGTGTCCAGCGCCACGTAAGGCACATCCGCGCTCAACGAACCATCGCGCTGCGACAGGCCCGCGGCGATGGTCCTCGCCGAAGCCAGCAGGGTGCGGTCGTAGGCGGTGTCGGCGGCCTCGCGGCCATTCCAGTAGGCGCTAAGGCCGCTGGCCAGCATCAGCACTACCAGCAACAGTGCCAAATTACCCAGCAAGCGCCCGCGCAGGCTGCCGTTGTCACGCATCGCGGTGCTCAAGCAAATAGCCCAGACCGCGGAAAGTGACGATGGCCACAGGGTGCCCGTCGAGCTTCTTGCGCAGCCGGTGAATGTAGATTTCGATGGCATCAGGGCTGGCTTCCTCGTCCAGGCCAAACACCTGGGCAGCCAACTGCTCCTTGCTCATCACCCGGCCCGGACGAGCGATCAGCGCTTCCAGCACACTCTGCTCGCGCGAAGTCAGCGCCAGGTTGTCGTCACCGAGGGTGAAGCGCCGGGTGTCCAGGTCATACACCAACGGCCCACACCGTTGCTGGCGCTCGCCACCGAGCACACTGCGACGCAGCAAGGCCTTGACCCGCGCTTCCAGCTCGGTCAGCTCAAACGGCTTGGCCAGATAATCGTCGGCGCCCAGGTTCAGGCCATGGACCCGGTCCTTGACGTCGCTGCGCGCAGTCAGCATCAGCACTGGCAAGGTCTTGCCACGACCTCGCAAGCGCGCCAGCACCTCAAAGCCGTCCATGCGCGGCAGGCCGACATCCAGCACGGCCACGGCGTATTCCTCACTGGCCAGCGCCAGGTCGGCCGCCACGCCGTCATGCAGCACATCTACGGTCAGGCCATGGCTTTTCAAGGCCTGGGCCACGCTTTCGGCCAGTTGCAGGTGGTCTTCGACCAGCAGCACACGCATCGGGTTCTCCCTGCTCGGGTGGGACGGTGGCGCGGAGTGTACCGCTGTCATCACGCCTGTGAAGCCCCTCGTGACAAACCTTTCACGCTGAAAGGTTAGCGAAAGGTTCGTTGCCTAGCATCGCACCACGGTCGCCCTTCGCGCCGAAAAAAGCACCAGCAAGGTGCAACGAATAAGAACAATAAACGGAGTCCTCGACGATGCTGTCATCGCAGCCGCAGGCGTTCGCGCCTACCCGTTCCTTTATCGCACGCCCCTCGGCCATCGCCAGCGCCCTCGCGCTTGCCGGTGTCGCCCCGATGAGCCAGGCCGCCTTCTTCGAAGACAGCACGGCCACCTTCGAAACCCGCAACATGTACTTCAATCGCGACTTCCGCGACGGCACCAGCGCGCAGCAATCCAAGCGCGATGAATGGGCCCAGGGCTTCATGCTCAATTTCGAGTCTGGCTACACCGATGGCACCGTGGGCTTTGGCCTGGACGCACTGGGCATGCTCGGCATCAAGCTCGACTCCAGCCCGGACCGTGCCAACAGCGGCCTGCTGCCGACCCACGATGACGGCAAGGCTGCCGACGAATACTCCAAGCTGGGCCTGACCGGCAAGGTGAAGATCTCCCAGACTGAACTCAAGATCGGCTCCCTGATCCCCGAACTGCCGACGCTGCAGCCCAACGATGGGCGTATCCTGCCGCAAACCTTCGAGGGTGGCCTGCTCACCTCCAAGGAGATCAAGGGCCTGACCTTCACCGGTGGCCGCATAGACAAGGCCAAGGACCGCAACGACACCAACTGGGAAGACCTGGCGCTGAACAACAAAAACGGCCGCTTCGGTGGCTCTTTCAGCGCTGACAATCTGGCTCTGGGCGGGCTCGACTACCAGTTCACCGACCGCATCACCGGCAGCTACCACTTCGCCCAGCTCGACGATATTTACCGCCAGCACTTCATCGGCATGGTCGCCACCCAACCATGGGGCCCGGGCACCTTGGGTGCCGACCTGCGCCTTGCCATGAGTGACGACGCTGGCGCAGCCAAGGCCGGCAACATCGACAACACCACCTTCAACGGCATGCTCAGCTATGCCCTGGGCGGGCACAAGGTCAGCGCTGCCTGGCAGCAGCTGTCTGGCGAAAGCGCCTTCCCGTATGTGGATGGCGCCAACCCGTACCTGGTCAACTTCGTCCAGATCAACGACTTCGCCGGTGCCGACGAACGCTCCTGGCAGGCGCGCTACGACTACAACTTCGCCGCGCTCGGCGTACCGGGCCTGACCTTCATGACCCGTTACGTCAGCGGTGACAACGTCAGCCGGGCTGCCGGTGGCGAAGGCAAAGAGTGGGAACGCAACACCGAACTGAAGTACGTGGTACAAAGCGGCCCGTTGAAGAACGTCGCCGTGCGCCTGCGCAACGCCACCTTCCGCTCCAACTTCGCCCGTGACGCGGATGAAGTGAGGCTGTTGGTCAGCTACAGCGTGGCGCTGTGGTAACCCCATAGCGGTAATCCGATAACAACAACGCTCACGGAGATCGACGATGACCTTTTCACTGCGCCGCCTCGTCCTCGCTACCGGCTGCCTGCTGTTGGCCGGCAACGCCCTCGCTGCAGAACCGAAACGCCCCGAATGCATCGCCCCCGCCTCACCCGGTGGTGGCTTCGACCTGACCTGCAAGCTGGTGCAAAGCGCACTGGTACAAGAAAAGATCCTCAGCAAGCCAATGCGCGTCACCTACATGCCCGGCGGTGTCGGCGCGGTCGCCTACAACGCCGTGGTCGCCCAGCGCCCGGCAGACGCCGGCACGCTGGTGGCCTGGTCCAGCGGCTCGCTGCTTAACCTGGCCCAGGGCAAGTTCGGCCGTTTCGACGAAAACGCGGTGAAATGGCTGGCTGCCGTCGGCACCAGCTACGGTGCCATCGCGGTGAAGAGCGACTCGCCCTACAAGACCCTTGATGATCTGGTCGCCGCGCTGAAGAAAGACCCGAGCAAGGTCGTGATCGGTTCCGGCGGTACCGTTGGCAGCCAGGACTGGATGCAGACCGCGTTGATCGCCAAGGCCGCTGGCATAAACCCGCGCGACCTGCGCTACGTGGCCCTGGAAGGCGGTGGCGAAATCGCCACGGCACTGCTGGGTGGTCACATCCAGGTCGGCTCTACCGACATTTCCGACTCCATGCCGCACATCCAGAGCGGCAACATGCGCCTCCTCGCAGTGTTCTCGGAAAACCGCCTGGACGAGCCGGAAATGAAAGACATCCCGACAGCCAAGGAGCAGGGCTACGACATCGTCTGGCCGGTGGTGCGTGGATTCTACCTGGGGCCAAAGGTGAGCGACGAGGACTACGCCTGGTGGAAGGCCTCGTTCGACAAGATGCTGGCCTCAGAGGACTTCGCCAAGCTGCGAGACCAGCGCGAGCTGTTCCCGTTCGCCATGACCGGCGAAGAGCTGGACGGCTATGTGAAGAAGCAAGTGGCTGACTACAAGGCACTGGCCAAGGAATTCGGCCTGATCCAGTAAGCCTTCCACGACCTTTCATAGCCCTTGTGGGTGCGGGTTTACCCGTGCCCACAATCGAGGATTCCCCAATGATCCTTCAACGCATTTTCGCCCTGGCCCTGCTTGCGGTGTGTGCCGCCCTGGCCGTCATGGCCTGGCCCTACCAGGCTGCATTTTCCTATGAACCGGTGGGCCCGCGCGCTTACCCGCTGCTGGTGCTCGGCCTGATGGGGCTGGGGCTGCTGTACCTGGTATTCCGACCAACGCCCATCGTGCGCAAGGACGACGAACCGGAACTGGATCGCGAGACCCTGATCAAGATCACCGCCTGTGTCGGCCTGCTGCTCGTGTTCGCCGCCACCTTCGAAGCCCTCGGCTTCATCCTCAGCGCTGTCCTGGTCGGCCTGCCCATGGCCCGGCTGTACGGTGGCCGCGGGCTGCGCAGCGCCATCGTGGTGGTCGGCATGAGCATCTTCCTCTACTGGCTGTTCGACCGCGTGATGGACGTGCCCCTGCCCCTTGGCCTGCTGAGCGTACTGGAGAACTGACACATGGATACCTTGAGCTACCTGGGCCAGGGCTTCGGCATTGCCCTGTCCCCCTACAACCTGGTCACCGCCCTCTCCGGCACCCTGATCGGTACCGTGGTCGGCCTGCTGCCGGGCCTGGGCCCGATCAATGGCGTGGCCCTGCTGATCCCCATCGCCTTTGCCCTCGGCCTGCCGCCGGAATCGGCGCTGATCCTGCTGGCTGCGGTGTACCTGGGCTGCGAATATGGCGGGCGTATCAGCTCGATCCTGCTGAACATCCCGGGCGAAGCCTCGACCGTGATGACCACCCTCGATGGTTACCCGATGGCCCGCCAGGGTCTGGCCGGTGTTGCCCTGTCGCTGTCGGCCTGGAGTTCGTTCATCGGCGCCTTCATCGCCACCTGCGGCATGGTGCTGTTCGCCCCGCTGCTGGCGAAATGGGCCATCGCCTTCGGCCCTGCGGAGTACTTTGTGCTAATGGTGTTCGCCATCGTCGCGCTGGGTGGCATGGCCGGTGACAAACCACTGAAAACCTTCATTGCCGCACTCATCGGCCTGTTCCTGTCGGCGGTCGGCATCGACGCCAACAGCGGCGTGTACCGCTTCACTGGTGACAGCGTGCACCTGGCCGACGGCATTCAGTTCGTGGTGCTCGTGCTGGGCCTGTTCTCCATCAGCGAAATCCTCCTGCTGCTGGAAAAGACCCACCATGGCCACCAGGCAGTCAAGGCTACCGGCCGCATGCTGTTCAACTTCAAGGAAGCGGCCTCGGTGTTCCTGGTCAACATCCGTTGCGGCCTGCTCGGTTTCATCATGGGTGTTCTACCCGGCGCCGGCGCAACGCTGGCCAGCGCCGTGGCCTACATGACCGAGAAGCGGCTGGCGGGTGAAAGCGGCAAGTTCGGCAAGGGCGATGCCCGTGGCCTGGCAGCGCCGGAAACTGCCATTGGTGCGTCCTGCTGTGGCGCCCTGGTACCGATGCTGACCTTGGGCGTACCCGGCTCTGGCACCACGGCGGTGATGATCGGCGCCCTGACCCTGTACAACATCACCCCTGGCCCACTGCTGTTCGAGCAGCAGCCAGATATCGTCTGGGGCCTGATTGCCTCGCTGTTCGTCGCCAACATCATGCTGGTGATCCTCAACATCCCGATGATCCGCATCTTCACCCGTATCCTCGCCGTGCCAAACTGGGCGCTGGTGCCGGTGATCGCCATCATCACCGCGATCGGCGTTTACGCCGTGCATGCCACTACCTTCGACCTGTTCCTCATGGTCGGCATCGGCATCATGGGCTACATCATGCGCAAGCTGGACTTCCCTCTGTCGCCAATTCTGCTGGGCTTCATCCTCGGCGGGCTGATGGAGCAGAACCTGCGTCGGGCGCTGTCGATCTCCAATGGTGAACTGGGCATCCTCTGGTCGAGCCCGATCAGCATGGGTATCTGGGCGCTGGTAGTGGCAATGCTCGCCCTGCCGCTGCTGCGCATCTGGCGCAAACGCAGCCTGCAGCGCCGGGCCTTGGCCGATGCCTGATCGGTCGTTGCCATTGTTCGTCGCGACCGGGCTGGTCGGCCTTGCTGGCGGTTTTGCCGCCAGCAAGGTCGGCTGGCCTTTGCCATGGATGGTCGGTTCATTGCTGGCGATCATCCTGGTGCGCTGCCTGACGCCCTGGCAACTTTCGGAAATCCCCAACGGCCGCAAATGTGGGCAGTGGATCATCGGCATCGGCATCGGCCTGCACTTCACGCCAGCGGTGATCGAGCAAGTAGCCAGCCATTTCGCGCTGATCTTCTTCGGGGCGTTGTTCACCACCCTGTCCAGCGTGATCAGCGTATGGCTGCTGCGGCAAACCGGCGAAGACCGTGCCACAGCGTTCTTTGCCAGCATGCCAGGTGGTTCGGGAGAAATGGTCAACCTTGGGGCGCGCAATGGCGCGGTGCTCAGCCAGGTGGCGGCAGCGCAGAGCTTGCGTGTGCTGGCAGTGGTGCTGTGCGTGCCGGTGCTGTTCAAGTTCTTGCTGGGTGACGGGGTACCACTGAACCACGCCGGTAGCGTGAGCTGGGGCTGGCTGGCACTGATTGCGCCCTTGGGCGTTGCCGTTGCCTTGCTCTGGCAGCGCTTGCATCAGCCCAACCCATGGCTGTTCGGGCCATTGCTGGTAGCGGCTACGGTCAGCCTGGCCGGCAACCTGCAGATCGCCCTGCCCAATGGCGCCAGCCAGATCGGCCAGTGGCTCATCGGCAGCGGCCTGGCCTGCCACTTCAACCGCGCGTTTTTCCGCCGCGCACCGTCGTTCCTGGGGCGCACCTTGATGGCCACGGTGTTGTGCATGGCGATTGCCGCCACTGCTGCGTGGGTGCTGAGCATGATGACTGCACTGGACTTGCGTTCACTGACACTGGGGATGATGCCTGGCGGGATTGCCGAAATGAGCCTCACGGCCGAAACGTTGCAGTTGTCGGTGCCGCTGGTGACGGCGCTGCAGGTGATGCGCTTGATTTTGGTGTTGTTTCTTGCAGAACCGCTTTTCCGGTTGTGGGACAACAGGCATTCAAGCTGCAAGCACCCTGAAGATAGATAGTTACCACTTGCCCAATGCCCGGGTGAATAGAGTCGGATTGCTGCCCTGATCGCCAGCAAACCCACACTTCCCGGCATTCAAGAGGTAAAGATGAAAGTCCGTCTTTCTTGCAACTATCGCTCGGCTATTGCCTGGGCATGCCTTGCCTTTAGCGCAGGCAGTCTTGCCGCAGAGTCACCTGCCCCCGTCCAGATCAACGTCGTGGCTATCAATGATCTTCACGGCTACCTGGAACCCAACCCCCAAGACTACGCCGGCGCGCAAGGCGCTACCCGCCTGACCTACGGCGGCATCGCCACACTCGGCGCCATGCTCGATGAACTGCGAACGCAGGACCCCGATCTGCTATTCATCGGCGCTGGCGACTTGATAGGGGGCAGCCCCGCCATTTCTGCGCTCTGGGCTGACGAGCCTGTGCTTGAGGCCTTGAACGCGATGGGCATGATCGTCAGCGCATCCGGGAACCACGAACTGGATGCAGGCAAGGCCGAGTTTCTTCGACAGATCCACGGAGGATGCGAGTCAACGCGCCCTGAAAAGGCTTGCAAGTTTCGCGGTAACTATCCAGGAAGTGGCTTCCCTTACATAGCGTCCAACCTGATCGATACCACTACGGGCAAACGCTTGTTACCGGCCTATCACATTCAGCAGGTAAAAGGGGTCAAGATAGCGTTCGTCGGTGCAGTACCGCGCAACATGGAAAAAGTGGTTTCGGCCAGAGCATTCGCAGGGCTCAAGGCCACAGATGAAGCGCAAGCCATCAATGACGTGATTCCGGAGCTCAAAGCCAAAGGTGTCAATGCAATCATTGCGGTCATGCACCAAGGAGGGGATACCGCCGAGCCGTTCGACACGAAGGATTGCAGTCAGCTGGGCGGTGCGATCGTCGACGTGGCGAAGCGGCTGGATCCTGCGGTAGATGCCGTCATCAGCGGTCACTCGCATGCCAGCTATCAATGCAAGGTGGGTGACCTGAGCATCACTCAGGCTGGCAAGTACGGCCACTTCCTGACTCAGTTGAAGTTGCAGGTGACGCCAGGCACCCATCACGTCACGAACATCACCGCCCGCAATATTCCTGCTGACCCACAGAACTACCTGCCGAATGCCAAGTTGACGAGTTTGCTGGAGGAAGTGCGTCAGCGGTCCGGGGAAAAACTGCTCGAACCCATAGGACGCATCTCGACGGCAGAACTTGACCGCGAAGAAAATGCCGCCGGTGAAACAACCTTGGGGAACCTGGTCACGGATGCCCAATTGGCCATGACCCAAGCGTTTCAGACCCAGGTTGCCTTTCTCAACCTGGGTGGGCTGCGAAGTGACCTGATACAACCTGCCGATAGCGACCTGACCTACGAACAATTATTCGCCGTACAACCGTTCAATAACCCTCTGATAGTTCAGGAACTGACAGGCAGGCAGATTACCGAACTGCTCAACCTTCAATGGAACAGGGGCAATTTCAATCCGCTGCAAGTATCGAAAGGTTTCCATTATGAATGGGATGGTTCACGGCCTGTCGGCAGCCGTGTGGTCGAGGGGAGTGTACGTCTGCACGGCAAACCCCTTGAGCCGTTGACCCATTATCGCGTCGTCAGCAACCTCTTCCTGGCCGATGGTGGCGGTGGCTTGGCCACTTTCAAAGAAGGAAGGCGACGCCAGGACACCGGTATCTCCGACCTGGAAGCCTTGGTGGAGTATGTGCGCCAGAACCATGAGCGGGGTATTGCAATTGGCCAGCGCAGCGAGCCGCGCATCAGCATGACGCCCTGAGCGATTGCGTACCCCACCCGCGGTTTCTCACAGTGGGGGCAGTGCCCAGTTGATGGGCCCGAGCCCCCGCTGCTCGAGGAAGCTGTTGGTACGGCTGAAATGCCCGCAACCGATGAACCCGCGATACGCCGACAGCGGTGAAGGATGAACCGACTTCAATACCAGGTGCTTGGTACCGTCGATCAGCTTCTGCTTGCTCTGCGCATGTGCCCCCCATAGCAGGAATACCACGTTCGGGCATTGCTCACTGACCACCTGGATGATCCGGTCGGTAAACAATTCCCAGCCTTTCTTGGCATGCGACGCGGCATTGGCGCGCTCGACGGTCATGGTCGTGTTGAGCAATAGAACGCCTTGTTCCGCCCAGCTCTGGAGGTAGCCGTGGCTGGGGATCGGGATGTTCAGGTCGCGCTGCAGCTCCTTGTAGATATTGACCAGCGACGGCGGCGTGGCCACGCCTGGTTGCACCGAGAAGCACAAGCCATGTGCCTGCCCCGGCCCGTGGTACGGGTCCTGACCGAGGATGACCACCTTCACCTGATCCAGCGGTGTCGAATTGAGCGCATTGAAGATCAGCGGCCCTGGCGGGTAGATTTCCTTGCCGGCAGCGTACTCGCCACGCAGGAACTCGCGCAGCTGGTGCATGTAAGGCTGGTCGAATTCACCGCGCAATGCGGCCTTCCAGCCGGGTTCGAGTTTGATGCGATCGTCTTCAGTCATGGGGCCTTCCATAAACAATGGCGCGACACTAGGTAAGCCCTTCGCGCTTGTCAAACGATCCGACCGACGACCGGCATGATCGGCCAGGCAAGCCATACTTGAGCGATGACTTGCGAGAGGTAGTCCATGACCATTCACTGCGAGGTACTCACCGGCGTCGATGGCGCCCGCATCGGCATCGCCACCCTGGATGCGCCCAAGGCGCTCAATGCCCTGAACCTGCCGATGATCGAGGTGCTGGGCGAACAACTGCACGCCTGGGCCCGTGACCCGGGTATCGTCTGCGTGCTGCTGCGCGGCAACGGGGCAAAAGCCTTTTGCGCAGGCGGCGATGTACGTGCGCTGGTGCAAGCCTGCCGCGACCACCCCGGCAGTGTCCCGCCGCTGGCGGCCTCCTTCTTCGCCGCCGAATACCGCCTGGACTTTGCCCTGCACACCTACCCCAAACCGTTACTGTGCTGGGGCCATGGGCATGTGCTAGGTGGCGGCATGGGGCTGCTGCAAGGCGCCAATGTACGCATCGTCACCCCCAGCAGCCGGTTGGCCATGCCGGAAATCAGTATCGGCCTGTACCCTGACGTAGGCGCCAGTTGGTTCCTGGCCCGGCTACCGGGCAAGCTGGGTTTGTTCTTCGGCCTGACAGGTGCGCCGATCAACGCCCGCGATGCCCTTGACCTGGGCCTGGCTGACCGTTTTCTGGGCGAGCACCAGCAAGAAGCCTTGATCGAGGAGTTGCTGCAACTCAATTGGCAGGAGCAGACTGCCATACAACTGAACAGCCTGCTCAAGGCCGAGCAGCATCGTGCCTGGGCCGAACTGCCTGATGCCCAGTGGCTGCCGCGACGGCATGAGATCGATCAGTTACTCGACGTGGCTGATGCTGCCTCAGCCTGGCGCGCGCTGGAAAGGCTCAAGCAGCATGACGACCCATTGCTGGCAGATGCCGGTCAACGCCTGCATGAGGGCTGCCCGCTGACGGCGCATCTGGTCTGGGAGCAGATCCGCAGGGCGCGGTACCTGTCATTGGCGCAAGTGTTCCAGATGGAATACAGCATGAGCCTGAACTGTTGCCGCCACCCTGAATTCAGTGAAGGTGTGCGCGCTCGCCTGGTGGACAAAGACAATCAGCCGCGCTGGCACTGGCCTGATGTGGCGCAAGTGCCGGCGGCGGTAGTCGAGGCGCATTTTGCCAAGGCGTGGGAAGGGCGGCACCCATTGGCGGATGTGGGTTAGCTTGCTGATCCGGGGGCTGCTTTTCAGCCCCCGCCTCCACTCACCTAGCGCTGCCAGTTTCCTTCTCCTCCCTGCCCCCGCCGCCCGTCCCAGCGGCCGCGGTCGTCCACCTGCCGATTGGAGTGCCGATCGCCCTGCCGGTAACGCTGGCTGCCATTGCGATAGTCATGGCGATCCCGGTCCTGCCTGTAGTCTTGCCGCTGGCGATTGCCATAGTCATGGCGCGGGTTGCCATGCCACTGGTTCATCCCTGGCTGCGCATATGGCCGGTAGTGGGGTGCAGGGGCCGCCCCACGGTAGTAGCGGGGGGCAGGCTGATAGTAGTAGCGCGGGGCTGGCGCCACATAGTAGCGGTCATGGCGGTAATACCCCGGCGCCACATAGCGGTCGGTGGAGTAATAGTCCGAACGGTAATAGCCCCCGCGCTCATAGTACGGGGCGCAGGCGGAAGTCATCAGCCCCAGCAGGGTGACCAACAGGATTCGATAGGACATGGCGGCCTCCTGGACCGCTGGAGTGCCCGAACAGCGGCGCTGGCGAGCGTCGACACGAGATACGTTAATCGACATTGAATAAGACAGTGGCGCGCAGGTGCAGTGCCATTCCTGCAATAACTTGATACAGGTGAAATAACCCTGAAAAACTTGCAGTCATTTGCCGGCCATCTCACTAGAATAAGCGGCTTGGCACACATCACGGGAAGATCATGCCCTTACGTTCCGCTCTCTTCTCGCAGCGCTCGCTGATCGTTACCCTGCTCGTGTTACTGGCCTGCAGCTTCCTGGCCACTTCGCTGCTCAGCTACTTCTCCTCGCGCAGCGCCATCCGCGACAGCATCATCAATACCGAATTACCGCTGACCTCCGACACTGTCTACTCGGAAATCCAGAAAGACCTGATACGCCCGGTGCTGATCGCCTCGATGATGGCCCAGGACACCTTCCTGCGAGACTGGGTGCTGTCCGGCGAGCAGGATACCGAACGCATGACCCGCTATCTGGACGAGGTCATGGGCAAGCAGGACATCTTCACGTCCTTTTTCGTATCCGATCGCACGCTGACCTACTACCAGGCCAAAGGTGTGCTCAAGCATGTCGAACCGGGCACCTGGCGTGATGCCTGGTATTTCCGTCTGCGTGAACTCAAGGCCCCTTATGAGATCAACGTCGACCTGGACATGGCCAACCAGGACAGCCTGACCATGTTCATCAACTACCAGGTGCACGACTACCAGCAGCGCTTCATCGGCGCGGCAGGCGTAGGGCTGAGCGTATCGTCGGTGGTCGAGCTGATCGATCAGTACCAACGCCGCTACCAGCGTGCGGTGCTATTCACGGATGCCAAAGGCAAGGTGCTGTTGACCGGCTCCGGGGGCGGCCCGCATGGCTTGCAAGTCGGCCAGCCACTTAAGGAAAACCCTGAGCTGAAGGCCATGCTTGCCGAGCAGTTGGTGCCAGGTGAAGGCAGCCACGAGTATCATGACAGCGAAAACCACAGCCACTTTCTCAACGTGCGCCACCTGCCCGAACTGGACTGGTACCTTTTGGTGGACAAACGCGAAACCGGCGTCCTCGACCGCATTCGCCAGGCTCTGTACCTGAACCTGGCGATCTGTACGATGATCACCCTGGTGGTGCTGGCACTGGTGCATGCCATGGTCCGCCGCCACCAAGCCAGCACCGAAGCCTTGGCCACGCTCGACAGCCTCACCGGCTTGCACAACCGGCGCAGCTTCGACCTGCTCGCCGCCCAGGCGCTACGCCAAGCACGGCGCGACAGCAGCCCACTGGTGGCCTTGCTGATCGATCTGGACCACTTCAAGGCGCTGAACGACACCCACGGCCACCTGGCAGGTGACGAAGTGCTACGCCAATTCGCCAATGTGTTGCAAGGCAGCCTGCGTCAGTCAGATATACTGTGCCGCTGGGGCGGTGAGGAATTCATCGTGCTACTGCGCGAAGCTGAAGGCCGCCAGGCCATCGAGGTGGCGGAAAAGATCCGCCGACGCACCGAGCAGCTGACCTTCAGTTACGACAACAAGCCGCTGCGGCTGACCACCAGCATCGGCCTGAGCAGCCTGCAACCGGGGGATACCCTGCACGCCCTGCTGACCCGCGCCGACCGCGCGCTTTATCGTGCCAAGCAGGCTGGCCGCAACTGCGTCTGTAGTGAAACCCGCCATGAATGACCAGCAACACTGCCCCGCTTGCGGTGCCCTCAACCAGTGCAACCTGGCCGACCCACGCCGTGCCACCCAGGCTTGTTGGTGCTACAGCGTGACCATCGACCCGGCCGTGCTCCAGGCCCTGCCCGACGAACTGCGCAACAAGGCCTGTCTGTGCCCGCGCTGCGCCGCCATTGAAGAACAGCTCCGTCCATCCGCTGCCCACTGATCGTTTCCATGCGCCTTGATCGTTTCCTCGCCAACCTGCCCAGCTACAACCGCCAGCAAGTTCGCCTGATGCTGGCGCAACGCCGCGTGCGGGTGGACGGCCAGATCGTCAGCGACCCGCTGACCGAAGTACGTGAATTCAGCCGCGTAGAGCTGGACGAGCAACTGCTGCAGGTCGGCCGCCCGGCCCGCTACCTGATGCTGTACAAGCCCACTGGCTGCGTAAGCGCCACCCACGACCCGCAACACCGTACCGTTCTCGACCTGCTGCCAACGGCGTTGCGAGATGACCTGCACATCGCCGGGCGCCTGGACTTCAACACCACCGGGCTGATGATCCTGACCAACGATGGCCAGTGGTCACGGCGCCTGACCCAGCCTGCCACCAAACTGCCCAAGCATTATCTGGTGGACACCGAGGACGAGATTGGCGAGCACTATGTGGCCAAGTTTCGCGAGGGTTTCTATTTCGCCTTCGAAAACCTCACCACCCAGCCTGCCCAGCTGGATATCCTCGGCCCCCACCAGGCCCGGCTGGCGATCGTCGAAGGGCGTTATCACCAGGTCAAGCGCATGTTCGGGCATTTCAACAACAAAGTGGTGGGGCTGCACCGGGAAAGCATGGGGGCGATCCGGCTGGATCCGGGGTTGGCGCCGGGGGAGTACCGTGAACTGACGGCGCATGAGATAGCCACCGTCTAGGCCGCAACAGACAGCCCGGCTCGTCATACGACCGCTCAGCGACAAAAGTCACATTACTTACCGAACGGCACTTGCGCGATCCCCAACCCACTGCTTGAATCCAAATCGTCAGTCTGCATGTGACTACCAAGTCACACCCGCGGTCGATGACACTTTTTGCCGGCCACCCAAGGCCTAGATGCCTTGGGGCACGGCAAATTGCCCGCCAAAAACAATACCGTCGACGCAAGTGCCAAGGATCGACACAGGGCCCCCGGTTTTATCTTCAGGCAAATGCCTACCTGTCATAAAGCACGTGCACCCTAGGTGACGCGAATACCCTTTTTGCGCCAGGAGTCGATGACATGAGGCCAGAAATCGCTGTACTTGATATCCAAGGTCAGTATCGGGTTTACACGGAGTTCTATCGCGCGGATGCGGCCGAAAACACGATCATCCTGATCAACGGCTCGCTGGCCACCACGGCCTCGTTCGCCCAGACGGTACGTAACCTGCACCCACAGTTCAACGTGGTTCTGTTCGACCAGCCGTATTCAGGCAAGTCCAAGCCGCACAACCGTCACGAACGGCTGATCAGCAAGGAGACCGAGGCGCATATCCTCCTTGAGCTGATCGAGCACTTCCAGGCAGACCACGTGATGTCTTTTTCGTGGGGTGGCGCAAGCACGCTGCTGGCGCTGGCGCACCAGCCGCGGTACGTGAAGAAGGCAGTGGTGAGTTCGTTCTCGCCAGTGATCAACGAGCCGATGCGCGACTATCTGGACCGTGGCTGCCAGTACCTGGCCGCCTGCGACCGTTATCAGGTCGGCAACCTGGTCAATGACACCATCGGCAAGCACTTGCCGTCGCTGTTCAAGCGCTTCAACTACCGCCATGTGAGCAGCCTGGACAGCCACGAGTACGCACAGATGCACTTCCACATCAACCAGGTGCTGGAGCACGACCTGGAACGTGCGCTGCAAGGTGCGCGCAATATCAACATCCCGGTACTGTTCATCAACGGCGAACGCGACGAGTACACCACAGTCGAGGATGCGCGGCAGTTCAGCAAGCATGTGGGCAGAAGCCAGTTCAGCGTGATCCGCGACGCGGGCCACTTCCTGGACATGGAGAACAAGACCGCCTGCGAGAACACCCGCAGTGTCATGCTGGGGTTCCTCAAGCCAACCGTGCGTGAACCCCGCCACCGTTACCAACCTGTACAACAGGGGCAGCATGCATTTGCCATCTGAGCGGCTCGGCGCCTTGTAGCAAATACCCGCAAGCCATGGGGCGCCGACAAGCTTTTTTATAACTTGGGCTTCTAATTCGCTGAAGGTTCTGGTAAAAAGTCGAGCTCAGATGCGGGTATAGTTTAGTGGCAAAACGAAAGCTTCCCAAGCTTTAGTTGAGGGTTCGATTCCCTCTACCCGCTCCACATTCCTTGATCTAGAGCACTTCAAGGCTTTCTGCCTGGTGCTTTGAATCCCTCGAAACTCCCTCTCCTTCCCTAGAAATTCTGAAACGAGCTCACTCACAAACGTGATGACTCGTACACCCATGCCCATTGAGTGCCGCACAACACTGCATACCAATGCCTGAGCCTTCGAAAAAGCTCAACCTGCGATCAGCCCAGCCTACTCCCCTACGAAAAGTCGATTTTCCAGACAATTGGATCGTGCTGAATCGAAAAGGGCCGGCCATACATTGCTTCAGGCCAGCCCTAGACACTTCGTACCAATACCGTCAGGCGATACGACCGCCGCCATCCACGTGCAACACGATCGCATTGATGAACTCGCTCTCGACCAGCGAGAGGACAGCATCAGTGAGATAATCAGCACGCCCTACCTGTCCGCCCGGCAGCCCCGAACCCACCTGATCGAACAGGCCAGCACGATCCTGCTCCGACAAGACGCTCTAGGTCGGGGTATCAACAACACCTAGGGAGATCACATTGACGCGCAGCGGTTTGACCTCCAACGCCAGAGCCATCGAGAAGCCTTCAAGACCTGCATGCAACGTTACGACGATGGTGGTGTCAACGGCTGGACGATAAGCCGCCAGGCCAGAGAAGTAGGTGACCGAGCCTTTGCGGTTGATGAAGTTCAGGCAGTAATTCGCGGCGTTTACAGGCCCCAGAACTGCGAGTTAAACATGCGTTGAATGTCGTTGGTGTTGAGTTGGGCCAACGGTGAGAAGGTCAGGTCTGCAGCGGTCACGACGAGATGGTCGTAGGTGCCGATCGCGATGGAAGAATTGATCACGTCCTGGCTGACACCGGCGTCGAACGCCTGGTAGCTCGCAACGCTTCCCAACTCGGCCAGGGTGGACACCGCAGTTTCCAGCTTGCAGGAGCTCCGACCGCAAAGCGCGCCCCCCCTTCCTGAACCACCCTTTTCGCCAAGGCCAAGCCCATCCCCACGAACCACCAATAATGGCAAAGCGGTGTTTTGTGATGCTCAGGGTATTGCCCTTTTAGGCATTCCGATCAGGTCAGCACAGGCCATCTGACCTGTGCTGACTTGATCGGAGCCTCCCTAACTGCTCTACGGTTTTCGGCTGGGGCTATAGCCAGACTGTGCCAGATGCATTTAGGATCAGGCCTTCCCGATCAGGAGAGTGGGTGAAGCAATGAATCTAACAGCTTTAGGTTCAAAGCTGTCTCGGTATCGCAAGCAGCTTGCGATGAGCGAGGAAGAAGTGTGTGCGGTCACCCACATCCCCCTTGAGCGCCTGCAGTCAGTTGAAGCCGGCTCTCAGGCGCCTACGGGTGATGAAGTGCTTATCCTGGCCGATCTCTACCACTGCAACTTCAAATTCTTCATCTCGAACGAGCCGCTCGCCCCCTTTGAGCAGACCGAAATCCTGTATCGCAGGCACGGAGCTGAGTTCATCAAGGAGGATCGTAGAGCTGTCCAAGAATTCCTGTACCTCTGCGAAACAGAGGACTTCCTGATGAGTGAGTTGAACGCTATGAAGCTCGAATTTCCGTTGCCACAGGCTTCTGGGAATTTTAAGAATGATGGAATCCGAGCGGCTGAAGCCTTTCGCCTTTTCAATCAGCACCCCACAAACGCCGTGCCTCGGGATGTGTATCAGGAGATTCGCCAAACCGGCGTGCATGTGTTCCGTAGAAAGCTTGGTAACTCTAATATTTCGGGGCTATTCCTGGCTCACCCCACGGCAGGGAAGTGCATTCTGGTCAACTACAGCGAAGACGTATACCGGCAGCGGTTTAGCGCTGCGCATGAATTTGCTCACGCTCTTTTCGATGCGCAGGGTGGCCCCAGTATTACCTACTCCCGTGCGACTAAGGCTGACCTAGTCGAAGTGAGAGCAAACACCTTTGCCTCCCGGTATCTGATGCCTTCAGAAATCCTCCGACAGCTTCCCAACCCTGAGCAATGGACACAGGAAAATACGCAGTATTGGGCTCATGAGTTGCGAGTCAGCTGCGTTGCTTTGGGCATAGGTCTGAAGTCCGAGGGCTTAATTAGCGAGCAAGCATTCCAGAGGATAAAGTCGTACCGCGTTCCTCGTGAACTGAAGATTGACCCAGAATTGCCGGCCCAATTGACGACGCAACAGCGTGAGCGAAAGGCTAAGTTACTGGAAAAGGGGTTATCTGACAGCTACGTCGCGCTGTGCCTAGACGCTCAGAGCCGTGGCATCATCACTCAAGGTCGATTGGCTGAAGCCTTGCTTAGTGACTTGGGAGGCCTTCAAGAGCTGCTCAGCCTTTATGGAAGATCGCGCAATGGCCATTGACCCATCCCGCTTTCATTTGATCAATGTGACAGACACCTGCTCGGTGTGGAATGTTCTCTCGTCTAGCACCCTGTACCGTGCTGCGTTGGCAGCGCAATGCCACTTCTGCGTCACCGAATTCGTGAACTACGAGTGTCTAGTGAAGCCCAGAACGTCACCAACCAACGCTAGCCGAGAGCTACAGCGTCGACTAATTGACGCGCGTGAAAAGGGTCAGTTCCCGATACATGCTTGCAGTCTTGATGATCTTCAAGCCATGAGTAGATTGGAAAACCTTAGGCGTCTTGGTAAGGGAGAGTTGTCCTCTATCGCATTTGCAATGAGTCGTGGTTTAGCTGTGATGACCGACGATCAGGGTGCTAGAAAGCTTTCGGCGGCAGCGGGGAGCCATCCCACGCAGACGACTCCGCACCTGCACAGCTGGCTGATTTTTCATCGTAAATTGGATGATGCTGATCACTCCAACGTGATGACACAGCATATTAGCATGGAGGGCTGTATTGCGCCTCACCTGGCAGACGCCTACGGCTTAGCTTTACAGTGCGCTCGAAACGCGCATCCTGCTGAATCTACGCAGGCTTAGCGTCATCTCATCAGAATATATTGCAGGGATCGACTATGTGGGTGTTAGGTGATGGCAGAAAACATTTTTTAGAGTTCCTTCGCAACACTTCCATCCAGTTCTTTCTAATGATATTAGTCACTGTCTCAGGGGGAAAGTTTAACGCTTTGATCTTAAAGCATGACTACAAAAATGCTTTTCCGGTGGGGTTTATAACAGCTGCGATACTGTTGTTGCTCTGGCTGGCCGCTCACGCAAACATTAAAAATTTCTTTGTGGAATTTAAACGCGGTACGACTCCTGGCCTGAAGCCTTACCTCGACAGCCTACCAGTTCAAAACCTAAAAACGAAAAATAGGCTAACCATTATTTATTTAGCCAGGCACGGTAAATTTGCCTTGGCGGAAGCGGGACTTCTGATACTAGGATTTTATTTCTCAATAGTGTTCGGTGCATTCTATTCCTTTGAAAGCGCACAAAAGTTTCTTTCCAAGGAGAAGGATCGTAGCTGTCTTTCGGCAGTTCAAACCACAAGCTTATCGAGTAGCTCAGGCCTGGCTGGCTCTAGCAACAATAGTGCAGAATAGGAGCCAATGAAAATGCAGGGCGAGGTAGATTTTTGTGAATGGCACCAAATGAACGCGGTGGCCTTAGTCAGGAACCTGCAGTCGCATGGGGTTAGCGTGATGGAACAGTGCATGTGCGAGATTGAGAGGTTTTCGAGGGTTACGGGCGCTGGGACTTTGCAGCGGATTGCGCCGTTGGTTGAGTGATCCCTCGAATGATTGCCTCTGGCGGAGGTAAGGACGGTCTGTGTAAGGCCTGCATCAACCCCACATGCTAGCTTGTGAACGACCCCGTCTTAAACAAGCTTGGGCCACTCACCCGGCATGTATCTTGCTCAAAATTTCCGGAATGTCGCCATACTCCTCGTACCAGATGACGCTCACCCCTAGCTCACGCATAAGCTCTTCGTTGGTGGCATGGTGTCTTTCAAGGAAGCGCTCAACCACAGCATTTGAGATTTTGAGAGGCTTGCCACTCGCCCCTTCCATGAATTTCTTGGAGGTCAAACGCCGCATGAAAGCGAAGTGTTTGGGCTCCTCGATCGATTTGGACGCGATCTCCAATAGCCGGCGCAGATTCGGATCGGTCAGTGAAAGACCGATCATAAGGCACGAGCTTTCCTTGAAGCTGTTCAACTGAACCAAGTTTGACCAGTGATAGGCGTCACGGTAAATCTGGTGATAGCCTTCCTCAGAGAAAACCAAGGTGCATCGATCCAGATTGGAGTAGCGCTGCCTATCCTCCGGTAAAAAACCATGCACATGGTATATAGGTAGTTCTTCAGCGCTTGGTGTCTCAAACTCTTCGAAAACGCTTTTATGTACCAACGAGCGCGAGAGCAGCGCCCTCTCAATGAAATCATCAAAGTTATAGGTCAAAATAGATCTTACGTTGGCGCCGGTTCGAGTTGGGGTACATAGCTTTGCGATAGAAGAAATCAGCTCTGATTCAACCGGGAATTTTTTGTCACGTAAGGAATAAAGCTGATGCGTGATTGCATCAACGAACCCTTGCTGCTCTACAGGTGAGCCCACAGCAAGCCCTTTTCGGATATACCTTGCTAACATCAATGTGGACGGCCCATCTACTTCCATTAGCCTGGCGACGATTTCAGATACCTTAACCGGGTCGCCGTGGGGGCCGCCGAAATTTTCCTGCGATAGCATAGAAACAAATAAAGAATTCAGCAGAGTATTCCAATCAGGCAATCCAGCGCTACTGGATACTCCAGCGCCAAGAATTAACGAAAACCTGCCTGCTCGATATTTTTCAGCAACTGCTTTTACTAACTGATCACGATCTTCCTTCCACGATCTGACAGTACGCTCCGCAGCCATTTTTAAACGCAGAGAAAACAAATTAGCGGTAAGCGTTTCTGCTGCCTCCTTATGCTTCAGCATCAGCTCGTTGACTTCCATCTCCCCCCATAGGTAGACCAGACTGTCCACTCGTGAATTTTCTTCACTGATGTAAATACTTTTCTTCAGGTCTGATATTTTTGGAGCAATAATCAGCAAACTGTAACCGCGACTAGCATGCACCCTAAATTTTTCAATGGTTGCATCGAGCTTTGACCGGGAAACAGAAAATACGATTTCCACAACCAGCGGTGAAGAAATTTCACCGATACCACTTGGAGCAATGGCGTCAAAAGCCGAAACATGGCTGTCTTGACCCTCAACTTTCTGTCCTAACTGCTGTCCCTCGACCTGTAGGAGTTTGATAATGAATGCTTCTAAGAAAAGATATCCGCCCGATCCATACTGCGCCAGGCGCTCTTCCAGAGTATTGAAATCCATTTACTCAAATCCTAGTTCATGACGTCGATTGGACTATGTTGAAGGCAAACTGACACGGACTAGCCGCCATACCAAAGCCGCTGGGAGGGGCTCACGCTACCACAGATTCAGACGCCATTTATAGCCATTAGCCATCTCCTCGTCGCGCTGCTTATGATGCCTCTGGCACCTCTGATTGGAAGGACAATTTACGTCGAATTCACAGGTTGGAGCCGCCGACCAAAAACGCGACAGGAGCTCCGGATCGGACGACCCTAGGCGAGTGTTGCGTTGCAATTGGCTCCGGGGATACTGTGGTATGAAGGTGCACCGTGGTGCACGGTAGAGAAAACGGCTATCCCCCCATGAAGAGGGGGCTTGAGGACGAGAGATCACTACACGGATACACGCTTTAAGCTGGAAATATCCAATAAAGGTTCGATTCCCTCTACCCGCTCCACATCGCATTCCCGCATGGCGTTCCAGCAACGTCATCGCAGTCAAAAGGAGCCTTGGCTCCTTTTTTCGTTTTCCCCCCTCCCGTGATCTGGACCATGGCCATTTACCCGCCGATCCGCTTCAATGCGCATCGGGCCTCAGCACGTGCAAGCGAAACGGCTTGTGGCGGATATGCTCAATGGATTCGTGAAACCATTCGAAAGGACAACGCATGTTTCTCTCCCGCTGGCTACCGGGCCTTGCCAACCTGCTGCACTACCGCCGTGAATGGTTCCACGCCGACCTGCAAGCTGGCCTGTCGGTAGCCGCGATCCAGATTCCCATTGCCATTGCCTATGCGCAGATCGTCGGGCTGCCGCCGCAATATGGCCTGTACGCCTGTGTGCTACCGATGATCGTCTACGCGCTGATCGGTAGCTCGCGCCAGTTGATGGTCGGCCCCGACGCCGCCACCTGCGCGATGATCGCCGGTGCCGTGGCACCGCTGGCCATGGGCGACCCGCAGCGCATCGCTGAACTGTCGGTGATCGTCACCGTGCTGGTCGGCGTGATGCTGATTGCCGCCGGCCTGGCGCGGGCCGGGTTCATCGCCAGCTTTTTCTCGCGGCCGATCCTGATCGGCTACCTCAACGGTATCGGCCTGAGCCTGATCGCCGGGCAGCAGTCCAAGGTGGTGGGCTTCAAGATCGAGGGCGACGGTTTCATCCTCAGCCTGATCAACTTCTTCCAGCGCCTGGGGGAAATTCACTGGGTCACATTGATCATCGGCCTGGCCGCCCTGGGCCTGCTCATCTGGCTGCCACGGCGCTACCCGCGCCTGCCCGCCGCCCTCACGGTAGTGGCGCTGTTCATGCTGCTGGTTGGCCTGTTCGGCCTCGACCGCTTCGGCGTCGCCGTCCTTGGGCCGGTACCTGCAGGCATCCCGCAACTGGCCTGGCCACACAGCAACCTGGCAGAAATGAAGAGCCTGCTGCGCGACGCCCTGGGTATCGCCACCGTCAGCTTCTGTAGCGCCATGCTTACCGCACGCAGCTTTGCCGCCCGGCATGGCTATGCGATCAACGCCAACCACGAATTTGTCGCCCTGGGCGTGAGCAACCTGGCGGCCGGGGTTTCCCAGGGTTTTGCCATCAGCGGCGCCGACTCGCGCACGGCAGTCAACGACATGGTTGGTGGCAAAAGCCAGCTGGTGGGCATCATCGCTGCACTGGTCATCGCCCTGATTCTGCTGTTCTTCACCGCGCCCATGGCGTGGATCCCGCAGGCTGCGCTGGGCGCCGTGTTGCTGATGGCTGGCTGGGGGCTGATCGACATCAAGTCGCTGGGGCACATCCGGCGCCTTAGCCGCTTCGAGTTCTGGCTGTGCCTGCTGACCACGGCGGGCGTACTGGGCCTGGGCGTGCTGCCCGGCATCGTGTTTGCCGTGACCCTGGCGATCCTGCGCCTGCTTTACAGCATCTACCAGCCCACCGATGCCGTACTGGGCTGGCTGCCGGGCACCGAAGGCCAGGTGGACATCCGCAAGTTCAAGGACGCCCGCACCGTGCCTGGCCTGGTGGTGTACCGCTTCGACGACGCCATCCTGTTCTTCAATGCCGACTACTTCAAGATGCGCCTGCTGGAAGCCGTGCAAAGCCAGGACCAGCCTAAAGCCGTGCTGTTCGATGCCGAAGCGGTAACCAGCATCGATGTCAGCGGCATGGCCGCCCTGCGCGAAGTCCGCGACACCCTGGCGGCCCAAGGCATCTTCTTCGCCATCGCCCGCGCCCGCGGTACCTTCCTGCGCATGCTGGTGCGCTCGGGGATGGCGCGGGACATGGAAGACAAACTGCTATTCGGCTCGGTCCGCGCGGGAATTCGCGCGTACCGCGTGTGGCGCAACCGAAACCGCAGTGTGCAAGTGACCGAACAGGGTTGAGCGGCTTTCGTCCTGTTCAACGTGCTGCGACTGTGCTGGCCCTTTCGCGGGTAAACCCGCTCCTACATGGACTTGTAGGAGCGGGTTTACCCGCGAAAGGGCCAGCACAGACAACCCAAAACCATCGCCTTGACACCAACCCTCGCACACCTCGCATGACATGCTAAAGTCGCCCCGTTCCCCGCACCACCCAACGGACCCAGCATGCCCGCACTCGATGCCACCCTTACCCCCTGGCCAGAACTCGCCGCCCGCCACCCCTGCGACGCCCTGCTGCTGGGCAACGGCGCCAGCCGCGCAGTATGGAAGCCGTTCGGCTACTTCTCGCTATTCGAGCAAGCGCAACGCGCGGGCCGCAAGAAAGGCCTGGCGGTCAGTGACCAGGCACTGTTCAAGTCCCTGGCCACGGAACTGTTCGAGCCGGTGCTCAGCGCCCTCAACACCACCGTGCGTACCAATGCCGCCCTGGCCATCAACTCCACCGCGCCGCTGAACCGCTACTACTCGATCAAGGAAGCGTTGATCCACGCCGTGCGCACGGTGCATCTGCCCTGGCCGCTGATGCCGAAGGCGACACTGACAACCCTCAATCAGGCGCTGCGCGGCTATCGAAACGTCTACACCAGCAACTACGACCTGCTGCTGCCATGGGCCGTGCAGCACGCCCCGAATGGCTTCGCCGAACTGTTCGACGAACAAGGCTATTTCGACGTTCGACGCACCGGCAGCGAAGGCACCCGGGTGCTGCACCTGCACGGCGGCCTGCACCTGCTCAAGCTGCCCGACGGCACCACCCGCCAGCGCAGCGCTGGAAGTGCCGAACTGCTCGATGGGTTTGCCGTGAACATCCCGGGTGAAGTACCGCTGTTCGTCAACGAAGACCGCAGCGACGAGAAACTGCGCGCCATCCGCAACTCGGACTATCTGAGCTGGTGCCTGGGGCAGCTGGCAGGGGAAAGCCAGGGGCTATGCCTGTTCGGGCAGCACCTGGACAGCAGTGACCGGCACCTGCTCGACGCAGTGCGCCAAGCCCGTCCGCAACAGCTCTCCATTGCCATTCGGCCGCTGGGCGAGGCGTCAGTGATTAATCAGAAGCAGCATTTTGCAGATCGTTTCGGGGATTTGCCGGGGACGACGCTGCATTTCTTCGATGCCAGCACCCATCCGTTGGGGCAGGCAGCATTGGCTGTCGAAGTGCCCTCTGCTCGGCGCTGACAGCGTCCCCTGCAGGCATGCCGGTGGGTGGCGTCAGAGCAACCCATCCGCCCGCAACAATGTTTCCAGGCAATGCTCCTGCACCCCATAGAACGCCTTGAGCTGGGCAATTTTCTCCAGCAACGCCCCGTTATCCCCCGCCTGGCGCCGCTTCACCGCAAGAATCATCTTGTTCTTGTTGGTGTGCTCCAGCGAGATGAACTCGAACACCTTGGTTTCATAGCCACAGGCTTCCAGATACAGCGCGCGCAGGCTGTCGGTGAGCATTTCGGCCTGCTGGCCCAGATGCAGGCCGTACTGCAGCATGGGTTGCAGCAACCCCGGGCTGTGCAGTTGCGGGCGGATCTGTTTGTGGCAGCACGGCGAGCACATGATGATTGCGGCGTTGCAGCGGATGCCGGTGTGGATGGCGTAGTCGGTGGCGATGTCACAGGCATGCAAGGCGATCATCACCTCGATGGCCTCAGGCACCACGCTGCGTACGTCACCACACTGGAACTCCAGGCCCGGGTGGTCCAGGCGTGCGGCTGCGGTGTTGCACAGGTCGACCATGTCCTGGCGCAGTTCCACGCCAGTCACCTGTGCGTCGCGGCCCAGGCTGTTGCGCAGGTAATCGTGCATGGCAAAGGTCAGGTAGCCCTTGCCCGAGCCGAAGTCGGCCACCCGCAGTGCCTGCTCGGCCGGCACCGGGGCGCTGGCCAGGGCGTGGTCGAAGACCTCGATGAATTTGTTGATCTGCTTCCACTTGCGCGACATGGACGGGATCAGTGCGCCTTGTGCATCGGTCACACCGAGGTCGCGCAGAAACGGCCGCGACAGCTCCAGATAACGCTTCTTCTCGCGGTCATGCCCACTGCCCGCGTCGGCCACGCGCGGCGCCTGGGCACCGTGGCGCTGGAGCATCGGTTTGCCCTTCTTGCTGAAGGTCAGCTGCACTTCGCCGTCAACATCGAACAGGTGAGCATTGCGGAAGCTGTCCGGCAGCAGTTCGGAAACCAGCACCTGAGCCTGGTCCAGCGGCAGGTTGCGGGTGATGTCACGGGTCTGGTGGCGGTAGACCAGCGACAGGCACGGCTGGCCCTTGACCTGCAGCGGCTTGGCAATGATCCGTTGCAAGGTCTGGTCGGCACCGACATGGCGCGCCAGCACCAGTTTGACCAGGGTTTCGCCGTGCAGGGCGGCGTTCAGCAGGTCGAGAAACTGAGCGCGCGCATCCGGCGCGGAAGAGGCAGAAGTACTGGCGGGCATGAAAAAGGGGGCCTTGGGTAGCGGAACGCCTATTCTAACGTGCCCCAAGCACCCTGTGGGAGCGCTCTCCAGAAACGCTGGTGCTCCTTCAGTCGAGAATCACCAAGCGGTTGGGCAACTCGTTGCGGGCATGGGTTGGCGGCACGTGCCGGCTAAGCAGCTCGCCACACGCCTCGATGCACTCGACAAAGCCCTGCAAGGTCCGGCCCTGGCGCACCTGCTCGGCAAAGCGGGCACCGATGGCCGCGCGGGCCTCGGCATCCAGGCAGTGTTCGATACCCCGATCGACCAAGATTTCCACATGCCGCTCCGCCTCGCTGACGAAAATCAGCACGCCCGTGGCGCCTGCTGTGCGCTGCAGGTTCTGCTCGCGAAACTGCTGGCGGGCCAGGCGTGAGGCTCGCCAGCGGCGCAAGGCACGGGGGATCAACCAGTCAGCCAAGCGCGGGTTACGCAGCAGCAGGCACAGGCCGACGAACAACAGCACGTTGCCCAGCAGCACGCCACGCACGCTGGGCCAAGCCAGCAGCCAGTGCAACAGACCGGGCACGGTCAGTGCCAGCACGGCGGCCCACAACAACGGCCAATACGCATAATCGTCGGCACGACGGGCCAGCACCGTCACCAGTTCGGCATCGGTACGCCGTTCGGCACGGGCAATGGCTTCGGCAATCTGCCGCTGATGGTATTCGTTGATGGGGGTCATGCCGTCGGTCTCTTGAGCGTTCTTATAGTTGTTATCCCGGCATTCGGGGCTTCATCCGCAGGCGATATATTCAGGCATAATCCGCCGCTGGAAGAATTGCCCGCAAATCGTACAACAATAGCCGCCTGAAAACTTCGGTCGCGCACGTATCACGGTGGATACGGCAGCGGCCCCATAACGGAATTGATGATGAAACTGTCTTTGCTGGGCCTGGCCATGGGCCTTGCCAGTCAGGCGGCCCTCGCCGCCCCCTCCGCGCCGCCCCTGCAGGACAAGCAGGCATTCATCGAGCATCTGATCAGCCAGATGACCGAAGCCGAGAAAATCGGCCAGTTGCGCCTGATCAGCATCGGCCCGGAAATGCCCCGCGAGAAGATCCGCGAAGAAATCGCCGCCGGCCGTATCGGTGGCACCTTCAACTCACGCACTGCCCCCGAAAACCGGCCAATGCAGGACGCGGCCATGCGCAGCCGCCTGAAGATCCCGATGTTCTTCGCCTACGATACCGTCCACGGCGAGCGCACCATCTTCCCGATCGGCCTGGGCATGGCCGCTACCTGGGACATGGAGGCCGTCGCCAAGGTCGGCCGAACCGCCGCGATCGAAGCCTCGGCCGACGCCCTGGACATGACGTTCGCGCCAATGGTGGATATCGCCCGTGACCCACGCTGGGGCCGCACCAGTGAAGGTTTCGGCGAAGACACCTACCTGACCTCGAAAATCGGCCAGGTAATGGTGCGCTCGTTCCAGGGCAGCAGCCCGGCCAACCCCGACAGCATCATGGCCATCGTCAAGCATTTCGCCTTGTACGGCGCAGTGGAAGGCGGGCGCGACTACAACACGGTCGATATGAGCCTGCCGAAAATGTACAACGACTACCTGCCGCCCTATCGCGCCGCGCTCGATGCGGGTGCCGGTGGGGTGATGGTAGCGCTGAACTCGATCAACGGCGTACCGGCCACCTCCAACACCTGGCTGATGAACGACCTGCTGCGCAAGGAGTGGGGCTTCAAGGGCGTGACCATCAGCGACCACGGCGCCATCCAGGAGCTGATTCGCCACGGCGTCGCCCGTGACGGCCGTGAAGCCGCCAAGTTGGCGATCAAGGCCGGCATCGACATGAGCATGAACGATACCCTGTACGGCGAAGAGCTGCCGGGCCTGCTGAAGTCCGGCGAGGTGACCCAGCGCGAACTGAACCAGGCGGTGCGTGAGGTGCTTGGTGCCAAGTACGACATGGGCCTGTTCAAAGACCCCTACGTGCGCATCGGCAAGGCCGAAACCGACCTGAAAGACTACTACGGCAACGACCGCCTGCACCGCGAAGCTGCGCGTGACGTGGCACGCCGCAGCCTGGTGCTGCTGGAAAACCGCAACCAGACCCTGCCGCTGAAAAAGGCAGGCACCATTGCCGTGGTCGGCCCGCTGGCGGATGCCCCGATCGACATGATGGGCAGCTGGGCCGCCGACGGCAAACCCGTCCACTCCGTGACCGTGCGCGAGGGCCTGCGCCGCGCCGTGGACGGCAAGGCCAAGCTGGTCTACGCCAAAGGCGCCAACGTCACGGGCGACAAGGCAATCCTCGATTACCTGAACTTCCTCAACTTCGATGCCCCGGAAATCGTCGACGACCCACGCCCGCCTGCCGTGCTGATCGATGAAGCAGTCAAGGCGGCGAAGCAATCCGACGTCGTGGTAGCCGTAGTCGGCGAGTCCCGCGGCATGTCCCATGAGTCGTCGAGCCGTACCACCCTGGAGATCCCGGCCAGCCAGCGCGAGCTGATCAAGGCGCTCAAGGCCACCGGCAAACCGCTGGTGCTGGTGCTGATGAACGGCCGGCCGCTGTCGATCAGCTGGGAGCGCGAGCAGGCCGACGCCATCCTGGAAACCTGGTTCGCCGGCACCGAAGGCGGCAATGCCATCGCCGACGTGCTGTTTGGCGACTACAACCCCTCCGGCAAGCTGGCCATTACCTTCCCACGGTCTGTGGGCCAGATCCCGATGTACTACAACCACACCCGCATCGGCCGGCCGTTCACGCCGGGCAAGCCGGGCAACTACACCTCGCAATACTTCGAAGAACCCAACGGGCCCCTTTATCCATTCGGCTATGGCTTGAGCTACAGCAGCTTCGAGCTGTCGGGCCTGAACCTGTCGGGCAAGGATCTCAAGCGCGGCGATACGCTGGAAGCCAAGGTAACGGTCAAGAACACCGGTAAGGTTGCAGGCGAGACGGTGGTGCAGCTGTACCTGCAGGATGTGTCGGCGTCGATGAGCCGCCCGGTGAAAGAGCTGAAAAACTTCCAGAAGCTGATGCTTGAACCGGGTGAAACCCGCACGTTGACCTTCCGCATCAGCGAGGACGACCTGAAGTTCTACAATGGCCAGTTGCAGCGGGTTGCCGAACCTGGGGAGTTCAATGTCCAGGTAGGGCTGGATTCCCAAGCGGTGCAGCAGCAGAGCTTCGAATTGCTTTGACTGAAAAAGGCCGCCTGTTCCGGCCTTTTCGCGGGTAAACCCGCTCCTACAGGTGCTGCAGAGTACCTGTAGGAGCGGGTTTACCCGCGAAGAGGCCGGCCCCGATATCCCACCACCGGATCCGCCCCCAATGCCCTTTTCCTTTCGCGCCCTGCGTCTGGGGCTGATCACCCTGCTGATCGTGCTGGGTACCGCACTCAGCGCCGGCTGGGCAATGCACCAGGCCAAGCGCCAGGCCATGGAAGACGACGCCAAGCGTGCCAGCCAGCAACTGGGCCTGTATGCCAACGCACTGCACACCCTGATCGACCGCTACCGCGCTCTCCCCGCCGTGCTGGCGCTGGATCCGGAACTGATAGCAGCCTTGCGCGGCCCGATCGATGAAGGCGTTCAGAACGCCCTGAACCACAAGCTCGAACGTATCAATGGCGCCGCCAATTCCTCCACCCTCGAACTGCTCGACCGCACCGGCCTGGCCATTGCCGCCAGCAATTGGCGGCTGCCCAGCAGCTACGTCGGCTCCAACTACGGTTTCCGTCCCTACTTCAAGCAAACCCGCAGCCAGGGCAGTGGCCGCTTCTATGCCGTGGGCGTGACCAGTGGCGTGCCGGGCTACTTCCTCGCCAGCGCGGTGAACGACGAGCACGGCCGATTCCTTGGTGCCATGGTGGTGAAGCTGGAATTCCCCGAGCTGGAACGCGAATGGCGACAGGGCAACGATATCCTGCTGGTCAGCGACGCCCGCGGCATTACGTTCATCGCAAACCAGGATGGCTGGCGCTACCGCGAGCTTCAGCCGCTCAGTGGCGCCGACCGCGCCGAGCTGGCCGAAACCCGTCAGTACGACAAGCAACCGCTGGTGCCGCTACAGCATCAGGTACTGACGCGGTTTGCCCCCTACAGCACCCTTAGCCGCGTGCAAGGCCCCGAGGGTAGCACCGAGTACTTGTGGGAAAGCCTGCCGCTGGAAGGCGAAAACTGGACCTTGCACCTGCTGCGCAAACCGCAGGTCGCTGCAGACGGCCGTAATGCAGCCCTTGGCGCCGCCGCCGTCTGGCTGAGCCTGGTGTTCGCCGCCCTTTTCGTCAGTCAACGCCTGCGCCTGGCACGCTTGCGCCAGCGCAGCCGGCAAGAACTCAAACGCCAGGTCGAGGAGCGCACCCGCGAGCTGCGCACTGCCCAGGAAGGCCTGGTGCAATCAGCCAAACTGGCCGCACTCGGGCAAATGTCAGCGGCCATGGCCCATGAAATCAACCAGCCGCTGACCACCCAACGTATGCAACTGGAAACCCTGCGCCTGCTGCTTGACCATGGTCGCCATGACGAAGCGCGGCAAGCGCTGGAGCCGCTGGAACAGATGCTCACGCGCATGGCAGCACTGACCAGCCACCTGAAAACTTTTGCCCGCAACAGCCCGATGGGCCTGCGCGAACGCCTCGACCTGGCAACCGTGGTCGATCAGGCCTTGCACCTGCTGGAAGCGCGCATTCGCAGCGAGGAAGTGGAGGTGGCTCTGTACCTGGCACGCCCGGCCTGGGTACGCGGCGATGCCATCCGCCTGGAGCAAGTGCTGATAAACCTCCTGCACAATGCACTCGACGCCATGATCGACAAGCGTTACAAACGCCTGGAGATCCGCATCGAACCCGACGGGGAGCTATGGCGCCTGAGTGTGCTCGACTCGGGTGGCGGCATTGCCGAAGCCGACCTGGCCAAGGTCTTCGACCCGTTCTTCACCACCAAACCGGTGGGGGAAGGGCTAGGGCTGGGCCTGGCCATCTCTTACGGCATCGTCCATGAGGCCGGCGGCCAGTTGCGGGCCGAAAACCTGCCTGGCGGCGCGCGCCTGAGCCTTACCCTGCCCCGAGACCTGGAGCCTGTATGTTGAATTCGGTGATCGTCGTAGATGATGAAGCCAGTATCCGCACTGCTGTAGAGCAATGGCTGAGCCTGTCCGGCTTCAGCGTGCAGTTGTTCGCTCGCGCCGAAGAGTGCCTGGCGCACCTGCCGCAGCACTTCCCTGGGGTGATCATCAGCGATGTACGCATGCCGGGTATGGATGGCCTGCAATTGCTCGAACGCCTGCAAGCGAACGACCCCGACCTGCCCGTGATTTTGCTGACCGGTCACGGTGATGTACCGATGGCGGTAGAAGCCATACGCAACGGGGCCTATGACTTCCTGGAAAAACCCTTCACGCCGCAAGACTTGCTGGGCAGCCTGCGTCGCGCCCTGGAAAAGCGCCAGCTGGTGCTGGAGAACCGCCGGCTCCACGAGCAGGCCGACCTCAAGTCACGCCTGGAAGGCACGCTGCTGGGCATGTCCCAGGGCCTGCAACAGCTGCGCCGGCAAGTCCTGGACCTGGCCAGCCTGCCGGTAAACGTGCTGATCCGCGGTGAAACCGGCAGTGGCAAGGAGCGGGTGGCCCGCTGCCTGCACGACTTTGGCCCTCGTGCCGCCAAGCCCTTTGTAGCCCTTAACTGCGCGGCCATCCCCGAGTCGCTGTTCGAGGCCGAACTGTTCGGCCATGAGAGCGGCGCCTTCACGGGCGCCCAGGGTAAACGGATCGGCAAGCTGGAGTATGCCAACGGTGGCACCGTGTTCCTCGACGAAATCGAGAGCATGCCACTGGCCCAACAGGCCAAGCTGTTGCGGGTGATTCAGGAGCAGAAGTTGGAGCGCCTGGGGGCCAACCAGAGCATCAGCGTCGACCTGCGCATCATTGCTGCGACCAAGCCCGACCTGCTTGAGGAGGCCCGTGCCGGGCGCTTCCGAGAAGACCTGGCCTACCGCCTGAACGTCGCCGAATTGCGCCTGGCACCGCTGCGCGAGCGGCGAGAGGACATTCCGCTGCTGTTCGAACACTTTGCCCGTGCTGCCGGTGAAAGGCTTGGTCGCGCGGCCCCGCCGCTATCGGGTGCACAGCTGGCGCAGCTGCTGTCACATGACTGGCCTGGCAACGTGCGTGAGCTGGCCAATGCGGCGGAGCGGCATGCGCTGGGGCTGGGTTCGCCAAACATCGAGGTGGCACCTGCCGGGCAGTCGCTGGGCGAGCAGATGGAAGCATTCGAGGCGCAATGCCTGCGTGCGGCCTTGCGTCAGCATGGGGGCGAGATCAAGTCGGTGATGGAGGCTTTGCAACTGCCGCGGCGCACGCTTAACGAGAAGATGCAACGGCATGGGCTGGTGCGCGAGGATTTTATTGGGCAGGCATGAGCGGAAATCCGCTTATTACCAGGACCGGGTAGGCGAAAAACTGCTCATCACATCGAGATTTCGGACTGCTTTGCAGCCCTTCGCGGTCAGGCCCGCTCCTGCATAGGGCGGCGCAAGGCCCACTACTGTGCCGGCTTGGGATATTTGATGCCCTCAAATGAATCAACCCGCACCCATTTGGCACACCTTCTGCAATTGCCTTGGCAAGCTGCGCCACGGCGCGCTCCACAAAAACAACGAGAAGGTATCCCTGATGGATAACGCCACCTCCCTGCCCGCAGGGGCGGCCACCGCGCCTGCCGCAGAAAAAACCACCGCCAGCCGCCTGAAGTCGATATTCAGCGGGTCCATCGGCAACATGGTCGAATGGTACGACTGGTACGTCTACGCCGCATTCTCGCTGTACTTCGCCAAAGCCTTCTTCCCGGCCGGCGACTCCACCGCACAACTGCTCAATACCGCCGCGATCTTCGCCGTGGGCTTCCTTATGCGCCCGATCGGTGGCTGGCTGATGGGCCTGTACGCCGACCGCAAGGGCCGCAAGGCCGCGCTGATGGCGTCGGTACTGCTCATGTGCGCGGGCTCGCTGGTCATCGCCCTGACCCCGGGTTATGAAACCATCGGCGTCGCCGCGCCTGTCCTGCTGGTCATCGCACGCCTGCTGCAAGGCCTGTCGGTGGGTGGTGAATACGGCACCTCGGCCACCTACCTCAGTGAAATGGCCAGCAAGGAGCGCCGTGGTTTCTTCTCCAGCTTCCAGTACGTGACCCTGATCTCCGGCCAGCTCATCGCCCTGGCGGTGCTGATCGTCCTGCAACAGACCCTGACCACCGAGCAATTGTACGCCTGGGGCTGGCGCGTGCCGTTCGTGATCGGTGCGCTGTGCGCCGTGGTGGCCCTGTACCTGCGTCGCGGCATGGAAGAAACCGCCTCGTTCACCAAGAAGGAAAAGGCCAAGGAAAGCCTGATGCGCACGCTGCTGCGTCACCCCAAGGAGCTGATGACCGTCGTCGGTCTGACCATGGGCGGTACCCTGGCCTTCTACACCTACACCACCTACATGCAGAAGTACCTGGTCAACTCCGTAGGTATGAGCATCAGTGACTCGACCACCATCTCGGCCGCCACGCTGTTCCTGTTCATGTGCCTGCAGCCGGTGATCGGTGGTCTGTCCGACAAGATCGGCCGCCGTCCGATCCTGATCGCCTTCGGTGTACTCGGCACCCTGTTCACCGTCCCCATCCTCAGCACCCTGCACACCATCCAGAGCTGGTGGGGGGCGTTCTTCCTGATCATGGCAGCGCTGATCATCGTAAGCGGCTATACCTCGATCAACGCCGTGGTCAAAGCCGAGCTGTTCCCTACCGAGATTCGCGCCCTGGGCGTGGGCCTGCCGTATGCCCTGACCGTGTCGATCTTCGGTGGCACCGCCGAATACGTGGCCCTGTGGTTCAAGAGCGCTGGGATGGAGAGCGGCTTTTACTGGTACGTCACCGCCTGTATCGCCTGCTCGCTGCTGGTTTACGCGACCATGAAGGACACCAAGCAGCACTCGCGGATTACCACTGAGTGAATGTGAAGCTGCCGAACTGAAAAGGGCGCACCGTTTCAGGTGCGCCCTTTTCATTTGTTCGATCAGCACTCATCTCGCTGAGAACCGACTAAACATTCCATTCGGATCACTCGTACCTGAAAGCAGGATCAGGACATCTCAAGTGCCTGTCGCGGATCACGACGCTGGTACCGGTTGGCCAGCAGCACCAGCACCAGCAGCACCCCGCCCAGCACAGCCGAAGAACCGACCGTGCCGAAGTCCAGGCCACCCTTTTCATAGGGTTTGGTGAGGAAGTCGCCCAAGGTGGCGCCAAACGGCCGAGTGAGCACGAACGCGACCCAGAACAACATCACGCTGGGAATACGCGTCCAGTAGCGGGCGACCACCACCAGCGCAATGGCACTGCCAATCAACAGCGCGCCGCCGGCAAAGCCCAGCCCCGAGTCATCGGCCAGGTAGTCGCCCAGCGCGGTGCCGAGGGTGTTGGAAAACAGGATTGCCACCCAGTAGAACAGCTCGCCCGTTCGGTTCTTGATGCGGTTGACATCCAGCGGGTTGCCGCTGAGGCGCCAGGCCAGGAAGGTCACCAGCAGGATGCCGATCAGGAGGGCCGAACCCGCGGCATAACCCAGGCCCAGGGTGCGGTCCATGAAGTCGGAGATGGTGGTACCAGCGGTACTGGTGGAAAGAATCACCAGCCAATACAGCATCGGGTGGTAGCGGCGCGAGTAGAGCTGGCCGACCAAGGTCAGCAGGAACACGCTGATCAGCATCAACGAGCTGAGTGCATAGCCGATGTTCAACGTCATCGACAGCAAGTCGCCTGCCGTTTCGCCAAGGGTGGTTGCGCAGATCTTCATGACCCAGAAGGCCAAGGTGATTTGCGGGAGTTTGTTCATTGTTGTGCCGCTCCAGTCTGAGGTGCGGCGATGTTGCTGAGCAGCATCTGAAAAAACGGTTGGTGGTACATGAAAAAAGCGTCGATCGAACTTTGAAACAAGAAATTTCATTCTTAACACCCCATTAATTCGCGCCCGTCAAGCTGCAATGGCTGACAAAACGACTACGTGAGTGCTCGCGGCTAGTGGATGACACCGCTGCCTGACTCACGCGAAGCACGCACAGACACATCTATTAATTCGATTTTTAAGCGCTATTTTTTGCGCTTTTTAATCAATTTATTAGGCGTATGATTAAACCCATAGAAACAAACAACTCACAAACCCCTGGAGCAACCATCATGAAAAACAAACTGATCCTTACCCTGGCCCTCTCGGTTTTCGCAGCGGGCGCCTTCGCCGAAGATGGCTTCGACCGGACCGACGCACACACCTTTGCCGCGGCTCAAACCCAGCCCGCCAGCTACGCT
>AZIG01007363.1_pt1 | contig 55905 bp, 50 predicted proteins | sample 359071 | NCBI WGS metagenome assembly AZIG01 (sample SAMN02429714, study PRJNA222667) | marine sediment metagenome | biome: Sediment sample; isolation source: enrichment culture of sample MGS-AQ(UA) from oil contaminated terminal site... | place: Jordan: Aqaba | collected 2011-05-15 | depth 18 m m | reverse complement strand
TAGCCTGGCGGGTCTGGTGGATAGGCGCGGAGCCCGAGCTTTTGCCGCCGCCGAAACGCTTGGCGCTGGCGTCCAGGCTCAGCGTCAGGCCGACGCAGAGCGCCAGTGCGATGCTAAGAAAACGTTGCATAAGTGGGATATCCCCTGTTGTGGATTGCACGCGCGTCATGGTGCACAGGTTCCCGGGCACATGACCAGCGACATAGTGTTTCGAGCTTTTGCCTGATGTTACAAAGTTGGCAGGCCCGACCCTTGTGGGCTTTAGACAGCCTCGAGCTTGGCATACCCCAGCATCAGCCATTTGCTACCTTCGGCAAAATTCACCTGCACCCGCGCCTGAGCGCCAGAACCCTCGAAGTTGAGGATCACGCCTTCGCCAAATACCGCATGCTGCACACGCTGACCCAGGTTGAACGCGGTCTGCGGAATGCTGGCATTGGCGAACAGGTTGCTGTTGGTGGCCGTCTTGGCCCCGCCGAACGGGCGGCTGACACTGTTGGACAGGCGTACTTCCTGAACCAGGCCTGCCGGAATTTCACGCACGAAACGCGACACCTTGTTGTAAGTCTCGCTGCCATAAAGGCGGCGTGTTTCGGCGTAGGTCATGACCAGCTGGCGCATGGCGCGGGTGATGCCTACATAAGCCAGGCGTCGTTCCTCTTCCAGGCGGCCGGGTTCTTCCAGGCTCATCTTGTGCGGGAACAAGCCTTCTTCCATGCCCACCAGGAACACATAGGGGAATTCCAGGCCTTTGGCGCTGTGCAGGGTCATCAGCTGGATGCTGTCTTCATGCTCGTCAGCCTGAGTATCGCCAGCTTCGAGTGAGGCGTGGCCAAGGAAGGCCGAGAGCGGGGACAGGTCGGCGTCTTCGTCGGTGGACTCGAAGTTGCGTGCCGCACTGACCAGTTCCTCAAGGTTTTCTACTCGTGCCTGGCCCTTTTCACCTTTTTCTTCCTGGTGATAGGTGATCAGGCCGGACTGTTCGATGGTGGTCTGGGTCATGGTATGCAGCGGCATGTCCACGACCTTGGCGGCCAGCCCCTCGATCAGCTCGATAAAGGCCCCCAGGGCACTGGCGGCGCGACCCTTCAGGGCCTTGGCGGCGAGCAGCTGGCACATGGCCTCCCACATGGACAGCTGGCTGTGGCGGGCGTGCTCGCGGATGGCTTCGACGGTTTTTTCGCCAATACCGCGCGGCGGCACGTTGATCACCCGCTCCAGAGCGGCATCGTTGCCACGCCCTTCGATCAGGCGCAGGTACGCCATGGCATTCTTGATTTCGGCGCGCTCGAAGAAGCGCTGGCCGCCATAGATGCGGTAGGGGATACGCTCACGCAGCAGGGCCTCTTCCAGCACTCGCGACTGGGCGTTGGAGCGGTACAGGATGGCGATCTCGTTGCGCGCATTGCCCTGCTTGACCAGGCTCTCGATGGTTTCCACTACATAGCGTGCTTCATCGTGCTCGTTGTAGGCCGCGTACAGGGTCAGTGGTTCGCCTTCGCCCATGTCGGTCCACAGTTCCTTGCCCAGGCGCCCGCTGTTGTTGGCAATCAGCGCGTTGGCCGCCTTGAGGATGCCACCGGTGGAGCGGTAGTTCTGCTCCAGGCGGATCATTTCGGCGTCGGGGAAGTCGGCGGTGTACTGGTGAATGTTTTCGATCTTGGCGCCGCGCCAGCCGTAGATCGACTGGTCGTCATCGCCTACCGCCATCAGGCTATCGCCACCCCGTGCCAGCAGCCGCAGCCAGGCGTACTGCACGGCGTTGGTATCCTGGAACTCGTCCACCAGCACGTGGCGGAAGCGTCGCTGATAGTGCTCCAGCAGGCCCGGGTGGTCACGCCACAGGTCCAGGGCGCGAAGCAGCAGCTCGGAGAAATCGATGACCCCGGCGCGCTCGCAAGCCTGCTCGTAGGCGGTGTAGACCTCGCGCATGGTCGCCAGGAACAGGTCGCCCCCCGCCTGGATATGCTGCGGGCGCAGGCCTTCGTCTTTCTGCCCGTTGATGAACCACTGGGCCTGGCGTGCCGGCCACTTCTGCTCGTCCAGGCCCAACTCGCGCATCACCCGCTTGATCAGGCGCTGCTGGTCGTCGCTGTCGAGGATCTGGAAATTCTGCACCAGCCGTGCTTCCTGCCAGTGGGCCCGCAACAGACGATGGGCCAGGCCGTGGAAGGTGCCGACCCACATGCCTGCCGGGTTGATGCCCAGCAGTTGTTCGATCCGCTGGCGCATTTCTGCTGCGGCCTTGTTGGTGAACGTCACCGACAGGATCGAGTGCGGCGATGCCTGCTCGACCTGGATCAGCCAGGCGATACGGTGTACCAGCACGCGGGTTTTACCGGAACCGGCACCGGCAAGCACCAGTTGACGCCCGAGCGTGGCCGCTACGGCCTGGCGTTGGGCATCGTTGAGGGAGTTCAGCAGGAGAGAGAGGTCGTCTGTGCGCATCGGGCCATTCTAGGGCGATGCCGGGTAAGGGGCAAATATCTACTGTATGAATATTCACCTGGCTGCATCCCGCTCATCGGTCCGGGGTCAGCTTACGGCCTGCGCAAGCTGGCTGACGCATGGTCAGTCAATGGCCTTCAAGGCAAAGGACTTCGCCCCTTTGAACTTTATCTGCGTCTGTTTCAGATTGAAGGTAGCGTCAGCGCGCAGGTAATTCAGCCATGCCAGTGCCTGCCATGCCTGGCGAGCAGGCTGTTGGCTTGCTCGGGCCCAAAGCTGCCAGCCGGGTAGGGGCGGGGTGCCTGGAAGTGTTCTTCACAGCCCTTGATGATTGGATCTACCCAGGCCCAGGCTGCCTCCACTTCATCGCGGCGCATGAACAGTGTCGAATCACCTTCGAGCACATCCAGCAGCAAGCGCTCGTAGGCTTCCCAGCGGCGAGTCTGGCTGAACACCTGGGCCAGATTAAGGTCCAGCTCCACGGGCTCCAGGCGCATGCCCTTGCCTGGGCTCTTGGTCATCATGCGCAGGCTGATACGTTCGTCCGGTTGCAGCTGTATCAGTAGCTGGTTGACCTGGCCGCCGCTGAACAGTTCGTGAGGCACCGGCTTGAACTGGATGACGATCTGCGAAGCGCGCCGCGCCATGCGTTTGCCGGTGCGCAGATAGAAAGGCACGCCCGCCCAGCGCCAGTTGTCGATGTGCGCCTCGATGGCCACGAAAGTCTCGGTATCGCTGTCGTTGTCGACATCCTTTTCAAAGTAGTAGGCCGGCACTTCCTGGCCGCCGATACGCCCGGCGCCATATTGGCCGCGTACTGTCTTGTCCTGCACATCCTGGCCAGTGATCGGCTTGAGGGCGCGCAGGATTTTCACCTTTTCGTCGCGTACCGCTTCGGCCTCGAACTGCGCGGGTGGCTCCATGGCCACCAGGCACAGCAGTTGCAGAAGATGGTTCTGCAGCATGTCGCGAATAGCCCCGGCGCGATCGTAGTAGGCACCGCGGTTTTCTACGCCCAGCGTCTCGCAAACGCTGATCTGGACATGGTCGACCTGGTTGTTGCGCCACACCGGCTCCAGCAGGGCATTGGCAAAACGCAGGGCCATCAGGTTCTGCACGGTTTCCTTGCCCAGGTAGTGGTCGATGCGGAACACCTGGCTTTCTTCGAACACCGTGCCAATCGCTTCATTGATGGCAGTGGCGGATTCCTGCGAATGGCCGATCGGTTTTTCCAGCACGATACGCGCTTCGGTGTCGGCCAGTCCGGCAATGCGCAGGTGGTTGGCAATAGGCACGAACAGGTTGGGGGCGGTGGCCAGGTAGAAGATGCGGCTCAGCCCACCGGGTTCGCCCAGGTAGCGTGCCAGGCGGCCAAAATCGGCGCTCTGTGAAGCATCCATCGGGAAGTAGTCGACCCGTGCAGAAAACCGCTGCCACACCTCTTCGTCGAAGTCGTTGCGGGCAATCTGCGCCCGACAATGGCGTTCGGCGAGCTTCAGATAGTCGATGCGTGGCAGGTTGCGCCTGGCCAGTGCGATGACCCGCACGGCTGGGTTCAGACGGGCCTCGCGAAACAGGTGGTAGAGCGCCGGAAGCAATTTGTGCAGGGCCAGATCACCGGTGCCGCCGAAGACCAGAATGTCGCAAGGAATAGTCAAACCACCACTCTCCACGTTCGTTTAACTGGGCGGGTTGGCGTCCATGTAGTATAACTACAAGAAAGCTACAACCCGGCAAGCCGATCATAACCGAGTCCAGCCTGTGAATCTGTTGCAACATATCGCCCAATCGCGCCATCTGCTGCGCAAATCGGAACTGAAAGTGGCCGACCACGTGCTGCTCGACCCGGCTGCCGTCATGCACAGCTCCATGGCCGACTTGGCGCACAGCGTGGGTATCAGTGAGCCGACCATCGTGCGTTTCTGCCGGGCCATTGGCTGCTCGGGCTTCCAGGACCTGAAGCTGAAGCTGGCACAAAGCCTGGCTGCAGGGGCCAGTTTCGGTCAGTTCGCCATCCACGAAGATGACTCGGTCGCCGACTACAGTCTGAAGATTTTCGACACCACCCTGCACACCCTGATGGAAGTGCGCGAGCACCTTGATCCGCAGGCGCTGCAACAAGCAGTGAGCGCCATGGCCCAGGCGCAGCGGGTAGAGTTTTATGGCTTTGGCGCGTCCGGTGCGGTTGCAGCCGATGCCCAGCACAAGTTCTTCCGCCTGCTGCTCAGCGCGGCAGCGTATTCCGACCCGCACATGCAAGCGATGTCGGCGGTTACCCTGAAACCCGGTGATGTGGCGGTGTGTATTTCCCAGTCGGGCCGTTCCAAGGACCTGCTGATCACTGCCAACCTGGTGCGTGAGAGCGGCGCCAACCTGATTACCCTGTGCCCCAGCCAGACGCCGCTGGCCGAGCTGTCGACGGTCAACCTGGCGATCGACGTGCATGAGGACACCGAGATCTACACCCCTCTGACCTCGCGTATTGCCCATCTGGTGGTGATCGACGTGCTGGCCATGGGCGTTGCCATGGCGCGCGGGCCAAGCCTGGTCAACCACCTGAAGAGCGTGAAGCGCAGCTTGCGCAGCTTGCGTCTGTCGCCCAAATCGATCAAGGCTACAGACGACTGAATTCAACCTGTAATGACCTCTTCGCGGGCTTGCCCGCTCCCACAGGTACTGTGCACCTGTATAAATCGGTGCCATTCCTGTGGGAGCGGGCAAGCCCGCGAAGAGGCCGGTACAGGCAGTGAAAATTCACGATTCTGTCACCATTCCACCGCAAAACGGTAAACCATCAAGGCCAGTCTGAAACTCCCGCATCCTATCTGGGAGACAGGCAATGGCTCGTGACTTCGACGGTACGTACCAACCCAACGCCAAGGCTCGCAAGCAGCAGGAAAAGGATCAGCGCCGTATGGAATACCGCCGCGCGATCGAGAGCTATTGCGACCAACGTCAACTGCTCCGCGACCTGGCGGACTACCCTGAGCTGCAAGCACTCACGGTATGGCAGTCGTCGGCGGCAACTTCCCCGAAAAACGTTCAACAAGCGCGCTGATCAGCGCACGTTCGCCGCGGATGAATGCCAGAAATGCCAAGGCCACCGGCGACTGCCGCTTGGCCTTGGCCTGCACCACGCACCAGCTACGGTACAGCGGCAGTTCCTCGACCGGCAATTCCTTCAGCACCCCGGTGGCCAGTTCCAGGTTGACTGCGTGACGGGTCAGCAGGGCGATCCCCAAGCCGGCGATTACGCATTCGCGTTGGGCATCGGCCGAGGCTACCTCAAGCGTCTGGGCGAAATGCACGCGCTTGTCCTTGAAGTACTCTTCGCACGCCTTGCGTGTTCCCGAACCTTGCTCGCGGATTAACAGGGTATGAGGCTCCAGGTCCTGCATGCGCAAATGCTCCAGCTTGCACAGCGGGTGCTGCGGCGGGGCCACCGCAACGATCGGATTGTTGAGGAACGGCAGAAACTCCAGGCCCATGTCTTGCGGCACCATCGACATGATGATCAGGTCGTCGCGGTTATCGGAAAGGCGGCGGATGGCTTGGGCGCGGTTGACTACCGTCAGGGTCAGGTTGACCTCCGGGTGACGCTGCTTGAAGGCGGCGAACAGGTGTGGCACGAAGTACTTGGCACTGGACTCGATCGCCAGTTTCAACTGGCCCTGCAATGAGCCCTGCATGTCCGACAGCTGCATGTCCAGGCTTTCCAGGCGCCCGAAGATATCGTGGCTGGCGCGCTGAAGGGCCTCGGCCGCCTCAGTCAGGTAGAGCTTCTTGCCCACGTACTCGAACAGCGGCTGGCCGATCAGCTCTTCAAGCTGGCGGATCTGTAGACTAACGGCGGGTTGCGTCAGCGCCATCTCCTCCGCAGCACGGCTGTACGAGCGCAAATCGCACACCTCATTGAAGATCTGGAGTTGACGCAATGTCATACGCATCAAGGACTTACGCATTTTAATCGGCTCTTCGGCAACACCCTGTTACCCAACTATAAGCTTTTACTAATACAGCCTCTAACAAATATTGATTTTTGTTTATCGACCTACAGCGCTAGGGTGAATACGCGACTGGCCAGCAACGTCTGGTCACGCGCCGACCGGTAGAACCGGCTCGACTGTTCCTACGGCTTTGGGAAGACTCCAGTGATAAAAAAAATCCTGATCGCCAACCGAGGTGAAATCGCAGTTCGGATCGTGCGTGCTTGCGCCGAGATGGGCATTCGCTCGGTAGCGATCTTTTCCGACGCCGATCGGCATGCCTTGCACGTCAAGCGCGCTGACGAAGCCCACAGCATCGGTGCCGAGCCGCTGGCCGGTTACCTGAACCCGCGCAAGCTGGTGAACCTGGCTGTGGAAACCGGCTGTGATGCCCTGCACCCGGGCTATGGTTTCCTTTCGGAAAACGCCGAACTGGCAGAGATTTGCGCCGAGCGCGGGATCAAGTTCATTGGCCCGGCCGCCGACGTGATCCGCCGTATGGGCGACAAGACCGAAGCGCGCCGCACCATGATTGCCGCCGGTGTGCCGGTAACCCCTGGCACCGAAGGCAACGTTGCCGATATTCATGAAGCCCTGAGCGAAGGTGACCGCATCGGTTATCCGGTGATGCTCAAGGCCACCTCCGGTGGTGGCGGCCGCGGTATTCGCCGTTGCAATAGCCGTGAAGAACTGGAACAGAACTTCCCGCGGGTCATTTCCGAGGCGACCAAGGCCTTTGGTTCTGCCGAAGTGTTCCTGGAGAAGTGCATCGTCAACCCAAAGCACATCGAGGCGCAAATTCTCGGTGACAGCTTCGGCAACGTAGTGCACCTGTTCGAGCGCGACTGCTCTATTCAGCGCCGTAACCAGAAGCTCATCGAAATTGCCCCGAGCCCACAGCTCACTCCCGAACAGCGTGCCTACATCGGCGACCTGGCGGTGCGTGCGGCCAAAGCAGTGAATTACGAGAACGCCGGTACTGTGGAGTTCCTGCTCGCCGATGGCGAGGTGTACTTCATGGAAATGAACACCCGAGTGCAGGTGGAACACACCATCACCGAGGAAATCACCGGGATCGACATCGTTCGTGAGCAGATCCGCATTGCCTCGGGGCTGCCACTGTCGGTCAAGCAGGAAGATATTCAGCACCGTGGCTACGCCTTGCAGTTCCGTATCAATGCTGAAGACCCGAAAAACAACTTCCTGCCCAGCTTCGGCAAGATCACCCGTTATTACGCCCCCGGCGGCCCAGGCGTGCGTACCGACACGGCGATCTATACCGGCTATACCATTCCGCCGTTCTACGACTCCATGTGCCTGAAGCTGGTGGTGTGGGCGTTGACCTGGGAAGAAGCCATGGACCGCGGCCTGCGGGCCCTGGACGACATGCGCGTGCAAGGGGTGAAGACCACCGCCGCGTACTACCAGGAAATCCTGCGCAATCCGGAATTCCGTAGTGGCCAGTTCAATACCAGCTTCGTCGAAAGCCACCCTGAATTGACCAATTACTCGATCAAGCGCAAACCCGAAGAGCTGGCCCTGGCCATCGCTGCCGCCATCGCCGCCCACGCAGGCCTGTGAGGAATCCCATAATGTCCAAGAAAATTCACGTAACCGACACGATCCTGCGCGACGCTCACCAGTCCCTGCTGGCCACCCGCATGCGTACCGAAGACATGCTGCCGATCTGCGACAAGCTCGACAAGGTTGGCTACTGGTCGCTGGAAGTCTGGGGTGGTGCCACCTTCGACGCCTGCGTGCGCTTCCTCAAGGAAGACCCGTGGGAGCGCCTGCGCAAGCTGCGCGCAGCGCTGCCAAACACCCGCCTGCAAATGCTGCTGCGCGGTCAGAACCTGCTGGGCTACCGCCACTACAGCGACGATGTGGTCAAGGCCTTCGTCGCCAAGGCTGCGGTCAACGGCATCGATGTGTTCCGCATTTTCGACGCCATGAACGACGTGCGTAACCTGCGCGTGGCCATCGAAGCGGTCAAGGCTGCCGGCAAGCACGCCCAGGGCACCATCGCTTACACCACCAGCCCGGTACACACCATCGAAGCCTTCGTGAAGCAGGCCAAGCAGATGGAAGCCATGGGTTGCGACTCGGTGGCGATCAAGGACATGGCTGGCCTGCTGACCCCGTTCGCCACTGGCGAGTTGGTCAAGGCGCTGAAGGCTGAACAGTCGCTGCCGGTGTTCATCCACTCCCACGATACCGCCGGCCTGGCTGCCATGTGCCAGCTCAAGGCCGTGGAAAATGGCGCCGACCACATCGACACCGCCATCTCCAGCTTCGCTTGGGGCACCAGCCACCCGGGTACCGAGTCGATGGTTGCTGCACTCAAGGGCAGCGAGTTCGACACCGGCCTGGACCTGGAGCTTCTGCAGGAAATCGGCTTGTACTTCTACGCCGTGCGCAAGAAGTACCACCAGTTCGAAAGCGAGTTCACAACGGTGGACACCCGCGTGCAGGTCAACCAGGTACCGGGCGGCATGATTTCCAACCTGGCCAACCAGCTCAAGGAGCAGGGCGCCCTCAACCGCATGAACGAAGTGCTGGCCGAGATCCCGCGTGTTCGTGAAGACCTCGGCTTCCCGCCGCTGGTCACCCCGACCTCGCAGATCGTCGGCACCCAGGCCTTCTTCAACGTGCTGGCGGGTGAGCGCTACAAGACCATCACCAATGAGGTGAAGCTGTACCTGCAAGGTGGTTATGGCAAGGCCCCGGGTGTGGTCAACGAACAACTGCGTCGCCAGGCTATCGGCAGCGAAGAAGTGATCGATGTGCGCCCGGCTGACCTGCTGAAGCCGGAAATGGCCAAGTTGCGTAGCGACATCGGTGCCCTGGCCCGTTGCGAAGAAGACGTGCTCACCTTCGCCATGTTCCCGGACATTGGCCGCAAGTTCCTTGAAGAACGCGAAGCTGGCACGCTGACGCCTGAAGTTCTGTTGCCGATTCCGGAAGCCGGTGCCGTGGCTGCCCCAGGTGGTGAAGGCGTGCCGACCGAGTTCGTCATCGACGTTCACGGCGAAACCTACCGCGTCGACATCACCGGTGTGGGCGTTAAGGCCGAGGGCAAGCGTCACTTCTACCTGTCGATCGACGGCATGCCGGAAGAAGTGGTATTCGAGCCGCTCAACGAGTTCGTCAGCGGTGGCGGTAGCAAGCGCAAACAAGCTACTGACCCTGGCCACGTAAGCACCACCATGCCAGGGAACATCGTTGATGTGCTGGTCAAGGAAGGTGACATGGTCAAGGCCGGCCAGGCGGTCTTGATCACCGAAGCCATGAAGATGGAAACCGAAGTGCAGGCAGCCATCGCCGGCAAGATCGTGGCCATCCATGTGGCCAAGGGTGATCGCGTGACGCCGGGTGAGATCCTGATCGAGATCGAGGGCTGATTTAAGCCCTCATCTACAAGTGGTTAACCTCTGGGGAGCGGATGCTCCCCTTTTTTTGTGCCGGATTCACTAGCCTCTTCGCGGGTAGTCCACCTCATGACGCGCTTCCCCCGCAGGAGCGGGTTCATCCGCGAAAAGGCCAGCTGATTCAGCACACCGTTCAACCTTTGCGGCACACCTCAAGGCTATCCACCTGGCCACCCGGCTGCTGGTTCTCCTCGCTCAGCCATCGCTCAAACCCGGCAGCTACCGCCGGCCATTCATCATCGGTAATCGAGTACCAAGCCGTATCGCGATTATGGTCCTTGACCACCAGGTGCTTGCGGAACACCCCTTCGTAGACGAAGCCGAATCGTTCTGCCGCGCGTTTGGAGCGGGCATTGGCGTTATTGCACTTCCACTCCAGTCGTCGATTACCCAGCTCGAAGCCCAGCTTGCCCAGCAGATACACCGCCTCGGTACCCTTGGGCGTGCGCTGCATGGCGGCGCCGAAGGCGATGTGCCCGATCTCTATTCGGCCGTGGTCAGGCACGATCGACATCAGGCTGAGAATGCCTTGGGCCTCGCCACTGGCGCGGTCGATGACGGTATAGAAAAGCGGGTCGCGGCCAGCAGCATTGCCTTCCAGCCAGCGGTCAAAGGCGGCACGTTCGGCGAACGGGCCGTAGGGCAGGTAGTCCCACAGCACTGGATCGGAGGCAGGGCCCTGCAGCACCTCCCAGAGGTCTTCGCCATGGCGCCCTGGATCGAGCTTCTCCAGGCGGATGAAGCGGCCTTCAATTGGCTCGGCCTTGGGGGTGGCGGCGGGTTTCCAGTTCAATGCGTCTGTCATGTTCAACCTACAAGCCTTTGCGGAATTGGATGAAACCCGAGCGCTCTGCAACCTGCTGGTACAGGCTGATGGCAGTGGCGTTGGTTTCGTGGGTCAGCCAGTGCACCTTGATGCAGTTGTCGGCCTTGGCAGTGGTGAAGACGTACTCGATCAGTTGTCGACCAATACCCAGGCCACGTTGCGTGCTGTCCACATACAGGTCCTGCAGGTAGCAGGAATTCTCGATGCTCCAGTTGGAACGATGGTAGATGAAGTTGACCATCCCCACCGCCTTGCCGTCGACCCAGGCCAGTGCCGAATGGGTTGGCTCGTTGGGGTCGAGCAGGCGTTGCCAACTGCTCAGGCTGACGGCATCGGCCAGCTTGGTCTCGTAGAAGTGCAAGTAGGCCTGCCACAGGGCGTGCCAGGCGGCGTGATCCTGGGCAGTGACAGGGCGCAGAGTAACGCTGGTCATGGGGCTATTCCTTCAGGCTTGGCGCATGTGCGCCGCGAGTTGTTTGTCCAGTTGATCGGGGCTGGCGGTCAGGCCTTCGCGCACGCCAGCGACGTCTTGCCCGGAGCGGTTCTGGCTGAGCTTGCGTGCACCTTGAAGGCGCGCAATGGGCAGGCGGATGCCGACGATGGCGCGCAGCATGCCCTCGATGTAGTCGGCAGGTGCGTCGGTGACTTTCCATGGTTCGCTGCGACCCTGTTCGTGGCGGTCGGTCAGGCGGCTTACGATAGCCAGTAGCGGCTCGGCCTCATGGATGACTTCGGCCGAGCCATAAGCGTGCACCGCCAGGTAGTTCCAGGTAGGCACCACCCTGGGGTTATCGGCCTTGCTTGGGTAATAGCTGGGGCTGACATAAGCATCGGCGCCGGGGAATACCAGCAGCGCGTCTGCGCCTTGCTGCAGGTCTTGCCATTGGCGGTTGGCCCGGGCCAGGTGAGCATACACAGTGCCGTAAACGCCCTCGGCGGTATCGACCAGCACCGGCAGGTGCGTGGCCAGAAGGCCCTGCTCGCCTTGGCTGATCAGAACGGCCAGGCGGGTGTCTAGCATGTGCTGGTGCAGGCGGGTGAGGTCGTGTTCCTGGTGGGGCTTACTGGTGTACATGGCGGGATCCTTGTCGAATGGCTCCATCCTAGGCAGGCTATTGGTTCTATGTAAGAGCCATTTCTGCCTGTTTTTATAGGTCCAATACCATGAGTGAGTCCCCCCTCATACTGCCTTTCGACCCTGCCGGGATCGCCCTTGATCGCCGCCGCGGGCTTAGCCAGCAGCTGTATCAGGCGTTGCGAGCGCGGGTACTGGATGGGCGTCTGAGCAGTGGTACGCGGCTGCCGGCCACGCGCGACCTGGCTGCCATGTTGGCGCTTTCACGCAACAGCGTGGTGCGCGCCTATGATCAGCTGTATGCCGAGGGCTTCATCGAAAGTCGGGTCGGCGATGGCACTTACGTTAGCCTACTGCCCAAACTGTCCACAGAAGTATCCACAGGGTTATCCCTATGCTTATCAACAGGTTTATCCACATTTCCTGAAGAAAATACTGAGGATTTATCCAGCGAAAGACTTTTCCGTGAGCCTCTGCAGCGCCTGAAAAGCAACCATTTACCACCTCCCAGAAGTGGCGCGCCGCGTGCATTTCGAGTCGGCATTCCGGCATTCGACCTGTTCCCGTTTGACGTATGGGCCAAGCTACAGGCGGGTTTCTGGCGCAACCCGTCCCCTGCGCAACTGGGCTATGGTGACCCGGCAGGTGAACCGGCTTTGCGCGATCTGATTGCGGCCTACTTACGCCGCTCGCGGGGGCTGAACTGCACAGCTGAACAAATTGTGATCACAAGCGGTGCGCAGCAGGCCATCAGCCTTTGTGCACAGTTGCTGCTGCAATCGGGCGACGGTGTGGCTGTGGAAAACCCAGGCTATCGGGCGGCCGCGCATGCCTTCACGCTCGCGGGGGGGCGGGTGGTTGGCGTACCTGTGGATGAAGACGGGCTGGACTGCGACCGGCTCGAACAGTTGACGGATTGTCGGCTGACCTATGTCACGCCTGCGCACCAATACCCGACCGGGGTGACCATGAGCCTTGCACGTCGCCTGGCATTGCTGGCCTGGGCTGAACGCAGTGGCGGCTGGATCATCGAGGACGACTACGACGGCGAGTATCGCTACAGCGGTGCCCCGCTGGCCCCGCTGGCGGCGCTCGACCGGCACGGGCGGGTGCTGTATGTCGGTACTTTCGGCAAGATAGCCTTCCCGGCGTTGCGTCTGGGCTACCTGGTGCTTCCACCGAGTCTGGTGCAGGCGTTCAGCCAGGGCAAAGCGTTGGCGGTACGGCATTCGGAGGTCAGCAGCCAGTGCGTGATGGCCGAGTTCATGGCGCGAGGCCATTTTCAGCGGCATATCCGCCGCATGCGCAAGGCGGCGTTGAAGCGGCGCGATGTGCTCATGGCCGGTTGGCCTGTGGATATTCCGGGGTTGGGCGCAATGCTGGAAGTGGCGGCTGGGCTGCATGTGAAGGTCGATGTGGATAACTTTGCTCGGGAACAGGAGCTGGTGGCCAAGGCCGAGTCGGTGGGGGTGGAGGTGACGCCACTGAGCAATTTCTGGTTGGCGGACAGCGAGGAGCCTGTGGATAAACGGGCAGGGCTGGTGTTGGGCTTTGCTGCGGTGCCGGAGGGCGAGATAGCCGAGGCCTTGATGAAACTACGCAAAGTCTGGAGAAAATGAATGGGGCTGCAAAGCAGCCCCAGGTTCAATATCAGGTACCGGACTTTATCCGCGTCCAGGCGCGGGTCCTGGCCCGTTCGGCGTTTCGTGTCAAAGGCTTGAGGGTATACAGCTTGGCCATCGCCTCTGCCGTCGGATACAGGTTGGGGTTGTTGCGAATCGTCGGATTCACCTTGTCGGTCGCATCCTTGTTCGGGTTCGGATACCCAACGAAGTCGCTGATCGGCGCAATGACCTCTGGCCGCAGCAGGTAGTTGATGAACGTATGCGCATCCTCCGGGTTGGCTGCGCCCTTTGGAATTGCCAGCATGTCGAACCAGATCGGCGCGCCTTCCTTGGGCAGGCGCATGTCCACCACCACGCCGTTGTTCGCCTCGCGGGCGCGGTTGGCAGCCTGCGAGAAGCTGCCGCTGTAGCCCACCGCCACGCAGATGTCGCCATTGGCGATATCTGCCATGTACTTCGAGGAGTGGAAGTACGTGATATGCGGACGAATCTTCAGCATCAGCGCCTCGGCCTTCTTGTAGTCGGCCGGTTTGTCGCTGTTCGGCGGCAAGCCCAGGTACTGCAGGGCCACCGGTAGAATCTCCGACGGCGAGTCGAGCAGGGCCACGCCGCACTGCTTGAGCTTGGCGATGTTCTCTTCCTTGAAAATCAGGTCCCAGCTGTCCACCGGCGCGTTGTCGCCGAGTGCAGCCTTGACCTTGGCCGGGTTGAAGCCGATCAGCACGGTGCCGTACATATACGGCACGGCAAACTTGTTGCCCGGGTCATTGGCTTCGATCAGCTTCATCAGCGCCGGGTCCAGGTGTTTCCAGTTTGGCAGCTTGTTGCGATCCAGCGGCTGGAACACCCCGGCTTCGATCTGTTTGGCGAGGAACACGTTGGACGGCACTACCACGTCATAACCGGAGTTGCCGGTTAGCAGCTTGGCCTCCAGCGCCTCGTTGGTGTCGAAGATGTCGTACACCAGCTTGACGCCACTGTCCTTCTGGAACGCAGTCAAGGTCTGCGGGGTGATGTAATCGAACCAGTTGTATACACGCAGGGTACGCTGCTCGGCTTGTGCGTGCAGCGCGGCCGCGAACAGGGTGGCAGCGATGAGGGGGCGAGCAGACGTTTGAGTCGGACCATTATCGGGCTCCTGGCTGGGCGCGCTGGAAGCCTTCCAGCACATTGACCGCGTTGATGCCGATTTCTTCCACAGCGTAGCCGCCTTCCATCACGAACAGGGTCGGCTTGCCGAGTTGGCCGATGCGCTTGCCCATTTCCAGATAGTCCGGGCTGTCCAGCTTGAATTGCGAGATGGGGTCGTCCTTGAAGGTGTCCACACCCAGGGAGATGACCAGCACGTCGGCGTCATAGCTGGCGATGCGCTTGCAGGCATCTTCCAGGGCTGCGCTCCAGGCGGCCCAGTCGCTACCGGCCGGCAAGGGGTAGTTGATGTTGTAGCCCTGGCCTGCGCCTTCGCCGGTTTCATCGGCATAGCCTAGGAAGAACGGGAATTCGTCCTGCGGGTCGCCGTGGATCGAAGCGAAGAACACGTCGTCGCGGCTGTAGAAGATGTCTTGGGTGCCGTTGCCGTGGTGGTAGTCGACGTCAAGGATGGCGACCTTGCTTCGGCCTTGGTCGAGGAAGGCCTGGGCGGCGATGGCGGCGTTATTCAGGTAGCAGTAGCCGCCCATCACTTCACCGGCAGCGTGGTGTCCTGGCGGACGGCACAGGGCGAACGCCGCATGGGCGCCTTGCTCAATCGCTGCCTGGGCGGTCAGGGCAACTTGTGCAGCACTATAGGCCGCCTGCCAGGTACCCGCGGTGATGGGAGCGCCGGCATCAAAGCTGTAGTAACCCAGTTCGCCATGCAGGCCGGTCGGTTTGACCTGGCGCAGTGTGCGGGCCGGCCAGGTGAAGGGCAGCAGGTCACCCTCGTGGCCCAGTGCAGCCCAGCGGGCCCAGGCGCCTTCGAAGAAATTCAGGTAGTCGGCGCTGTGGATGCGCAGCAACGGCGCACGGCCGAAATCGGTGGGGCCCTGGATATCGCCGAGGTCGCGTTTTTTCACCTGGTCGAGCACATGGTCGGCGCGCGAAGGCATTTCGAAACAGGGCATCAGCTTGCCATCGATCAGCTCGCAGCGGCCGTGGTGCAGGCGGTGGTCATCGGAATAGATCGTCAGCATTTTTGTTCTCCGGTGGGGACTGGCGTGGGTCCATTGTTACGGGCTGATCAGTAGGGGAGAACGACGCAAACGGCCAAAAGGGGATCGATATGGCCAAGGTCTATGGCCAGATGGGCGGTGACCTATCCCAGCCTCGTCGCGGGTAAGGCAGCGGCGGCAACGGTGAACGGCCTTTGGACATTGGCCGGCAGGCCCGGCCCTTTCGCGGGTGAACCCGCTCCTACAATGGCCACCAAGGCGTCAGGGGTTGTGACGCCCCTGTAGGAGCGGGTTTACCCGCGAAGAGGCCAGGACAGGTCAACCACGAAAATGGCTGGGCGCCACGCCACTCCACCGCTGGAAGGCGTGCCGGAAGCTGGCCGTCTCACTGAACCCCAGTGTCTCGGCAATCCGGTAAATGGGCATCTGCTCATCAGTCAGCAACTGCTTGGCCCGCTCGAATCTCAGCTCGTCCAGCAATTGTTGATAACTGCAGCCCAGCGCCTGCAAATGCCGGCGCAGGGTGCGCGACGAGCAGTTCATCTGCCGCGCAAGCCCTTCCAGCCCGGGGGCTGCGTCCAGTTGCTGCGCCAGCAGCTGGCGAATACGTCCCAGCCATGCCTGGCGACCGGTGAACTCAAGGTTCAGGCGCCGGCAGCGCTCACTCATGGCTTTGTGAGTAATCGGGTCGGCCAGCGGCAGCGGCATATCCAGCCATCGCCGTTCGAAGGCAAAGGCATTGTCCTCGGCGGCGAAACCGATCGGGCATTGAAACGCTCCGGCATAGAGCGCGTGGTAACCAGGGCGAGGGTGCTCAAAGCGTGCGCCAAGCAGCGGCAACGGACGGCCAAGCAGGTCGTCGCAGATGACTTTCAGCGACACCAGGCAGAACTCGGCGTTGAAAGCGCTCAGCGCCGGGCTGTCCTGGTAATCGCTGGCGCTGAACCAGACACGTTGGCCGTCGTCGAGCAAGCGCAGCTTGAAGACTGTTCCCAGCAGTGCCGGATACTGCAGCGCCAGGCGTAATGCGTCACCCAAAGTGGCACTGGAGAGCAGTGCGTAACCGAGCATGCCGTAGCACGACACATGCATGCGCTGGCCCAGTTCCAGGCCAATGTCCTTGCGCCGGGCCACGGCATTGGCGCAAACCTGCAGCTCCTGCTGGGTGGTGATGCGCGCATCGGCATGCCCCAGGTCTGCCGGGCCAATGCCGCTGCCGGCCAGCAGCGCCGAAGCCTCGCAACCGTCTGCCTGGAAGACGTTGAGAATCAGCGAAACTGCGTTGAGGGTGGTCAGGTGGCTGTGCAGCATGCTGGGTAATCCCGTTGGGCTGGGACGCATTATGGAGCAAGTTGTGTGCCGATATCCGGGGCTGCAGGCAAACCACATACTCTGCAGGCGTGGTCTGGTGTCGCTAAGGCCCGCAAAAGCGGCCCCCAAAACCTTCAGGCAAAAAAAAGGCCCGAAGCAAGCGCTCGGGCCTTGGAAAGGTTGAGAGGTGTCTAGTCCCTCGACCTGGTGAGACTGTTTACAGCGGCCTGATTACGCCTTCAGCGGAACCAGACGTGGAGCGATCATGTTTTCCGGACGCAGGATGTCGTCGAGCATTGCGTCGTCCAGCAGCTTCTCTTCGCGCACCAGTTCCAGTACGCCGCGGCCACTTTCCAGGGCAACGCGGGCGATACGGGTGGCGTTTTCGTAGCCGATGTACGGGTTCAGTGCGGTAACCAGGCCGATCGAGTGCTCGACCAGTTCGCGGCAGCGCTGTTCGTTGGCGGTGATGCCGACGATGCAGTGCTCGCGCAGCATGTCCATGGCGCGTTGCAGCAGGCGGATCGAGTCGAAGATCTTGTAGGCGATCAGCGGCTCCATCACGTTCAGCTGCAACTGGCCACCTTCGGCGGCGACGGTCAGCGCCAGGTCGTTGCCCATGATGGCGAAGGCCACCTGGTTTACAGCCTCTGGAATTACCGGGTTGACCTTGCCTGGCATGATCGAGCTGCCTGGCTGACGCGCCGGCAGGTTGATCTCGTTGATGCCGGTACGTGGGCCGCTGGACAGCAGGCGCAGGTCGTTGCAGATCTTCGACAGCTTGACCGCAGTGCGCTTGAGCATGCCGGAGAACAGCACGAAGGCGCCCATGTCGGAGGTGGCTTCGATCAGGTCGGCAGCCGGTACCAGCGGATGGCCGCTGATGGTGGCCAGGCGCTGTACGGCCAAGGCCTGGTAGCCAGGGTCGGCGTTGATGCCAGTACCGATGGCGGTACCGCCCAGGTTGATTTCGGTCAGCAGTTCCGGAGCCAGCGAGCGCAGGCGCTGCAGGTCTTCGTTCATGGTGGTGGCGAAGGCGCGGAATTCCTGGCCCAGGGTCATTGGTACGGCGTCCTGCAGCTGGGTACGGCCCATCTTCAGTACGTGGTCGAATTCTTTACCCTTGGCAGCAAAGGCCTGGATCAGGCTATCAAGGCTGGCCAGCAGCGCGTCGTGACCCAGCAACAGACCCAGGCGGATTGCGGTCGGGTAGGCGTCGTTGGTCGACTGCGCCATGTTCACGTCGTTGTTCGGGTGCAGGTACTGGTACTCACCCTTCTGGTGGCCCATGGCCTCCAGCGCAACGTTGGCAATGACTTCGTTGGCGTTCATGTTGGTAGAAGTACCAGCGCCGCCTTGGATCATGTCAACTACGAACTGGTCGTGGTAATCGCCTTTGATCAGGCGGGCACAGGCTGCGGAAATGGCAGCGTGCTTGGCATCGCTCAGGTGACCCAGCTCACGGTTGGCGTCGGCAGCGGCCTGCTTGACCATGGCCAGGGCCACGACCAGCTTCGGGTAGTGCGACAGCGGAACACCGGAGAGGTGGAAGTTGTTGGCAGCGCGCAGGGTCTGGATGCCGTAGTAGGCATCTGCAGGAACTTCAAGGGTACCCAACAAGTCTTTTTCGACGCGGAACGATGCAGCAGAGGACATGATGTATATCATCTCGATTTTGACCCGGCACATGCCGGAATGGCGCCAATCCTAGGCCTGAAGGTGTTTTTGCGGCCAATGCTATTGCACGCTAACCTATGCACAAACGGCATAGTGTTTCATGTGACGCCAATTGATATTCGAGCGTGTTCCATTTTGGTGCACGCCGGGAGATGTGCTTTGTGAACCTTGAAAGCAAATGGCTGGAAGACTTCAGCGCTCTGGCCGCTACCCGCAGTTTTTCCCAGGCGGCAGAGCGGCGTTTCGTTACCCAACCGGCCTTCAGCCGGCGCATTCGCAGCCTTGAGGCGGCGTTGGGCCTGCAACTGGTTAACCGCTCTCGCACACCCATCGAGCTGACCGAGGCCGGGCAGCTATTTCTCGTCACGGCGCGTACTGTTGTCGACCAGTTGAGCGAAATTCTCCGCCATTTGCATCATCTTGAAGGCGGGCAGGGCGAAGTGGTGCAAGTCGCTGCGGCACACTCCTTGGCGTCGGGCTTCTTCCCCCGTTGGGTGGCCCAGTTGCGCAACGACGGTTTGAACATCGCCACCCGCCTTGTTGCGACCAACGTCGGAGATGCCGTACATGCACTGCGCGAGGGCGGCTGCGACCTGATGCTGGCGTTCTACGATCCGGACGCGGCCTTGCAGATGGATGCCGAAATCTTCCCGTCACTGCACATGGGTACCACTGAAATGCTGCCGGTGTGCGCCGTGGATGCCGATGGCAAGCCGTTGTTCGACCTGGAAGGCGAGGGCAGCGTGCCATTGTTGGCCTATACCGCCGGCGCATTCCTCGGCCGCTCGGTCAACTTACTGCTGCGCCAGCGCAACCTGCGGTATACCACCGTCTATGAAACCGCCATGGCCGACAGCCTCAAGAGCATGGCCCTGGAAGGGATGGGCATCGCCTGGGTGCCGCGCCTGTCCATGCGTGGCGAGCTCGAACGCGGTGAACTGGCGATCTGCGGCGGTAGCCAATGGCATGTGCCGCTGGAAATCCGCCTGTACCGCTGCGCGCTGGTGCGTAAGGCTAACGTCCGCTTGCTATGGCGCAAGCTGGAGTCGTCTGGAGCACAAGGTGAAGCGTCACTTTGAATTCTCCTTCAGGTAATCAGTGATATTTGCACGATTCCTGTCGCTGTAGCGGTAGCAGTTGGACCGTGCCGGTACACGGGGGTGCGTGTACGTTTCACACACCCAACCATTGAACTTCAGTTCGGCGTCTTCATGGGTGGCGCCTAGCAGATGGCCAATTTCATGAGCTGCAGCACCGTATCCGGCCACAGAGGCAATGGCCGTTTTCTGCTTTAAATAGGCCAAGCCGGCGTTGTAGTTCAGGCCGCGATGATCGTAGCTGTTGCGGGTGAGCAGGAGATGTTTATCCATGAGAGAGTAGAGTCGGTGTCGCTTTTGTGCATACACCTGCCGGCTGAAAGCATCCAGGAGCTTTTCGGACGGCATTCCTGCATAAGCAATATCGGTTATGTGTTTTATATTGCGTTGAAATATCACTTCAATGGGATGTTGGCTGAAACTGCGCATTTCGTTCAGCCAATGCTGGAAGAAGTCTTCGTTCAATTGCCCGTCGTGCATATCGGCCAGGTCGTCGTGCACATAGACGGTGACGGTGAGCGCTTGGGCTGCCGAAGCACTAGGCAATTGCATGCTGAGTGCCAGACCAAACGAAAGTGCGAAGAAGCATGGAGTTTTCATGTAGACGTACCAAAGTGCTCGAGGAAGGGCTGCGAGCGTGCAGCACTCGTCGACCCCGAGGCAGCAGGAAAAAGTTGTCCCACGAGACAGCTTGCCCTTTGATCCGGCATGTGCTTGTAGGGGTGGGCGGCCAGCCTTTAAATACGTTACAATCCCGCGCCTTCGGCCGACTGGTCGATTCAGAATCCGTATGACAAGCCACGCCGGCCCACCTGCGTGGCTTGTTGCTTTTAGCGCGCCAGAAGGCGCTTGCAGGAGAGGCTCGACGATGAGTGCACTGGTTGGCGTGATCATGGGCTCCAAGTCCGATTGGTCCACCCTTAGCCACACCGCCGATATGCTGGAAAAACTCGGCATTCCCTACGAAGTGAAGGTGGTTTCCGCCCACCGCACCCCGGATCTGCTGTTCCAGTATGCCGAGGAGGCTGAGGGCCGTGGCATCGAGGTGATCATCGCCGGTGCCGGTGGCGCAGCCCACCTGCCAGGCATGTGCGCCGCCAAGACCCACCTGCCGGTGCTGGGCGTGCCGGTGCAGTCGTCGATGCTGTCGGGCGTCGATTCGCTGCTGTCGATCGTGCAGATGCCTGCCGGTGTGCCGGTTGCCACCCTGGCCATCGGCCGTGCCGGTGCAGTCAACGCTGCCCTGTTGTCGGCCAGCATTCTGGGCGCCAAGTACCCGCAGTACCACGCGGCGTTGAAGCAGTTCCGCACGGAACAGACCGACACCGTGCTGGACAACCCAGACCCGCGCCAGGCTTGAGGCTCAACCCATGAAGATCGGTGTAATCGGTGGCGGCCAGCTGGGCCGCATGCTGGCCTTGGCGGGTACCCCGCTGGGCATGAACTTCGCCTTCCTCGACCCGGCACCGGACGCCTGCGCTGCGCCCCTGGGCGAGCACCTGCGTGCCGACTACGGCGACCAGGACCACCTGCGTCAGCTGGCCGACGAAGTCGACCTGGTCACCTTCGAGTTCGAAAGCGTCCCGGCCGAGACCGTCGCCTTCCTTTCGCAGTTCGTGCCGGTGTACCCCAGCGCCGAATCGCTGCGCATCGCCCGTGACCGCCTGTTCGAAAAGAGCATGTTCCGCGACCTGGGCATCCCCACTCCGGCCTTCGCCGACATCCTCTCGCAGGCAGATCTGGACGCTGCAGTGGCCAGCATCGGCCTGCCGGCCGTACTGAAAACCCGCACCCTGGGTTACGACGGCAAGGGCCAGAAGGTGCTGCGCACGCCAGAAGACGTGGTGGGTACCTTCGCCGAGCTGGGCAGCGTGCCATGCCTGCTGGAAGGCTTCGTGCCGTTCACTGGCGAAGTATCGCTGGTGGCCGTGCGTGGCCGCGATGGCGAAACCCGCTTCTACCCGCTGGTGCACAACACCCACGAGAGCGGCATCCTGCGCCTGTCGGTGGCCAGTCAGGCACACCCGCTGCAGGCGCTGGCCGAAGATTACGTCGGCCGCGTGTTGCAGAAGCTGGATTACGTTGGCGTGATGGCCTTCGAGTTCTTCGAAGTTGATGGTGGCTTGAAGGCCAACGAAATAGCCCCGCGTGTGCACAACTCCGGGCACTGGACCATCGAAGGTGCCGAGTGCAGCCAGTTCGAGAACCATCTGCGTGCCGTTGCCGGCCTGCCACTGGGCTCGACCGCCAAGGTGGGCGAGAGCGCGATGCTCAACTTCATCGGTGAAGTGCCGGCCGTGGACAAGGTTGCCGCCATCGGGGACTGCCACCTGCACCACTACGGCAAAGCCTTCAAGGTTGGCCGCAAAGTTGGACACGCCACCCTGCGCTGCGCTGATATGGCCACCCTCGAGCGCAAGATTGCCGAAGTAGAGGCGCTGATCAGCAACTGATCGGGCATCGAATCGAACTTCTGCAAGCGGCACGCCCTCTGAATATGGCAGCAAGCCGAAGCCCGTCTAGGCTTTGGCTTGTTCCAACTTCACTGCAGAGGGATTGCCATGGGTATCATTGGAACCATCTTCATCGGCCTCATCGTCGGCCTGCTGGCCCGCTTCATCAAGCCGGGCGATGACAGCATGGGCTGGATCATGACCATCCTGCTGGGTATTGCCGGCTCCTTGGTGGCTACCTATGGCGGCCAGGCGCTGGGTATATACCAGGCTGGGCAGGCGGCGGGCTTCTTTGGTGCGCTGGTCGGTGCCGTGGTCCTGCTGGTGATCTACGGATTCATCAAGAAACGCTGATTACTGGTTAGAATGCTCGGCAATTCATTCGAGTTGCCGAGCATTTTCATGCGTGCCTTTTTCCTTGTCCCCTTGCTGTTGGCCAGTACCCTGGCCCATGCCGAACTGCCCGAAACCGACTGGCTGGAGCTGATGCCCAGGTCGGATCAGAAGGCGCTGGAACAAATGCCTGAAATCGACCACAACTCGCCGGAAGCCATGGGCACCTTCACTGACAAGGGCGGCCTCAAGCAGGGCAAGGGTTTGCCGGCGGTGATGTACTCGACCAAGACCGTGGCGGCCATGAACAACAGGGATATCCGCCTGGGCGGCTACCCGGTACCGCTGGAAAGCGATGCCAAGGGCAACAGCACGCTGTTCTTCCTGGTGCCGTACCCAGGCGCGTGCATCCATGTGCCACCACCGCCGCCGAACCAGCTGGTGCTGGTGCGCTACCCGAAAGGGTTGAAGATTGATGACATCTACACACCGCTGTGGGTCAGCGGCAAGCTGAAGGTGGAGAAGGTCAGCAATGACCTGGCCGATGCGGCCTATGCGCTGGATGCGGGGAAGGTGAGGGTAGTGGAGGATGCTGATCTTTGAATGGCTGTGCTGGCCTCTTCGCGGGTAAACCCGCTCCTACGGAACCTCCACAGGCCTTGCATGCCGCGGGGTATCTGTAGGAGCGGGTTTACCCGCGAAGAGGCCGGCACAGGCACCGTAAAACTCAGATCATTTCGCTGACAATCCTGACCCCTAGCGAACTGCTGCGCCCAGGCTCCAACTCCACCAGGTCATCCCACACATTCGCCGTCTCGATGCACAGCATCCGCTGCCAGCCATCATCCGCCATGTCTGCCAGCTCCTTGGCCCGCTCGGTCCAGGGGTTCCAGATCACCGCCGTGCGCGAGCCGCTGCTGGTCAAGGTAATCCGCCGATTCCAATGCGGGTCGACAATGCTGAGGGTCTGCGGGGTGTTCAGGTAGATCCGGTCCGTCTCCCCGGCAAACGTCAGTACCCCCTGCTGCTGGCGCTGTTCCCAGCCCGCCAGGGTCTCGATATAACCCAGCCCGTCGACACCCTCGACCTGCGCCTGGCGCACATCGCTGACCGCGAAGTAGCTATGCAGGGCCTGGCTGATGGTCACGGGGGTATTGCCCATGTTGCGGCTGGTCAGGCTCAGTTTTAGCTCTGCGCCCATCTCCACCACCAGTTTCAGCTCGACATCATGGGGCCAACCGGGCAGGTCGCCCTGCGCTTCAGGCAGTTCGAACTCGATCCGCAGGGTCTCGCCCACTTCCTCGATACCCAGCAATTGCCAGTCAAGCGTGCGCGCAAGCCCGTGGGCAGGCGCCGGTGCTCCTTGGTACATGGCCTGGACAGCCTGAGGGTTGCGCTGCAGGTTGCCAAACCATGGCCAGCACACCGGTACCCCGGCGCGTACCGACTTGCCCTGGCGGAAGATGGCCTGGTCGCTCAGCCACAGCAGTGGCGGTTCGCCTACCTGCTGGTAGCTGAGGACCTGTGCGCCCTGCTGGGCGATCAGGAGTTCGGCGCGGTCACTGCTGATACGCCAGCAGTTGAGTTCGCCATGTTGCTCGGTTACGACCTGAAAGGTAGCCATTGCGTTCGTCCCATTGATTGCCAGTGGGCCTTGGACCCGGGCACATGCAATGAGTTTACCGCCAGCGAGGCTCAGCGACGAGGCACGGAGCGGGTACGGCCACTGCCGTCGATGGCGACGAAGACGAATACCGCTTCGGTGACCTTGCGCCATTCGCTGGACAGCGGGTCGTCGCTCCACACTTCGACCATCATCTGGATCGAGCTGCGGCCGATTTCCAGGGTCTGGGTATAGAAAGACAGTTGTGCACCTACCGCGACGGGTACCAGGAAAGCCATGCGGTCGATGGCTACGGTGGCTACGCGGCCGCCGGCGACACGGCTGGCCATGGCCGTGCCTGCCAGGTCCATCTGCGCAACCAGCCAACCGCCGAAAATATCGCCAAATCCGTTGGTTTCTCGCGGCAATGCGGTGATTTGCAAGGCCAGGTCGCCTTGCGGGATTGGATCTTCTTGTTCGAGCTCAATCATGCGATGGGGCCTCTGACCCGTGACGCTTTTCGTTGGTGTGGCGCAAAGGCCGGGTAAACGATTCAGCTTGAAACATACTACGCCGATTTCGTTTCACTGGGCGGCCGTAGGGAAACTCTGCGAAACCGCCTGACAATAGTGACCGGCGTTTTCGCACAACATCCCACGTTAGGAGCAACCTAATCCTACGATCTGCCAGTATATAGGGCATAACGGCCAGCGACGACCGCGCATTCATGAATATCTGCGTGGATTTTGTATCGCTTTCGGCGTAGCTCGGCAATTTGCTATCTTCGCCTGTCTCCAATCCAGAAGCCGCGCGCCAAGCGGCCTGTATGCCCTACAAAGAGAACAACGAGCGATGACTTCCGTGCCCAGCAGTATCGAGCAGCCCTCGCGGCCGCTGACCCGCAGCGACTACAAGACCCTCTCACTGTCCGCCTTGGGCGGCGCGCTGGAGTTCTACGATTTCATCATTTTCGTGTTCTTTGCCACGGTGGTGGGCAAGTTGTTCTTCCCGGCCGACATGCCCGAGTGGCTGCGGCTGATGCAAACGTTCGGCATATTCGCCGCCGGCTACCTGGCGAGGCCGCTGGGCGGCATCATCATGGCCCACTTCGGTGACTTGCTTGGTCGCAAGAAGATGTTCACCTTGAGCATATTCATGATGGCCCTGCCGACCCTGATCATGGGCCTGCTGCCGACGTATGCGCAGATCGGTATGTGGGCACCGATCCTGCTGTTGCTGATGCGCGTGATCCAGGGCGCGGCAATCGGCGGCGAAGTACCGGGCGCATGGGTGTTCGTCTCCGAGCACGTGCCGGCTCGCAACACCGGCTATGCCTGCGGCACCCTGACCGCCGGCCTGACTGCCGGTATTCTGCTGGGCTCGCTGGTAGCGACCTTGATCAACAGCGTGTACAGCGCGGAAGAAGTGGCTGACTACGCCTGGCGCATCCCGTTCCTGCTTGGCGGTGTGTTCGGCCTGTTCTCGGTGTACCTGCGCCGCTGGCTGCACGAAACCCCGGTGTTCGCCGAAATGCAGCAACGCAAGGCACTGGCCGAGGAGCTGCCGCTGCGCGCGGTGCTGCGCGACCACCGTGGCCCGATCATCCTGTCGATGTTGCTGACCTGGATGCTTTCAGCCGGCATCGTGGTGGTCATCCTGATGACCCCGGCGCTGCTGCAGAGCTTCTACCACATCAGCCCGACCGACTCGCTCAAGGCCAACAGCCTGGCCATCGTGTTGCTCAGCTTCGGCTGTATTGGTGCCGGCAGCCTGGCTGACCGCTTTGGTGCAGGCCGCGTGTTCGTGATCGGCAGCCTGCTGCTGCTGGCCAGCTCCTGGACCTTCTACCACAGCCTGCCGACCCGGCCCGAGCTGCTGTTCCCGCTGTATGCGGTGACCGGCCTGTGCGTGGGCGTGATCGGCGCGGTGCCTTATGTGATGGTCAAGGCATTCCCGGCGGTGGTCCGCTTTAGCGGGCTGTCGTTCTCGTACAACGTGGCCTACGCGATCTTTGGTGGGCTGACGCCGATGGCGGTGACTGCTCTGCTGAAAGTGAGCCCGATGGCGCCTGCCTACTATGTGGCTGGCTTGTGTGTTCTCGGCTTGCTCGTTGGCCTCTATTTGCTGGCGAAAAAACGTTGAGCTTCAGGTCAGATGCCTTCCCTGAAGAAGGCCAAGTCGCAAACCTGTAGATCGGTGTTGTATTGGACCATCACGAATGTGGGGACGTTGTTTGTGTTTTCCCAGGCAAACACGTCCCAACCTCCGGTATCGCCCAAGGGGGAGGGCATTCGCAAGGGCGGCTGCGACATGGACGAAGGGCCGAATCTCTCGGTGACTTCTTTTCTGGTTGTAAGTCCCTGTAATCGATCGGGCAGCGTGCCTTGATAGGGTTGGTCCTGAGGGATTGTTCTGATCACGTTGACATGCACGCACTTCAAAATTAACGGCTCAGTTGAAAACTCCAGTTCGAGGCCGGGCAGAGGGGTGGCAGTTTCTGATTCTTGCCCCATGAATACCACTTCAAGAGGTATATCTGGCAAATGGTTCAGCGTTACTAATGACGCGTGCGGGTGGCCAAGTCGCTCTATCCAGGAATCAATTATTGATTGGTTCATTCTACCCATCCCCCGTTCTGATAAAGGCTGATTATCTTCTGCTTGGAGCACTCGAGTTGTGTAGCGTTGTCCGGCCAAGCTATTTTTAAAGCGGTGAAAAAAAGGTCGACCTCAGCCAATATCTCTCCAGGCTGATCGCCTGAGGCATGCCTCTTGTTCTTGATGAGGTGAAATGCCAAATCGAATTTTGGCAGTATGGCTTCGGGCAAAACGATCGAGGGTGTTTGCAGTAATATTTCTTTGGTCTTGGCAAAGCTGAGTTTTGGGTATTTTTTTATTAGTGTCTTGATGAGGATCTCTGGCCAAATGGTTGGCATGGTGAAGGTCTTCTCATGAGTGATGTTTTCAGGCATGGGTGTTCGCTGCTAATGATTGAAGTGTAAGTGGCAAATGCTTCATCCATAGCGTTGCATTTAATGATTTTCTGCGCCAGTGCGGATTTGTTTCATTGTGTGCTGTTTTTTGCCGCTGTAAGAAGAATCCGTCTAACTAGTAAGAAATTTCTTTTTTGGTATTGGTGAATAAGTAGAAGGGGTTGGGTTTCAAATATGAGTTGATAAATATGTAACGCAGCGTCATACGGCTTTTTCACAACGTTCGGCCATACAGACAAGGAGACTCTGTATGGCTCAGAACACTTTTAACGACAATTCAACAGGTGACGTTGTTATCACCCCAGGCTCTTCCGGTTCAAGCGGTGGCGGGGGTGGCTTCTTCAGCATTGGCGGCGGCGGTGGCTTCGGTGGTGGCTTTGGTGGTTCCAGCCGGCGTCGCCGGAAAAAGCGGGCGAGAGCTCGCGCTGCTGCGCTGGCCAAGGCGCAGGCCGAACAACAAGCACGCCAGGCCGCGGCAGCGGCTGAACGCGCCGAAGCGCAAGCGCTCGCTCATCGGCAGCGAGTAGCTGCCTACAGCCAGGCACGAGAAGACCGACGCGTGCAGCTTGACGCCCACTTCGCAGGCCTGGCTCAGGGGTTGACCCAGGCGCTTCAAGGCGAAATCGATGCAGCACGCAAGCGCCCAGAATATGACGGTAGCGAACGCTGGCAGCTCTACCAGATCACCAAGGCACGTAACGAGACAGAAGGGCTCATTGCGGCAAAGCAAGGCGCGCTGACCGAGTATCAGGCACGAGCGGCTGCTTTCGCTGACCAGGGTGTAAGCGCGGACGCCTATGCCGCGCGGCTGTCAGACCTGGCGACCGCAGAGCAGATGCAACAACTGCATCGCGACTGGGAAGCAGCCTATCTGGCATCCCAGGAGGCCCGGTTGCTGCAAGAGGCCATCAGGCAATTGTCAGAGCGCTCGGCCGCGTTGCTGGTGGAACATGCCGCGCAGGAGCAGGTCTGGAAGGCGCGGGAGGCAAGTCGGGAGCAGCAGCGACAGTACGCTGAACAGCGCGAAGCGCGGATTCGCTACAAGCAACAGGCGGATGAAGACCAGCGGCTGCAGCGGCTGAGAGATGCAGCCACGCTGACGGCTCCAGTTGGTGCAGCCCAGGCCGGTGGTGTGTTGCTCACCCAGGGCGGCGCACAGGTAGCGTTGGAAGTGGCCACTGCCATCCAGCAGGCCATCGCCAATGCGGCCAAGGAAGTGTTCAGGGTCGCGGCAATCCGCGCCGGTCAGGCCATTAGCCTGTCGGTTACAGCTATGGTGCACTCCCCGGTGCTGGGCGATGGCGAGTTGACTGCCGACCAGCGTCGGCGACGACTCGAAGGGCTGGGGGTACGTGCTGATCTGCTGGGCGTTGAGGCTGGGCAGGACCTCCAGGCTATCGCCAATGCTGGTGGTTCGGCCCGTCTCTCGAGTCGCATCAAGATCGAGCACCTGCCGGGAGGCAGTGGTGTCGCGGTGGCGTCGACAGGCGCCGGGATCGCGCCCGAGGTACGGGTCAGAAATGCCGTTTTCGATCCTCTGACCGAAACCTACCGACTCCAGGGCGACACGCCCTCTGGCAAAACCATCGTCCTCGGTGGTTCTGCCGTGCCGGTAGAAGGTGGGTCGACGGGGAGAGTGCTGTCACTTGCGCCGGAGGTGGTTCCGGTTGGCGCAGGCGTGGACCTGCGCTTTGACGACTGCATTGTCTGTATTCCTGGCCAACCCCCTCAGTATTTCTCTTTCGTGCTGCCGCCAGCCGGTACTGGAGTGGTTAGCGGAAGAGGGCAAGCGGTTGCTGGCAACTGGTGGTCCGGCAACGGGGCCGCTGCTGGCGTGGCAGTGCCGGTACAGGTTGGCAACCAGCTGCGCGGCCGCCAGTTCACCGATATGCCGGCGTTCGAAAGTGCGGTATGGCGGGCTATCGCTGCGGAGCAGGCGTTGTTCGGGCAGTTCGATGAACTGAACCAGCGGCGCATCCTCAGCGGTTTTCCTCCTATTGCGCCGAGGGCGAGTTGGAGCGGGGCACGGCAGTCGTTCGAACTACGGCATCTATCTGCCGTTGGCGTTGGCTCCGGCCTCTATAACCTCGACCAACTGAGTATCCACAGGCCTACCGATGCCCAGGGCTTGCTGACAGTCGTTCAGCCGTTTCAGCCCTGGTTCGCTTCCAGTGTGGCACTGGCCTTTGACCCGGCAGTTTTACAAGGCCAGCCAACGCGCACCTGGACACCTCTGGTGGCACCTGGTGCAGAACTGCTCGGTCCGACGCGCTTGCCGGTGGCGCCGTCGCTACCGGGAATCCTCCCGGGCGCGCCCACCGATCCCGTGGGGCCAAGTCTTGAAATACTTCCGGGCGAAAATCCAAGTGAAATTGGGGCCATAATTCCTGGGTTTGGTAGCGATACAGATCTGCCGCAGCCAGGGCTGGTCAACCACGAGCCGGCAAAGCTGCTTGAGGTAGGATGGTTTAGAGACCTGAGGCGGCGAAGTATCAATGACAAGATGGACGTGGATCATATCGTTTCACGAAAAGCCTATGAACGCTTTTTGATTAAGAACAACCCTAGATTGAGCGGTCCTGAGATTAAAGCCTTGCTGGAAGCCGCGCCGAGTATAGTCATCCCTGCCGAAGTGCACAGGAAATTTAGCCAGACATACGGTGGTAGGAATACTGCGGCTAGACAGATCAAGGACGCATCGGACTTGCGTGCAGCCGTTGATAATAATATGGATGCCCTGAAGCCTGGGTTGCTTGAGTATGGTTGCAGCGATGTCGACATAGAAAATGCTCGACAACAGTTGCATGCACTCCACCAAAAGCTGGGACTCTACAAATGAATGCAAAAGAACTGGAATCTTATTTGGCGGGCCTTGGCAAGTCACATAGTGAGCTTGTAGATGATGGTGTTTTACCGCCTGGTAAATTTATAGAGATTTACCCGGGGGCACTATCAGTTTATCGGGATTTGTTGCCTGGCGTGGAGTTGAGATTCTGGGCAGAAAATCAAAATTTCGAGTCTGTGAATATATCACTTGTCAAGACGCCTGTTTTGAAAGTGGTATATCAGCATGACCTTCCTGCCCCCTACAACAGGTGTATAACTCGTGAGGCAACTTTGAAGGTTCTAGGTGATCCAATTGAGTCAAAAGCGCCTCATAAAAAGCCTTTTCCTTTAGGTGAGTCAGGAGGCTGGGACAAATTTGACCTTGTGGGTTTGGGTTTTGAAAAATTATATGTCCTCTTTGAATATGGTGTGGACATGAATGTGACTGGCCTGATGTTTTCGTTGAAAGAAACAGGCTATGACCGCAGTAATGATGATTTTCAGCAGCAAGCTGACGAATGAATAGTCAATCGTATATAAATGATGAGGTAAGGATATGGAGCTCAGACCCCAGCTGAGTCAGTACGAAGAGCATTCCTTTCTTGGTCTGGTCGAAGCTATTTGGCAGGCAGATGTCGACAAGCCCACGCATGACGCTTGGATCGCCCACTTCAACAACATTGTCGGCCACCCCGCCGGCAGCGATCTCCTGTTCTACTCAAACGCTGACGAAACTGGCAACATCAACTCTCCCGATTACATCGTTGAAACGGTAAAGGCATGGCACCGGCAAAACGGCCGCGCGGCCTTCCTGGGCCAGACCGTGCAGCCGCTACCGCCCCAGCAGAACCTGACCCGCGAGCAGCGTGCCAGCCAGTCGTCCAACCAAAACCTGGAGAAAGTGCGCAAATTGGTGGCAGAGGTCCATGCTGCGCAGCAGCAGGCAGCGCTGCAACTCACAGCACTTGAACAGCAGTTAGGCATTGACCCTGTCGCGAGCACGCCAGAGCAGCAATTGACCGTAAGCCATGCCACGCTGCGTGCACTGGAAAGCACCCAGCACCAGGCCAAGCGTGCAGTCAGCCAGCTCAAGCGACTAAAGATGTCGGTCGGGTTCGCTCGGGATGGCGCCGTTCGGGATGCTTCCAGGCCGTTTCTCAATGCGGCGATACAGGCCGTGGTGCTGCAGGAAATCACGGCAGGTAGCCAACTACATGCCCAAGCATTGGCAGCGGCACAAGCGCGCCACCCTGGCTTGTAGGCCCGAGCTGTGATGCTTATTGAATCTCTGGAAGCGCGCATCGCCCAACTGGCCAGAACCACGGCAACCGGACCAGGCCATGGGCCACTGACGTTAAAGGCGCATGCACATGCGGCAGGTTTGCATCCGGCATTGCTGACTGCGCAGGGCCTGAGCCGTGAGGTGGCCCAACAGCAGCATCATCTGATCAAGACTTTTCGCTCCGCAGCAGCAGAACTGGCATGGCAGACCACCTCTGTAGAAGGCCAACACCCCGGCACCTATGCGGATGTTGTCGAATTCGTGCTGGGTACGCCAAGCGATGACCCTCGCTTTGCGATGACGGTGCCGCTGGTTGAAATGTTCTCTGGCGAGGATCTGGACTGGGCAGCCTTGGCGGCAGAAAGGGCTGAAGTGGAATTGCCCGTGCGCTTGTGCTCAACAGTACACGGCACTAGTTTTGGCACTAGTGTGGGCGTCAAGCCGTTTACCCTATACTCCCATGTCGTCATGACAGTCACTCAGGGGGCGGTTGTCCCCTCAGGCGTGCGAGTTCGGGCGGCTGGCTGGGATGCCACGCGGCAGGTTTTTGCGTTCACTAGCGAGGGCAAGGCGCCTGTGACCGTGTTGTGGCAGAAGGGCGGCGCGCCGAATGCGCTCAAGGATCTCGCGAGTCCCCCGAGCATCGCCTTCCTCCATATGCCGAAAGTACCTTTGATAGATCGTTTTGCGGACTTGTCCCAGGTTGAGTTCGACGACTACGTGGTGGTGTTTCCTCCCGATGCTGGCGTGGCGCCTCTGTACATCATGTTCAGGGACCGCCGCGAGCTTTGAGGCAGCATTTTTGCCATGGCCATCCCGATTATTGGTGATGGCCTTTCATCTATTTGTCATATTCAAGTCATATCGTATTCATGCGGCCTGCCGATACTTGGGCCCGTTCCATCCAACACCCCCATATTCCTGCTAGGAGCAAGGCATGAAACTGAAGCGTTTGATGGCGGCCCTTACCTTTGCCGCCGCTGGCGTTGCAACCGCCAACGCGGTAGCCGCTGTCGATCCTGCGATCCCGACCTACACCAAGACCACCGGTGTTTCGGGCAACCTCTCCAGCGTCGGTTCCGACACCCTCGCGAACCTCATGACTCTGTGGGCCGAGGCCTACAAGAAGGAATATCCGAACGTAAACATCCAGATCCAGGCTGCCGGCTCCTCTACTGCGCCACCCGCGCTGACCGAAGGCACCGCCAACCTCGGCCCGATGAGCCGCAAGATGAAGGATGTCGAGCTGCAAGCCTTCGAGCAGAAGTACGGCTACAAGCCGACCGCCATCCCGGTCGCCGTTGACGCCCTGGCTGTGTTCGTGCACAAGGACAACCCAATCAAGGGCCTGACCATGGCTCAGGTTGACGCCATCTTCTCCTCCACTCGCCTGTGCGGTGGCAAGGCCGAGATCAAGACCTGGGGCGACGTCGGTGTGACCGGCGACCTGGCCAACAAGCCAATCCAGCTGTTCGGCCGCAACTCGGTATCGGGCACCTACGGCTACTTCAAGGAAGAAGCACTGTGCAAAGGCGACTTCAAGCCTAACGTCAACGAACAGCCTGGCTCGGCTTCGGTCGTTCAGTCGATCAGCTCCTCGCTGAACGGCATCGGCTACTCGGGCATCGGTTACAAGACCGCCAGCGTCAGGACCGTAGCCCTGGCCAAGAAAGACGGCGGTGAGTTTATTGAAGACAATGAAGCCAATGCCCTGAACGGCACCTACCCGCTGTCGCGCTTCCTTTACGTCTATGTCAACAAGGCGCCGAACAAGCCTCTGGCCCCGCTGGAAGCCGAGTTCGTCAAGCTGGTGCTGTCGCAAGCGGGCCAGCAGGTAGTGGTGAAGGATGGCTACATCCCGCTGCCAGCCAAAGTCGTCGACAAGACCCTGGCTGACCTGGGCCTGTCGCACGCTGGTAACGTTGCAAAGAAGTAATTAATTAAGAAGAGGCCGGTGCCGCTGCCCGGCCTCTTCCACGAATTTCCAGTCCGAAGCCAGGTTCCCTGTGCGGCGGGCTTTCGCGCGTCACCACTTTGTAATGTTTTTGTCACACGGGACCGCTAGGGTGTGCGCATGAATGATCTGGCCAATTCCAACATGACCCAAAACTCCCAGCCCGTGCGCATTGATTTCAATACGCCCGAGTTGCAACGCAAGCGTCGCATGCGCGCGCTCAAGGATCGCCTGACCCGCTGGTATGTACTGGTAGGCGGGCTTGCCGTATTGGCGGCAATCACGCTGATCTTCTTCTACCTGGCTTATGTGGTGTTGCCACTGTTCCAAGGCGCCGAGCTGACCAGCAAGAAAGCCCTGGAGCCGACATGGCTGCAGCAGGATGCCGGTAAGCCACTGATGATCGCGCTTGAAGAGCAGAATCAGGTGGGGATGCGTGTTTCGGACAAGGGCCAGGCATTGTTCTTCGATACCAAGACCGGTAACGAACTCAAGCGTGTCGATCTGGCAGTGCCGGCGGACACCCAGGTTACTTCCATCAGTACTGACCAGCCGGGCAGCGCGCTGGTGGTACTGGGCTTGTCCAATGGTCAGGCCCTGGTGTTCCACCACACCTACAAGATCACCTACCCGGACAACAAGAAAACCATCACCCCAGGCATCGACTATCCGTACGGCGAGCAACCGTTCGTGCTCGACGAGCAGGGGCGTGCGCTGGACCATGTCAGCGTCAACGTCAATGGGGACACCCTGCTGCTGGCCGGCTCTACTGGTGCTCAGTTGCAGGTGGTCGAGCTGACCCGCACGGAAAACATGATGACCGAAGAGGTCACCACCGAGCAGAACCGCATCGAACTGCCGCAAATGACCGAAACGGTGAAGAATATCTTCATCGACCCACGCCAGCACTGGCTTTACGTGATCAACGGCCGTGCCACGGCCGATGTGTTCAGCCTGCGCGACAAGAGCCTCAACGGCCGTTATAAGCTGTCTGAAAGCGCCGACACCGAAATTACCGCCACTGCCCAGCTGGTTGGTGGCATTTCGCTGATCATCGGTGACTCCAAGGGGGGGCTGGCCCAATGGTTCATGGCCCGTGATCCGGATGGCGAATCGCGCTTCAAGCAGATCCGTACCTTCCAGATGGGCAAGGCGCCAATCGTGCAGATCGACGCCGAAGAGCGCCGCAAGGGCTTCATCGCCCTGGACGCCGAAGGCAAACTGGGCGTGTTCCACAGCACTGCACACCGAACCCTGCTGGTTGAGCAGGCTGCCGAAGGCCCTGGCACGCTGGCCCTGTCGCCACGCGCCAACCGCATCATCATCGAAGAAGGCGGCAAGTTGTTGCCGTTGAGCCTGCGCAACCCGCACCCGGAGGTTTCGTTCAGCGCGCTGTGGGGCAAGGTGTGGTACGAGAACTATGACGAGCCGAAATACGTCTGGCAATCGACCGCTTCGAACACTGACTTCGAGCCCAAACTGAGCCTGTCGCCGCTGACCTTCGGTACCTTGAAGGCCGCGTTCTACGCCATGATCCTGGCTGCCCCGCTGGCCATTGCCGCAGCCATCTATACCGCCTACTTCATGGCCCCGCGCATGCGTCGCAAGGTCAAGCCGGTGATCGAGCTGATGGAAGCGATGCCGACGGTGATCCTTGGCTTCTTCGCCGGCCTGTTTTTGGCCCCGTACCTGGAAGGCCACTTGCCCGGTGTGTTCAGCCTGTTCCTGCTGATGCCGATTGGTATCCTGCTGGCCGGCTTTGTCTGGAGCCGGCTGCCGGAGTCGATCCGCCTGCGCGTGCCGGATGGTTGGGAAGCGGCGATCCTGATTCCGGTCATCCTGTTTACCGGCTGGTTCGCCCTGACCATTAGCCCGCACCTGGAAAGCTGGTTCTTCGGCGGCGACATGCGCCTGTGGATCACCAACGACTTAGGTATCACCTACGACCAGCGCAACGCCCTGGTAGTCGGTATCGCCATGGGCTTCGCGGTCATCCCGAACATCTACTCGATTGCTGAAGACGCCGTGTTCAGTGTGCCGCGTAGTCTGACCCTGGGCTCACTGGCCTTGGGCGCGACGCCTTGGCAGACCCTGACCCGTGTGGTGATCCTCACCGCCAGCCCGGGCATCTTCTCAGCGCTGATGATCGGCTTGGGCCGTGCGGTCGGCGAGACCATGATCGTGCTGATGGCCACCGGCAACACACCGGTGATGGAGATGAACCTGTTCGAGGGCATGCGCACCCTGGCCGCCAACGTGGCCGTAGAAATGCCGGAATCGGAAGTCGGTGGCAGCCACTATCGCGTGCTGTTCCTGGCCGCCCTGGTGCTGCTGATGTTCACCTTCGTCATGAACACCTTGGCCGAGCTGATTCGCCAGCGTCTGCGCAAGAAATACTCGTCGCTTTGATAGAAAGGTAGCGATCCGTGAAAAAGGATTCCCTCAAAGGCTGGTTCAAGAGCGGCGCCCCAGGCGTCTGGATGAGCGGCGGCGCGGTGGCCATGGCCGTGATCATGACTGTCGGCCTGCTGGCGGTGATCGCCGTGCGCGGCCTGGGCCACTTCTGGCCAGCCGATCTTGTCCAGGCCACCTACAAGGTACCGGGCCAGGCCGATCATGTCGTCATTGGCGAAGTGGTGCAGAAGGAGGAAGTACCCCGAGCTCGTCTTAAGGGTGCTGGCCTGCCGGTGCCTGACCAAGGCCCGGAGTTCATGACCCGGGAGCTGATCAAGGTGGGTAACCGCGACCTCAATGGTAGCGACTTCACCTGGGTGGTCGGCGACTGGCTGGTCGATGAACAGCACCCGGCCGACCTGATGGCCCTGGAGCGCCGCGAGTGGGGCAATTTCTACGGCTACCTGGTCAGCGTCAAGGAAGAAGGCCGCGTAGTCGCCGAGGGGCCTGCCGCTTGGAACGAACTGCAGGCCCGTCTCAAACGCGCCAACCAACTCAACAACGAGCTGCAAAGCCTCGAGAAGAAGGACATCGGTGCCATCAACCATGGCCTCGAGCGCCTGCGCTTGCAGGCGCGCAAGCTGGAGCTGGACGGCAAGCTGGATGCCGCCGCACAGGCCGACATGGACGCCGATCGTGCCGAACTGAATAGCCGCTACAAGGCCATTGAAGACCGCCTGACCGGCCTGCACCAGGCCTTTGCCCGTGACAGCCTGGTGGCCCGCGATGCCAACGGCCGAGAAGTGGAAATCAACCTGAGCAAGGTGGTGCATGCCATCCGGCCGAACGCGATGTCGGGCTTCACCAAGCTGGGCAGCTACTTCACCAAAGTGTGGGAGTTCCTCAGCGAAGACCCGCGGGAAGCCAACACTGAAGGCGGTATCTTCCCGGCCATTTTCGGTACCGTGATGATGACCCTGATCATGGCCGTGATCGTTACCCCGTTCGGCGTGCTGGCTGCCGTGTACCTGCGTGAATACGCCAGGCAGGGCCCGGTCACCCGGCTCATCCGCATTGCGGTGAACAACCTGGCCGGTGTTCCTGCGATCGTCTACGGTGTGTTCGGTCTGGGTTTCTTCGTCTACGTACTGGGTGGCTCGATTGACCGCCTGTTCTTCCCGGAAGCACTGCCGGCGCCGACGCTGGGTACTCCGGGCCTGCTGTGGGCATCGCTGACCCTGGCATTGCTGGCGGTGCCGGTGGTGATCGTGGCCACCGAAGAAGGCCTGGCGCGTATCCCGCGCACCGTGCGTGAAGGCTCGTTGGCGTTGGGCGCAACCAAGGCCGAGACTCTGTGGAAAATCGTCCTACCCATGGCCAGCCCGGCCATGATGACCGGCATGATCCTCGCCGTGGCCCGTGCCGCCGGCGAAGTGGCGCCGCTGATGCTGGTGGGTGTGGTGAAGCTGGCGCCGTCGCTGCCCGTGGATGGTAACTACCCGTACCTGCACCTGGACCAAAAGATCATGCACCTGGGCTTCCACATCTATGACGTCGGCTTCCAGAGCCCGAACGTCGAAGCCGCGCGGCCGCTGGTATATGCCACTGCGTTGCTGCTGGTGCTGGTGATCGCGACCCTCAACCTCTCTGCCGTGTGGATCCGCAACCACCTGCGCGAGAAGTACAAGGCGCTGGACAGCTGACCCTGATTGCAAGCGTGCCGCCCGGAAGCCGGGCGGGCCTTTGAAACGAATTGATAGCGTATGGAGTTGACCATGCAGCAAGATTCCCACACCCATGGCATCGACATGTCTGCCTTGGGCCGCAACAAGCAGAGCCTGCGCCTGGCTGAAGAAACCGTGGCCATCGAAGTGCCGGGCCTGAGCCTGTTCTATGGCGACAAGCAAGCGCTGTTCGACGTACAGATGAACATCCCAAAGCAGCGTGTGACCGCCTTCATCGGCCCGTCCGGCTGCGGCAAGTCGACCCTGCTGCGTACCTTCAACCGGATGAACGACCTGGTTGACGGTTGCCGTGTGGAAGGTGCCATCAACCTGTATGGCAACAACATCTACCGCAAGGGCGAAGACGTTGCCGAACTGCGCCGGCGCGTGGGCATGGTGTTCCAGAAGCCGAACCCGTTCCCCAAGACCATCTACGAGAACGTGGTCTACGGCCTGCGTATCCAGGGCATCAACAAGAAGCGCGTGCTTGATGAAGCAGTCGAGTGGGCGTTGAAGGGCGCGGCCTTGTGGGACGAAGTCAAGGACCGCCTGCACGAGTCGGCGCTGGGCCTGTCCGGTGGCCAGCAGCAGCGCCTTGTCATCGCCCGCACCATTGCCGTTGAACCAGAGGTGCTGCTGCTTGACGAACCGTGCTCGGCGCTGGACCCGATCTCGACCTTGAAGGTCGAAGAACTGATCTACGAATTGAAATCCAAGTACACCATCGTCATCGTGACCCACAACATGCAGCAGGCGGCGCGTGTTTCGGACTACACCGCGTTCATGTACATGGGCAAGCTGGTCGAATTCGGGGATACCGATACCCTGTTCACCAACCCGGCGAAGAAGCAGACCGAAGACTACATCACCGGTCGCTACGGCTAAGCGCCGCTCGCGAAACAGGCACCTCGGTGTCTGGCACCGGCGTTGCCGGTGTTCGCGGGTGAACCCGCTCCTACAGGGCCGCGCTACCAAAGGACAAAAAGATGATCAACAAAGATAGCCTTACCCATCACATTTCCCAGCAGTTCAACGCCGAGCTCGAAGAGGTGCGTAGCCACCTGCTGGCCATGGGCGGGCTGGTGGAAAAGCAGGTCAACGACGCGGTTACCGCGCTGATCGAAGCCGACTCTGGTCTGGCCCAGCAGGTGCGCGAAGTCGATGAGCAGATCAACCAGATGGAGCGCAACATCGACGAGGAGTGCTTGCGCATCCTCGCTCGCCGACAGCCGGCGGCCTCCGACCTGCGCCTGATCATCAGCATTTCCAAGTCGGTGATCGACCTGGAACGCATCGGTGACGAGTCGACCAAGATCGCCCGCCGCGCCATCCAGCTGTGCGAAGAGGGCGAGTCGCCGCGAGGTTATGTCGAGGTGCGCCACATTGGCGACCAGGTGCGCAACATGGTCCGTGATGCGCTGGACGCCTTTGCCCGCTTCGACGCCGACCTGGCGCTGTCGGTGGCCCAGTACGACAAGACCATCGACCGCGAGTACAAGACCGCGCTGCGTGAGCTGGTGACCTACATGATGGAAGACCCGCGCTCTATCTCGCGGGTGCTGAGCGTGATCTGGGTGCTGCGTTCACTGGAGCGTATTGGCGACCATGCGCGCAACATCTCCGAACTGGTGATCTACCTGGTGCGCGGCACCGATGTGCGCCACATGGGGCTCAAGCGCATGACGGCAGAGGTGCAGGGCACTGCTGTCGCCAACGGCGAAAAGGCTAATGTTCCGGGCGAATCTGACGATAAGTAAGGTTGCTCCCGAGCATCGACGCCCGGCCTTGGCCGGGCGTTTTCGTTTGCGGTCGAGAGCCGGCAGGCACCCGCGAACGATGTGAAGAGGTCCCGGCGTGACCAGGTTGTAGCAAGTGGCCATCATTGGCAGTAGGCTAGACGGGATTCGTAAGGAGTATCGATGAGTAAAGTGAATGTGCTGGTCGTGGATGACGCCCCGTTTATCCGTGATCTGGTCCGCAAGTGTCTGCGCAATGCCTTCCCGGGTATGGCCATCGACGACGCGGTCAACGGTCGCAAGGCCATGGCCATGCTCGGTAAGGAAGCGTTCGATCTGGTCCTGTGCGACTGGGAAATGCCGGAAATGTCTGGCTTGGAATTGCTGACCTGGTGCCGTCAGCAGCCTGCACTGAAAAATCTGCAGTTCATCATGGTGACCAGCCGTGGTGACAAGGAAAACGTCATTCAGGCGATCCAGGCGGGCGTTTCCGATTTTGTAGGCAAGCCGTTCACCAACGAGCAACTGCTGACCAAGGTAAAGAAAGCCCTGACCAAGATCGGCAAGCTCGACAGCCTGATGGCCATCGGCCCGGCACGAGCCAATTCGGCGTTTGCCAACGATTCGTTGAACGCGCTGACCGCAGGCAAGCCGGAAGCGGTCAAGGTTGCGACGCCAGCGCCGGCGTCGGCCAAGCCTTTGGTCGCGGCTCCTACACCTTCTGCCCCCGCGCCGAGCGGCCGTGGCCAGGGCCAGCTGCGCCTGGCCAGCGGTACGCAGCCATGTGTGATCAAGGCGTTGAGCCTGAAAGAGGCGCTACTGGTGGTACGCCGCAGCGAAGCGCTGCCACAGGTGCTGGAAGGTGCAGTGCTGGACCTGGAGCAGGGCGAGAATGCCGAAGTCGCTCGCCTGAACGGCTATCTGCATGCTGTCGCGGCGCTGGAGCCAAAACCAGACAGTGACTGGTTGCAGTTGACGTTCAAGTTTGTCGACCAGGATGCCCAGAAGCTCGACTACCTTTCTCGGTTGATCGCCCGCGGCACTGCGCAGAAGCACTTTACCCCTGGTGCCTGACCCCGGCCCCGCGCCATGCTTTTGGCAGGAGCAGCACAAGGTGCTCCTGGCAAAAGCCCGCGTCGCCCATCCGACCAACTGTAATACCTACCGTAAAACCCGCTGCTAGGCTTCGACAGATCATAACTGTCAAAAAGCCACTATCATGCCCGTCCGCCTGTTGCTGTTCTGTGCATTGCTCATGGCCTCAGCGTCGAGCCAGGGCGTGACGCTATACAAGATCACCGACGATGCCGGTGTCATCTCCTATTCCGACCGGCCTGGCCCCGGCGCCAAGCCCTTGGTGCTGCGCGAGCCCATGGTCGAAACGCTCGAAGGCCAAGTGCGGCTGAATGCGAAAACCTTCGACGGTGGCGTGAGCTTTTCCGCACGTAACGAGCTGCATGTGCCGGTAGAGGTAGAGTTGCGGCTGGACAACCTGGTCAACGCACAAGGCGGCGATGCCCCGCGTATCGTGCGCCGGCTGCTGCCGCCGCGCAGCACGCAGATGCTCAGTGTGCTCAGGGGGCGGCCAGGGCTGCTGCTGAACTACCGTTCGACCCTGCTACAGGCCATGGGTGACCCGGGCAAGCGGCCCCAGGGCTTCCGCTATGCGTTCCCGTGGATTGGCGGGCCGTTCCGCGTCACTCAGGGCCCCAATGGCCGCGTCAGTCATTTTGGGCCCAAAGGGCGCTACGCTATGGATATCGCCATGCCCGAAGGCACCACCATCATCGCCGCGCGGGAGGGGGTGGTGGTGAAGACGGAGAACAGCCAGAGCGGGCGCGGCCCAAACCCCTCGGGCAACTTTGTCAGGATTTTGCACCCGGATGGCACCATGGGCGTATACCTTCACCTGATGCGCGGTTCGGTGGTGGTGGCGGAGGGGCAACGGGTACGGCAGGGCCAGATGCTGGCCAAGTCGGGCAATACCGGCAACAGCACTGGGCCGCACCTGCATTTTGTGGTGCAGCGCAATGTGGGGTTGGCGCTGGAGTCGATACCTTACCGCTTCGCCAGGCCGATCAGCGGGATGCCGGATTTCACTGCCGGCAACCCCTGACCGATTGGGCCATCAATCCAGCTTCAGCACCTTGGCCAGTACGATCTTGGGCCCTTTCATCTTCTTGATGATAATGCGTAGCCCTTCGACCTCCAGCGCTTCCTCTTCTTCAGGCACGCGCTTGAGCGTCTCGTAGATCAGACCGGCCAGGGTTTCCGCCTCGATGTGGTCGAGGTCGATACCCAGCAGGCGCTCGACCTTGAACAGCGGGGTGTCGCCGCGCACGAGCAGCTTGCCCGGTTGGTAGGCGAGAATGCCACGCTCGGTCTTGCGGTGCTCGTCCTGGATGTCGCCCACCAGCACTTCCAGCACGTCTTCCATGGTCAGGTAGCCGATCACCTTGCCATCGGCCTCTTCTACCAGCACGAAGTGCGCCCCGCCCTTACGGAACTGCTCCAGCAGCTGGGCCAGGGGCATGTGCCGCGACACGCGTTCGAGTGGCCGGGCAAGGTCCTCCAGGTCGATGGTCTCTGGCAAGTGCTCCAGCTCAGCCAGCTCCAGCAGCAAGTCCTTGATGTGCAGCAGGCCGGTGAACTCTTCGCGTTCGGCGTCGTACACCGGGTAGCGGCTGAACTTGTGGCGGCGCACCAAGGCCAGGATCTGCTTCAGAGGCGCATGGGCGTCGATGCTGATCATGTCCTCACGCGAGTTGGCCCAGTCGACCACTTCCAGCTCGCCCATTTCCACAGCCGAGGCCAGCACGCGCATGCCTTGGTCGCTTGGGTCATGGCCACGGCTGGAGTGCAGGATCAGCTTGAGCTCTTCGCGGCTGTAGTGGTGCTCGTGGTGCGGGCCAGGCTCGCCCTGGCCGGCAATGCGCAGGATGGTGTTGGCACTGGCATTGAGCAGATAGATGGCCGGGTACATCGCCCAGTAGAACAGGTAGAGCGGCACGGCAGTCCACAGCGACAGCAGCTCTGGCTTGCGGATGGCCCAGGACTTGGGTGCCAGCTCGCCGACCACGATGTGCAGGTACGAGATGACGAAGAAGGCAACGAAGAACGAGACCCCCTTGACCACCTCGGCGCTGTCCACGCCGAAATAGGCCAGCAATGGCTCCAGCAGGTGAGCGAAGGCTGGCTCACCCACCCAGCCCAGGCCCAGCGAGGCGAGGGTGATGCCCAACTGGCAGGCCGACAGGTAGGCGTCGAGCTGGTTGTGAACCTTGCGCAGTATGTTGCCACGCCAGCCGTGCTGTTCGGCGATGGCCTCCACGCGTGTGGCGCGCAGCTTGACCATGGCGAACTCCGCAGCAACGAAGAAGCCGTTGAGCAGCACCAGCAGGAAGGCAAAGATGATCATGCCGAAGTCGGCGAATAACGAGGTGAGGCTGATACCAGAGGAAGGGTCCATGATGGAGTTTTTACGGGGTCCGTCTTTGAGATAGAGAGAAAAAAAGTGCCAGCTTTTGCTGGCACGGGGAATCCAATGTAGCGGCTGGGGCCGTAAAAGCAAAGGGCAGCGGATTTATTACGGTCCCTGCGGGAGCGAGCGTTCCCGCGAAGGGCTGCGCAGCAGCGCCAATCTCAAGCCTTTTCGTTGGCCAATTGTGCTGGCGCAAAGTGACAGGTAAAAGTGCTGCCATGCCCCGGTACACTGCTGATTTCCAGCTTGCCGCGGTGGCGCATCAGCACATGCTTGACGATTGCGAGCCCCAACCCGGTCCCGCCGGTATTCGATGCACGGCTGGAGTCTACCCGGTAGAAACGCTCGGTCAGGCGTGGCAAGTGCTTGGCATCGATGCCCACCCCCGAGTCCTGCACCGACAGATGAGCGCCCTGGGCATCGACCCACCAGCGAATGCGGATATTGCCTTCGTCCTGGGTGTACTTGACTGCATTGAACACCAGATTGGAAAAGGCACTGCGCAGTTCCGACTCGCTGCCCTTCAGCTTCACGCCGGGCGCAGCTTCCAGGCTGATGTGCTGGTTGCGCGGCCCGGACAGGGCCTGGGCGTCGTTCTTTATGGCGGCGAGCAGGGCATCGACTGCCACCGGCTGGTTGTCCGATGGGTAATCGGTGGCTTCCAGTTTGGCCAGTAGCAACAAATCGTTGAGCAGGGTTTGCATGCGCGAGCCTTGCTGGCTCATCTGCTGCAGGGCGCGGCTCCACCGCGGGTTCACGTCTTCGACGTTGTCCAGCAGGGTTTCCAGGTAGCCGGTGATCACCGTCAGCGGCGTGCGCAGCTCGTGGGAAACGTTAGCGACGAAGTCCTTGCGCATCTGTTCCAGCTGGTGGATGCGTGTGACATCGCGCACCAGCATCAGGTGTTCATTGTTGCCGTAGCGTGTGATGTGCAACTGCACGCGCATGCGATCATTGATCGGCGAAGGGATTTCCAGCGGTTCGAGGTAGTTTTCTGCCTCGAAGTACTCTTTGAAGAGCGGGTGGCGCACCAGATTGGTCACTTGCTGGCCACCGTCCTGTGGGGTCTTGAAGCCCAGCAGGGTCTCGGCGGCGCGGTTCCACCATTCCAGGTTGCCGTCGCTGTCGAGCATGATTACCGCGTCACGCAGCGCGGCGGTGGACTCCTGCACCCGGTCGATCACTGCCTGCAGGCGGCCCCGCACGCGCTGGTCACGGCGTTGCAGGTGGTAGATGCTATCGAATACCTCGCCCCACAGGCCGTAGCCATCGGGCGGTGCTTCGTCGGGTTGGTGATTGCGCAGCCAATCGTGCAAGCGCAGCAGTTGCTTGAGGGTCCAGCCCAGATAAAGCGCCAGGCCAATGGCCAGGCTCCAGCCGTAGTAGCCGCTTACCAGTCCGCCGATCAGGCAGACGGTAATCAGCAACAGCAGATGGCGAATCAGGGTTGCGTGCCAGTTCTGGTTCAATTGACGGTCCTTGTACAACGACGTGCAGCTTGGCGCTCTGGAACTCGATCAGCTCTTGGTCGAGAAGCGGTAGCCAGTGCCCCGGACGGTTTGTACCAGATTCTCGTAAGCTTCACCCAGTGCCTTGCGCAAGCGACGGATGTGCACGTCGACGGTACGTTCCTCGACATAGACGTTGCCGCCCCACACCTGGTCCAGCAGTTGGCCTCGGGTATAGGCGCGTTCCTGGTGGGTCATGAAAAACTGCAGCAGGCGGTATTCGGTCGGGCCCATCTCGGCCGGCTTGCCGTCGATGGTCACGCGGTGGCTGATCGGATCGAGCAGCAGGCCACCGACCTCGATCGGCGCTTCGCTGTCGCTCGGGCCAGTGCGGCGCAGCACGGCTTTCAGTCGCGCCACCAGTTCACGCGGCGAGAACGGCTTGGTGATGTAGTCGTCGGCGCCCACTTCCAGGCCCTGGATCTTGTTGTCCTCTTCACCCTTGGCGGTGAGCATGATGATCGGGATATCACCGGTCAGCTCGTCGCGCTTCAGGCGACGGGCCAGCTCGATGCCGGAGGTGCCCGGCAACATCCAGTCGAGCAGGATCAGGTCCGGTTTGCGGTCGACGATGATCGCATGGGCCTGTTGCGAGTTTTCCGCTTCCAGGCAGTCATAGCCGGCCATTTCCAGGGCAACGGCGATCATCTCGCGAATGGGCGCTTCGTCGTCGACGATCAGAATGTTCCTGCCTACCATGCTCAAAACCTCTCCTGGATTCGGTGTCTTGGCCCGCATTAGATAACGGAATTATTGCAGCTGTGTGACAGGGTGTTGGCCGTTCTGGCGACATTCCGTGACTGAACTAGGCTACAGAGGGCCGCTTTAATGGCAACCCGAACTCATTTCCCCCGGAAACAATGGTGATTCCAATGACACGACATACGCTGAGCTGGATGGCCCTTTTCACTGCGCTGGCGCTCCCGGGGGTGGCGTTGGCCCACCATGCCATGGAGAAGGACGGCATGTGGGTCGATCATGCCGGCATGACCCTGTACACCTTTGACAAGGATGCGGGTGGCAAGTCGATGTGCAATGGCGATTGCGCCAAGAACTGGCCACCGTTGATGGTCAAGAAAGAAGACGAAGCACCGAAGGATAAATGGACCCATGTGACGCGTGACGACGGTTCGATGCAGTGGGCTTACGACGGCAAGCCGCTGTATACCTTCATCAAGGACAAGAAGGCCGGCGACATGACCGGTGACGGCGTGAAGGACGTCTGGCACGTTGCCAAGCCTTGAGATAGCCGGGGCCGCACAGCGGCCCCAAAACACTCAGCGCAACGCGTAATCCAGCACCACCCCGATAAACACCAGCAACCCAGCCCAGTGATTGTGCAGAAACGCCTTGAAGCACGACTCCCGGTCCAGCTTGCGCGTCGACCAGTATTCCCAGGCAAAGCACACCGCCGCACCCAGTAACCCGAGGTGGAACCAGCCACCCAGGTCGAAGCGGCTACCGGCCAGCAACAGGCAGCCCAGCGACAGCAGCTGCAGGGTCAGGATGATGCTGCGATCGGCGTCGCCGAACAGGATCGCGGTCGATTTCACGCCAATCTTCAGGTCGTCATCGCGGTCGACCATGGCGTAGTAGGTGTCATAACCCACCGTCCACAGCAGGTTGGCGATATACAGAAGCCAGGCACTGGCCGGCAGGTCGCCACCGGCCGCCGTGAACGCCATCGGAATGCCCCACGAATACGCCGCTCCCAGCACCACTTGCGGGTAGTAGGTGTAGCGCTTCATGAACGGGTAGCAGAACGCCAACGCCACCGCCCCGAACGACAGCCAGACGGTTCGGCTGTTGGTGCACAGCACCAGCAGGAAACTCACTCCTACCAGAATCGCGAACAGTGTCAGCGCCTCGCGTGGCCGCACTCGGCCACTGGCCAAGGGCCGATCGGCGGTACGCTTGACGTGCCCGTCCACCTTGCGGTCGGCGAAGTCGTTGATGCAGCAGCCGGCCGCGCGCATCAGCACCACACCAAGGCCGAAAATGAGCACATTGGCCAGGGTTGGTGACCCGTTGCCGGCAATCCACACTGCCGACAGGGTCGGCCACAACAGCAGGTAGATGCCTATCGGTCGGTCCATGCGGCTGAGCTGGACGAAGTCCCAGGCCCGCGGGTGCAGGCGGTTGAGCGACTTGAGCAGTTGCAGGTACATCAGCGGTTTTCCTCCTTGGCCGCTTGCCACAATGCCGGCAGGAATACTTCTGCCACCAGCAGGTCCAGGCCGTCACGCTCGAAGCGCGAGCGGCGCCCCCAAAGCGCTGCATGTGCAGCTTCGGACGGCAGCCAGGCCTGTGGATAACTGCACACTTCGAGTGGATGACGGATGAACGCCTGGTCGCAGAACAGCAACTCGCCCAGCGAGCGGCTGCCCAAGGTTTCCAGGTCAAGGCCACCACGTTCCAGGGCGTTGCGGCTGGCCACGCTGCGGGCGAATACCCAAGGTTGGCCATGGCCGCGCAGATACACCTCGCGCACCCAGCCTTCGGCGCCGGCAGCGATGCCCAGCGCTTGGCATTCGTCATCGCGCAGCGGCTGCCAGCCCTCGAACAGCGGGGTGACGGAAAAGTGATCGATGGACAGAAGGGTCAGGCGGCGGGTCAGCGAGCCCTCGTCGAACAGCCAGTCAAGGGTGGGCTGGTCGATGTCGGTCGCCAGTTGTGAATACGGCAGCCACGCGACAGCGGCTGCTTGCGGGGATTCGTACGACACGTCGGTATGCTTTGTTACAGCCAGAGAGGCGGCGAGCTTAGCATGATTGCCCCAACTGCTTGCATACTGCCGGCAGGGCCGTTACAAAGCCCCCACGAATTGAGCACTGGCCCCATTTGCGGTCGCTGCAGGAGCGGGCTTACCCGCGAAGAGACCGTCAGCAGCACAAGCCCCAGCCTGAACCGAGGAAATAGACCTGATGAAAAAGTGGCAATGTATTGTCTGTGGCCTGATATACGACGAAGCCGAAGGCTGGCCCGACGACGGCATCGCCCCCGGGACCCGTTGGGAGGATGTGCCTGAAGACTGGCTGTGCCCCGACTGCGGCGTCGGCAAAAGCGACTTTGAAATGATCTCCATCGGTTAATCGAGGAAAGCACGACATGACGTCCCCTGTGGTAATCATCGGTACCGGCCTTGCGGGCTACAACCTGGCCCGTGAATTTCGCAAGCTCGATGCGCAGACGCCGTTGTTGCTGATCACCGCCGACGATGGTCGTTCGTACTCCAAGCCGATGCTTTCCATGGGCTTTGCCAAGCAGAAGGACGCCGACGGCCTGTGCATGGCTGAGCCGGGCGCCATGGCCGAGCAACTGAACGCCGAGATCCGCACCCATACCCGCATCAGCGGCATCGACCCGGGCCACAAGCGGCTGTGGATCGGCGAAGAGACCGTGGAGTACCGCGACCTGGTGCTGGCCTGGGGGGCGCAGACCGTGCAGGTGCCGATCGAGGGTGATGGCGGCCATCTGGTGTTCCCGATCAACGACCTGGAAGACTACGCGCGCTTCCGTTCGGCCGCCGCTGGCAAGCAGCGTGTGCTGATTCTCGGTGCCGGCCTGATCGGCTGCGAATTCGCAAACGACATGAGCCTGGGCGGCTTCAAGGTCGACGTTGTGGCACCGTGCGAACAGGTCATGCCGACCCTGCTGCACCCGGCCGCTGCAGCGGCAGTGCAGGGTGGGCTGGAGGGCCTGGGTGTACGCTTCCACTTGGGGCCGGTGCTGACCCGCCTGCAGCAGGTGACCCAAGGCCTGGAAGCGCACCTGTCGGACGGCAGTGTGATTGCCTGCGACCTGGTGGTTTCGGCCATCGGCCTGCGCCCACGTACCGACCTGGCTGCCGCGGCCGGCCTGCAGACCAACCGTGGCGTAAGCGTAGACCGTGAGCTACGTACTTCACACGCCAACATCTTCGCCCTTGGCGACTGTGCCGAAGTCGATGGCATCAACCTGCTGTACGTGATGCCGCTGATGAGCTGTGCCCGGGCGCTGGCGCAAACCTTGGCCGGCAAACCGACGGCCGTTTCCTACGGGCCGATGCCTATCACCGTGAAAACCCCGGCCTGTCCGCTGGTGGTCTCGCCAGCGCCACAGGGCTGCGAAGGCATCTGGCAGGTAGAGGGGCAGGGCAGTGACCTCAAGGTGCTCTGCCTTGATGCAGACGGCAAACTGCTGGGCTACGCCCTTACCGGGGCGGCGGTGATGGAGAAGCTGGCGCTGAATCGTCAGTTGCCAGCGGTTATGGCGTAAATAGCGCACGTTCTGTCGGATTTATCCTGTTGTTGCCTGCACAATGGCCGCCCAGATACTGGCGCGGCCCCTGAGCTCGTGCCATTCTCACTCCGGTCTGCCGCAGATTAGAGCCTGCGGTGCCTTGAGCGCTGCTCCCAGAGGCAGCACGGTATAACAACAAGAATTCCGTCAAAGAGGCTTCACTATGCGCAAACCAGAACTCGCCGCCGTCATCGCCGACAAGGCGGACCTGACCAAGGAAAAGGCCAATCAGGTTTTGAACGCGATTCTCGACAGCATCACCGGTGCCCTGGACAAGGACACTGTGACCCTGGTCGGTTTCGGCACCTTCGAAAAACGTCATCGCGGCGCGCGTACCGGCAAGAACCCGCAGACTGGGGAGCCGGTCAAGATAAAAGCCAGCAACACGGTGGCCTTCAAGCCGGGCAAGAACCTGCGCGATGAAGTTAACGAGGCCAAACCTGCCAAGAAGGGCAAGTAATCGCTCCCTGACAACCCAGTGTCAGCCAAGCGGGCGCCTGGGGGCGCCCGTTGTGCTTTCTGCAGGCAAGATGTTTCTAACTTGCATAAATAGTTCTGGAAAAGGATAAACTGCGCGCCTTAGTCACTTTTTGTTCGAGGCGCGCTGATGAAGTTCCGCTTTCTTCTCTGGGCCATGGGGCTGTTGATGGCCAGGGCCAGCCGTAATAACCCCGCATTCCAGCAGCAGCTCAAAGGCAAGAACCTGGTATTCCAGATGCAAACCCTGGACGGCAAGGTCGCCCGGCACTTCATCGTCGAAAATGAGCGCATCAGCAGCAAGGGCGGCGCACACTCACAGCCGGCGTTCGCCATTGCTTTCAAGGACGCCGCCTATGGCTTCGCCACCATGCAGGCGGGTAACAAGCAGCTGGCGTTCATGCAGGGAATTCAGGACAAGCACATCCAGATCAAGGGCAACCCGGCGTTGGTGATGTGGTTCCAAGGGTTGATGAAATACCTGAAACCGAAGAAGAAAGGCTGAAACCCGACGGGGATGCTGTGGGAGCGGGCGTGCCCGCGAAACAAGCGACGCGGTGCATGGCACCGGCTTCGCCGGTGTTCGCGGGCAAGCCCGCTCCCACAGGGATTGCGCCAGCTTTTAGAAGTTGAGCAAGACAGTTGCTCCCACAGGGTATGCGTTAATGCTTAATGCGGTGCGTGGAACTGCGAAGCCAGCTCACGCAACAGGTTCTCGGCTTCGAGCACCTTGTTCACCACATCCTCGGCCTTGTCCCGGGTAATGCTCAGGCGTTCCAGCAGCTCGTCAGGAATCTCTTCCTGCGGCCCTGAGCCTATACCTCGCAAGCGCAGTAGGCGGGTGGCCAGGCATACCAGGTTGGGGAACGCGAAATATTCGCCTTCGTAGGCCGGGTCGTGCTGAAAGCGCAAGGCCGTCGACAGCTCTTCCGGCATGTCCCACAGCTTCATCAGCCAGGTACCGATCTGTTCGCGGCTGATACCCAGCAGGTGTTGTTCCACGTAGGTGTGGTTCAGATGCGGGTTGACCTCAAGGTGGCGGCAAATCAGCGAGAAGTGTGGCGGGAACACATGCGCCAGCAGCAGATAGCCGAAGTTGTGCAGTAGCCCGGCCAGGTAGGTCAGCCCTGCCTCGGGGCGTTCTGCGCGAGGCATGGCGCGGGTCAGGCCTTCGATGATCGCGGCGGTGTAGATCGACTGTTGCCAGTATGGCGTTGCCTGCTGCGGGTGGTCTTTGGGCAGGCTCAAGGTCTTGCCCAACGCCAGGCCCAGGGCCAGGTTGATTACCAGGTCGAAACCCAGCACACGCACGATGGCGTCTTCCACCGAGCGAATCTTGCCCGGCGAACCATAGTAGGGCGATGCAGCCCAGCTCACCACCTGTGCTGCCAGCGCCGGGTCGGTTTCGACCACGCCGGTGATATCGTCGATGCTGGCGTTGGGATCTACCCGCAGCTTGATGATCTTCTGCGCGGTGTCGGCGAGCGGTGGAATTTCGATGGTTTCTTCCAGGCGCTTCTGAATGCGTCGGGCAGTGAAGGCCTGGACGGCATTGGTGATTTCCCGGGTGTCGTCATCGGGGCGGTCGAGGTTGGGGCTGATCGCTTCGACTTGCTGGCCGAAGCTGCTGGCGCTGGCCTTGGCCAGCATGCGCTTGAAGTGTGCGCGTTCGATTTCCAGCAACAGGCCGGCTTCGCCGGACTGGATAAAGACAGTTTCGGCGTCGAGCAGGGCCTTTTCGTACTGACATGGCGAGCTGGTCAGCGCCGGGATGCCCGGCAGCGCCTTGAGGTGGTGCTTGTCGAGCATCTGCTTCAGTCGCGGTACCGACACGGCTGTCAGCTTGCGCCCGGTCAGCTCGGCCAAGCGGTTGAGGTCCAGCAGGTGGCTCTGCGGGAACAGCACCATGAGGGCGCCGACCTCGTCGTCGAGAAGGACAGCCTGCACCCGCGAAGCCGCAGGCAGGTGCGGGTGTTCGACCACCTGGCGGTAGGGCACGCCAAGTTTGTCGAGCAGCAGCCTGATGACGGAGGGGGCGTGTGGGGTTGCGGTGTCCAGGGCAACTTCAGTCATGGTCCGTATCCACTGATTCTTTTAAACGCGAAGTATAACCAGCCTGCGAGCAAATCTGGATCCATTCTGGGACTGGCGTCACACTTGGCCATATTGTTGGCCATGGCGCAGCCAGCGGTCCAGCAGCGGGCTGACGTGTTCCGGCCAGCGTGATACCAGGGCCTGGGCCGCGTCGCGCACGGCCGGCAGCAGGTCCGCGTCGCGCATCAGGTCGGCGACCTTGAACTGCAGCAGACCGGTCTGGCGGGTGCCGAGCATCTCGCCCGGGCCACGCAGTTCAAGGTCTTTCTCGGCGATAATGAAGCCGTCGTTGGTTTCGCGCATGATCCCCAAGCGCTCGCGGCCGATCTGCGACAGCGGCGGGTGGTACAACAGCACGCAATGGCTCACGGCGCTGCCCCGGCCAACCCGGCCACGCAGCTGGTGCAACTGTGCAAGGCCCAGGCGCTCGGGGTTCTCGATGATCATCAAGCTGGCGTTGGGCACGTCCACGCCCACCTCGATGACCGTGGTGGCGACCAGAAGCTGCAGGTTGCCAGCCTTGAACTCGGCCATGATCTCGGCTTTCTCTGCCGGTTTCATGCGCCCATGGATCAACCCCACCCTCAGCTCACCCAGCGCGCTGCCAAGCTCCTCGAAAGTGCTTTCGGCGGCCTGGCAGGTGAGTTCTTCGGACTCTTCGATCAGCGTGCATACCCAATAGGCCTGGCGCCCCTCGGCGCAGGCGGCGCGTACCCGCTCGACCACTTCGAAGCGGCGGCTGTCGGCCACCAGTACGGTGTTCACCGGCGTGCGCCCTGGCGGCAATTCGTCGAGCACCGAAGTGTCCAGGTCGGCGTAGGCGCTCATGGCCAGGGTGCGCGGAATAGGCGTGGCGGTCATGATCAGCTGGTGTGGGCACAGCTCGCCGGCCACGCCCTTCTTGCGTAGGGCCAGGCGTTGCTGCACGCCAAACCGGTGCTGTTCGTCGATGATCGCCAGGGCCAGGTGCTTGAACCTTACCTCCTCCTGGAACAGCGCGTGGGTGCCGACCACCATGGGTGCACCGTTGGCGATCTGCTCCAGGGACGCGGCCCGGGCCTTGCCCTTGAGTTTGCCGGCTAGCCAGGCGACTTCGATGCCCAGTGGTTCCAGCCAGCGCTTGAAGGTAATGTAGTGCTGCTCGGCGAGGATCTCGGTGGGTGCCATCAATGCTACCTGATAGCCTGCTTCCAGCGCCTGCAGCGCCGCCAGTGCAGCGACTACGGTCTTGCCGGCACCCACGTCGCCCTGCACCAGGCGCATCATCGGTTCGTGCTGGCTAAGGTCGTAGGCAATTTCGTTGGCTACCCGCTGCTGCGCGCCGGTCGGCTGGAAGCCCAGGTTGGCCAGGTACTGCGCCTGCAGGTGCGTGGCCTTGGGCAGTACCGGCGCACGCAGGCTGCGCAGGCTTTCGCGCAGGCGTTGCTGCGACAGCTGGTGGGTCAGCAATTCTTCGAAGGCCAGGCGGTGCTGGGCCCAGTGCTGGCCTTCGGCGAGCTCGTCGAGGTCGGCGTCGGCCGGCGGGTTGTGCAGGTAGCGGATGGCTTCGTCCAAGGGGGCTAGTTGGTAGTCCCGGGCAAGTTCGTCAGGCAGCCAGTCGGGCAGGCTGCGCGGGCCAAGCAGGGCAAGGCTCTGCTGGCACAACAGGCGCAGGCGTTGCTGGGTAAGACCTTCGGTGGACGGATAGATCGGCGTCAGGGTCTGTTCCACCGGTGGCGGCGGCTCGCTGCCGTTCAGCGCGCGGTACTCCGGGTGGTAGATTTCCAGGCCGGAAGCGCCGGGGCGGGCTTCCCCGTAGCAGCGCAGGTGGGTGCCCCGCTTCAGGCCCTCCTTCTGCGCGTTGCTGAAGTGGTAGAAGCGCAATGTCAGTACACCGCTGCCGTCGCCCAGGCGCACCACCAGGCTGCGGCGCTTGCCCATGGTCACATCGGTACCACTGACCACACCCTCGATAACCGCATCCTGGCCCGGACGCAGCTGGCCGATTGGCACCACGCGCGTGCGGTCCTGGTAGCGCAGGGGCAGGTGGAACAACACGTCCTGCAGGTTTTCCAGGCCGACCTTGGCGAGTTTCTCCGCCATTGCCTCGCCCACACCTTTCAGTACTGTGACCGGGACCTTCGACAGCTCACTCATGACTCAGGCCGGTTGTTCCGCAGGGTTTTTGGCGACCGAGCACAGGCGGATCGAATCGGCGAGGATCTCGATGGCCTTTGGCCGGGGGAAACTGGCGCGCCAGGCGATGGCTACCGTGCGGAATGGTGCCGGTGCCGTCAGCGGGCGCACTTCGATGACGCCGGGGGCGTAGTGATGGCTGTGCACGGCCGACAGCGGCAGGATCGATACGCCAAGGCCCGAAGCCACCATGTGACGGATGGTTTCCAGCGAGCTGGACTCGACCGTGGTGTGCCTTGAGCCTTCACCCCCCTTGTTCAGGGTAGGGCAGGCTTCCAGTACCTGGTCGCGGAAGCAGTGGCCCTCACCGAGCAGCAACAGGCTCTTGTCGTTGAGCATGGCAGTGTCGATGGTCTTCTTCGCCGTCCATGGGTGGTCGGCAGGCATCAGGGCGCAGAACGGTTCGTCGTAGAGCGGTAGCGTCAGCACGTCGGCTTCGTTGAACGGCAGGGCGATGATCACCGCGTCCAGTTCGCCGTTGCGCAGCTTTTCGCGCAGTACGTGGGTGAAGTTTTCTTCGATGTACAGCGGCATTTGCGGCGCCACGCGGTGCAGCTGCGGGATCAGGTGCGGGAACAGATAGGGGCCGACGGTGTAGATGGCGCCGACCTTGAGCGGGGCGGTCAGCTGATTCTTGCCGGCCTGGGCCAGTTCACGAATGCCTTGGGCCTGCTCCAGTACCTTCTGCGCTTGGGCGACGATGCTTTCGCCGACCGGGGTCAGACGTACTGCGCTTTTGCTGCGCTCGAAGATCAGAACGCCAAGCTCGTCCTCGAGCTTCTTCACACCGACCGACAGGGTTGGTTGGCTCACGTGACAGCGCTCGGCGGCATGGCCGAAGTGCTGTTCCTGGGCGAGTGTGACGATGTAGCGTAATTCGGTGAGGGTCATAACGTGCGTCCATGAAGTTGCGGGCCCAGCATAGCGGCTGCAATCGATAGACGCACGTTATCAGACTTGCCGAATTGTGACAGAAGCAAAAGTCTCAGCGGCGGTCCAGTGAGTAGACGAACGGTGCCACGACTTCAATCGTGCCATTGTTCAGCAACTCGGGTGGCGGCTTGGGTACCTTGCCGGCCCGACGGATCATTTCCAGGGTCGCCCGATCGAGTGAGGCACTGCCTGAACCACCGGCCATGGAGTACGACACGACCTTGCCTTCGGCGTCGACCACGAAGCGCAGGCGGTTCATGCCTTGCAGGCCGCGACGGCGCGCGTCTTCCGGGTAGCGCTTGTACTTGGCCAGGTGGCGCAGCAGGTCGCTCTGCCAGGTTGGCAGTGCTTTGCTGTTGGACGCAATGCTCGGAGCCGGTGCCGCGGACTTCTGCGGTGGCGTGTTGCTGGGCGGTGCGTCCACCGTTTGCTCGGTGGGTGGCGCTTCCTTCGGCGGCTCAGGCTTTTTCTCGGGCTTGGGCGGCTGGGGCTTGGCCTTCGGCTTGGGCGGCTTGGGGATGGCGATCTTGGGCTTGGGCGCTTCTGCCAGCTTCGGCAACGGTGGTTCCTCGACCGGGGCCGGTGGCTGCGGAGCTGCCTTTGGGGGTGGTGGTGGCGCAGGCTCCGGCAACGGTGCCAGTTCGACCATCATCGCTGCCGGGGGCAGTTCGATGGCCTGGGGCACCGACCAGTTGAGCGTCAGCAGCACGGCGACCACGTGCACGCCCAGCACGATCGCCAGGCTGCCACCGTAGCGCGCCATGTTAGAGCGCGTTTTCATCATTTCTTGGCTGCCGTCTCGAGACCTACCAGACCGACTTTCAGGTAGCCGGCCGCGCGCATGTTGTTCATCACTTCCATCAGGTCGCCGTAATCCACGCCTTTGTCAGCCTGGAAGAAGATGGTGGTTTCCTTGTCGCCCTTGGTCTTGGCGTCGAGCATCGGGCCAAGCTGGTCGGGTGCAGCCACCTGGTCGTCGCCGACATACAGCTTCTGGTCGGCCTTGACGCTGACGAACACCGGCTTCTCTGGCCTTGGCGCCGGTTTGGCGGTTGAGGCCGGCAGGTCGACCTTGATGTCGACCGTGGCCAAGGGAGCGGCGACCATGAAGATGATCAGCAGCACCAGCATCACGTCGATGAACGGCGTAACGTTGATTTCGTGGTTTTCGGCGAGGTCGTCGCCACCTTCGTTGAGATGCAGGCCCATGGCTTACCCCACTTTCACCATGTGCGGGGCGGCGCGCTCGCTGCCCTGGTGGTCCAGATCACGGCTGACCAGCAGCAGTACCTGGGCGGAGGCATCGGACACCTGCGCCTTGTAACCGGCAATGGAGCGGGCGAAGACGTTGTAGATGACCACGGCCGGGATTGCCGCGACCAGGCCCAGAGCAGTGGCCAGCAGCGCTTCGGCGATACCTGGGGCAACGACGGCCAGGTTGGTGGTCTGGGTCTTGGCGATGCCGATGAAGCTATTCATGATGCCCCATACGGTACCGAACAGGCCGACGAACGGCGCGGTGGAGCCGATGGTTGCGAGGACGCCGGTGCCGCTGCTCATGGTACGGCCGCTGGCATGCACCAGGCGCTCCAGACGGAAGCTGACGCGTTCCTTGATGCCTTCTTTTTCGCGAGCGTTCGCCGAAAGACGCATCTCTTCGAGGGCATCATGGACCAGGGTATGGGCCAGGGTGCCTTCCTTGTTGGAGACTTCGCTGGCTTCCTTCAGGGTGGTGGACTTCTTCAGCTGGGCGATTTCGCCACGCAGGCGGCGCTTGGCGCCCATCAGCTCGAAGCCTTTGGCAATCCAGATGGTCCAGGTGATGATGGAGGCGATGGCCAGGCCGATCATGACGATCTTCACCACGATGTCGGCGTTCTTGTACATGCCCCATGGGGACAGGTCATGGGCCATGCCCAGCGAGGTGTCTTCGACCAGGGCTTGAACGCTCGGGTCTGCCGCGGCCGGTGCATCTGCCGGGTTGGTGGCAGTGGCATCAGGCGCCGGCGCATCGGCTGGGGCAGCAGCGGGTGCGG
>AZIG01001036.1_pt1 | contig 57966 bp, 53 predicted proteins | sample 359071 | NCBI WGS metagenome assembly AZIG01 (sample SAMN02429714, study PRJNA222667) | marine sediment metagenome | biome: Sediment sample; isolation source: enrichment culture of sample MGS-AQ(UA) from oil contaminated terminal site... | place: Jordan: Aqaba | collected 2011-05-15 | depth 18 m m | reverse complement strand
CCTCGGGCGGGCGGTCGCCGGGGGGGCTGCTGCAACAGGCAGGGCCATGCGTGGCGCGGGCAGTGCTGCATTGTCTGCGGGGCGGTCTGGCGTGGAATCTTTGCGCAACTCGGGTTCTGCGTCCCTGGGTGGCCGGGTGCGTGACGCAGTATCGGCTGGCGCGCTGACTGCAGGTGCGGGTTTAGCCGCTACTGCAAGTGCCGCTGGGGCCGAGTACAAGCAAGCCTTTTCGACAGCGATGTCTGAAGGCAAAGCGGCCTACCATGAAGGTGCAGACGCCCGGATCGACGCGTACAAGGCTTCGCTGACCGGTGGGGCGCCACCTGCCGGCAGCGACAAGGCCCAGGAGCCGCCTGCCTCGCCTGATGCGGGTGCAGAACATTCAGCGAGCCAGAATCACGCGTTCAACGACGCTGCGCTTCCAGCCGGAAGCGGCTCGGCAAGCGACAAAGACGGCGATGATGAAAGCCGCTGAACCACGGCGCTGTCCTGCCGCACATGGCTTGGCGCTGTCAGGTGCAACAATGGTCTGGCAATTTGCCAGTGTGGGCGGAATTTTACCCGCGCCAGGTTGTCTTGGACGGTGACGCGCAATCATGTGCGTATCTTGATACCTGACTCGGATCGCTTGGCGGAGGCTTGGCATGGATGACAATCAACTGGAAGACCAGCTTCGACGGCTTCTGACCGGCCTGGCAGACCAGGCCATGGTGCGCGGTGAGCAGTTTATCTACGATGGTGGTGAACTGTACGCTGATGATGTGGCGGAAATCGGCCTGGTGGCAGTGCTGTGCATTGCCCAGGCGCTGTCTGAGCGCGCCGGGTTGGGCGGGTTTGGTTATCAGTTCCAGCTGGCGGCGCCGGCCAATCCGGTCTTTCCGATCCATGCCAGCGCTCCGGAAGTGCTGCCGGACTTTTTCAAGGTGGCGCCTTTTGTGTCGGCGGTTTTTCACAATGAAGTGATGGGTGCCAGGCAGGATCTGACAATTCTTTACCATGCTGCTGCTCAGCGCTTGCAGCAAGCTGGCTAGTTGGGCGATGACTAGTCGAGCGGGGCAATCCTTCAAGTACTGGAGCAGCCTCGGTAATCTGGATTTGGTATGTTGGATGAGGATGTTCATATGCAGGACGAAGACAACTTGGGCGACAACAAGGGCACGGGTGTTGAGTTGCCTCCCGGCGTATTTCCACCGATGCCAGGCTACACCACTGGGGACCTTCTGGCAGTTGCCAACGCTCCTGTGGAGGCGCTGCTTGAAGCGCACAATATTGATCCCGGTCTGATCCGCGAAACTGTTATCGCGCTGGCCGAGCATCTGTACCGGGCATTTGAGAGGGACGACATTCAATACCAGATCGCCACGTGGTATCAGAAGCCGTATGACGAGCCCTGGATGCGCAAGCGTAGTGTCGAAATAATTGCCGAGCAGTTTGCCATTGTCACCGTGGAGGCAGCTGCGGATTCCCTGGACGGCTCACCGTTGCGGGGCTTGGGCAAGGCGTTTTTCGGCGACTTTATCGAACGGGCCGGTGCGGCCATAAAGGCCCATATTCTGAAGTTGAATGAAGGCTGACGCTTGCAGTTGTTCATAGGGATATGACATGAGTAAGACTGTATACTTTAGCGTGTACTTTGACGGTACGGCTAATAGCAAAGACAACGACAAACCTTTGGGCACCCACACTAACGTGGCCCGTCTTTATGAGTGTGATGCAGCGAAAGGTACCAACCTTTCCCGAAACTCGGGCCATGAGGCCGTCGCCTATGATCCCGCACATTACCTGGGCCTTTCAGAAAAGCTCTACTTCGACGGGGTGGGTAGCCATCAGCGCAGCACACCGACTGCCCTGGTCGAGCGTGGTACCGGGCGCGGTAGCGAGAGCCGTATCGAGCAAGCCTACGAGGCCGTTGTCGCGTTTTGTAACAAGAACCAGGATCTGCAGGTCGACCTGAACCTGATCGGCTTCAGTCGCGGCGCAGCGCAAGCACGTGCCTTGGCAAACGAGATCATTGATCGGGGTGTACCTAAGCTTGATAGCCAGTGGAAAGCGACCCGGGAGTACCTGATTCCGCCTGGTCAGGCGCAGGTGAACAAACTCGCCATATTCGACACTGTTGCCTCCTACGGCTTGCCCATAACTGAAAGCCACACTGACAAGAACCTGGAAATAAGCAGGAACGTAAAGTCGACCACTCACCTGGTGGCAATGCATGAGTATCGTACGACGTTTCCGCTGACCAGCGCGTTGCGTAACGACGACAACTCAAGGGTCGAAGAGGTGAAGTTCGCAGGCGCGCACTCTCAAGTTGGGGGCGGCTACCGCAACGATCTGCTGGCTGCTGGTCCACTGGCCTTCATGTACGATCGCCTGAAGTCTGCAGGCGTCGAATTGGCGCCGTTGCCGCCGGAAGAAATGAAGCGCATCGAACAATACAACGCCTTGATCAAGCACCCTGACCGGTTGCAGGATGCGTTGATCGATTCTCGATTGCTCAAAGGCAATGAGGCATTCAGGCGCGAGGCGAACGGTTCATGGACAGTGCTCAACAATCGACCGTTTCCGACGGAGCGTGGTACGGCTAATGTGCTGGGGTGGAAAATCCTGGGGCGTCTGGAGTGGCAGAAACAGCCCTTCGATCACGCGGTGAGCGGCCGGAAAGTCATATTTGAAAATGATGGTTCGCGCGGCGAGCCAGTTATCCGACGCATCGGCAAGGAGCTAGGTCAGAACTTCTTCGGGTGGAGCGACAAGGCCGAAGGTTTTTCGTCGTTGCCTGACTACCAGCCCGATAGCAGCTTCAGCAGCACAGTAGAGGCTCGACAAGAACGCTTCGAGGCAGAAGAGGCTGCGCAGTCACGGAAGCAAGTGGCTGAGCTCTCGTTATTGCTCGCGGGCTCGAAGCCAGAGATAGAGCACATTCAACGGCTCGGCCTTGAAGAGGTGCCGCTGCCAACCCCGAACATACCGCCGAAGTATGCAGTGCTTCGGATCGACCGCGAAGGCTCATCGGCCTTTGCTGACCTAGGCTTCGAGTACGAGGCCAGCCGTATTGTCGAAGATGCCGGTGACTATGTCCGCAATCGAGGCCCTCTGAGTATTGGTGACCCCATCATGCTCCACGACACCAACGGCAACGTGGTGGGCGGGCTGGAGGCTGCTTATGAGGCGCCGACGTTCGCTGGTGAGTGCGGTGTCCTGATCGCAATCGACATGCGGCACGTGGCACAAGATGCGCAGGCAGGTTTCCTTCATGATGGCCTCAAGCAGGCCGCGCAATGGATTGCCGAGCGGCCGGAAGGCAGTTTGACGGATGATTACGAAATTCCCGGGGAAGATGGCAAGCCGCTGGTGCGTGCGATGGTTGCCCGCCCAGCCGCCCACGAGTTGCAGCGAACTGTTATCTGGCAAGCTCCCGAGCCCTGACGGTCAGGCTGAGTTTCGCTAATCACAGTAGTAAGGCTTTTTGCTGCCTGCTTGCTTAGAATGCACCTGTTGCCGGCGGTGGTCGGCCATTCAATCGTTAAGGGCGAGAAGATGAAAATCCACAAATACCAGCCAGGCACCTTCATCGAGGTCGATGACATGGCGGGTGGCCGTCGCGTGGGTATGGTCTGCAAGGACGGCGTGACGTTTTGGGATTTGCTCGATTCCGAGCGCTGCACACCGCTGACGATTCATCCTTCAATGAATCCGCAGGCACTGGGTACATTGGTCCAGTTCAGTCAGGACAAGGGATTGGTCAGTGCGACCCAGGCGCTGGTTACTTACCTGCAGATCTCGGGAGATACGCGACTGACTGAAGACCCGCTGTTTGTCATGCGCGCCCTGTGGTTTATCGCTAAAAAGGCTATCCCTGAGAATATTCCTGATTCGGCGACGCTGTCGTGGGCTTGCGAGCAGGCTCGCGCTCAGGAGCAAGCAGCAGCGCGCATTCATCAGTTGGCTGGGCAATACTGCTCTGGCTGAGCTGTTTTATGCCAACGTTGCATTGTTGAAAAATTGATTTTCTGCGGTTCATCAGAGCCGCATTTCCTGCTCTCACCTGCAAGCTGCTAGCACTTCGAGTTTCGGCGGACGCCTTGCGTGGGTCGTCCCTGATGACCAGGCGTCCCCGCAGTCAGTCGGGGCTTGGTTTCTCGGGCGTAGGCGGGTTGGCCAATTGGCGATCATGCAGCGCTGCGTAGCCATCGACTGTGGCGCGCAGGGTTTGCAGTGAATGCCTCGAAACGGCGCCTGGGCTATGTTGGGCGAGCGCTTCGTAAACACTTTGGGCGTCGAGCTGGTGAATGCCGAAGGCTTCATCCAGGGTGGCCTGCTCTACGGTTTGCCAGTCCACTTGTGTCACCAGTTCATCACGCAGGGCGGCTGCCGCGTGTGTGCCGAAGAGGTGTGCCACGCCGGCTTTTGCTTCCAGCCCTGGCAGGGCCTCAATGCGCGCGCGTATCTCTTCCTGGCGCGCCCGGCGCTCCACAGCCGCATTCGGCGACGCCAGTTCCACCAGCATTTCACCTACATCGGTGAAGCCTTCGCTGGCGAAGATTTGCGCAACCTTGCGTGAGCGCGCTTCTTCTCTGGGCAGGAAGATCGCCATGCCGTTGTTATACGGCTGCGGCAGGTCGCCCCAATAGTGAGTGGCCTTGAAGTCGCGCAGGGCATCGAGTGCATCATTGAAGAACGCATCCTTGTTCACGGCATAGATGGCGTATTCATCGTTCAACTGTGCGGCGGCCTCGGCATCGAGGCCGTTGCGGACCAGGCGACCCTGCAGCGTAACCGGTTGCTGCAACTGCGTGGCGATATGCCGGGCGGCGACGAAGTGGTGCGAGCCGCCGTTGTTGGCCAGGTACAGGCCAACATCCCAGTCGTAGCGCACCATGAAGTCGCTGCCGCCATGCACGATGCCGATCTCCGGCCAGCCCAGGTTCTGCGCAAGCCCCTCCTGGCTCATGTCGCGAGTGAAAGCCTGGCAGGCTTGCTCGGCCATCTGCTGCAGGGAGAAAAACCTGTACAGCTCGGATTTGGAGGCGGACAGGCCAGTTATCTCACCGATGTCACAGGCAAATTCATGCACGGTTTCGGTTTTGCCCAGCCGCGCCAGTGCGGCGATCTGCCGATGCTCGCTGTGGTAATGGCCGTCGCTAGCGCGCCAGCCCCTGACCTGACCGTTCTGTTCGCTGCCCTGGCCGAAGCCGATACGCTGCGACCACTCATGCCAGCGCACCACGCTCGATGAGGCAATGACGGCGGCGGTGTCATCCACCCTCATGCGCAACTTGGGAGTGTCGGCGATGACCCGGCGTAAACGGGCAGGGATGCCCAGGTCGTCCTTGACCGTTTCCAGAAACTTCGCAGCCAGTGTCCTGAAGCTCATGGCGTGACTCCTTTCAGCGCATACAGGTTCGCAAGGCGTTACTGGGTGGCGCGCTGTACCGCATCCGCTGCCTTGCGAGCTGTGCTCTTGATGGTCTTCACCACTGTGCGCATGTCGTACGAGCAGCTGATGTACGTGCTGTTGCCATCTTCATACAGCCACAGGTCGTGGTTACCGACTTCTTTCTTGTACTGGCCGAATTCGTCTTTGGGAATGTCGGCGAGCTTGGCCACTGCCTGGATGCTCTCGCCGGTGAATACGCCGGAGTAGGTATCGAAGTCACCTTCACCATTGGAGCCTGGGTGCATTGCAAGCTTGGTCACGGCGCGGCCGTAAACGTCCAGTGGGTTAGGCACGGTGTACTCGCCGTCGGACAGGTCCGAGGCCTGCACGATGGGCTTGCCGTTGGCGGCCTTGACCAGCGCCTCGAATTGTTCAGGGGAAACCTTGCGCTTGCAGGTCAGGGCCTGAGTGATGCGGGCATTGGCTTCGGCCTGATCGATGTTTGCGGCGTATGCCGATGTGCAGGCGAGCGAAACCAGCAGCGGCAGGGCGAGGTGCAGGGCTTTCATGCGTCAGATCCTTCTGGATGACAAATTGCTATTAATTCGTGTTGTTAGAAAAACGTTTTTTATATGCCTGGAGTGTGCGCTACGCCCTGCGCTTGGTCAAGTGAGTGCCTGCCAGTGACGAAGATTCAAGCCTTGACGGCAAAAGGCCCCAAATTCATACTCGCCATCAATTTCTACATTTTTCTAACAGGTCATTTTGATAGATGACAGGGTGTCGAACGTTGGCTGGCACGCAGCGGCAGTTCTTCTGAATCTGGCCGCCCGGCTGACCCTTACAAGGAGTTTCCAGGCATGTCCTACGCATTACCTCCCCCTGCCGTGAAGCCAGGCTTCAGGGCCGTGGGCGATCGTCGCGCAGCCCTGTGGCTGCTGTCGGTGCCTCTGCTGGTGGCGCTGGTCGCTTTTACCATCGCGGTGGTTGCGACCCTGATGGGTGAAATGGCCCAAGGGTCGCCGCGCTTCTACGCCGCGGCATTGTCCTTTTCAGCCCTGTTGCTGAGCGTCATGTTGCTGCCTGCCTACCTGCTCAGCCTGGGTTGGTACGCATGGTGGACGCGCGGGGGCGACCATCGCCAGTTGCGCCTTGGCCTATGGCTCGCACCGCTGGTGGCGCTGCTGTTCGCCTGGTTCCCGGCCACGCTGGTTCCCGGGCTTCAGCCGCTGGGCCAGGATGCGATGGACCCGCTGCGTACCTACTTGCTGGCAGGCATCCTGGTAATGCTTCTGGGGTATGCCTGGTCGAGCATCGTTTTCGTGATCCTGCGATATTGGAGAGATGTATGAGCACCTTCGTTTCCACCCCTCGCAGGTTGCTGCCGCTGGTACTTGCCGCCCTCTCGGTGGCACTTGCCCCGAAGGCTTTCGCAGGGTTCGAGCTGGTGGAGAGCCCCGCCGCCCCGGTGCCCTATGTAGCACCCTCGGCGCAAGGGCAGAACACCGCGCAAATGCAACAGACCATCAATGCCCTGAACATCGAGATCCAGAGCTTGCGGGTGCGGTTGGCTGCGGCTGAAGCCGACGCCAATGGCAGTCGTCAGGAGCTTTTGGCAATCAGGGCGCGACAGGACCAGATCCAGACTTCGATCAACCACATGACGCTCAATTTTGCGTTCGGCCACTCACGCTTCAGCCCCAGCGCCGAGGATGGTGACGTGCTGGTGCGCTCGGCGCAGGACGCGCTGCAGGTGAAGATCGTGGGCTTTACCGACAGTGTGGGCACGGTGGAGGCAAATCGCCGGGTTGCCTTGCTCAGGGCGCAGGCGGCGAAGATGTACCTGGTTCGGCGTGGCGTACCAGCGGCGAAAATCAGCGCCGAGGGGCAGGAGGGCGACTACATCGCTGCGAATGACACCCCCGCTGGCCGTGCAGCCAACCGCCGGGTTGAATTCGAGTTCTTCGGTCAGTACCACGCGAGCACGGCCCTCGCTCGCTAGGTAGCAAGGGCTGTCAGGTCAGGCCTGCAGGCGCATGTTGTCAAGGAACAAGCGCGCCTCGGCGGCGGCGGCGATGGTGGCGTCGGCAGGCGCCTCCCAGGCTACCCCGTTGTAACGCAGGCTGTAGCTTTCGCGGCAGGGGTGAAAGCCGATATGCGCCCAGTCGATATCTTCACTGCCCACCCACTCACCAAGAATCTCTGACCTGGCTACGCCGGCCGCCCGGCGCTTTTCGATCTGCCCGACCACATTGGCGAACAGGCAGAGGTTTTCCAGGTCGATGCTGACCGAGGCAGGGCCGATGTTCAGCACGCCACCGTCATTGCCCGGCGCGGGATGAAATGCACAGTGAAACTGATGGGTCATTGGTACATCCTTGAAGTTTGGGCTGCAAACATACAAAACACGAACGACTGAGGTTTTTGGACCTGTCAGCAGGTTTAAGTTCAGTCTAGTCGAGCCGTTGTGCGGGAGTGGGACCATGTATTCGTTGTGTGAACTCGAGGCTTTCGTGGCGCAGGCCATCAGTGGCGATGTTCTCGCCCAGGCGGGTGGCGGCTTCGTCAGTGTGATGGCCAAGAGTGCGCCGGCCATCCAGAAGGACATTCCGGCAGCTTTCGAGATGTACACGCTGCTGGAGCATTTCCTCAAGTCGCTGCCCATTCGCCAGGCAGCGCTCGGCTTTGACGCGGAAACGCTCGATCTTGAGCCGGGTATTGTCGTTGATCATGACGGGAACAAGGTCGTTGCCCTGTTGCCGATCCAGGCCGGCCAGCTTGGCGAAGTGGCCTTCTGGCTGGCGGACGCGCTGCCCAGCCGGGAGGTCAAGACCCTGCCTGGTATTCTTGCGTTGGTGTTCAGCGTGGAAACCCACGAAGATATAAAACACTTGCTGCCCGAATGGACGGCTGCTTTTTATGTCCAAGGCCTGGCAAGGCACTGTGTGCCGATCCTGGCGCTAAAGTCGGTGCTGGAGGACAAGCGTTTCGGTGGCGATTGGGTAGCGGTTGCGCTGCATCGGCTGGCCAGTTTTGCCTTGCCTCAGGCCGAAGCCCAGCAAGCAGCTGGGAGCGAGGTAAAGACTACGCGTTGAACCCGGCCGACAGTATCGGGTTTGGCATTGACCACAATCTAGCGGCGCATGCTCCGGGAAAGCGCCGATCCGGGGAGATGGCGAAATGGACGATAACTGGGCTGCACGCAAGGGCAACATGAGTCTGGATGGCGGTTACAACGGCTCTGTCCAGCAGGCCATTGCCAACCTCCATGTAGGCCGCGACCAAGGGCGGCAGGAAGGGCTGCAGGAGGGTTATCAGGCGGGCTACCAGGAAGGCTTGGGGCAGGGCCGCAAGGAGGGCTTCAGGAAAGGGCGCTCCCATGGCTATGCTGAAGGGTGGGATGCCGGTGTGGCGCAAGCCAACGAGAAGCTGGAGCCCTTGCGTGGGTATGTGCGCCAGTATTTTGAAGAAACCGTTCAGCTCAGGGCCGAAGCAGAGCGCCTGCGCGAACTGATTCAGCTGATGCACGGACAGATGGCGAAGATGGCGCAGTCGTCAGCAACGCCGCAGGATGACGCGCCCGACCCGACGGTGTGAGTGTTGGCCTGGTAAACATCCAGCCACCAGGGGCGGCAGCAGCTTAGACCTGACGTACCAGCAATTGCCTCAGGTCGCCGGCGCGGCCAAGCGCGCCAAGGCTAAACCGACGGCGAGCGAGTCCGAAGTTGCAGAGCTCAGCACCCTTGGGCTAGGGGGCTGGCTGTTGCGCTTGTGGGGCTGTCGAAGGCGGTTGGAGCGACTCGTGGCCCGGGTTGTCCGGGCCGCCAGCAGCCGGGCCCTCGACGGGCATGCAAACCAAGGCCGTGCGCACCTGGGCGGGGTATTGCTGCATCTCGTAGCCATAGGCGGGCGGCTGCCGCATTTCCGGTGCCTGGCATGTGCCTTCGACCACTCCTTGGCGAGGGGTGGAGAAATCGCAGCGCTCACCTTCGTAGCGGTTCGAGCACGAACGATAAGCTGCAACCGGCGTGACCTGCTTGGGCACCGGCACGTAGATGGTGGTATTGCGCGGTAGCTCCTGCCATTGCTCCTCGGCCACGGGGGCTTCGTGGGCCTGGGCAGCACTCGCCAGAGCCGACATACCGAAGGCCAGCATGAGTGAAATGGTCGCTTTCACAGGTGCCTCCCGGCGTCACATGCCCGGCTCGTAGTCCGAGCCGCTGCGGTTCTTTGGTACAGGGTCGCTGTGGTCCAGCCCGGCATTCACTTCCACGCCGCGCTCTTTCATCTCGCTGATCATGTACTCATAGCCGACCATGAAGTGGGCCAGGTCGTAGCCTGGGTCAGCCTCCTTGATCCTTGAAGTCAACTCGACGATCTCGAGCTTCACCGGGTCGGGCGTCTCGTCGGTGTCCCAACCGTTCGAGCTGGCTTCCAGTTTGTTCAGGTGGAAGGCCTGGCTGAAGGCCTTGCCTTCCACCGTGATTTCCTTGGACAGTTTTTCATACAGGTTCCGGCCACCCAGGCCTTCTTCCAGCTTGCCGTCGATCACCCGCAGGAACTCCAGGTGGGCTTCCGGCGTGGCGGTGATTTCTTTCCAGTTGCTGTACTCGGTCATTCCATTCTCCTTGCGTGGATGATTACGTGCGCCTTCATGGCTCCCTCTGGGAATCGGCTGAGCTGGGGGCTGTCTCAAGGGGTGAAGTCATCGCCCTGTGAAGGGCCCGAAGGCTTGCCGCGAACCAGGCTGACGATGCCTTGCACCATTTCCTTCAGGCGTTCGCCAATACGCTGCATCACTTCCCTCAGGCGCTCCAGATGCGACTGCGTTTCGCCCGCGAAAGCCGGCATGCTGCCCGCATTGCGGTGCATGCTCTCGCTGGAGCTTTCCAGCCGGTTCTTCAGCTTGTCGTAGTGCGGGTTGTCCTGGGTTTCCGGGTTCAGCAATTCTTCCTGGGCGCGCCCGTACTGCCGGGCCCAGCCGGTGAGGGCCTTGTCCATGGCTTTTTTGCTGTTCTGGGCGTCGGGGGACTCACCTACGGCCTGGACGAAGCTTTCGTGCAGGTCGGTGTATTCGCCGTCGGGTTTCATCTTCTCGATCACTTCGGGAACGCTCAGGCCGGTTTGCTCGGCGCGGGTTTCGATCTGCTCGCGCACCTGAGGCAGGCTCCCAGCGTTCCAGAAGGCCGAGTGGGCTTTTTCGTAGTTGGTCGCGGCCTTTTCAACCTGATCTACCCGGTACTCGGAAAGGCGCGGCAACACCTGCACGCGTCCGGTCATTTCTTCGGCCGAGCCGGGCTCAACCGCCGCGCTGTGTTTTTCCGCAGTGGCCGATTGCGCTGAGGGCACCTGTGCATCCTGAACTTGCCCATCCCCACGCAGGGCAGAGGCCAGGGCACTCGCGCCCTTGCCGATACCTTGCATGGCGGCGCCGGTGAGCGAGGCTACGCCCCCCACCAGTTGGGCGCCGCCCCTGAGCAGTGATTCGGCACCGTTGGCGTCCCGCGGGTGCTGTGGCTCCTGTTCTGCCGGTTCTGCGGGTTTCGGTGGCTCTGCAGCGTTGCTCGCGTTGTCGAGAAGGGCTGCGTTGATGCGGCGTACTTCATCAGGGTCGAGGGACGATCCTTTGGGTTTCACCTCCCCGGCAACCTTCATGATGGCGTCAAATACGCTTGGGTCGATATCTGGCGCGGCGCCTGGCGACGGCCTGGCGTTTGTTTGCTGGCCGCTATTGTGGGCCTGCAGGGCAGCCGTATCGATCGAATGCACGCTCCAGCGACCTTGTGTCGACTGTTCGCTGCCGGCTTCGGCGCCACCTTGGTAATCCAGTTGCACGGGTTTGCCGACGGCGGGTGCGGTTTCGCGCATGGCCTGTTCAAGGCCTGCCCCCCAAAGGGTCTGTGGACCGGCAGGTGTTTGCAGGGTTACGTAGTAGCTACCCTGCTTGGCAGGGTCGTTTTGATAGGGTGCTGCGCCATGATGGACCAGGATGCCTGCATAACTCCGCCCTGGCTGGGCTGTTTGCCCGGCAGCAGAATCAGCGACGGCTTGATCAGGCTTATCGAGTTCTTTGGGTTCCATCTGTGTTTACCTTTCGTGGGCGCCGCGTTATTCAATGGATCTGGAAACAGCTCCTCTCTGGGCTCGCTGCTGGGCCCTGTCGGTCTGCATCCGTTGACCTGCCAATTTCTGCGACGCGTAAACGGCAAGCAATGCTTCAACTTTTTCCTTCTTGCGATAAATCGCTTCCGACAAATAATTACCGACACCGACCGCCCGGTTGTAGTCGACCCACAGGGCTCGGCTGGAAACATGGGTGATACTGTTGTTCCACTCGGCATCGCTGAAGCGCCGGTTGGCTTCAGTCGCCAGCATTTCTGAAACCGACATGGTGTCGTAGCCACCGATCGGAGCGGTGGGTAAGGCACCATAGCCATCAGCGTCGGACAAGTACATCGCAGGCGTCTTGCCATCCGCTTCGGCCAGCGCTGCATCGGCGTTGGCTGCTGCCACCTGGACAGGCTCAGCCGTGGAGTCTGGCGCAACCCCGCCCGAAGGTACATTACCGAAAAGGATCTGGTGCTGCGCCTTGGTGTCTTTGCCGAGGATTGGATAATGCTCGGGGTGACCATCCTGGATGGCGTAAGTTTGGCAGAAATAGGGGGCCGGGTCAGTCTTCCAGCCAATGCCAGCCTGCGGGCTGACCACGGCGGAAGGCAACTGCGCCGGGTTGAATGGCCCTCGGTGAGCATTTTCCCTGAACGCCTTGGCCCTGGCCTCGTCTTTTTTCGTGGTGCCATAGGTGAAGTGCAAGTGCTTCACCATGGAGGTACTGGGGGTGTTGCCTGACAGGCCCAGTTGCTGCCCCGGCTTGACCGTGACGCCTTGCTTGATGCCGTTGGCGAAGCCGCTAAGGTGGTAGTAGGCGACGATATCGCCATTGGCCCGCTGGATCAGTATCGTATTACCCGCAGATCCGCGAGAGCCGGCGAAAGTGATCTTGCCCTCGGTGGTGGCGTATACCGGTTGCGATGTACCGCTGGTGGAAAAGTCCAGGCCATCGTGCATGTGTGCCTTCTGGTTGGCCGAGCCGTGGTTGGCCGCGCCGCCACCCCGGAACTTGCCGAAACGACCGGAAACAATTTCCTTGTCGGTGGGGGACACCATGCAGGTGTCCGCAATGGCGCCGTGGGCACACGCCAGCAGGCTCAGGCCGGCGAGGCCGCGCAAGATCGTTCTGTTCATCCCTTGCGCTCCGTCACTGCACGCTCTGCTGTACGTTCTGCCTGGCGGCATTTTCCGCTGCCCGGGTGGTCTGGGTTTGCGCACCCGCGGCAGTTACCGACATGGACACCAGCGAAGCGAGTTGGGCCTCCATGCTTTCGTACTGGCGATATTGTTTTTCCAGTATGGCCAGGTCCAGCGCCTTGATCTTCAAGATCTCGATCAGCGCACCTCGCTCGTTCTGTGCGGCCATGACCCGGGCCCAGCTGTCATATTGAGGCGTATTGCCCGAATAGCGTTTGACCTCGTTGCGAAAGTGCACGGCCAGTGGCAGGTCGGTGCCTGTTTCCGTGCCTTCCACGCCGGAATAGTCGAGCTGGATTGCTTTCAGGCTGGCCAGTGCCGGCGATACCAGCGCATCCTTGCGGGCCTTGGAAAGCGCGTAATCTTCGGTGGCTGCGGATTTGCCTGCCGATGCTGGCACCGGGCCGTCCGGCAGGCCGGCTACGTTATTGACGAACCCGACTTTCGCCTGGTATAGCGGCTCGTTTTCCATGACGGGTTCGAACAGGGTGGCCACGGTCAGGTCGGCGCCCGGCAGCGAGCCGACCGATTCGCACAAGCCTGAATCTGCCTGGTCCTGGGTGCAGAACTGCTTGCGCGCCTTGACCAGTGCAGCCTGGGCGCTGATGGGTTCGGCGTAGGTGCCTGGTGCAGCCACGATCTCGGACTTGACCCGCTGGCGCACTTCGGTGCCCATGTCGGCATCGCGGGCACTGATCAGCGTTCGTGTCGCATAGACCGAGCAAGGCGAAAAGCCTTGGCCGAATTCGCCACCGTAGTCGAAGCGTGACTGCTTGACCCGCTGGGTCTGGGCCAGCACCTTCAGCCCCGTCGCCGTTTGCTGGGCAGCATTGTGCCCAGCTTCCGCGATCTGGTTTGCCGCCAGGGCTTTCTGCTTGGTCAGGATCGCGATGGCCGAGGTCAGGCGTTGGCTCTCGGTTTCAAGCAGGGCCGACAGCGAAGCATCTACCCGGGACACCAGGCCGTTGAGTGCCTGGGTGGCCTTAGTGAATGCCGGCGCTACGGTATTTTCCTGATACTGGGGTGGGCAATAGGCCCAAGCCAGCGTAGAGGTCAGCACAAGCGAAGCACCCAGCGAGACCTTCCATTTGCGCGCTTCACGCGCTGCGTCGAAATCCTTTTTCATGGGCACCTCACTGTACCGACTGCGCTGCTGTTTCAGACAACACTTTCTGGTAGCGCGCTTCCAAAGGGGCGTCCAGGCCGTCAGAGGAGGCGATTACCAGCGTTGCCAGGTTAGCGAGCAGCCGTTGGTTCTGCTCGTACTGCTGCTGATGAATCCAGACTTCGAGGCCACCCATCTTGGCAGCCTCCACCAGCAACCCGCGTTGGGTCTGGCGGGCCAGGTTGCCCGACCATTGTTGCGCTTCCTTGCCACCGAAGTACTGGTTCACGCGCAGCTTGAGCACTTCATTGGGGGACTTGCCGCCGAACTCCGTGCTGCGGGTGTTGGCGGCATTGATCATCGACAGGCTGTAGGCCGGTACAGACAACATCGAGTCCTTGCGGTTTTTCTGCACCATGTAGGTTTCGCCGGCGGGCGTAGCGCCAGCGGCCTTGACCAAGGCTTCGTCCGGGGGGCCGATCACGTGCTGGATGTAGGCGGTACGCGCTTCGGTGGCCAGCGAGTCAGCATCCGCGGCTTCGAACAGCAGGGCGGCGTTGGTGTCACCACCGGGTAGCGTACTGAGCGTGCACAGCCCGGCGTCTGCCTCTGCGGCGGTACAGAACTTGTCGCGGTGCTCTTGCAGGCGTTGCTGCATCGCCTTGCCTGTGGAAGCCACCAGCCGACCTGGAGAGGCATCCAGCTCACCGACAGCTGCCTTGGCCTTGGCTGCCATGCTGGTGAATGCGATGTCCATCGACTTGTTCTTGATCACGGTGCCGCAAGGGTCGAAACCTTGGCCGGTCGCTGCGTTGAAGTCGAGGTAGGCCTTGGTCGCGGCCGCGTTCTGTTGCTGCGCGCGGCTGGCATTGATCAGTTGCTCGGCGGTTTGCCTGCTGTTGTCCGCGATCACACTCGCTGACAGTGCTTCCTGCTTGGTGGCTACGGCCACGGCCGAGATGATCTGCTCGAACTTTATGGTCATCTGGTTACCGAATGTCGTGCCGAACGTGGTGATGTTGGTGCCCACGGATGCTGACAGCGCGCTGATCTGCGCCGCGGTCCACATCTCGGCAGGGCCGAAACCGTAAAGTGCACCGTAGGAAACACCCGAGAGCATTGTCGAGCCCACGACAATGCTGGCTAGCTTGAGCCGAAAGTTCATATCACTGCCCTGTGAGCATTGGCACGCGACGGTCCGTCACCTGCCCTACGAGAGAGTTGGCAGCCATCGCGGTCATGGCCGAGGCGGCGAGTTGCTGCGACTGGGCAGCATTGCAGGCGACCGTGGTGCAGTCGATGTACGCTTCCGCACGTTGATCCGTGATCATGGCGGTGTACGCATACGCTGCGGTCTCGCCTTCCGGGGCGAGGGTCATTTCGCTGAACGGCCCGGCGTAGTCCACATCCCAGCCCTGCATGCCGTTGGCGTTGAGCGTGCACATGCCCTGCCTGGCTTCGGACACGCTGCAGTAGTTGTCGCGGTGCATGGCCAGGGTCTCACGGTCGGCCACTGCCCTGGAGCCCACCCGTTGCGAGGAATAGGTCGCCATCAGCCGCGCTGCGTCCTTGTCACGCTGTGACACCGCTTCGACCATCAGCTTGCCCTGCTGCTGGGCAATGCACTTGCTGGTGACCGGTTGCCCCACCGCGGAGTCGAACGAGGTCACGGCCGCCATCGCCCGGTCGGACATCTCGATGGCGCCAACCGCGTTGGCAAGCTGCTTTTTCGAATCGTTGTCCATTTGCGAGATCACGTTGGCGGACAACGCGGTCTGCTTGACGGTCACCGACCAGGCACTCATCTCGCTCTGCATGGTGCTGATGAATGTCAGCACCGAAGCCCAGGTCAGTGCTTGGGCCGGAAGCGCCGTAGCGCCCAGGCCTAGGCCAACGGCCAGAACTGCCGCGACTTTCTTCATCTCCAGCCCCCTTAGTTGAACAGGCCTGCAGCCGAGCCGGACGACCCGCTGGCTGACCCGGACGACGAACGGCTGGTATTGCTCGAAGTTCTCGAAGATGAGGTGCTCGCTGCGGGCGCCACGGTGCTGGTGGTGGCTGCACTGCTGGTGGTGGTGCCAGTACCGTTACCAGTGCTGGCGCCGCCGCCGAAGTCAGTCTGTATGTAGTTGAACGGGTTGACGTCGACGGTGTAGGTGGCCTCGTAGCCGGCGGGTGTGCTGTGGTAACTGCTACCCAGTTCCGGGTCGAGTGTACTCATGCCCTTGCTGACCAAGCCATTGGTCAGCCCGTTCAGGTCCGCCAGTGAAGTGCCGCTGCTGACCTTGCCGATCGCCTGGTTGATGGGGGTGGTGACCATCGATGAAACCTGCTGTATCGCCGTACAGACCTTCTTCTGCGCGTATTTCAATACCGCTTGCTGGGCTGCCGCGAAAATGGAGCCCAGGCTCGGGATCGAGCCGGAGAGATCGAACAGGCTGCCCAGGCCCCCAAAGCAATCCGCGGTGGCGCTGAATAGCGACTCGACATTGGGCGTTGCGGCAGCCAGTTCAGTATGGATTCTCAACGCGTCGTTGATGGAGGCACCGATCGTCCCCTGCTTGGTGCCGTCGGCGCAGTCCTGCGCATCGGCCTTGATGGCCTCGGCCACCACGGAGCTTTGCTCCGAGAGCAGCGTACTCGACGAGGAGCCCAGGCTGCTGGTGGCGGCGAATGCCGGCCCGGCCAGCAATAGCCAGGCACCCAGCACACCACCCATCACCGCGCGCTTGCCCACAGATTTGCCCACCGCCACAGCGACAGGGTTCAGTCGTCCGTCATACATCTGCGTAACTCTCCATGATCTGTGAAATCTCGCGCAGCCGCTCGGCAGAGAAAATCTCGCTGAGCAGGTGAGCTTTGCTGAAGGCATCCAGCCGGCGGCGAAATACCGTGAGGTCAGCGAGTTGCGACAGGTCGCCAGCCAGCAGCGGCGCCAGCGCACCGCTAAACGCGTCGTTGTGTTGCGCGACATAACGAGTTAGGTACATGCAGCGCGAAGAGGTGAGGTGGGCCAGCAACTCGGCAAATGCCTGTGGAACCTGATGCAGGACGCGTGCATAGGCCTCGACGAACGACTGCAGCTCCTGCATCAGCAACTGGATCTCGAACTGATGCGTCGAGGCATCCTCTTCGAAGTCCACCGTCCAGCGGTCCAGGCGGTCCATGCTCACCAGAAACTTCACCAGTTGGGCATTGCGCGACGATTTCGCGAAATGACCAAGGACGCCGTGTGCCGTGAGGTCCAGCGAGTCGATGGGCGGTATGTGCGCACCGGCGGTTGTGTATTCGTCCATTCCCTGCACTCGGTTAAAGCATACTGAAATACGCTAAAATGCATCCTTTTTTTAATTCTGTATCAAAAATGCTGGCGTATCAACTTTTTGACATGTGAATTACAAGAGCGCAATGTTGGCAAATAGCCACTGCGCAGCGGGCGGTTCGCGCCTGATAATTCAATTGGATGCCTTGATTGGCGTGGCTTGCGCAGTGGGATGGTGGCCGCTGATAGGCCGCAGACCTTGCTCATTCGGGAGCGGCTCGCGGCGCGTAACCAGCGGCTGGTGCGCAGGGTTTGCATGAGGTGGGAGAAGGGAGGCCTCGGTCAGGAGGAGGGTGGGGCTGATCCTACGGCGTGAACGCCAGCCTCAGAGACTCTGCATGATTCGGCATTTGGGAAATGCCGAGCAGCCCCAGAATTGTTGGCCTGCCTTGTTGCCCGACTTGTAGCTCCGAACCAGTAGGGCACTGCCGCATTTCGGGCATTGTCGCTCGGTTGTCGGGTTGCTGCGGCGCTTGAGGTTTTGCACATGCTCGCGATGGGTGGCAAGAGTCGGCGCGCGGCGTCCTGCCTGCAGGGCTTCTAACATGGCATCGACTTCGGCCTCGCTGAAAACCGCTTCATCGTACGACTTCATGTAGCGAATGAATTTGCTGCCTTGGGTGACGTTGGCCGGCATTGCGGTCTTGAACGTGCTGTCACCCACGAAGGTGATGACCGAATGCAGGTGCTTGGCGTCAACGCCCAACGTTGCCTCCAGCGCCTTGAGGTGCTTGTAGTTCTGCCGCAATGGGTTCTGGAACTTGAAAGTGCGCTTGTAGAGTTTCTGCGTCCACTGCGCCTGCTTTTCACTGCCGAAGATCCAGCCGCTCATGTTTTTTGTTTCCAGCACGAAAATGCCGTACACCGAGATGAACACATGATCAATCTGAGTGGTGCCGTCCGGGGTATCCAGAGTGATGTTGTGCAGGCTGCGATAGACCTGCTCGTCCAGCTTCAGCCAAACGAAGTAGCGCACCAGCAGCTCGCCAAGATACCCCTTGGTCGTGGGCTGCTTGAGTACCATCAGGAGTATGACGAGCGGGACGAACCAGCTCAGGGTGCCCGCGTTCTGGCTGATAACTGCGAAGAAGTCCATTTCTAGTTGCTCCAAGGTTCTATGGGGCTGCGGACTTTACCGAAATTGACGTGATAGCACGATGGCATTGCGCAGCAGCGAAAAATAAATGAGGTGATTTCTCATTCTCGTTCGGCCTGTGGATAAGGCCGGAATACAGGCCAGTTGCCGACCCTCCACGGAGCTAGAGAATGAGTTCGACACCGGTACCACAGCGCCATCCATTGAATCGTGCCTTGCACGCAGCAATTCTGGGTTTGGTAGTGAGCAGCTATGCATTGCCGTCGCTGGCGCAAACCTCGGGCGCTGATCAGAACACCCAGATGCAGCAGTGGAATATCCCTGGCGGTCCGTTGGCGCCGGCGCTGGACCGCTTTGCCCGTCAGGCAGGTATCAGCCTGTCCTTCGATGCGCAGAGCGTGGCAAATCGCACGACCCCAGGCGTGCAGGGCAGCCTGGCGCCATCGGCAGCACTGTCGACGCTGTTGCAGGGTACCGACTTGCAGGTAGAGCAGCAGGGCCCGAACGCCTACCTGGTCATCCCCCAGGCAAAACCTGCCGGCCCGCTGGAGCTGGGCGCGACCGAGGACTACCGCCTGGCGCCTGTCATCATCAATGCCAAGGTCAAGGCCAGCGCCGACGATGACGCCAACTCGGTGGTTGCCAAGGAGCTGTGGGTAGGGGGCAAGGTGGCGACCAGCATCCTCAACACGCCCGCGTCCGTGTCTGTGGTGACCAACAAGGAAATGCAGCAGCGCAGCGTCAGCACCACCGAAGAGGCGCTGCAGTACACCCCCGGCGTGGTCAGCGACTATTACGGTTCGGACGACCGCAACGACTACTTCCTGATCCGCGGCTTCCAGGCCACCACCTACCGAGACGGCCTGACCCTCAGCTCGATGCGCGGTGTGCGCGAAGACCCTTACGCCTACGAGCGTATCGAAATTCTGCGGGGTGCCAACTCCACCCTGTTCGGCCCGGCAGACCCCGGCGGCTCGGTCAACTTCGTGACCAAGCAACCGCGCTTCGAGAAGTTTGGCCAAGGCTACGTGACCTACGGCTCCTATGACCATGCCGAAACCGGGATCGATGTAGGCGATGCGCTGAACGACGAACACACCCTGGCCGGCCGCTTCACGGCCAAGATGCAGAACAGCGACCGTGAGTACGACCATTCGCAGGACGATAACCGCTTTGTGATGGGCGGCCTGACCTGGGCGCCGACCGACTTCACCTCGGCCACGGTGGTGCTGGATTACCTGAAGACCAACAGCTCGCCGAACAGCGGTGGCTACCCGCTGGACAAGGAGTACGACCGCAGCGACTTCTACGGCGAGCCCGGCTACAACTTCCACGATGTCGAGCGCACTAGCCTCAGCGGCAACATCACCCACGACTTCGACAACGGCTTCACCCTGCGCAGCAACCTACGCTACAGCGAGCTGACCGATGACTTTGGCTACGCCTACCTGAGCGACAACGCCTCGCGTGTTGGCACCACCATTCCACGCTACGTCTTCGGCACCGACAGCGATGCCGACCAGCTCAATGGCAACCTGATGCTGCAGTACGATGCCCAGTTCGAGCACATCGACAGCAGCACGCTGGTGGGCGTCGAGTACCTCGACTCGACGACCAAACAGAGCTCGGTCTACGGCCTGGCGCCCTCCATCGACATCGCCAACCCGGTATTCACTGGCGTGCCTGGCGGCATCACGCCCTATACCCGCAAAAAGAATGACGCCACCACCAAGGCGGTTTTCCTGCAGCAGAACCTGTCGTTCTTTGACCGCGTCATCGCGACCGCAGGCGTGCGTAACGACTCGATGGACCTGTCGAGCAAGGAATACATCGGTGGCGAGCAGACGGAAAAGGACAACTTCTCCGAAACCTCCTACCGCGCGGCACTGACCTATATCGTCAACGATGAAGTGTCGACCTACGTGAGCATGGTGGAGTCCGTCTCGCCCCCGCAAGTGGGCGTTACCCCGCAGACCGGCAAGCAATACGAAGTGGGCATCAAGTATTCGCCCATGGGCATGGACGCACTCTTCTCCGCTGCTGTTTACGACCTGACCCAGGAGAACGTCACCATTGCCGTGGTGTTGCCAAGCGGCATCATCGAGCAGCAGACGGTGGGCGAGTCACGCGTGCGTGGCCTTGACCTGGAAGCCAAGGCACAAGTCACGCAAGACATCAGCGTGATTGGTGCTTACTCCTACATGGAGTCCGAGGTGCTGCGCGGGTCGCTGTATGACGGCTCTTCCTTGAAGGGCAATGAGTTCACCACGGCGCCCAAACACACCGCATCGCTGTGGAGCTACTACGACATACCTGGCACTGACGTGAGCGTCGGCCTGGGCGCGCGGTATGTGGGGGCGTACTACATGGATGCTGCCAATACCAAGAAGAGCGATGGGACCACGTTGTTCGATGCGGCGCTGAACTACAAGATCGCCAAAGGGACCGACCTGGCGCTGAATGTGAGCAACCTGTTCGATGAGCAGCATGTGGTGGGGTCGGGGACGGCGAATTACTACAACCCGGGGCGTGAGGTGACGGCGAAGGTGAGTTATAGCTGGTAGGGGAAATGTGTACCGGGTGGACGCTGGGCATTCGGCCAGCCTCCACCGTATTCTGATCAGCTAAATAAGGTAGGATAAAGGCTATTTGCCATTATCTGCCTGGCGTGTCCTGGGCATTGATAACGCGGCGCAAGCCATCAACAACTCCCAGGAAGGAATAAATGCGCACACAGGTAATTATTGAGGATCATGTCCTGCCGCAGTTGCTTACTTCGGCGATCGAAGCGTACGAGGTGTCACACAGGGCGCACGCGCGGGGACGAAGCAACAAGAAGCTCGAAACATTCGGCTTGCTGTGGGGGTATGCCTTACCCGTGCGCAACAACCTTCCTGCCCGCCTGGTTGCCGTGCTCGCCACGGTCGAAACTTCGGCACTCAGGCACTCGGAATGGGTAGAGCCTGATTTTGAATCCATCGCGATGAAGCGCGACTTCTTCGCAGAGTACTGGCCGCAGTTGGAGCTCATCGGCACGTTCCATTCGCACCCCTACGAAGACCTGAGCGAGGTCAACGATGCGAAAGGTTGGCGCGCTTCTGGCGCCGATGTGAAGTTTTGGCCAGCGTTTCATGAGTCCGTATGCCCAGACATGGATGAACTAGCGCATCTGGTCATCGCCATTACCGCCCTTGGCCGTAAAGGCTCTGCGGAGCCCCAGCGCCTGCCGGGTAGTGAGTATTCTTCCGGCTATGTGGTCAGTGCAGAAAAGCGCAAGCTTTGGATCAAGGGCTACACCTCGTCGCTCTACGAGGAAATCGATGATGATGCCCCTTTCGATGAAGATTTCATGGCCGGAAACATTGAGATGGAACGCTCCTACGATGTGTGGGAAGACGATGATGTACTGCTTGAAATTCCCTCGCTGGAAGCACGTTTCAGGCACGAACTGCTGCGCAAATGAGCCCTGATAACCCCAGCAAGCGCTGGAGCAGGTGGTCGTAGCTGAGCGCGTGTGCCGGGCTGAGACTTGCGGCAGCAATTCCCGGCCCCGGCATTCAGCTATTAGTCATTCATCAACCACTGTTTCAATTCCTTGAGGTTGCTCACCACCAGTTGCTGGGCCTCGGGCAGTATCGCCATGTTGCGGTGGTCGATCTGATACCGCTGCAACACATACTTCACCAACGCCCTGCGGCTGGGTACCACCAATTGCCCATCCGTCATGCCGAAGTCGGTTTCGATAATTGCCTTCTGCGCCGCGTTCAACCGCCCATCAGGTTCGAAGATGACGGGCACTTCCACATTCCAGTCTTCATCCTGCTCGCGCGTGTTCGGCGATGCGTCGAGCAAGTCCGGCTGCCCGCGCAAGCGGCTCAGCACGAAGTCGCGGTACTGGCCGTTCTTTTCGCAGTAAGCCCGTACGTGCCAGCGCATGCCGGTGTACACCAGCGTGTGCGGGGCGATCAGGCGTACCTCGACGTTGGGGGTGTTGAAGGACACGTATTCGGTTTCCAGGCGCAGGCCTTCACGGCAGGCTTTGAGCAAAGGGCGCAGCACCTCTGGCCGAATTGGGCGATCGGGTACTTCCAGCACCCGGGTGTGCGCATAGGCCAGTGCCAGCCCGTCGATGTGCGGGGCGCGCTCATTGTTCTGGTACAGCAGGTGCAGATAGGCGCTGGCGCTGTTGTCGATGAACCGTGGCTCGAACTGCTCGCTCGGTACATAGCCCTTGATCTGCTTGTCATACGTCAAGTTTTCGGGCGCATGTTCGGTGATGTAGGTATTGATGTCCTTCGACGCCTGCTGGCGGCTGATGCCAAAGCTCTGCATCAGGTGCCCCGTGGTCAGCCGGCCTTCCCACCAGGCAACGGTCTCGATCAAGCGATAGCGAAGTGCCAGGTCCCAGCGTACCTGCTCGATGGATTGCTTACGTTTCATACCCTCTCCATGTGCGCGATTACTTTACCTGTATAAGTCTACATTCTAGACGTGTAGTTTTTCATTACATACCTTTGGCTCGCCTTCGGAATGCATCGGAGGCATCAAAGGACATGAACATGACGATGCCGGAAGTGGTTGCGACGGGGGCCTTGGTGGCAATGGGGATCATCCTGCTGGTGCTGATCCAGCAAGGGTTGAAGCTGGGGGAGCTTGGCAAGAAGGTGGAGCACTGCCAGCGGGATTTGCGTTGGTTGCAAATTTGGGAGATGGAGAACCGCGAGCTACGGTCAGCGTTGCGGGCGGAGCGAGAGCATGTTGCACAGTTGCAGCGCAAGGTGGTCATTTTGCAGGACATGGCTGTGACACAAGTCCGTTAAGGGAGGCTTTTGAATAGGCCGCTGCTTGGGCAGGTGCAGTGCTGAATGCCTATGGAACGGTTTAAAACCGATTTCACCTGGCCCGGTGGAGACTTGCAATCAAATGATGGCATTATGCCTCATCAGCCATGCGGCTTCTTGAGCGCTAAGGGCTGCTGCAACCCTGCGCGGGGCACGGACCTTTAGCGGCGCAGCCAGTATCGGATCGTGTGAGACCCTGCGCGAGACGCCATGTTGACCGCCTTGATACCCATGCTTCGCTTTTGCGGGCAGTTGGCAAACCATTTTACGAACGGAATCCGGCATGACCACTGAAGTAGTAGAAAGCAGCTCGTCGTTGATGAAGATGGTGGAAGCCATCGCCATTAGTCCCCAAGATGCGCGGGAGCTGGTCGCCCAGTACCAGACGCAGGCGCGCAAGGCCTCGCCGTCTGCCTCGGAGCAGAAAATCGAGGACACGGTGGTCGACAAGATTATCAGCCGCTACTCAAAATTGGCCGCCACCTCTGGTGCTGCCACTGCGCTGCCGGGTGTTATCCCGGGTATCGGAACTGCGGTGAGTGCTGTGGGCGGCGGGCTGGCGGACATTTCGGTGTGCATGAAGCTTCAGATTGATATGACGATGTGCCTGGCGGTCGCCATCAACGGGAAGATGTCCAATGAGGACGCCAAGCACATGTCGTACATCATCGCCCTCTACGGTTCCCTGGAGCAGATGGGGACAACGGGAACGACCCGAATCGCCAGCAAAGCTGGGGTGCGGATGGTCAAGAAGTACCTCACGGGTCCGGTTTTGCAAGTGATCAAGGATTTGTTCAAGAAGATCGGGATTACGTTCACCCAGAAGGCTGCCGCTAAAGTGATTCCTTTTGGGATTGGGGTTGTAGTGGGTGGTACGGCGAATTATGCGTTGACGAAATATGTGGGGAAGACTGCTCGGGATACGTTTCGGTTGAGCCTTAAAGAAGAGGGTGTTGCGGACTGAGGGTTGGGGTTTGGGCAAATGGTTAAAGGCGGGCTTTTCGGGGAGGGCTGGCTAGAGGCTGGGTGTCGGCTAGTACTGTATTTTTTGGTGTTTAGTGCCGGGGTAATCTGAACAGATGACGCAAAGTATTGATTTTTAAGTACTATATCGGTTTAAATTTTTTATTGGAATGCCATTTGGAATGCCGATAGGATGTGCTTGGTACCTTAAGGTGTCCTGATGGGGTGCTATTGCTATATCGTTCCTTTACCACATACCTGGAGGTCGGACTGGCTGATACGCGCAATGAGCGGGGAAAGACCAGGTCACTGATTCTCCTGGGTGTTCATCCGTCACAAAACAGACAGGCCGAACGGCTGGCAACAGGACTACGGTGATCGCGCTGCGTCTGAGGCTGTTCACCTTTGTTCGCACCGTAGAGCTCCGTAAGGCGGAGTGGGGCGAATTCGATCTGGATCGGGCTGAATAGCGTATTCCGGCGGAGCGTATGAAAATGCGAGAGCCGCACATCGTTCCGCTCTCCAGGCAGGCGGTCGATCTACTGCGTGAGCTACATACCCATACAGGCGGTCGCCGGCTGTTGTTTCCGAACTGTCGCAAGCTAAACGAATGCATGACCGCCAAAACGCTGAACCGGGCACTGGAGCACATGGGCTTCAATGGCAAAGAGAGCATCGGCTTTTCGGCTCATGGATTTCGTGCAACGGCATTCGACAATGCGGAACGAAATGGGGTATCGCGCAGAGGTCATCGAACGTCAGTTGGCGTATGCAGAGAGGAACAAAGTGCGAGCAAGCTATAATTAGGCGGAATATCTGCGGGCGCGCAGTCAACTGATGCAGGCCTGGGCTGATTATGCTAGTGCTAATGTTGCAAGTTTCACGTAATTGTAAATTCTGGATGTGTTGTCTAGAGGTGCGGTCTGGTTTTTTTCTCTCGCCTGAAGCGGGGTGTTATCTGATTTTTGTTTTTTAAATATATTTAAGCTGGTTATTTTCTATTGGGTGGATCTTATCTATTAACTTTTCGCGCCCTATGGTTTCCGCAGTTTAAATTGATAGGCTGCGTCGTCAGCTCATTAGGGGGCTGCTAGATAATTTAGTTATCCGTGACTAGGTTGTTCTGCAGGTCTTGATTTATCAGTGGTTGCCAATTGGGTTTCTGAATAAATCAGCATCTCCTTGGATTGATTAATTCCTTATTGAGTCAGTAGTAGGGTGCCAATTATTATTGGCGTGAGTTGAGCTGTCGAGCTAAGTGGTGCTTATGTGGTAGTTTTGAGGTTTTGATGTCCGGTCTTCTGGTGTTTTATTAAGTGTTGAGCGGTTGGATGGAGTGTGGTTGAGTGGTTTTTTTTGCTAAGTTTTTTGCTAAGTTGTTGAGAAGGTGTCATCCTGTTCCCGTGTTTGGCTATGGGAAATTGGCTTTATCATTTTTTTATATTTTCTTATGTCTTCGGCGTCAAAAATTGAGTTTGTGCTTAGTGTTGATATTTTTATTGCGTTGAATAACTTTTCGAGTTCTTCTTGTGGTGGGGTTGGAAGAGATTTTTGGTCGAGGTTTAGAGATTCAATCTGCAGCTGTAGCTTACAAAGCTCCGTGAGGGTCTTGCTGAGTTTTGAAGCTAGCAGGCTTGCCGCGTTTTGCTCGCTTCGTAGTCTTTTAAAATAATCTTCATTTTGGATCTTTGCTTGAATTTTGTATTGATCTTTTATTTCAGACGTGCTCTGGATTAGCCATTCTAGTGTTTCAGTCATGTTGGTTTTTCTTGAGAAGGCCAAGGCTTTCAGTTTTCGCTTAGCTGAAATTGAAATTATGAAATTGCTCGCTTTCCGCCCGTCTTGACGTTCGCGGAGTTTTTTCTGGCGCCAAGCACCGTTCATGGTTTTCAAAATTTCGCGTGTTTCAGCATTTTCACTCCAGTTCTGAGCTGAATTAATAATGTCGTCATGCCATGTGCGTGCTTGGATCGATATTCCTTTTTTAAGTAAATATTTAATTACCCATTCTTGCATTTCTTGATTGTTTTTTTCAATCCATGAAAGTTCGTAGTTTGTTTTTTTCAAAGTCGCCTCGCTAATTTGTTTAGTTAATCTAGTGGTCACTGGCTGCAATCGTTACGGAGTGACGTTACGTAGTAGCATATGTGATAATCACTAGGCTTGAAACAGGGTGTATTTTTGCGATTTAATATCTGCTTTCTTTTTGGCTATGAGGCCGACGATGCACGGTGTTCTGTTAGGGCTTGAATTGGCTGGGGTCACCCCAGAGGCGAAGTTTTTCCTCGTTCGGTTCTTGCAGCTCTACGGACTCGGTGGGGCGATCACGATCAGCGTTAAGGACTTGGCTAAAGCTACAGGTGCCACCGATCATGTGGTGTCCAGTGCTCTCTCTGAGTTGATCAAAGAGAATATGTTGATCTGCACTCCTATCGTCATCGGGCGTGGACGTCCCAGGAGCGAGTATCAAGCTTCGAGTAAGCTAGCCAAACTGCTGAAAAACCGAGAAGCAACTTCCGACGAGATAAATAGATCGAAGATTGACTATGTGCTGCATGCCGCTACCGAAAAGTGTAAGGGCAGCTTAAGTATTTGTAATCGGCTGCTGCTATCCACATTGCTGCTGTACGCTGATCAATTTGGGGTTGTACGCGGAATCGGAGTGCCTCAGATTTCTAGGGTAACAGGTCTGAACCGAGAGCGAATAAAGACACAAGTGCATAAACTGATTGCTCTGAGGGTCATGAGAGGGGTAATCCCTGGGGGAGCAACGTCTACTTTGTTAGGTGTTTCAACGTCAGTCTATTTTCTTAATTTCCACCATGATGTGTTTCAAGAGGGGAGCTCGGGAGTGCTCGTACTGACTATCACCTCAAACACCAATGGGGATTTAGGGGAGTTGAGTGAGGTCGGAGCTATTATTGAATCTTCGAGGTTTGGCAAGGGGCTTGAGTTTGAGACACATAAAAGATTTTTCGGCCTGCTGCCTAATGACGATAAATTTAACGTGTTGGCGAAAGTGTTTTTTCGTTTAACCAAGGATCAGGGCTCGTTGAGGGCATTTCAGGTTAAGTTGGAGGAGTACGCGTCGGAGCTACTGTCCAAGCATTGGCAGCCATTGGAAAATGGCCTGTTCAGGTCTGATGATAAGTTATTGGTGCGCATAAAGAAGGATTTCGGCAGGGCAGTGAAGCTTAGTCGAGGCTTGGAAGGTGACGGAGAGAGAGAAGCGCTATTTTTTGAGTTCATTTATGAAGTCGTCGTTCTGATGGCTCACCGTGTGCAGAGTATGGTGCGAAAAGCTAAGGACTTTCCATATGAAATTTCTTGCTTACAGATACTGCCGAGTTTTAGCCCTGGAGGCTACTTTGGGTCGTTTTCTGTTGGGCGGTCGTTGTTGGTCGTTCCGCACAATGAGTTTCGAGCAGGCGAGTGCTATGTCCTGAACAAAAATAGTAAAGGTAAGCCTGTGTGTGAGAAATATTCAAGTGAGCAGAATATTTCCGAAACGGATCGCTATCGATTTGGTCTACTTGTTCAGGTTCATACTCCTGCGCGCTATCAGTATCGGAGCTAATACGCTTTGTGGGGCGGCGATGAGCAGTAACTCTTTACCGGCTTCCCAGATTCTGTGTACGAATCTGAGGAGCTAGTCATGCGTGTAATTCGATTGAAAACGGTTGTTGAAATAACAGGTCTGGCACGGTCGACGGTGTATAGCTACATCGCTAAAGGGATATTCCCGAAGCCTATTTCGCTGGGCGGTCGATGTGTCGGATGGGTGGAGTCTGAGGTTCATGCCTGGATTCAGGCTAGGGTAACAGAGCGCAATTAGTCGATGAGCATCATGTCCGGTTAGTCGCCGGATATGATGCTTTTTTGCCGGACCTTACTAATTAGGGATTGGTGCTTGGATTGCAGTGTAATTGTTTGGTGTTTACTTGATTTGCTGTTGTTGTGTTTTTCGGTGCGGGTAGTATGCTTTAGGTGTTATTCCATTAATGCCCTTTGCTTATCCTTAATGTCCTCTATCTATCTTTTATGCTGAATATGGTGTCTATCCTGTTGTCAGGATGTTAGGTAGGTAATCTCAAGGCGTTGTAATGACTATCGTCTTTAATTCATGTGTGAGTTCGTTGGTGGTTTGGATTAATGGACTGTGCTATGCGTGTAAATAACTACCGGGCTTAGTGAAGATATGAACTTCGCTAGAGTAAATGGTAATCATGCTTCGTTTATCAATGAACCGTAATCTTCACCTGCATACAGCAGCTACGTTTCAAGACTTGCCGGTCATGGTTGATAAAGGCCCTTTTATACTTGAGTACCTGGAAGCACTGAGTCGCACCATTAACCTTGCCCTTGATCAGTATCCCAGGGTCTTTGCATTCAGGGTGGACCTGCGTCTACCGCGTTTTGTGGGTATTCCGGATGACGCTTTGTCAAATCGTGTGATTAGTCGATTCATTGAGTCGTTCAAGGCAAAAATTGAGCATGACCGTGAGAAAGCACGTGAGCAGAACAGGTACGCTCATGACTCCAGGGTGCGTTACGTCTGGGCGAGAGAAGTGGGCTGGGGAGGGCGACCGCATTACCACCTGCTGATCCTGCTTAACAGAGACGCCTACTACACAGTCGGGCGGTTGCAATCACAGAGGTCTAACATGATCAGCCGCATGCAAGAGGCTTGGGCCAGTGCGTTGGAGTGTGAGGTTGGTCAAGTGCGAGGCTTGGTGGAGATCCCTAGAAACGCGGAATACCGAGTAGACCGGGAGGTCCGGCCAGGTAATGTGGATTACTTACCTGATCTGTTTCATCGAGCCAGCTACCTTTGCAAAGCGGCCACAAAGCGCTATGGGGATGGTGCTCATGGATTCGGATGCAGCCGAGCATAGGAATGTGTTGGTATTGAGTTATTGGGTATCTACCCAGTATCGGGACATTATTACAGAATAAGTTCCCTAGAGGTGGTGGGATATCCAGGTCGCGGTGAAGGGGCTGCGCCCGTTGGCAGTCGCCGTGGTGGCGTGGGTTGCGCGAAACGGCGTGAAGCGTTGGCCGCTGACGCCGACCAACCGACCTGGCTGAAGCGTAAGCCACCTACGACTGACCTGTGCGAGCTGCCACGCCGGTGACAGGCCGAGGCCCACCATCGGAGTGGCACATCGGGCTGGCGGCATCAGTCGTTCATCAGCCAGGGGCGCAGCTCCTTGAGGTTTTTTACCACGATCTGCTGCGCCTCGGGGCTGGTCGCCAGGTTACGCGGGTCGATGTGGTAGCGCTGCAGCACGTATTTCACCAAGGCCTTGCGGCTCGGCACCACCAGTTGCCCGTGCTGCATACCGAAGTCGGCTTCGATGATGGCCTTCTGCGCCGCGTTCAGTCGCCCGTCGGGCTCGAAGATGACCGGCACCTCGGCATTCCATTCCTCGTCCAGCGCCCGCGTGTTGGGCGACTCGTCGAGCAGGTCCGGCTGCCCGCGCAATCGGCTGAGGACGAAGTCGCGGTACTGGCCGTTCTTTTCGCAGTAGGCGCGCACATGCCAGCGCATGCCGGTGTAGACCAGTGTATGGGGGGCGATCAGGCGAATCTCCACGTTCGGCGTGTTTAGTGACACGTACTCGGTTTCCATGCGCAGGCCTTCTCGACAGGCCTTGAGCAGGGGGCGCAGCACCTCCGGGCGAATCGGTCGGTCCGGAACTTCTAACACCTTGGTGTGCGCATAGGCCAATGCCAGCCCGTCGATGTGTGGGGCTCGCTCATTGTTCTGATAGAGCAGGTGCAGGTAGGCGCTGGCACTGTCGTCGATGAACAGCGGCTTGAACTGCTTGCTTGGCATATAACCCTTGAGTTGCTTGTCATATGTCAAGTTTTTGGGCGCATGTTCGGTGATGTAGGTATTGATGTCCTTGGACGCCTGCTGCCGACTAATGCCAAAGCTCTGTATCAAGTGTCCCGTGGTCAGCCGGCCCTCCCACCAGGCTACGGTTTCAATCAGGCGATAGCGAAGAGCTAGGTCCCAGCGAACCTGTTCGATGGATTGCTTGCGCTTCATACCCTCTCCATATGCTCGAATTCTTTACCTGTATAAGTCTACATTCTAGACGTGTCACTTTGAACTACATATCGTCTTGCTGTCTTCGGAATTATCAGGGTTTTGAAGGGGGCGAACATGGCTGCGTGGGATGGGGTTTCTATAGGCGCATTGCTGTTGATGGGGACAATCTTGCTAGTGCTTGTACTCCAGTGCCTGGGGCTACGCGAGCTCTGGAAAATGGCTCTCGACTTCAAAAGGTATGTGCGTTGGGCTCGCATTTGGGAGATGGAAAATCGGGAGCTGCGTTCAGCACTGCGGGCTGAGAAAGCGCACATTGTGCAGTTGCAAAGGAAACTGGTGATTCTGCAGGAGTTGATTCCGGCAGAGGGCTAAGGGGAGGGCATGGGCAGCTTTGGGCGTGTCAGCCTGATGGATGGTGCTGCCACTGATGCGTTAGGTGTTCCAGTGGATTTCTTTAGTGCTCCTTAACAGGCTTGACCCAAATAAATCAGTCTTAACCCTAGCAAGTCAGCTAGAATCCTCGACTCTTAATCGATATGGATCTGGAAATGACCGATCGGTGGTTGAGTGTCGAGGAAATCGGCGAGCACTTGGGCGTGAGTAAGGACACTGTCTATGCATGGATTGCAAAGCGACACATGCCTGCGCACAAGGTGGGGCGGCTCTGGAAATTCCAGAAAGCTGAGGTCGATTCGTGGGTTAAAGCTGGTGGGGCAAGTGATGATGCGACCTTGGGGTCAGCATGAGTGCCGAACGTTACCGCCTGTCATTTACCACGGGTGGTCTATTTCTGCAGGAGGCCCCGTTGGTTGCCGAGCGTTACCTGTCACTGCGCGACTGGTCGCAGACCCGTACAGAGGTACGTAATGGCAACCTCCTGCAGGCGCGTACAGCCAGCGCTGCTAAGCGCATTAGCATCGAGTTGTTCGGGCGACTTGTACTGCTTGATGTCGAAGAGCTGGAAGCTCTGGTCGAAGGTAACCGGCGTGAGCGCAGTTACCTGCTCTGGTCGGCGGTCTGTCGCCGTTATGGGTTCATCCGTGATTTCGCCATTGAGGTACTGCACGAGTACTACCTCAACCGACGTCACCAGATCATGACTGCTGACTACGAGGCTTTCTACAACGCTAAGGCACTTTGGCATAAGGAGCTGGACGAGATTGCAATCTCTACCCAAAAGCGTCTGCGCCATGGTGTATTTCAGATGCTGCGCGAGGCTGATCTGCTTTCCGAACAAGGTCAGATCCAATCTGTGCTGCTTAGCCCGTATCTAGCCCGGCTGATAGCCAAGCATGGGCGTGAGCATCTGTTGGTTTTTCCTGCCACGGATAGCGAAATTCAGAGGTGGCTTCAATGAGCCGGAAAATCAGCCAGCAGCCGCTGGCCGCACGTTTCGAGCATCTGCTGGGCGTTATCAGCAGCCAGCGCTTTCTAGAGATGAGAGGGCTAAACAACGATCTGCCCTTTTACATCTGCGAGTTCAAGGCTACTGAAGCGGTGGAGATGGAGCGAGTACGTCGACAGCTGGTAACGCGGTTGGCGAACATGAGCATCCCCTGTCTCGAGGGCCGAGGCATCCAGGTTCTGGAAATTAACCTGTATGACTTGTCCATTGAGCTGCTCAAAGCCCGGGAGGGCAGCAGCGAGGAGGGCAGCCTCTGGGATGACCTTCTCGCCATTGAGCAGGAGGCAGAGAAAGAGCAGCTGTTGGAAACTCTGCAGAACGTTTTGGGCATCGAGGAGTATCTGATCCCCGCTATTGGTGAGCGGCTGGCTGCTGCTGAGTACGACGTTTTATTCCTCTCTGGGATTGGTGAAGTGTTCCCCTATATCCGTTCACACAACGTGCTGAACAACCTGCAAAGCACTGCTAAGTCCAAGCCCACTGTTATGTTCTTCCCCGGCGAGTACCGTTACTCGCTGGAGCAGGGGGCTTCGCTGGAGCTGTTTGGCTTGCTGCACGACGACAAGTACTACCGCGCATTCAACATTTTCGAGACTCAGGCCTGAGGAAGCAGTAGATGGAACTCAACGGCATTTTCCTGAACCCCGTCAGCCGTCCTATCGAAGGGGTGATTAAGGCTGATGATGAAGCCAGCCTGTACAACGAGCTGAGCGAGTATGTGCTGACAGACGAGGTCGCCAAGCGCCTGGAGCACTTCCTTGATGCTTACACCGACTATCACGGTGCCAACGGCGTGTGGGTCTCTGGTTTCTTCGGGTCGGGTAAATCGCACCTGTTGAAGATGCTGGCGCTTTTGTTGGAAAACCGACGCATCGATGGCTCTTCTGCCCTGGATATCTTCCTGCCCAAGATCCACGAGGACGATGCACTGTTGCGCAGCATGCTCAAGCAGGCCGTTGCCATCCCCTCGAAGAGCATCCTGTTCAACATCGACCAGAAGGCCGACATCATCAGCAAGACGCAGATCGACGCCTTGCTGTCGGTCTTCGTCAAGGTCTTCAACGAGATGTGCGGCTACTTCGGCAAGCAGGGCTACATTGCCCAGTTCGAACGTGATCTCGACAGTCGCGAGCAGTTCGATGCCTTCAAGGACGCCTACCAGATCATCGCTAAAAAGCCCTGGGAGCGTGGTCGCGAGCAGGCCCTGTTGGAGTCCGGCAACATTGCCAAGGCCTATGCGCAGATCAACGGTGAAGATCCGACTCTGGCCAAGGGAATCCTCGACAAATACCGCACCCAGTACAGCGTCTCCATCGAGGACTTTGGCAACCAGGTCAAAGCCTGGCTAGACAAGCAGCCAGCCAATTTCCGCCTGAATTTCTTCGTCGATGAGGTAGGCCAGTACATCGCCGAAAACACCAAGCTGATGACCAACCTGCAGACAGTTGCCGAAAGTCTGGCGACTAAGTGCCAGGGGAGGGCTTGGATCATCGTCACCGCCCAGGAGGATATGAACTCTGTGCTCGGTGACATGAGCAAGCAGCAGAGTAACGACTTCACCAAGATCCAGGCTCGTTTTTCCAACCGTCTCAAGCTCACCAGCGCTGACGTGGCCGAGGTGATCCAGAAGCGTCTGCTGACTAAGAACGATAGCGGTGCAGGCCTGCTGAAAACCGTCTATGACCAGCAGTTCAACAACTTCAAAACCCTGTTCGAGTTCGCCGATGGGGGCCAGCATTACCAGAACTTCCGGGATCTGGAGCATTTCACCTACTGCTATCCGTTTGTGCCGTACCAGTTCCCGCTGTTCCAGTCGGCCATCCGTGGCATTTCTCTGCACAACGGTTTCGAAGGCAAGGCCAACTCGGTGGGCGAGCGCTCCATGCTCGGTGTGTTCCGCGAGGTGGCCATCTCCATTGATAACGAGCCGGTTGGGCAGCTGGCCACCTTTGATCGAATGTTTGAAGGCATTCGTGGCGCGCTGAAAAGTGCGATCCAGAGTGCGATCAACACTGCTGAGCATCACCTGGGTGATGAGTATGCTGTTCGTGTCCTCAAGGCTCTGTTCCTGGTCAAGTACGTCAAGGAGTTCAAAGCCACTCTGCGCAACCTCAGTGTTTTGATGCTAGAGCGTTTCGGCGAGGACGTACCAGCCCAGCGCGAGAGGCTGGAAGCTGCGCTCAACCTGCTTGAGCAGCAGACCTACATCCAGCGCAACGGCGATCTGTACGAGTACCTTACAGACGAAGAGAAGGATATTGAGGAGGAGATCAAGAACACCGAGGTGGAGTCTGCGGACATCCTCAAGGAGCTAGAGGTTCTGCTGTTTGATGGCGCGATCAAGCAGCGCAAGATTCGCTACGAGAACGGCCAGGACTACTCCTACACCCGCAAGATGGATGATCGGGTGCTCAGTCGGGAGCATGAGGTCACCATCCATGTCGTAACACCGCTCAGCGACAACTTCGACAATTTCACCGTGCAGCGCATGCAAAGCATGGGGCGGGATGAGCTGCGTGTCGTGTTACCTGCCGATGCGCGTTTCATGCAAGACCTGACCATGTACAAGCGCACGGAGACGTACATTCGTCAGAACAGCAGCACTCCACAAGAGGCTGTCAAACGAATCCTTGACTCTAAGAGCTTCCAGAATACCGAGCGCCTCGCAGATATCCAAGAGCGTGCCAAGCACCTGTTGGCAGGTGCTCAGCTGATCATCAATGCTGCTGATATTGAAGCCCCCAGTACCGATGGTCAGACACGAATTCTGAAAGGCTTCTATCAGCTCATCGAAATCACCTATCCGAACCTGCGTATGTTGCGGGATGTGCCGTTCAGCGAGGCTGATATTGGTAAGTACCTGCGCCAGGGGCAGGACGGACTACTTGGCAACGATGCGACCAATCTAAGTGAGCCCGAGCAGGAGCTGTTGGCTTTTATCCAGACCAATGCTCGCAGTGGTGTTCGCACCACGGTCAAAAGTTTGCTCGATCGCTTCGAACGTAAGAGCTACGGTTGGTACTACGCCGCAATTCTCTGCAACCTCGCCCTGCTTTGTGCGCGAGGAAAGGTCGAGGTGCGTCAAGACAGCAATCCCTTGGAAGGGGATCTGCTGGAGCGGAGCCTGCGCAATACTAATGCCCACACCACCCTAGTGCTGGAGCCGCAAATCGAGTTCACCGCGTCACAGGTACGTGCACTAAAGGATTTCTTTGCGGACTTTATTGGCGAGCCGGCCAGTAGCAATGAGGCTCGCGCTCTGGCGCGTGAAACCATAGACGCCATCAAGGAGCTGGAGATCGATCTGGCTGAGTTGCACGGTCAGAAGGTGCAGTATCCCTTCCTCAGCGCCTTGGACGGTGTGCTGGCAACTCTCAAGGAAATAGCCGCCAAGAATCCAGCCTGGTTCCTGACGGATCTCGCTCGCGCAGAAGATGCTCTGCTAGAGGCCAAGGAGCAGGTCATCGACCCTGTGCAGCGCTTTATGAAAAGCCCGCAGAAAGAGATCTACGATCAGGCCCGTCTGCTGGTGCAGGAGCAGCAAGAGAATTTTGCTTACGTCGGCTCGGCGGAAGTTGACGCCATTCGAGCGGTGCTCGCAGATGCAAAGCCCTGGCAAGGCAATCGCCTTCAACAAGCACGACAGCAGCTTGAGGCGCTTCAGCTTGCCATCGCCAATCAACTGGCCAGCGAGCAAAAAGCCAGTGAGCAGTTGCTCGATGATCTGGAGCAGCGCCTGCAGGGCGCAGAGGGATACGGGGCTCTCGACGCTGCGCAGAAACAGCAGCTCTCAGCCCCCTTTGCGCAGACTAAGCAGCAGCTGAAAGGGCAGAAGCTCATTGCGGTCATTCGTGATCAGCGCAATCGATTCGAGGACGAACAATATCCTCAGTTGTTGCTCAAGCTGGATCAGTTTGCGCGTCCAAAACCGGCTCCTGCTAAGCAAGCCTCGCCATCTACGCAGCCCGAGGATACTCAAACGCTTAGCGCTGATAGGCCTGAACAGCCAATGCTGAAAGTGGCGGAGCCGCGCATCGTGCAGTCTCGTCATATCAAGGTTGGCTACCCAAAGCCCTGGCTGACCAGCGAAACAGAGCTGGACGATTATCTTCAGAAGCAGCGGGAAGCCTGGCTGAAGGAAATCCAAGCCGGCAACCGAGTGCAGATTTGACACTGAATAAATACAACTGGCCCGCTCGATGCGAGGCTAAGTCTAGGGCCGTTCGGTTGAATGGCTGAGTGGGGATTGATGGATACCAGCAAACTCAAGAAATTTGCCCAATACGCGCGTCGCATCTTGCTTGATCAGGTGAGCGGTAAGTTGGATGTGGTACTGGCACCGCAAAGTGCTGCACGCCGTGAGCGAGCCCAGGTAGTGGCTGAGCTGGAAAAACTGATCAGCATCTCCGGTCGCGAGCATGTGGAAGAGCGTGTTGCCTACACCTGGTTTAACCGCTTCTGTGCCTTGCGCTTCATGGACGTCAACCGCTACACACGTATCGGCGTGGTGTCGCCGGCTGAGGGGCAGTTCCAGCCCGAGATCCTGGCTGAAGCCAAGATGGGGCACATCGACGAAGAGATGGTATCGGCTCAGGTTCGTCAGAGGGTCCTGGATCTTCTCGTGGGTCGCGCACCAAGTAACGACTCGCAAGGTGAGGCCTATCGCCTACTGGTAGTTGCCGTGTGCAATGCCTGGCACCAGTCCATGCCCTTCCTGTTTGAGCGAATCGACGATTACACCGAGCTGCTAATGCCCGATGATTTGCTTTCGGGCAATTCCATCCTCGCATACACACGCGAGGCCATGACGCCCGACGCCTGCGAGGATGTCGAGGTGGTCGGCTGGCTCTACCAGTTCTACATCTCCGAGAAGAAAGATGCGGTGTTCGAGGGGTTGAAGAGGAATCAGAAGATCACCCCAGAGAACATCCCGGCCGCCACTCAGCTGTTCACCCCGCACTGGATTGTGCGCTACCTGGTAGACAACTCTCTGGGCCGACTCTGGCTACTCAACCGGCCCAACTCACGGCTGGCAGAGCAAATGGAGTACTACATCCCGCCAGAGAAGCCAGAGAGTGATTTCCTCAAGATCACCGGTCCAGAGGGCATAAAAGTCTGCGACCCGGCGTGCGGCTCCGGCCACATGCTCTCCTACGCCTTCGACCTGCTTTATGCGATGTATGAGGAGGAGGGCTTTGACCCGGCTGAAATCCCGGAAAAGATTCTCACCCACAACCTCTTCGGCATCGAGCTGGATGAGCGTGCTGGTGAGTTGGCCGCTTTCGCGCTCACCATGAAGGCTCGTGCCCGCCAGCGGCGCTTCTTCAATAAAGGCGTCGAACCCAACATCTGCGTGCTGGAAAAGGTGAGCTTTAGTCGCGAAGAGCTGGACGAGTACATTGGTTTTGTCGGCCGTGACTTGTTCACCTACGGCCTGCGCGAAACGCTGGAGCAGTTCAGCGAAGCCGACAACTTCGGTTCGCTGATTGTGCCCAAGGTCGCCAACGTGGCCGATGTGCTGGCCACGCTGGAGAGCAAGGACATGAGCAGCAACCTGTTCCTGGCTGAGACGCACAAAAAAGTCCTGATTGTTCTGCGCATGGCTGACGCGTTGAGTCCGCGTTACGCAGTGGTCGTGGCCAACCCACCTTATATGGGCGGTAAGGGTATGAATCCACGCTTAAGCACTTGGGCCAAACAGAATTTCCCCAGCAGCAAATCCGATTTGTTTGCGATGTTCATCGAACGCAATCTGGATCTAGCGGTGAAGGGCGGAGCTGTCGCCATGATCACCATGCAGAGCTGGATGTTCCTTTCCTCATTCGAATCCCTGCGAGGTCGTATCCTAAATCAGCACACCATCCTATCCATGGCGCACTTGGGGGCACGGGCCTTCGATAGCATCGGTGGTGAGGTTGTTTCGACCACGGCCTTTGTGCTGGAAAACGCTCACAAGCCCGATTACCGGGGCGCCTATATGCGCCTGGTGGATGGAAATTCGGAAGCAGAAAAGATGGAAATGTTGGCCACTGCCATCGCTCAAGGACGGGTTGCATGATCACCAACCTGAAGCTCAAGAACTTTACTGCCTTCACCGATCTGGCGATCGACTTCTCACCGGGTATCAACATCATCATCGGCGAAAATGGCACGGGTAAAACCCAGTTGCTCAAGGCCATTCTTGCGCTGTGCGGGCCAGAGGTCCGCACTGAGCAGCCCGGTGAACAGCTAGCCAGCAAACTCTGCCGCCTTTACCAACCCCTTAGTGGGAAAGTCGGCGAGCTACGCCGCAGAGGTACGAGTGGGGAAGCCGTGTTGAAAGCAGCGTTTTCACAGGGGCAAGAACTCATAGTGCGTTTCAACGGTAGTGCCACTACCGTCAAGACTCCCAAGGTGCTAGGCCCTGCTATTGCTCCGGCTACGTTCCTCCCCACAAAGGAAGTGCTTTCCCTTGTGCGTGGTCTTACCGCCGAACAACCCGACTTAGCGACCATCGAACGAATCTTCGACGATGGCTATCTGGATCTGGCAAGTCAGCTCAAAAAAGAGGGTATTGAGGATCTGCGCAGTAAGGTGCAGCTCAACCCTCGTTTTGCCACCATCGTCCCGCGATTGGCTAACTTGATAGGCGGACAATATCTCCTAGAGAAGGGGCGCTTTGTCTTTCAACCAGGGCGTTACCAAGAGAAAAAAGCATCTACGCGCACCAGCGAAGCCAAGAATGCTCTGATGTATCAAGACAGTACTGAATGGAGGTTCATCCCGGCTAGCAAGAGGCGTCTCTCCAGCACTATGACAGCTGAAGGTTTCCGCAAGATCGGCGTGCTGCAGCGGTTGCTCAGCAACGGCAGTCTAAATCCGGGAACGGCCGGCCCGCTGTTATGGGACGAGCCTGAATCCAACCTCAACCCCAAATTGATGAAGGATCTTGTACAGGCACTGCTGGAGATCGCCCGCAACGGGCAGCAAGTGATTCTCGCCACCCATGATTACGTATTGCTCAAATGGTTCGATTTGCTGATGGACAAAGGCAAGGGAGATCAGGTGAGGTTCTTTAGCCTCTACCGCGATGCCTCTACTCTCGAAGTCATGTCCACGAAAACAGATGACTATCTGGCTATCAATCCGAATCCCATAGACGACGCTTTTGGCTACCTGATCAACCAGGAAATCGAGAACGACATGGGAGGACTGGGCAAGTGAAGGTTGTGATTGCCGATGGCTTTGAGTTTCGTTTCGCTGATGCGATAGACGCCTACGTATTTGACGAAAAGGACAGCTCCAAGCCTACTTTTCACGGTGCGCCGATGAAGGGGGTCGATATCGTAGCCGAGTTCGAGGACGCCTATGTTTACGTCGAACTGAAAGACTACGACGATCCGTCAGGCTACGACGTGGCAAGAGCAGCTAACGATGATGAGCGTGAGGCGCGTCAGGATAGCTTCAAGTGGCTCAAGAACTATCTGAAGTACAAATTCAGAGACTCTCATCTCTATCGTCTTGCTGAGGGCAAAGTCGATAAACCTGTTCACTTTATCTGCGTCTTGACCTTCGATAATGCACTGAATGGCAGGATGCTGAAGGAGCTGAAGCGGGAGCTGCCTGTCGGAAAGAAACCAAGGCGCTGGATCCAGGCATTGGCTACGAGCTGCCAAGTCGTAAATCTCGAAAAATGGAACGAGGTTTTCCCGAAATGGCCTGCGACCCGTATCGCGCCAGCGGAAAACGCCTAGAGCAAAGGAAGAGGACACCATGACCGTCAATACGCTCAAGACTCGAGATGATCACATGCCGCTGGAGTTCGCAGCAGACGGCGACACGTTCAAGCTGCAGGCAGGTTCAGAGGCTTCCTGGTTGAGCGGTGAAACCTTCGGCCACAAGGAGCTGCGCAGCCGCATCGAGCCTTGGCTGACGTCATTGTTCCAGTCGGAGCACCTTTCGCTGCTGGCCGGCTCGGGCCTAACCCATGCTGTGCATTACCTGGCCGCCGGAAAAGGCGCTGCCGGTATGGGCGCCTTGACACTGAGTAACCACCAGGCCGAAATCGATCATGCAGCAGAGAAAGCGGCGGAAGCGGCTGGGCGTGAGAAAGGAAATCTGGAAGATCAGCTGCGCATTGCCAACGAATTGCTGCGTGGTCTGGAGATTCTGCAGAAGGACAGCGAGGCCGAAGCTCTGAGTAACGAGCTTCAAGCCGGCATGCAGGACTTCGCGAAGTCGATTCTGGGCAGCGAAGCGGGCATCTCCACCGCAGAAGAAGGCAGGCGCGAGCAGGCCTTCAATACCCTGGTCACCTTCCTGATGAGCTTTGCCAGCCGCACCGGGGTGCGAGACCGGCTGAATATCTTTACCACCAACTACGACCGGCTGATCGAGGCCGGCGCGGAGCTGGCCGGGCTGCATCTGCTAGATCGGTTCCTAGGTAACCTGATGCCAATCTTCCGCTCCTCGCGGCTGGATCTGGACATGCACTACAACCCACCAGGCATTCGCGGCGAACCGCGCTATTTGGAAGGCGTGGCGCGCTATACCAAGCTTCATGGTTCGGTGGACTGGGTGCAAACGGGCAAGGACATCCGCCGAATCGGTCTGCCGTTCGGGGCGGCGAGCGTCGAACCTTATTTGCAGGCACCGGGCTTAGGCGGAGCCACTGCCCATCGGCTGATGATCTATCCCAACGCGGCCAAGGACAGGGAGACCGCCGACTATCCCTACGTGGAACTGTTCCGTGATCTGGCGGCCGCTGTGTGTCGTCCGAACAGCACGTTGGTGACCTACGGTTACAGCTTTGGCGATGAGCATATCAACCGCGTTATCCGCGACATGCTCACCATCCCCTCGACGCATCTGGTTGTGATCTCGTATGACGATCCACTTGGTCGCATCATGCAGACCTATGAGGAGATGGGCCGGCCATCGCAGATTAGCTTGCTGATCGGCCCCGCATTGGCTGATCTGACCACGCTGACCGAGAACTACCTGCCCAAGGCCGCCATCGACAAGACCACCTTCCGCATGAGCGAACTGTTAAAGCAGCGTTGGGGGGCCGGTCAATCCCCTGCGGAGCGTCCTGCTATTGACGTCGGCATCGTGGATGTGAGTGATCTGATATGAGCCTGTCCCCACTGGCTTATGCCGACTCCTTGCGCATCGGCACAATCGACTTCGTTTCTCCCGACGAAATCAAGGTGCTGATCGACATCGAGGCACCCGAGGGCGTGGCGCTCAATACGGGTACGCCGCGCCCATTCCCGCGCATCAACGGTTATGTACTGATCCCCAGCGACGAGGGACATCTGGTTGCCCAAGTTGAGTGGATCACCATCGAGCGCTCGCAATACCCCAAGCGCACGGGTATGCAGGACTTCGGTCTGGTGGACTTACCCTATCCCTTACGCAAGATGAGCCTGAACCCGCTGGGCTGCCTGGTGTATGGAGGCAGCGGGACGGATGGCAAAGATACCTACCGCTTCCGACGCGGTATTGAGAGCTACCCCACCGTTGGCGATGCAGTGCTGCTGCCCACGCAAAATCAACTGAAGGCCATCGTCGAGTCTGGCGAGAACCGCCATGTGCTGATCGGTACCAGCCCGCTCGCCGCCAACGCCAAGGTCAAAATCGACCCGGATCGCCTGTTTGGCCGCCATTTGGCGGTGCTGGGCAACACCGGTAGCGGCAAGTCTTGCTCGGTCGCGGGGCTGATCCGCTGGTCCATGGACGAAGCCCGCAAAGCCCGAGGCGGCGACCCTAATGCCCGCTTTATCGTGCTTGACCCTAACGGCGAATACGCCAACACCTTCCGTGACATGAGCAAGGTTCGGGTGTATGCCGTCGAGGCCAGCGAGGGGGTGGAGCAACTACAAATACCTCTGTGGTTTTGGAATAGCGTCGAATGGAGTGCATTCACCCAGGCTAGCGCCAAGACTCAACGCCCGACATTGGTGCAGGCGCTGAGATCCGTCCGTGACGGAGTGTTCACTGCAACTGTTACGCCCAGTCATGAGATGCGTCGCTATCTGCGCACCCTGGTCAGCATCCTGCAATTGGAGCGCAATGCCGGCAGCCCATGGGCGCGGTTTCCACTTCCCAAGAACTTCCTGGAGAAGCTCAAGAAGTGGCAGGAAGGACTGGGCGATCAGGATACCTTTACGGACGACGAAAAGACGGTGCTCGGTTCTGTCAGGGACAAGCTCACGGCCTTGATCAATGCTCGCGGCGGTCAATACCCAACCTATGACTTCACACGCGGCGAGATTGACGAGCTGCTTTCGGTGATCCAGGCAGCGCACGCCACCTTCGGCGGCGGCGACACCGACATCCTACCCATCGATGCCGATGTGCCGCGCCAGTTTACGGGCGACCAGTTACTGAGGAGTCTTGAAGCCACGGCAGAGCTGCTAGGCGTGTCTGAGTACGTCGGGACCATGCAGATGCGCATCCGCACCATTCTGTCGGACAGTCGCATGAAGGTCGTCTCAGGCGATGCTAAGGATCTGACATTGGATGACTGGTTGCGAAGCTACATCGGCGATGATCAGGCCTCCAACGGCTCCGTGACTGTCATCGACCTCTCGCTCGTGCCTGCAGAGGTGGTGCACATCATCACGGCCGTGATTGCGCGCATGACACTAGAGGCCCTGCAGCGCTATCGCAAGATGCACCACGGCAAGATCTTACCCACCGTGCTTGTGATGGAAGAAGCACACACCTTCATCAAGCGCTACAAGGACGACTCGGAGAGTCAGAACTCGGCTGCCATTTGCTGCCAGGTGTTCGAGAAGATAGCCCGCGAAGGTCGTAAGTTCGGACTGGGACTGGTGTTGTCCTCCCAGCGCCCTAGCGAGTTGTCGCCGACCGTGCTGTCCCAGTGCAACAGCTTTTTGCTGCACCGCATCAGCAACGACCGTGACCAGGAACTGGTGCACAAGCTGGTGCCCGACAACCTGCGAGGCCTGCTGCGTGACTTGCCCTCTCTTCCCTCTCGACACGCCATTTTGCTCGGTTGGGCGTCGGAACTGCCGGTGCTGGTGCAGATGAACGCGCTGCCTGAGCAGCATCGACCGAAATCGGATGACCCGGATTTCTGGGCGGTGTGGTCTGGGAAGGACAATAAAGACCAGACGGTCGAGCGTCCGGTGGATTGGAAAACGATTGTAGATGACTGGCAGCAAATCAGTGCTCCAGCGCAAGAGCAAGGTTTGGAGAACAGCGATGAGTAACAGCCAGACAAGTAAGGTCGAGCAAAGCGTGGAAAAGTACTTTTTCCGGGCTTCCGCTGCGGATTTTAAGAAGATTCCGGGGAGCCCCGTTGCATATTGGGCCAGCGAGACCATTCGTGATGCGTTTGTAAAAGCACCGTTATTTGGCGAGGTAATCAGGCCAAAAGTTGGATTGCAAACTGGCTCAAATGAAAAATTCATGAGGGCTTGGCATGAGTTGTCTATTAAAAATATAGGCTTTAGTCTCGGGTCGCGTGAAGAGGCAGTTAAAGAAAAATTCAAATGGTTTCCGTACAACAAAGGTGGTGATTGGCGAAAATGGTACGGGAACTGTGAGTACGTTGTTGACTGGGAGGATGATGGCAGCCGTATTCGAAATTTCAAGGACGATAATGGTAAGGTTCGTTCTCGGCCGCAAAATACAGACTTTTACTTCAAGGAAGGAATAACCTGGGCTGATATAACAACAAGTTCATTTGCTGCAAGATTTTCTCCTAAAGGCTTCATTTTTGATGTCAAGGGCTCGTCTGGCTTTCCTGCCGGAAATATCTTGAATTGCGCGATTGGTTTGATGAATAGCAAGCTGATGATTGGATTCATGAGGATCCTCAATCCGACAGCTACGTTTCAAGTTGGAGATATGTCTCGAGTTCCTTTTGTCTCTCCGAAAGTAGGTGGGCAGGAAGTCGACGCTAATGCCAATGAGCTGATCGCTCTTGGCAAAAGTGATTGGAACGCTTACGAAACCTCTTGGGACTTTACTAGTCTCCCGCTGCTGCGCGCCGATTTTCGCCAGCCCGCGCTCAAGGCGAGCTACCAGAAACTGCGCGCTCACTGGCGTGAGATGGCGCAGGAAATGCAGCGTCTGGAAGAGGAGAACAACCGCATCTTTATCGACGCCTACGACCTGCAGGATGAACTAACGCCCAAGGTGCCGCTGAGTGAAATCACGCTCACTTCTAACCCGGACTATCGCTATGGTGGCGACAAGAGCGAGGAGGAGTCGGAGGCGATGTTGCTGGCTGACACCATGCGCGAGCTGGTGTCCTATGCCGTGGGCTGCATGTTTGGCCGTTATAGCCTCGACAAGCCGGGGCTGATTCTGGCCAACCAGGGCGAGACCCTGGCGGACTATCAGCGCCAAGTGCCACAGCCCAGCTTTTCGGCCGATGACGACAATGTGATCCCACTGCTCGACGGTGACTGGTTCCCGGACGATATCACCCTGCGTTTCCGCCAGTTCCTGCGCGTAGCGTTTGGCGACGCGCACTACGAGGCCAACCTGGCTTTCATCGAACAAGCGCTCAACGTCAAGGGCAAGCGCAACTACAGCCTGCGCGACTACTTCCTAGGTGAGTTCTATCCAGACCATGTGAAGCGTTACAAGAAGCGCCCAATCTACTGGCTGTTCAGCAGCCCGAAAGGGACTTTCAACGCACTGGTTTATCTGCACCGCTATCGCTCGGATACCGTCAGCGTGGTGCTTAATTACCTGCGCGATTTCCGCAAAAAGTTCGCCTCGCGCTTGGATTATCTGCAGCAGGTAGGTATCAACCCGTCTGCCAGTCAAAGCGAAAAGACGAAAGCCAGCAAGGAGGCTGACACGATCAAAAAACAACTCATTGAGCTGGATGATTACGAGCGCGATACCCTCTACCCGCTGGCGACCGAGCAGGTCGAGCTGGAACTGGACGATGGAGTTAAGGTTAATTACCTCAAGCTAGGGGCTGCGCTGAAGAAAATCCCCGGCTTAGAAGCCAAGGAAGACTGATGTATGCCGGGTAGTTTCGAAAAGGCGATCACGATTCGTCAGGCTATACGCAACATCGATGATCGGACGTTTTTGTTGCCGGCGATCCAGCGCAATTTTGTCTGGTCGACGCAGCAGATCTGCACGCTCTTTGATTCGCTGATGCGTGAGTATCCCATCAACACGTTCATGATGTGGGATGTAACGAGCCCCGAGATCAAGAATAAATACCGTTTTTATAGCTTCCTGACCGACTACTGCCAGCGCTTCAAGGAGTCCAATGACTATGTCCCGACTCAGGGGGACTTCAAAAACTTCAAGGCGGTCATAGATGGGCAGCAGCGGCTGACCTCAATCTACATCGGTCTAAAAGGAACCTATGCCTACAAGCAGCCTAGGGTCTGGTGGCCCAACGCGCGCAACGATCAGGTCCTCCCACCACGCCGGCTTTACCTCAACCTGAGCAAGGGCGTTGAAGGAGATGACAACGAGTCGATGGCTCAGTACGACTTCCGATTCCTGACCGAGAAGCAGGTAGTAACTTACAAGAACGACAGCACCTCGTTTTGGTTTGAGGTGGGCAAGGTCTTGGAACTGCCCGATGTGCGCTCTGATGATGAGATTCTGATGGAGGTTGTGCTGCCTTACCTGACGGAGCAGGGACTGGCTAGCAATAGGTTTGCACTCAAAACGTTGAATCGTCTGTATCACCTCGTTCGGAGAGAGGAGGTCATCCACTACTACAACGAGGAAAGTCAGGATATCGACCATGTCCTTGACGTGTTCATTCGTACCAACAGCGGTGGTACGCCGCTGGCGTTTTCCGACCTGTTGATGTCGATTGCGATTGCCAACTGGCGGGGCGATGCGCGCAAAGACATTGATGAGCTGATTGCCGAGGTAAGGCAGAGTTCAGAGATGCAGTTTTCGATTGGTCGAGACTGGGTTCTCAAGACTTGCTTGATGCTTATCGGCGCCGATGTGCGGTTTAAGGTCAAGAACTTCGACGCTGATCAGGTTAGTGTCATCCAGACGCAATGGTCGCAGATCCGATCCTGCATTGTCGCAACCTTCAAGTTGTTGCGTCTTTTCGGGCTGAATGACCATTCGTTGAGAGCAAAGAATGCCGTCATCCCGTTAGCTTTCTACCTGTACAAGCAGTCATTCCAGGACAGGCCGCTTTATCTGAGCATCAACAACATCAACCAGTTGCGCGATGAGCGCCTAGCACTGTCTCGCTGGTTGCACATGGTGCTGCTGCGCGGGGTGTTTGGCGGTCAAGCTGATGGTGTACTGACGAGAATGCAGCGGCTGCTTAACAAGCACATCGGCAAAAAGGCATTCCCTCTGGAAGCAATCATTGAAGCCTTCACTGCGACCAACAAGGATCTGCGCTTTGACGAGGCATATCTCAGAGGACTGCTCGATATCCAGTATGGGGACTCGAGGTGTCGTTCGGTCTTGGGTCTGTTGTTCCCCGAACTCAACGAAAATTTGCAGTTCGACATCGATCACTTGCATCCGCAAAGCGCCTTCAGCAAGGCGGAGCTCTCCAAGCAAGGCTTTCTCAAAAGTGACTCTGAGTTGATGGCGTTCTACCAGAGCCCGGTCAATTGGAACTCGATTGCCAACCTGCACCTTCTGAATGCTTCACAGAACCGCTCCAAAAAGGATATGCCGCTGATCGAGTGGCTGGCCGAAAAAGGGTGCGGCATCAAACGGGCCGACCTGCTGCTAGACGAGAGTGACAGCCTGCAGTTTCAGGACTTCCAGGCGTTCTGCAACGCACGGCGTGAAGCCCTTCTCCAGCGCCTCCGTAGCAATGTGGTGGTAAGTGGGTCACAGCCAGCATCGGAAGAGATATTGGATGAAGAGGAAGAGAGTGAGGCTGTGGCATGAGCAACTCGAAGATTACTCAGGCGCTGACCAACCTGTTTGAGAAGCAGCGCATTGTCTTCTGGTACGACAATCGTCTGGAGTTCCGTGCGGATTTTGAATCGCTAGAGCTGCCGGGTATCGAGAAAATCGAGCTGGCCAACAACGAGTTCGGTGTTAAGTACCGAGTCTTGCGCGAACGGCCCGAGCAGAAGTTTCTGCTATACCGCGAGGGTGCCGAGCCGGCCTACCTGGATAACTGGTTGCTCGATGTGCAACTGGCCAGCGGCAATACTTTCCGCACGGACCAGCTTGCCCTGTGGCTGGCTGAGCTGGAGTTGGGGCCGGACTGCTATCCGGTGCTGGAGGAGCATGCAGCCTTCTTCACTGCGGCCAAGCGGCGTGAGCAGTTGCATAAGCTGCTGCAACCAGGCGACTCGCAGAGCATGCTACGTTTCAAGATGCTTGCTGTCTGCGCTGGCGCAAAGGGTGAGCCGCGACTGGATGTGATTGTTGAGGAGCTGCTGGCTGAGCTCGCCAATGCTGAAAGTGCGAGCATCAAGCTCATTGAAACAAGCGGCCTGGATAGCTTCCTCTGGGAGCAGATGAAGCGCGCCTACGGTTATGTGTCGGAGCAGCCGGGACTGCACGATTTCGTGATCGAGCTTTTCAAGGCTTGCTTCATGATGGGCACGGATCCTGAGTACAAGGCGCGCTTGTCAGCCGAGTCTTTGGTTTTTCTCCGACGCTGGAAAGACAGTCGTTCACATGAGAGCAGCTTCGAGCTGCTTTCTGCTCAGTGTGCAGAGGTGCTACAGATTGGTGACAAGCTGCATAAGCTTGATTACCGGATCCTCCTGGAGCTCGACTACTTCGAGCTGATCGACCGCAAGATCCTCAGTGAGCTTGTTCGCGCGACGGTAGCTCGGACGGCGACTGCTGCCGATGTTGAGCAGTCTGTTCGTCAGCGACGCCAGAGTCATTGGTTCAGCCATTTCGAGGATGTCTATCTGGCGCTGGACCATGCCGCGCAGTTTCTGCAAACACTGGCTGCAGCAAAGCTGGAAATGACCTCCTTGGCCGATGGCGTGGAGAAATATGCGAAGAGCTGGTATCGGCTGGATCAGCTGTATCGCAAATTCGTCCATCACGCGCGCAAGTCTGGCCAGGCTTCCTTGCTGGAGGAGCTCAGCACCCAGATCGAAAACCAGTACACCAACAACTATCTGGCGCGTCTCAATGATCGTTGGCAGCAGTTTGTGGACTCTGCTCCGAGCTGGACGGCTGCTCCGATCATGCTGCAGCGGAATTTCTTCAGCCGCTGCGTAAAATCTTTCCTGGAGCGCAAGACCAAGGTCTGCGTGCTGATCTCAGATGCCTTCCGTTATGAGGTGGGTGAAGAGCTGCAGAGCCTGATTCGTCGTGAAGACCGCTTTGAGGCCGAGCTGGAGCCGGCGCTTTCCATGTTGCCGAGCTTCACGCAGCTTGGTATGGCCGCACTGCTTCCTAACCAGGCATTGCAGCTGGCTGAAAACGACAGCGGTGATGCGATAGTGGATGGTCAGAGCGCTCAGGGCTCGGCCAATCGCGGCAAGATCCTTGCCGCTGCGGTGCCGAGTTCTGCTGTTGTGTTGGCCAAAGACCTGCTGGCTATGAATCAGGCAGATTCACGGGCACTGCTGCGTGATAACGATGTGGTTTACGTATACCACAACCTGATCGACAAGACTGGCGATACGCGAGATACCGAGGAGCGGGTGTTTGCTGCGGCAGAAGAGACATTGTCCGAGCTTGTCCGCCTGGTGAAGAAGCTGACCAACGCCAATGCCAACAACCTGTTGGTCACCGCAGACCATGGTTTCATCTACCAGCACCGACCGCTGGAAGAGAGCGACTTTCTCAGCAATGTGCCGGATGGTGATGAGGTGCTCTATCGCGACCGGCGTTTCGTTCTTGGGCGCGGCCTGCGTAGTCAAGCAGGTTTCCGGACATTCACCCCTGAACAGCTGGGGCTTGAAGGATCGCTGGATGTACAGATCCCTAAGTCGATCAATCGCTTGCGTCTCAAAGGTTCTGGCAGCCGGTTCGTGCATGGTGGTGCCACGTTGCAAGAGGTGGTGATCCCGGTTGTGCGCATCAACAAAAAGCGCCAGAGCGATGTTGGAAGTGTGGAAGTCGAGTTTATCGGAGGCGGGAGCAGAAGCATCACGACTGGCCAATTGGCTGTTGTGCTGTATCAGTCCGAGGCGGTCACCGAGAAGAAACAAGCTCGCCGGTTGCGTGCAGGGCTGTACACCTTGGACGGTGAGTTAATCTCCGACTCGCATGAACTGACGTTCGATTTCGCGTCCGGAAATCCGCGTGAGCGAGAGCTGTCGGTGCGCTTCATCCTGAGCCGGAAAGCTGATGAAGCAAACAACCAGCAGGTTGAGCTGCGACTCGAAGAGCAGATTGAAGGCACCTCACATGTAACCCAGTACAAGGCCACTCGGTATACGATTCGTCGTTCGTTCACCAGTGAATTCGATTTTTAAGCGGGAGCCCTCATGAGTCAGCTCGATGAGAAGATCAACCAGCATTTTGCGGGCTTAGTCGTTCGCAAGGATCTGGTAAAAGCTGTTAAGGGCAACGCCATCGTGCCGTCCTATGTACTGGAGTACCTGCTGGGCCAGTACTGCGCAACGAATGATGAGTCGACGATTCAAACCGGTATCGAGACGGTTAAGGAAATCCTGCGCAAGCACTATGTGCATCGCAACGAAGCGGGGTTGGTGCGTTCGATCATCAAGGAGAAGGGGCGCCACAAGGTCATCGACCGGGTCAGCGTTTCTCTCAACGACAAAAACGATGTGTACGAGGCTGAGTTCGCTAACCTCGGGATAAAAAAGGTGCTGATCGACTCCAGCACGGTGAAGGCACATCAGAAGCTGTTGGTCGGAGGGGTGTGGTGCATCGCTGATCTGGAGTATGACTACACCGAGGATAAATCCGCCTCTCCCTGGGTGCTGGCCTCGCTCAAGCCTATCCAGATCTCCCGTTTTGATTTCGACGGTTATCTGGAGGCCCGCAAGCAGTTCACCACGGATGAGTGGATTGATCTGCTTATTCAGAGCATCGGCTTCAATCCGCAGATGTTCGGCAAGCGCAACAAGCTCTTGCAACTGATCCGACTGATTCCATTCTGCGAGCGGAACTACAACCTGATTGAGCTAGGGCCGAAGGGCACCGGTAAGTCGCACGTTTACTCCGAGTTCTCCCCGCACGGCATCCTGATCTCCGGTGGCGAGGTAACGGTGCCTAAGCTGTTCGTCCACAACGGCACAGGCAAGCTCGGCCTAGTGGGCTACTGGGATGTGGTGGCCTTCGACGAGTTCGCCGGCAAGCAGAAGCGGGTGGACAAGGCGCTGGTCGACATCATGAAGAACTACATGGCCAACAAGTCGTTCTCGCGGGGAGTGGAAACCCTTGGGGCCGAGGCCAGCATGGTGTTCGTGGGCAACACCGATCACACAGTGCCGTACATGCTCAAGCACAGCGACCTGTTCGACCCGCTGCCGGAGAAGTTCCACGACTCGGCCTTCCTCGACCGTCTGCACAGCTACATTCCGGGCTGGGAGGTGGACGTGATCCGTGGGGAGATGTTTTCCACGAATTACGGCTTCGTAGTGGATTACCTTGCCGAAATTCTTCGCTCCTTGCGTAGCCATGACTTCTCGGATCGCTACAAAGGTCTGTTCACGTTGTCGGATGAAATCTCCACACGTGATCGTGACGGCATCAATAAAACCTTCTCCGGTCTGATGAAGATCCTCTTCCCACAGGGTGAGGCGACTGAGTCGGAGGTTGAAGATGTACTGCGCTGTGCCATCGAAGGGCGCAAGCGGGTCAAGGATCAGCTGCTGCGCATAGACACCACCTACCCAGCTGTGCGTTTTGCTTATCAAGGAAAAGATGGCGTGGAGAGGCTGGTCAGCGCCCTTGAGGAAGGGGAGTACCCGAACCAGTACCACCGGCGAGTGGCGAGCGAAGTCTCGGAGTCGGATCTGTTCGATATTGATAAGGTCCTTCCCAGCGAGCCGGATAGCGATGCAGCCAGTCCTCAGCCCATTCAACAACTTGCTGTTTCGGCGAGCAAAGAGCTAGAGCTGAAGCCTCAGCATCTGGTTATTCAGGAGAATCAGCGCGGCGTTACCTTCGATAAGTTGTTTGGGCCCTATTTAAAAGGGGCCAAGCGGATCATCGTTATAGATCCGTACCTGCGGATGTTCCATCAACTGCGCAACCTCATGGAGCTGCTGGAGACGATCAGCAAGCAGCTGATCTCAGGTGAGGAAGTGGCTGTACATGTGGTCACCGTGGAGGATGATTTCAACGGTGATCGTCAAACCGAAAGCCTGCAGAAAATTGCCGACGCCTGTGCGGGGGTGGGTATTCAGTTCAGTTGGGCGTATGACACGACAGGGACTAAGCATGATCGTGACATCACGACTGACACTGGCTGGAAAATTATTCTTGGACGTGGGTTGGACATCTTCCAGCGCTTCGAGCTGAACGACGCGTTTAGCTTTGCGAATCGTTTACAGCAACATCGCCAATGCAAGGAGTTCAGCGCGACGTTCGTCAGGGTCGGGGATGCCGGAGAGTGAGAGGCTCTGGTTGCGTCTCCGTAGATCGGCAGCCCTTAGGGGCGTTGCACGGAAGTGATCATGCAGATTATCGAGGATAATGTGATTCGGTATGACTGCAGCGTTGTCACATCAAGACAAAAAAATAAAAAACTTCCTGTTTGGAATGTTTACCCCTGGGGATCCCCAGGGGCAACCTTCATATGCGGCATTGGTTAGAGGTAACCTCGTTCGGCCAAGGATACGCAACCTTCATGGCCCACCACCACATGATCCAATATCCGGGTGCCGACCATGTTCAGAGCGTTCTTGAGGGTGGTGGTCAGGGTGCGATCAGCTTGACTGGGCTCAGGATCGCCGGAGGGATGATTGTGAACCATAATGACGGCCGCAGCGTTGTGTTCCAATGCGATTTTGACCACTTCTCGTGGGTACACGCTAGCTCCGTCCAGCGTGCCTCTGAACAGTTCTCTAAAGCCTATAACCCGGTGTTTGGAATCGAGTAGCAGGAGGGCGAAGACTTCGTGCTCGTGGTACTGCAGCAGTGTTTGTAGGTGGTTGAAGACCTGCTTCGGCTCAGTCAGTGCGCGGCCTTTAGACAGGCGACTCATGGCCAGTTGCTGCGCCATCTGCAGGATGTCGGCCTCGGTGACGGGTGATTCCATGACGTAGGTGCCGCTCGCCTCACCGGCTTTGAGCTTGTGATATTTCATGACGGTACTCCTGTGTGAATTGGGAAGCATGCTGGGGAGGTTGAGAGGAGCGTTACCGGACTGAAGGCCTAGTGCTGTGCTGGATAGTCTGAGCCTCCAGCTTCTGAGCCAGTGAGGGCTTTGAAGGGGCTGGCGGTTGGGGCTCGGCGTTGTTAGGTTGGTTTTCAGCAGTGGGAAAGAACTCCTCGACGATGGCGTCGGTGTCCTCCTCGCTGTATTCAAAGGCGCCATTGATAAGGCCCTGTCGGGCCGCGTGATCCAAGGCGCTTTGGTCAAAGCCCGCGGCTTGCCGGGTCTCCTCCAGTTGTTTGGCGGCGAGCAAGGCGTCTTCTAAGGTCAGTCCACTGCGCACCGTGATGTCGACGTAGAAGATCGGTGTCCCGTGGCTCTGACGAGTGGATTTGCCACGCAGGCGCAGCTCCAGGGGTAGACAGGCCAGGCGATTGCCAGAGATCGCTTGTAGGTAATGCAGGCGCGCTGCCAAGGTGCGGATGCTGTTGAATCCAGTGGTCCGGAAGACAAAACTGGCCAGTGGGTCGTCATCGCCAATCACCACGTTCAGCCGACCGTAAGGCTTACAGGCATTGCCTTGGGCCAGTGGGCAGCCATCGGGTGAAGGGCAGGTCAGCGACTGGATGCCGTCCTTGGTCAAACGCTTACACGTTTCACCGTTGCCGACGCACAACGGTCTGCCGGTGGTACGGTCGAACAGGCTGTAGTCCGCGCGAAAGTTGAGGTCCGGTTCGTTGAACAGCAATCGGATCGGAATGCTGCGCAGCTTGCCATCCTGGCCATTGCGCAGTTCCTCATTGAGTGGATGCAGTAACCAGCCGTCACGGCTCTGGACTTGCGAGGTGATGGTAAACTGATCATCTTTCTCGGGCAGACGCTTGCCGTTTTTCTCGACGACCTTACCGATGGAAATGCGCCCGAGTACCGGCGGAGTGATGGCTAAACCTTTGAGCATGGTGGTGCTCCTTGATCTGAAAATAAAAAAGCCACCGGGACGTGAACGGTCCGGGTGGCTAGGGTGAGCAGGCGGTTTCAGCCGATCAGGAAGCGACGGCTGCCTGCTTTGGTCTTGGGATAGCGGGCCTGCAGGTACGGTTTGTCTTTGAGCATCTGTTCGACATCCAGACCAATACTGTCCTTGGACTTCTTCCAGCTGATGTAGCCCTCGGCAAACTCTGCACGGGTGGCTTCCCCCAAGGCCTGCTGCAGAACCTGCTTAAGCTGTGCCTCACGTGTTTCTTGCTGAGCAATGTTCTGACGAACAGATTTGAGTTCAAGAAAGGTGCTGGTCAGTTCCGTGTGCTGGCTGAAGTCCAGGGTCTGTCCGTTATCCTCGGGATAGAGGCAGCGCAAAGCAGCTTCCGCAGACGCTGTGCCATCGGCCGGCGGCGGGGTGTCACTGACGACGTAATCCCAGAACAGCCGTTCCAGGTCAATCAGCCGAGCAATCAGTGCCTCGTCGCGGGTGATGCGATGGATTTCCAGATGCTGACCACCGAGCAGGACCGCCACATCAGCGGCCTGCTTGCCGGTGACGGCGAGCTGGTGCATGACTTGCAATTGCACATACTCGGGTACGCCCTCTTTCCAGAGGCGTGCCCCGTTTATGCCGGCCGTCTTGCATTCAAGGATCTGCACATTGTCGGCACCGATCACCTCGCGGTCGATATTGGCGAGCATCCAGGGCAGTTCTGGATCAGGATGCTGCAGCACCGCGTTGATCCGCCGAACCTTGTTTTGGCTGCGCTTGCTGTAGTGCCAGGCCACGATGGGTTCCAGCACATTGCCCCAGTACAGCGGGCTTTCTTCATCCTGAGGATCGGCTTTGGGGATACTGGCATCGCGGCCAGTTTTCTCCAGCCATAGTTCCAGCTGCGACTTGTGGGGATTCAGACCCACTGCAGCGGCGGCGTCCGAGCTGCCGATGCCTTGCTTGCGGATCTGCAGCCAGTCCTCGCGGGGCAGCTCCTTGGTGTTGACCAGGCGCAGGGCAGGGCGCGTCTTGCGGGTGCAGCTATTCAATGACGTTGCCTTCATCGTATTCACCTGCAGACATAAAAACGCCCGACCAGCACAAGGCTGACCGGGCGCGAGGGTTGATGTGAGTGAGAGTTAGGCGGCGAGTTGCAGAGCGGCATTCAGGGCGCGTTGCTTGAGCTGTGCTCCCTGACCAAACCAGGCCGAGTCCAGGCGGTACTCGTTACTGCGCGCACGGCGCTCGTGGTCGACGTACTCGGTCACGGCATTGAGCAGGCCCCAGGCGGTGCCGCGTGCCGAGTCCAGTTGGCTGCCGCGACCACGTCCCTCGTACAGTTCCTGGACCTTGCGCAGGGCGCGCTCGTTGGGCAATTGCTCTGGCATAGCACCGGTCGGGCTGGTCTCACACATCACGTTCATGAAGAAGCCCAATGCCTCGTGCCACTGCACCTTGCGCTCGGACAGTGCGCGCATACGGTATATAAACTCATCCCATTGCGAGACGGCTATGCCCAGTTGCCTCTTCACTGTCTTCGGGTCAAAGCGAGTGTTGTGCGGTACTTTGATGGCGCGGCTGCTGCCATCCAAGGCGATGGTCAGGGTGTTGTTGCACACCACCCGCACGGTGGTTGGCGTTGCCGTGGTGGCCAGGGTGCCGTCACAGGAGGTGGCCAGCAGGAGGTAGCCGTTGACCTGGTCGTTGCCCTTCAACTCTGCACCTTGCCCGGTACGTGCCAGTGCCCAGAACTTGCGCCCGCCTTTGAGCACGCCGGCCGTTTCCAGCTCATAGCCGGAGACCTCGGTGAGATCCCGGTAGAATTCCAAGACCTCGCGCGGCTGCACGGTGTGATAGCGCTGCGAGACCACCGACAGAGGGGCTTTGGTATCCGAACGGTAGAGCACTTTCTGCTCGGGGAAGGAATGGATGGTACCCAGGTGGCCGATGGCGTCAGACTTAAAATGGACCGGGCTTTCCTGAATCTGCCAGTCCATGCCGGCTTCACGCTGCCAGACCTCAATAGGTTGTTTGCGGGGCAGGTTGTTGCCCAGGCCATGCCAGGGAGTAGCGCCAGCGTAGGCCATGGTATCAACGAGATGAGCCATGAGAATGATTCCTTACAGATGAAGGGGAAAGAGCGTCGCTTCATCAACGAGCGACGCCTGTTCACAAAGGCTTAACGGTTGACGCTGAAGCTGTAACCGCACTCCAGACATTGGTAATTGGCCAGCACCTTGTCGTCGATCTGCTCGCCCAGCGTGGCCCCGGCGATGCCGCCAGCGACCCCGCCAAACAGGCCACCCAAAATCGCCCCGGCGATGCTGCCGATAGCAATGCCCACGGGCCCACCGACTACACCCAGTACCGCGCCGGCTTCCGCACCTGACAGGGCACCGGCGGCGCCACTGGCTGCACCGCCTGCGGCACCAATCAAACCTCCCGTTTGTTTACCGATATTTTTAGTGATGACGCGTCCAGAGTTACAGCTTGGGCAAGGGGTATACATACGCAGATCCTCTCAAGTGATGAGCGTGCCGAGGTAGAAGCTGGCACGCCAAATCCCCCCTGCAGCAGTCGATACTGCGGGGCGTTCATTGAGGTGATATAGGCTTGAAATATTTTTGGATCCAATTTCGATTAGTCTAGCGCTGTAGACGTAACCGGATATTGGTCCCTCAGGCTTTGAGAAGGGCGAGGAAGGTCGATAATGAAATTATGAAGAGCTGGGACGCTGGCGGTCCTGAGCGAAAACTGATCCAAGTGAACCACAGCACATGGGTCACCATCGGCAACCCTGTGAGGTAGCATCATGTCCGTAACCCGCTTTGGGCTAGGGGCTGACGTTGGGTCAACGTATCGAGACGACTTTTTTATCTTGATTTTCTCTGATAGCTGACACCGACAGGTTGCCTGTAGCAGCTTCCTGAATGTGGTCGCTCCACCACGCCATCAGAGGGCGTCTGCGTTCTATGTAATCTGCTCGGTTGTACGCGCTACGTACCTCGTCTTTATCGACGTGGGCAAGCGCAACCTCGATCAATTCAGGATCCCAGCCGTGCTCGTTGAGGATGGTGCTCGCCATAGAGCGCATCCCATGGCTTACCAAGCGCCCTTCGAAACCCATGCGCTTTAGCGCCATGTTGGCGGTTTGGCTATTGCAGTGGGTACGAGGGTTTCGGTCTGCGGGGAATACAAATTCCCGATGTCCACTGTAGGGCTTGATCGCTTCTAGGAGTGCAAGAGCCTGCTCTGTGAGCGGGACAATGTGCGCGCGGCGCTTCTTCATGCGCTCCGCAGGAATCGTCCAGATCTTCTTCTCGATGTCGATATCTGCCCAGCGGGTGGTTGCTGCCTCGACTGGCCGGGTCATGGTGTGGAGCTGCCACTCGATCAGGCAGCGGGTTGTTCTTTTTATGCTGGCATTGGCGATTGCCACCATGAGCTCTTTCAGCTCATCGGGGGGTAGTGCCGCCATGTTTTTCTTTTTCGGCTTCTTGAAGACGGAGCGGATACCGCTGAGCGGGTTTGCGTGAATCAGTCCCGAGTTGACCCCGTAGGTCATGATCTCGTTGAGCCGCTGCGTCAGCCGCTTCACGGTTTCAAGGCTGCCCTTGGTTTCGAGTGGCCGGAGCAGGTTGATGACTTGCGGTGCGCTGATGGCTGAGATCGGTGTGGAGCCCAAGTCCGGGAATATGTGCAATGTTAGCGAGCGCCAGATGTCCTCAGCGTAGGCCGGCGTCACAGCATCCTTCTTCAGTTCATACCAGGACGTCGCCACATTCTGGAATGTGTGCTCAGTCGCAGCTTGTTTAGCTTGCAGCACAGCATCCCGTTTCTCTTTAGGGTCGATGCCGTGGGCAAGTGCTTCCCTCGCTTCAACGGAACCCTTGCGTGCTTGCGCTAACGAGACTTCGGGGAAGGTCCCCAGTCCCATGTTGATCCGCTTCTTCGTCACAGGGTGTCGATAGTTGAAGTTCCATAGCTTAGAGCCATTGCTTCTCACTCGCATTTGAAGCCCGCCGCCATCAAATAGGACGTAGTCCTTTTCAGCAGGCTTGGCAGATTTGACTTTGAGTTCAGAGAGGCGGGTAGCTTGTGCGCACATTGGCATTCCAGACTTGATTTTGGCATTCCAAAAATTAGCACCTACGAGCTTGGAATGCCATTTGGAATGCCAAAAGGTGTAGCTGTTCATGGACGTCCGTGGACGCCGATGGCGTTGAAAGCCGCGTATTTACTGGCGTTCAGGCACAAAAAAAGACGTCCGTGGACGTCTTTAGATGTAAATTTGGTGGAGCCGGGGGGATTTGAACCCCCGTCCGCCAGTACTCCGCTGTCGGTACTACATGCTTAGCCGTGTCTACTGATTTAATCCGCAGCCGCCCGACGGGCAGGGTGCTTTGGATGAGTTGTGTAAGTTTTAGTCACTTCGCCCACAACGTGCTACGCGACGATCCTGTTCTGTATGACAATCATTTCGGGTTTACAGGCATCCCCTAGTGATTGCTGGAGCCGAAGCTACCAGAAGCAAAGGTCACTTACGCTGCGAGAGCGTAGGATTCCTCGCCGTAGGTTTCGTCATTGGCAACTATAGAAGTTGCAACAGTGGATTTACGAGTTCTGTTACCAACTCGGCATGCACCTAGAGTTTCGCTACCGGCGTCGAATCCTAATCGGCCCCGCACTAGCTCTTGGCTAACGCACCTTACGGCGCGTAGGACGGAGTATACGCCATTGCGCGGGCGACGTCGACAGCCGGTCCAGTCGCCCGCTTTGGGGCTTATGCGCCGCCGTTGCCGCTACTGCTGCCTTTCTCGGTTTTTTCCAGGCGCTCCAGCACTTTGCTGGTAATGGCGATGCATTCCTTGGTGTCGCCCGAGGCCTGGGCGGCCTTGGCTTTGTCGACGTGCTCGGTGATGGCCTTGTCCAGGCCCTCGGAGGTGGCGCCGGCGGTGGCCATGCTGTTGTCGATTTTTTGCAGGTTGGTGGTGCAGAGGTCTTCGGCGGCGAACACCGGCGAAGCCAGCAGGGTGGCGGCCGCGAACAGGGCCGAAAGTGCGGTACCTTTCATGGGTGTCTCCTCTGGGGCCTCTGGAAGGTGGGCCTGTAAGGTGGACTGTGGGGGATTGACGGGGGTTCAATCGGTATGTGTGGGGGGGCAGGTGCTCGGCGTGGGATGTTCGGGGCCTGGGAGATCGAGCGCCGCCCGCGCGGCGCATCGCGAGCAAGCTCGCTCCTACATCTGTTTCGGGCCAATTATTCCTGTGGGGTTTGCGCGCGAGCGCCTTGGCGCATGGCGTGATATCGCGTTGCGCTACCAC